>Ga0207643_10002028_pt1 | contig 11180 bp, 13 predicted proteins | sample KBSMisM62_FD_184313 | JGI IMG/M metagenome (GOLD analysis project Ga0207643, IMG submission 184313) | Miscanthus rhizosphere microbial communities from Kellogg Biological Station, Michigan, USA - KBS Miscanthus M6-2 (SPAdes) (version 2) | ecosystem: Host-associated > Plants > Roots >...
AACGACTGAAGCACGCGTCGGCTTTGTTCATCCGTACGCCGGAGTGATCGACGTTGAGACTTCCAGCCTGAAGATACTGCTGCGCGACTTCGACATCAGCGGACTGGATGCGAAGGAGAAGATGCTGCGCGACATGGTGTCGCAAACGTCGGCGAAGTTTCCGGAAGTGAAGATCACGATCGACGTTCACGAAGACTACAAGAACATGAAGGAAGTGCTGAAGAACTATCCTGAGTTGTCGAACAACGCGATGGAGGCGGCGAAGCGCGCGGGATTGAAGCCGTTCATGAAACCGATCCGTGGCGGCACTGACGGCGCGCGATTGACGTTTCAGGGCTTGCCAACGCCGAACCTGTTTACGGGCGGCAGCAACTTTCACGGGAAGTTGGAGTTTAATTCGAGACGGGGTTTGGAGAAGTCGACGGAGACGTTAATTCACCTGGTCCAGATTTTTGCCGAGAAAAGTTGAGCCACAGATTACACGGATTAAAAATCCGATTTTATCCGTGAAATCCGTGGCTAAAAATAAATGTCGGATTCAAGTACTCACAGTGGTTATGTGGCTTTGATCGGCCGCCCGAACGCCGGTAAGTCGACGCTGCTGAATCGGCTCGTGGGGCAGAAGATCGCGGCTGTCTCCGACAAACCTCAAACGACACGATTCAAGATCCAGGGTGTTATCACGAAACCTGAAGGGCAGGTTGTGTTGGTCGACACTCCTGGCGTTCATCAACCCGGATACGAATTGAATCGGCGCATGATGGCCGCGGTGCAGGACGCGTTGATGGGCGTCGACGTCGTAGGATTAATTCGCGATGCAACCGTTTCAACCGGCAACGGCGATCGCTTTGTGCTCGATCTCGTGAAGCGGTCGGAAAAGCCGGCGTTGCTGCTGCTCAACAAGATCGACAAGCTCGAAGACAAGTCAGCTCTTTTGCCTTTGATGGACTGGTACCGCAACGAGCATGAATGGCGCGAGATCATTCCGCTTTCAGCGCTCAAAAATGAGATGACTGACGTGGTGATCGATTCTTTCTTGCGTCACCTGCCGGAAGGCGAGCCAATCTTTGGCGAAGATGAACTGACGGACCAAACGCTCCGCGTACTCGTTTCAGAAATCGTGCGCGAACAGGTGCTGCACGCGACTGGCGACGAGATTCCGTACGTCACGGCAGTCGCGACCGAACGGTTCGAAGAAGTTCGTGAAGACTTCGCACGCATCTACTGCGTTATCGTCGTGGAGAGAGGTTCGCAAAAAAAGATCATCATTGGCAAAGGCGCCGCGCGCTTGAAAGAGATCGGCACGCGCGCGCGCAAAGAGATCGAGAACCTTTTGGGCTATCGCGTCCATCTCGAACTGTTCGTGAAAGTCGAAGAGGACTGGCGCAACCGGGAACAACTGTTGGACGAGTTTGGATTGAATTGAGCAAACCGAAAAAACAGCAACAACCTCGCGGATGGCACGCACTCGACGTCGAACTCGAAGCCGGTGCGCGTGAGGCGGTCGAGTATGCGTTGATGGAAGCAGGCGCGCTCGGCACCGAGACTGAGAGCAGCGACGACACATTGATACACGTTACGGGTTACTTCGATACAGTTCCGGAACGTGAAACAGTTCGCGACGAGTTGTTCGAAGCATTGCGTATCTACAATCTTCCAACGTCTTCCGTGCGCGACATGAGCGTGCGCGAAATCGTTGAGCGAGATTGGCTCGAGGAATGGAAGCAGAACTGGCAGCCGGTTGAAATCGGGCGTTTCGTAATCGCACCGCCGTGGTCCAATCTTGGGAACACGCACGATCGGATCGTGATTCGAATTGAGCCCGGCATGGCGTTCGGCACAGGGACTCACGAAACTACACGTCTGTGTCTCCAGGCGATCGAGAAACACTTTGTGGGTCGTGCGAGTTTTCTCGACGTCGGCGCCGGCACCGGCATTCTGGCAATCGCCGCCGCCAAGTTATCTGCGCAAGCGCGGATCGAAGCCTGCGACACGGACGAAATGGCTGTTAGCATCGCGCGTGAAAACGCCGAAGCGAACGGCGTGTTGGACCAGATTGAATTCCGTGCCGGGTCCATCGACGATTCGACAGCTTCAGCCGATCTGGTCTGCGCAAATCTGACTGCGGATGTGATTGTTCGATTACTGCCGTCGCTGGTGAGTTTGACGTGTGGAAAGCTGATACTCTCCGGCATCCTCGAGACGCAGCTCGAGCTGGTCCAGGCGGCGTTGCTTGCTTGCGGCGTTTCCGAGTTTGAGATTGAACAGGACGGCGAGTGGGTGGCGCTCATCGTATAGCCACAAAAGGCAGAAACTTGTGCTTTTGGTGAACTCTCTTTCTAAATCATGCCGCGTCGAAGATTTTATGCCCCGCCGAGTGCTTTCGATTTCGACACTATAACCGTCACTCTCGCGGGCGACGAAGCGCGTCATTTGCGCGAGGTCCTGCGGTTAAAAGCGGGCGACGCGGTTTACGTCTTCGATGGGGCTGGGCATGAGTATCGCTGCATCATCAAGAATGCGAGACGTGATTCCGCTGAGCTCTGGGTCGATAGCCAGCTTCAACCTGCAAAACCAGAATCACAGTTGCAACTTAAATTAGGCCTCGCACTGCTGAAAGGTGAGAAGTTCGACCTCGTAGTTCAGAAAGCCGTTGAGCTCGGCGTCCAGCAGATTGTGCCCGTCATCACTCGCCACGCCGACATTCACCTCCGTGACGAATCGGACGCAAGCAAGCGTGTTGCGCGCTGGCAAAGGATCGCATTGGAGGCGACGAAGCAATCCGGCAGGACAGTCATTGCAGAAGTCACCGCGCCCGTGTCGTTCGATTCGTTTTTGGAGGGCACAGAAGATGCTGAGCTGCGTCTAATGTTTTCGGAACGCGGCGGCGGTGGCTTGTGGTTGATTTCGGGCCGGGCGCCGCGAAGTGTGGCGGCATTGGTCGGCTCCGAAGGCGGCTGGTCCGACGAAGAGCTCGAACGCGCCAGGGAGAACGAGTTTCACGTGATCACGCTCGGCGGGCGAATTCTTCGCGCCGAAACCGCGGCGATTACAGTCACGGCACTCCTGCAACACCTTTTCGGCGACCTGAAGTGAGGTGATAGCGGGGGCAAGCCCCTCTTCCTGACTTGTTCATTCCTATGGACGCTTCTGAATCAAGAACAAGTCAGGAAGAGGGGCTTGCCCCCGCTGTCGCCAAGGAGTTGACCGTAAACCCTATCAGGCTCAAAATGGAACAAAGATTCTGAAAGGCTCGTTTGACTCGTCATGGCAAACAGCAAAGACGGTGCGGTTGAGAACGCACGCAAGGATTTGGCAAATCGGCTGAAGATCGATCCAGCGGACGTCAAACAGAAATCAGTTGAAGATGACGACTTCCCGGACATGTCGCTGGGCGCCGCCGAAGATGGCGAGATGAGCGGCCAGATGATCACGCCGGGCTGGCGCATCCGCCTCGAAGCACAAGGGCAAACATACGAATATCGCGCGGACAAGAATCAAGTGAGGCTCTACAAGTTTAAGGGCAAGAATTACCGCGTTTAGATCTTTGTGCTTGGTGCTTGGTTAAAACAAAGAACAAAGCTCCAAGTACAAACTCGACTAAGAGGTACAAACCCATGAACCGCAATAACATTTTCATTCACATCGCTCTCGCGCTGGTCCTCATTCTCGTGGCCGCGTTCGCAGGCCAACTGAATAGATGGCGGAACCAATGGAAATCGCAGGTGCGGATCGTGCCCACTTCTGAGAAGAAGCAACCCAGCACCACCGAAGAAATCGCGCTGAGCGAAACGCGCAGCTTCGGCCGGCCGGAAGTGCTGGTCAAATTCAAGAGTGGCGTCAGCAATGAAGCGATCGAGACGTTGACTTCACGTCTCCACGACCGCGTCGAAGATCGCATCGAGAATATCGCCGGCTGGACCGCAATCGACGATCTCGACAACGCAGATCCGAACGCCATCGTCGCCGAGTACAGCAGGTTCGAGGAAGTCGAATATGCCGAGCCCAACTTCGAGATTTCACTTGATACCGAAGAGACTGAAGGTCCGCTCGTACCGATCTTCCCGCACGATCCTCAGTTCAACGATCAGTGGGCGCTCGCCAACTCAGGTCAACGCGGCGGGAAGCAGGGCGCCGACATCAGCGCCACTCTCGCATGGGCCACGACGACCGGCAGTGAAGACCTTGTTGTTGCAGTGCTCGACACCGGCGTCGATTACACCCACGAGGATTTGATGGAAAACATGTGGGTGCGACCTGCAGAAATGGATCCTTACCAGGACAGCGAACTCGGGACCATCGACGACGAGCACGGATTCAACGCAATTGAGAGCGCTGCCGATCCGATGGACGACAACGGCCACGGCACCCATTGCGCAGGCATCATCGGAGCAGAAGGTGAGAACGACCGCGGCATCGCAGGCGTGAACTGGAAGGTGAAGATCATGCCGCTCAAGTTTATGAACGCGGGCGGTTTCGGATCCACGAAGGACGCGATCGAGGCGATCAACTACGTCATCGATAGAAAGAAAGCCGGCGTGAACGTTCGCATTATCAGCGCGAGCTGGGGTTCGACGCAGAAGTCTCGCGCACTCGAGGATGTAATTCGGAAGGCTTACGAAAACGATATTCTGTTCGTCGCTGCGGCAGGAAATTCGACCGTCGACAACGATCGCCAGCCGCACTTCCCGTCAAGCTACAACGTGCCGAATGTCATCAGCGTTGCGGCGTTGGATCGGAACGATCAGTTGGCGAAGTTTTCGAACTACGGCGCGAAGAGTGTTGCAGTTGCGGCGCCGGGTGTTGAGATTCTGAGTACGTGGCTGGGCAATTCGTATGAAGAGAAGTCAGGGACGTCGATGGCAACACCCGTCGTCTCCGGCGTCGCCGCGCTCATACTCGCACAACATCCGCGGATGTCCGTGACTGACCTTCGCAAGAAGCTGATGGATTCGACCGATCCGATCGTGGCGTTGAAAGGCAAAACTGTCACTGGCGGGCGTATTAACGCCGCAAAAGCTTTACAGGATTAATAAGATTTTTCAGGATTTGCAGGATTGAATCATGTTCATCCTGCAAAAATCCTGAAATCCTGTCTAAGGTTGCGTGAGTCTTTTTTTACCTTCAACTGCATCTTTATAAGCACCGCCAGGCACTTCACCGAGCTTGATCGCCTCATCGAAGTGCTTCGCAGCCTCGACCTTGTTCTCCAGGAACTCATTGATTCGCCCCATCAACGTATAAGCGCGCGACATGATGGCTTTATCCGTTTCGGGTGACGCCGCCGCGATCGCAAGTCGATATTGACCCAGCGCGCGGTTCAATCGCTCGTCGCGCACCGGTTCATCCGTCGCATCCGACGCCGCCAGGTTCGCCGTCTGGCCCAACGCAAAGAAGATGCGCGCCTCACCCGGATACTGCTTCAGCATCTCTCGCAAACGCGCTTCAGCCTCGGTGTAATCCTTGTTTCGTAAAATGTCTTCAACCGCGGAAAGGTCGCGCACCAGCGCAGCCTCACGACCGCTCCCCTCGACGTTCACTTCGCCCGCAGACTTGCGCGCTGCTATGCGCGCCTCGCGCGCCGCAATACCTCTCTGCCGCGCTTCGGCGTTTTCCGTCAGCCGTTTACTTTCACGCACCGGATCGAAGGACGCCATCATGTCAGGAAAGAAGTTCGCGAGGTCGAATCCCGAGCTCTCGATCCCTTTCAACTGATCGGCAAAGTAGAACGACAGCACCGCACCCTTCTCGTATTCGTCAGCCAAACGCGCAATCGTCTCATCCTGGATCGCCTTGATCTCAGCTTGTGCACTCTTCCCGAGCGACGCGCGATCAGCTTCAGTCTTCGCTGCAGCGATTGCAGCGCGAGTCTGGCGTGAAAGAAGCTCGATCTTTCGCGTCTCCTCATAACGCGCGTCAGCAGCAGTCACCAGCGAACGGCTCACATTCAGGAACACATCCGGACTCACCTGCGCGCCTGCTTTTTGCCGCTCATTCAAAACCTGCTTCACTTGCTCGCGACGCAGCGCAATGTCTTTGTTGAATCGCAGCACGAGTGCGTCGATAACATACTGTAAATACGCCCGACGCAATTCCGACGACGTCGGATCGGTGCCTTCAGGAACAACCGCGTAGTAATCGTCGCCGATGATCCGGAAATTTATCGCGCCACGCGCTGCCAGCAGATCCGGAAGAATCAAAAACCGTCGCTGCTTTTCTCGAACCGAATAGGTCTTCTCTTTGCTGTCTTTTTTGGGATTCTTGGTTTCGACTCTTTCGAACGACGAGGTGATGGGTCGGGTGTGTAGATACGTCAGCAGCGAGCGCACCATCTCGCTTGTCGGCGCGCGTAAGCGATCGCCTTCAGCCTGATAAGCACGCACATACTCGACCATGCGATCGTCGATTCCGGAGCGACGATGAAACTCCTGCACCAGCGGCGCAAAATCAAGCACTTCCAAAAGTCCGGACGGCATGTCTTCGGATCGGGCCGGAGCCTCGAAAGTCGGCGCTGGACCAAGTGCCAGTGCGAGCGAGACGTAACGTGCGGCTTGTTCCGCAGGAGTTGCGGGAGCGGGAAGCCGGTTACGTTCGTAGAAATTCTTCAGACGACCGCGCAGGTCAGGGTCGAGATTGGCGAGATCCTTGCGCAGCTTGGCGCGAAACGGGGATGGCGCGCGTCCCGCGGGCACTGGATCGTAACCGGCAGCTTCGAGTGCGGCCATCACGACGATGAGTCGTTGATCGGATTGAAAGTCGACCCCGTATTCAGAAATCTCAAACGGCGTTCCCTGCCGTTGTGGGACAGTTTGCGGTGAAACAACTCCGGCGGCCAGAGTCATCACCGCGAGAATTAACAAAAATCTTTTCATAAAATTGCTGGTTCTATCCGTGTTCTTCCGCGTCAGTCCGCGTTTGTTTGTGCCGGCGGTAGGCGCGCAGAGTGCGTAATGTTAGCGGATAAGCCAGGAGCGAACAAACGACGGAGAGAGCCATCGCGCCGACCGAAAAAGGCCACACAACATCATTCCAGCTTTGGATGAACAGGCGCCGGTAATAGTCGCCTGTAAAGATGTGCGGGTTTTTCAGCAGTTCCAGACCTTCGTCGGGAAGAGTCAACGGGCGGCCCAGCAGGAATGCGCCGGCGGCGTATGAGGCGATGATTATCGGAACGAGCGTCAGGAAAGGATTGTTGATGAACGTTCCGGTGTAGATGGCAATCTTGTTGAAGCGAAAGATGAACGCCACGGCGGTGGCCATGATCGTGTGAAGACCGAGGAACGGCGAGAATGCGATGAAGACGCCGATTGAAAAAGCAAGCGCCGTCCGCTCAGGTGGATCGTCGATCGCAAGCAGACGGCGGAATGTGGCGCGAAACATCGGTTATAGGCCACTGATTACACAGATTGAAATCCGGATCAAATCCGCGTAATCCGTGGCCCGTTTTCCTATTTACCCGAAGCTCTTCAATGCTTCTGCTTCATCCTCGAACGAATCGAAGACCGTAAGCAGTTTAGTGATCACCAGCAGGTTTTGAATTCGATCCGTCAGGTTCAGCAGTTTGAGCTGGCCACCCTTCCGGCTGAGGGTCGTGTAGTTGGCAATCAACTCGCCTACGCCACTCGAATCCATGTACTTGACGCCTGCGAGATTGAGTAAAACCTTGTGCTTTCCCTGGTCAGCCAACTGCCTGATCGAATCGCGCAAGGCAATACTTCCTTCGCCAATCCGCACTTCACCAGTCAAATCAAGAATGGTGACGTCTCCTGCTTGTCGTTCTTTCAAATCAAGCTCAGCCATTGCTTTCTCCGTTCATTGAAAACGAAGTGCCCGCACGTTTACTTGAAACTGTTGAGCGCCTCTGCCTCACTCTCATAAACGTCGAAGACAGTGAGAAGCTTCGTTATGGTCAACAGGTCTTGAAGTTTCTGCGTGAGATTGAGCAGTTTGAGCTGTCCCCCGTCTTTGCCAATTGCGGTATAACTGGAGACAAGTTCGCCGATACCACTCGAGTCGATGTAACCGACACCGGCAAGGTTCAAAAGAATGCGCTTCTTGCCCTCTTCGAGTAATCGCCGAATGGCAGTACGCAGTGCAACACTTCCCTCGCCGATGGTTATCTTTCCGCTCATGTCGAGGACGGTGACGTCTCCGGCTTGACGCTCGTTGATATTCAACTCAGCCATTGTATGAAATCTCCTTTATGCAATTGCGATTATCGTCGCTTGAGCATGCGCACTGTTGTTCCACCGCCAGGTCTAATCGACCAATAGACTTCGTCCATAAAACTGCGCATGAAAAAGATGCCACGGCCGGAGGCCTTTAAGAGGTTCTCTTGTGCTGTTGGATCCGGGACTTCCTCCGGGTTGAACCCGGGGCCCTGGTCGTGCACGCTGATTTCAACAGCGTCAGGCGAGCTCTTCAGAATGATTTCTACGACCTTGCCCTCATCCTGACGATTGCCATGAAGCACTGCGTTAGTCACGGCCTCGCGCACGGCCATATCGATTCCAAACGCAGCGTCATCACTGATGCCTTCACGGCCAACAAACTCGGCAACCGCGGCGGCTGCGGTAGCAACCGTGTCAATCTGGCTGGGCAAAGTTAACTCGGTCGTCTCTCCGGTCACTCTTGTGCATGACCTCTCCGAAAGCCACTGCGCGAGGACTCTGGCTGCTTTCTATCACTTATCAGGAGTTTGAGGGTGTAACACGCGGGGTATACGCATGTCAAGAATCATCCCTTATCTAGTAGGACATACAGGCATACAGGTCCTATACGACCCATTTCAGACGACAAACCCGAGACTCCGCAAAGCTCGATCCATCTCGGCTAAGTCAAGCGGCTTGGCGAGGTATTTATTGCATCCGTTCTCGAGCGCAGCCTCTTCCATGCCGTAGTAATCGTAAGCCGTGATGGCCACGATCGGCGTGTGCTCGCCGTTCTCGAGTTTCCGAACCTTTTTGATGGTTTCTAAACCGTCGAGCACCGGCATGTTCAAGTCGATAACAATCAGGCTCGGACGGTAACGCTTGGCCATTTCAAGGGCTTGCTTCCCATCTTCGGCCTCAAAAACCCGGTAGCCTTTCAATTCAAACGCGTGCTTGAGCATAATGCGCGTGTCGAGTGAATCTTCAGCCACCAGCACGGACGGATAAAGTATTGCGGACACTGATTCCATCAGTTACTTCCCTGGGACGTATAAAATGTTGGGGGAAATCCCACTCGAGGGAACTTGCGGTCGCGGGATGGGTTAGTTATACCACACACAACGCTGATATGTCCTTCCAGCAGACATAGCAAAGAATATGAGGCTCGCTCCAGCACATTCGATTGGCGGCCGTTTGCGGCTACCAGGCGACAAGTCGATCTCGCACCGGGCCGCGCTAATCGCGGCGCTCGCCTCGAATTCTTCGGAGATCTCGAACTTTTCAACTGCTCAGGACTGCGCCTCAACCATTTCTTGTCTGCAGAACCTCGGTATCTCGATCGAACACAAAAACCACAAATTGGTATTTGCCGGTGGCGAAACACTGACTGCTCCGGATAAACCGTTGGACTGCGGCAACAGTGGTTCGACCTTGCGCATACTCGCCGGCGTGCTTGCGGGACACGATCTGACGGCGGAGCTTGTTGGCGACGAGTCGCTGAGCACGCGACCGATGCGGCGCATCATTGAACCGCTCGAGTTGATGGGAGCAAAGATCGAATCCACTGAGGGCAAAGCGCCGTTGCGGATTCATGGCTCGAAAAACTTGACTCCGATCACTTACAAACTTCCCATCGCAAGCGCACAGGTCAAGTCAGCAATTCTTTTCGCCGGACTCAACGCCGACGGGCGAACCACCGTGATCGAGACTTCACCGTCGCGCGATCACACGGAGCGTCTATTCAACGGTTTCGGCGTGCCCGTCACGACCAACGACGACTTGTCCGTCACACTCGACGGCCCGGCACGTTTCAACGGCGGTTCGATCACAATTCCCGGCGACGTCTCTTCAGCAGCATACTTCGTCGCAGCTGCAATGCTTCTTCCCGAATCAGAACTGACGATCGAAGACGTCGGTTTGAATCCGACGCGCGCGGCCTTTCTTTCAGTGTTGAATTCGTGGGGCGCTGATGTGTCCACTGGAAATGTGAAGTCGGAGCGCAACGAACCCTACGGCACAATCCATGTTCGCGATGGGCTCACGCGTACCGCAAACGAGAAGGAACGAACGTTAAGCCGCGCGATGATTCCGTCGTTAATCGATGAACTGCCGCTACTCGCCGTCATCGGCTCCCAGATCTCGGGCGGCGTTCGGATCAGAGATGCGAGCGAGTTGCGACTGAAAGAGAGCGATCGGCTCGCCGCGACCGCGCAAAATCTGCGCGCGATGGGTGCTGAAGTTGAAGAGTTTGAAGACGGGCTTTCAGTTTCCGGACCAACGCGACTGCGTGGCGCGCAGATCGATTCGCGCGGCGACCATCGAATCGCAATGGCGTTCTCGATCGCGGCGCTCGTCGCCGAATGCGAAACTGAGATCGACGGTTCCGAATGCGTCGCGATCTCATTCCCTGAATTCTTTCCACTGCTGGACTCGCTGGTTCTCAGATGAAGATAGTAATCACAGGTTTCATGGGTTCCGGCAAGTCGAGGGTTGCGCGCGAACTGGCCCAGCGCCTCAACGTCGAGTTCGTTGACCTCGACGAAAGGATTACCCGAAGCGAAGGCAGATCACCGGCACAACTTATCGTCGAAGAAGGAGAGGAAACGTTTCGTTCGATTGAGACAAGTGTCCTTCGTGAGTTGCTGGAGACGGATACGGCACGAGTGATTGCGCTCGGCGGCGGCGCATGGATCCAGGAAACAAACCGCGCGCTCATAAATCAATACGGTTATTTAAGTGTCTGGTTGGACGTCGCCTTTGAAGTCTGTTGGGCCAGAATTGCTGCGTCCAGCGAGGATCGCCCGCTTGGTCGCTCGAGAGATCAGGCGCAGGCGCTCTACGATCGGAGGAGGCCGGTCTATCAGCTTGCAGATCTTCGAATTGACGTTGGAGACCAGGCCTTCGAGGAGGTGATCTTAACGCTGATAACGCGATTGACTGCCAGTGCTTAGTTAGACCGGATTAGCAGGATTTACAGGATTGAATCCTGCAAATCCTGAAAAATCCTGCAAATCCTGTAAGCTAAAACTT
>Ga0207643_10002029_pt1 | contig 11178 bp, 8 predicted proteins | sample KBSMisM62_FD_184313 | JGI IMG/M metagenome (GOLD analysis project Ga0207643, IMG submission 184313) | Miscanthus rhizosphere microbial communities from Kellogg Biological Station, Michigan, USA - KBS Miscanthus M6-2 (SPAdes) (version 2) | ecosystem: Host-associated > Plants > Roots > Rhizosphere...
AGCTTGTCGGAGAGCGCGTTGCGCCAGGCTGCTTCCAAGTCAGATACTTCCGCCCGAACTGCTTCGGCACCATTAACGTTGATTATCAAACGATGTCCACTAACGCGGCCCAGCACTGCGAATGGCGCGTTGTTGCGTTCGGCGATATCGCGCACGGCGCCGGCTTCCGCGGGATCGAAGCTGATAATGATCCGTGACGGCGATTCACTGAAGAGATGCGTGGTTGGATTGAGCGCTCCTTCGAGATTCACGTCAGCACCAATCGCTTCACGTCCAGGCGATGAGAAACACGATTCAGCCAGCGTTACGGCGAGACCACCGTCAGAACAATCGTGAGCCGAGAGCAGCAGTCCGGCTTCCGCCGCGGCGAGGCAAGCTCTCTGCACTGCCAACTCACGATCGAAATCGAGTGCGGGAACGTTACCCTCGTCCTGCGTAGTTCCGAGTAGCGCGACGACATCGCCTTCTTTCTTGAAGCCCGGCGACACGACGCGTCTGACGTCTTCAATCAAACCCACCATGCCAATCACGGGCGTCGGAAGAATTCCGCGTCCTTCAGTCTCGTTGTAAAAAGAGACGTTGCCGGAAACTACCGGTGTCTCCAGCGCGCGACACGCTTCCGCCATGCCGTCGATCGTCTCCGAGAACGCCCACATCACTTCCGGCCGCTCAGGCGACGCAAAGTTCAAGCAGTTAGTAATTGCAATCGGACGCGCGCCGACACAGACGACATTTCTCGCAGCCTCAGCAACGATCAGCTTGGCACCTTCGCGAGGATTCGCGCCGCAGTAACGTCCGTTGCCATCGAGTGTCATCGCCAGTGCTCGCCGTGTTTCTTTGATTCGCACAACAGCGGCGTCAGCGCCGGGCAGGATCGCGGTGTTGGTACGGACCATGTGATCGTACTGGCGATAGACCCAGTTTTTGGAAGCGATGTTGCCGGAGGAGAGCAGCTTGAGGAGATCTGAATTCAGATCATTGCTTTCAAGTTTTGGCGTTTGTGTTTCGGCTCTAGTTGGCGCGGACATCGGGCGTTCGTAGCGCGGCGCTTCATCGGTCAACGCCTCGACCGGAATGTCAGCCACCATCTCGCCGTTATGAACCACCTGCATGCGTCCCGTGTCGCGCACGCGACCTATAACCACCGCATCAAGATCCCACTTGCGAAAGATATCGACGACCTCGCGCTCACGTCCGGAGTGGGCCACGATCAGCATGCGCTCCTGCGACTCCGACAGCAGCATCTCGTACGCAGTCATGTTCTGTTCGCGTTGTGGCACGAGCGACAAGTCCAACTCAATGCCCGTACCCGCGCGTGCCGCCATCTCACACGACGACGACGTCAAACCGGCCGCGCCCATATCCTGAATGCCAGCCACCGCGCCACTGCGCATCGCCTCGAGACACGCTTCCAGCAAAAGCTTTTCGAGAAATGGATCGCCAACCTGCACCGTCGGCCGTTTCTCCAACGCTTCTTCGTCAAACTCCGCCGACGCCATCGTCGCACCGTGAATCCCGTCGCGCCCCGTCTTGGCACCGACGTAAAGCACAGGATTGCCGATGCCGGTCGCTTTTCCAAAAAAGATCTGATCGTGACGTACAAGACCCAACGCAAATGCATTAACCAGCGGATTCAACGCGTAAGCATCGTCAAACGCGACTTCGCCACCCACAGTTGCAACACCAAACGCGTTGCCATAATGAGCAATTCCCGCCACCACGCCCGCCAGCAGCGATCGATTTCGTCGACCATACTGCGGATGATCGAGCGATCCGAAGCGCAGGCTGTTCATCGACGCAACCGGACGCGCGCCCATCGTGAAGATGTCGCGCAAAATTCCACCGACGCCTGTCGCAGCGCCCTGAAACGGCTCGATAAACGAAGGATGGTTATGCGACTCGATCTTGAAAGCGGCGCACCAGCCGTCGCCGAGATCCACAACGCCGGCATTCTCGCCTGGGGGCACGATCACGCGTGGTCCAGTTGTCGGCAATCGTTTCAGGTGAATGCGAGATGATTTGTAAGAGCAGTGCTCAGACCACATGACCGAGAAGATGCCGAGTTCGGCAAAACTCGGTTCGCGGCCAAGCAGTTCCTTTATTCGCTCGAATTCTTGCTGTGTGAGGTTGTGGGCGGCGATAACTTCGGGGTTAATCATCAGGAGTTTTAATTAGCCACGGATTACACGGATGAACACAGATTGAAATATATCCGTGCCCATCCGTGTAATCCGTGGCTAAACACTTCTATTGGCTGTCGCCTTTCTTGACCACTTTCTCGATCGCTTCGCGCAGCTCAACGGGATTAACGCGCCCGATGTGCTTGTAAACAATCTCGCCTTTTTCGTTGTACAGATAGGTTGCCGGCAAGTCGCCGCGCCAGCGCGTATCCACGATGTTGATGGCGGGCTCTGGATCAGAGGCGTTAAGCAGGTAAGCCGGCATCGTCGCCTTCATTGCATCAAGAAACTTCGGCACCCCGGTTTTGATGTCGGCCATATCGTCGAGCGAGACAGTGACAAACTCCAGCGCGTGTGGCCTGTACTCTTTGTCGATCTTCACGAGGTCGGGAAACTCGTCGCGGCAGGGATCACAGTAGGTGGCCCAGAAGTTGACGAGCAGAGGCCGCTTTCGTTGTTGCGTGAGCAAGTCTTTGAGCTCGTTGGTATCGATTGCCGAGACCACGATCGGGTCGGGTGGTTTCGCGGCGCGGCCCTTATATTTCTGGGCCGGCGCCGCGAGACTCAACAACATAATGCACAACGCGATGGGAACGATCGCTTTTGTAAATCTCATTTCATTACGCCCGTTTAATACTGCAACCAAACGCTTTTGCTTCTGTCTTTTCAATTGCTTTGCCGGCCAGCGCGGCGTCTAAAGCATTGCGCAGATCGCTGGTTTCGAGTTGGGCCGCGTTGCGAGCGTTGTCGATGCGGCCGTGATAAAGGAGCTTGTTGCCGGCGTCGATGAAGTAAGCTTCTGGAGTGACGCTGGCGCCGAGTTTGTCGGCAATCTTGTTGCCTGAATCTTTCAGGATCGGAAAACTGAGTTTGTTTTGTTCGGCGTGAGCTTTAACCGCGGCTGCGTCTTCGGCGACGTTCGAGTTAATACCGATCACAGCGATGCCCTTGGCTTTGTAATCTTCGGCAAGTTTTGCCATGCGCTCGTTGTAGGCATTTGACACCGGACACTGCACGGCGATGAACAGCAGCACGGTGCCGTTCTTTCCGGCCAGCGACTTGAGCGAGCGCTCCTTGTTGTCGACATCGGGGAGCGTAAAGTCTTCAATCGTAGCGCCAATCGCGGGCGGCGCGGGAACCTCGCCTTCAGCACGCGCACCAGTGGCAAAAATGGCGCCCGCAATCACGAAGAGCGACGCCAAAAGGAACGATAGATTTCTCTTCATTTACAAGTCTCCTTAACGCAACTATGGTGTAAGTCACAGATTACACAGATAAGCCCGATAAAGCAATTTGGAGCAAATCGGTATAATGTGTGGCCAATGTCTGAAGTTATTGAGCAGGCGCTGCCGGTTCCGGTCAGGATGGACGCCGACGAACGTTACACCGGACGGGGCGTCACTGTTGCCTTCCTCGATTCAGGATTCTATGCGCACAAGGATCTGACCGAGCCAACCAATCGCATCCTCGCTTATCACAGTATTTTCCCGGAATTCTCGTCTTTGCAAAAGCCTGATGTCGCGAGCTGGCACGGCATGATGACGTCAGTCGTAGCGGCGGGAAACGGGCATTTGTCTGACGGTCTTTATCGAAGCATCGCGCCGCAAGCGAACGTTGTGCTCGTCAAGATCGGAAAGACCGGACGTATTCCCGAAAGCAACATCGAAACGGGCCTGCGTTGGGTATTTGCAAACAGGAAGAAGTACGACATCCGCATCGTTAACATTTCCGCCGGCGGCGACTTCGAACAGTCGTATCTGAACAATTCGTTGTGCCAACTAGTGGAGGAAGTGGTGAAGGCGGGAATGACTGTAGTGTGCGCGGTTGGCAATGCGGGGCTCTCGCCGGGACATCCGGTGTTGCCGCCCGCGAGTGCGCCGTCGTCGATCGCTGTCGGTGGTCTTGACGATCAGAACTCACTCGATCGAGCGCGGCGTGGAATGTATCGCTCGTCGTATGGTCCAACCATCGACGGACTGCAAAAACCGGAAGTGATCGCGCCCGGGATCTGGGTCGCCGCGCCAATCCTGCCGCAGACGCCTACCGCGATCGAAGCAAGGCTCTACGCTGATCTCGACGACGCCGCGGACGAAGATCTGCGCAGCATCATCATTGCCCACAAAGGCGTCGATAAAGATCTCGACGAAGCTTACGATCTAAACCTGTCGATGTTGCGGCAGTTGATAACGATCAAGCTCCGTGAGGGCAACGTCATCAACCAGGACTATAAGTTTGTGGACGGCACCTCATTCTCGGCGCCAATCGTTTCGTCGATTATTGCGTGCATGCTGGAAGCGAATCCGAAGCTGACGCCGCAACAAGTGAAGCGCATTTTGATCGATACCGCGGAGAGAGTTACAGGCGTCGAAGTGGAGCGGCAAGGATGGGGCGTGGTCGTGCCGCGAAAAGCAGTCGAGTCGGCTTTGCGCTTGCGCGCTTAAATGTCGTGTGCAACAATTCGCGTCACCTAACAAAACCCATCGCAAGCAGATTGGAGATTATTTGAGTTCGTATGTCTGAGAATGAAACCGGAATAGGCGATGGCGCGGCCAAGTCGAACGAAACCGCGCCGGAAGCGAGCAACGAAGAGATTACTTATCACGCAGTGGAGAAAGATGGAGTAGTCACGGCCATTTGGGAAATGCAAGGACGCAAGCACCTGCGCACAATCGATCCACGCTCACGCCAGGGACAGGACATCCTTCGTCTTTACACCACCGAGCATCACGAAGACGCCGAAGCCGCCACCCCGTAACCACAGATTACACAGATTTTCTTCTTGTAATCAGCGTAATCTGTGGATTGTACTAACCAGATTTCGCGGCTCGCCTCTCACAAACGCTTCAAGATTATCGATAAGCTGATCGGCCAGCGTCTGCATTGACGTATCCAAGATTTTGAAGAATAACGAAATTTTTGGGCGAAAGGGCGGCCGCTATGTGGCTGCCTTTCGTTCGCTAAGCGTAGCTAAGTTCCTGCGCCGCAAGCGTTAGCCAAATTTAAGCGCTGCCGATAGTTGCCGGAATAGTCATTGCATACAGACGAACGTCTATCTTTCCTAAAACGCGTTCTAGTCCTAACCCGAAGTAACACAATTTAAGTGATCCTATAAGGAGGATTGTCCATGAGAAGTCCACTACGCTTGGCAAGCGCAGCGATCCTGAGCCTCCTGTGCGCGATAAGTGTGTTTGCACAAGCGAGCCAAACAGGAGGTATTACCGGGGTTGTCACTGACTCCGGTGGCGCCCTCGTTGCGGGGGCGACAGTCGATGTAATAAGTGAGAGCACCGGAAAGTCAGAGCGAACCGCTACCACTGCTGGCGATGGTGGTTACTCGATTACGTTGCTAAAGCCGGGAGGTTACCGGCTGGAAATCACCGCCCCAAATTTCAAGAAAGCTCTTGTTGCGGCGGTCCAGGTAAGAATCGGTGAGAGTACGCGACAAGACGTTACTCTCGAGGCCGGTCGAATCGAAGAAACGGTCAACATCGAGGCCTCAACCTCGCTGATCAATCCTTCGAGTGCAGTAACCGGACAGCCGTTGGGAGCTGAGACGCTTCGCACGTTGCCTCTTGCTTCCCCCAATTTTCTGTTTCTGATGTCGCTCTCCGCTGGTACCGCCAGCGAACCGACAGACGTTCGCACCGCCGGCCGCGGCACGGCTGACATGAACGTCAACGGGCAGCGCACCAGCAACAACAGCATCTCACTCGAGGGCATCAACGTTAACGACTTCAACCTCGCGCACTTTGATACGGTGCCGCTGCCCAATCCGAGCACACTCGAAGAGATGAAGGTTTCAACCTCCCTCTACGACGCTTCGCAGGGCAGCAAAGGTGGTGGCTCAATGGGCCTGGTTATCAAGTCCGGCTCCAAAGACTATCACTGGGAAGGATACTGGTCGCACCGCAACGATGCGCTGAATGCGAATGAGTACTTCCGCAATGCCAACGGCGTGAGCAAACGCGCGCGCCTGCTGCAAAACGTTTTTGGCGGCAGTGCCAGTGGTCCGGTTCCAAAGCTGGGCGGCTTCTGGTTCTTCAACTACCAGGGCGTACGCGCTCGCAATGGTTTGGATCCATTGGGTTCGGCCTTGACTCCTACCATTCAGAATTTCCCGGTAGGTCCTGACGGCAGAACCTCGGCGGCGTTGTTAGCAACCGCTTTTAATCTGACTCCGGCGCAAATCGATCCGATCGCCGTTAACATTCTCAACCAGGAAAGCACGCTTTATGGCGGTGGTTTCCTGGTCCCGAGATCGGGCAGCGCGGGCTGCAGGTCTGCGGCAAATACAGCAGCCGGTGCCTTCCCCGGAAACTTCACCTGTAGTTTCTCAGGTGTAGCTCCGATTGAGGACAACCAGTACACGGTCAGTTATGACCGCATCATGCGCGACGGAAAAGACAAGATTTCCGGCCGCTGGTTCTGGGACAACGGCTCCGTGCTGAAACCGTTTGGCACTGCCAGCAGTCTTGCGTTCCAACGCACTGACACGCAGCAGAACCGGTTCCTTTCAATAACTCACACGCACGTTTTTAGTGCCAGCAAGATCAACGAACTGCGCCTTGGGTACAGTCGCTTCATCTTCGCGAATATTCCGACTGACGCGATCAACCTGTCTGACATCGGAGCCACGCGTGGAAACAGCGACATATTCCCAGGCATGTACCAGGTCAACATCACCGGACTTTTCCAAATCGGAACCGGCGTCAATGACGATCGCGGAACAGTGTCCAACCAGTACAACATCGTAGACACGTTCTCGATGACTCATGGCAAGCACAGTTTGAGATTTGGCGGCGAGGCAGTTCAGTATCAGTTGAATCGCTTCAACAACTTCGCAGTCCGTGGCGCATTGACCACCGGTGCGACGTCTTCTGGTGTAACACCTGCGCCATCGGCGTTCGTTAACTGCAAGCTCGATACGAATGACTGTTCCGCGTTCCAGAATTTCCTGCGCGGAAGAGTAACGGCGATCCAATCGGCGTTTGGCGACCCGGCACGAAACTTCATCGCAACCGACTACGCAGCGTTCATTCAGGACGACTACCGCTGGTCACCACGGCTCACCTTCAACCTGGGACTTCGTTGGGAAGGCATGAGCTTTGGTCACGACAAGTTGTATCGCGCCGGCATCTTCGATCCGGCCCTGGCAGCAGCGGGACAGAATCCTTTCCTCTTCCCGGAAAAAGTAAATTTGGCCGGATTCACAGGTACTCCAGGCGTGTCAGACTGTGCGTTGGCGCATTGCTTTGACGGCAATAACTGGGCTCCTCGTGTCGGCTTTGCGTGGGACATTGCGGGTGACCAGAAGACGGTATTGCGCGGCGGTTATGGTATTTACTACCAGCGTCTGTCGAATCAGAACATTCTGCAGAACTCGCTGGCAGCGCCATTCACCGTACAACCGCTGTCATCGACCACCACTCCGACGTCGTTCCAGTTGCAGAATCCGTTCGCGAGCATCCCACCGCCATCGATCATAGCCACGGCGTTCATTCCGTCGGCGACGTTCTTTGCCGGTCTCAGGGATACCGCTACCGGGCTTCCGGCAACCAATCCGAACCTTGCGACAGTCGCTCCGATCTTCGTTAACGCAGCCGGTCAAAGGTGTCTGAACTACGGTGGCACCGCGACAAACTGCTCCATCAATCTCGCATCGTTTACCAGTGCGCCACTCGATGCCTACACGCCTTACACTCAGCAGTACAACATAACCCTTCAACGTGAAATTGGAAGCGGTTGGGCTGTTGAGTTGGGCTACATCGGAACGCGTTACACCGGCGGCATTGGCATTTGGGATCCATACCTGGCCCCGCTTGCCAGTCCATCGAATCCGATCACAGTGCGAGACATTAGCGGCACCAGCTATACGATCACAGCAAACACCGTGAACAACGAAGAATTGCGACACCAGATCCTTGGCCTGTCGCGCAAACGTGGTGCACGTTTCTCCGGCAACATCGGATTCGCCGACTACGATTCGTTCCAGGGGACCGTATCGCGCCGGCTTTCACGTGGTCTGTACTTCCAGGCTGCTTACACGTTCTCGAAGACCACTGACAACGTCAGCGGTTCGTTGAGCACGGATGAACTGAACGCTACTCGCGCCGGTCAGGGCGGTGGCAATATTCTCAACTCGCAGCAGGATCCGTTCCAGAACAAGGCCCGCGGCGATTTCGACCGGCCGCATCGTTTGGTAGTCAGTTACTCCTACGAGCTGCCGGTGCCGAGTGGCAATTTCTGGAACAACCAGTTCTTTAAGGGGTGGGGTATCAGCGGTATTATCACTTACCAAAGTGGCCTGCCGTTCTCCCTCACCGATAGCACCGCCGGCGGCGCGTTCGGTCAAACGGGCGTAGCGACTGGTACGTTTAGTGGCACCTGCGGTACTGATCCCTCGACCATGTACACACAAGGTTCGACGTCAGATATCCTGGCTCACTACGTTAACCCGGCCTGCTTCAGAACTGCCTCGGTGGTTGCGAATGGTGCTGCGGGAGCAACCGGTTTTGGTGACGTGCCACGAAATGCTTTCCGTGGTCCATATCAACAGAACTGGGACTTCTCAATCATCAAGACTACCCACATTAAGGAAGACCATGAGATCAGATTCCGCATGGACATGTTCAACATGTGGAATCACCCGGTCTTTGGTTTCCCGACCCAAGTTAACGTTGGAACGCCCGCGACCCTTGGACAGATCACTACGACGGTCGTTCCGGCCCGATTGATTCAGTTTGGTTTGAGTTACCGGCACTGATCGATCCGGTGGATTAAATTGCCACGGATCTGCACAGAATCTGTGTAGATCCGTGGCCTATAATGTAAACGGCATGCCCCGCTTAATACTTCTTCTCCTGCCGTTAGTCCTGTTTGTTTTAGTCGTCCCCTCTGCGTCCGCTCAGCGCGAGCGCGATACTTACACCAACAATTCGCTGACTTTTGAAGTGAGTGGTGAAGTGCGCCTGGCTGATTCGGGTGAGGCAGCCACGGGTGTTCCGGTTCGTCTCGAAAGATTTAGCGGTGGTATCGTCGATCAGATTGTTACCGACAGTCGCGGTCGCTTTCGTTTTCCAAGCCTGCAAAGAGGTTATTACAAAGTAGTCATCAACGCTCCCGGGTTCAGGCCGGCGCAGCAGGACGCTGACTTGCAGGTTATTTTCCGTACTTTCCTTGTTTTTGAGCTCGTTTCCGACTCGACAAAAGCTGCCGCTGGTCTGCCACTGTTGACGGACGTGATAGATGCTCGCGTTCCTCCCGCGACGCGTCAGGATTACGAAAACGGGCGAGCCGCATTGACGAAGAGCAACTACAAGGAGGGGATTGCTTTTCTCGAGAAGGCAGTGCTCGGGTATTCAAATTTCTTCGAAGCCCAACTGCTGCTCGGCATGGCTTTCATCGACCTGAAGGAATGGGAAAAGGCCGAAAAGGCTTTGCTGCGCGCCGTGGAGATAAGACCGCAAAACGCAACGGCGATGATTTACCTGGGTGAGGTCTACTGGCGCCAGAAGCGCAACGCCGATGCGGAACGAGTGCTGCGCGATGGGTTGAAGTTGGACCAGAAGTCATGGCATGGCCACTACACGTTGGGACGTCTCTACTGGGACATGGGCGAAGTGGTGAAAGCCGGTGGTCCAATCGGGATGACGCTGCAACTGAAACCCGAGCTTGCTGAAGCTCACCTGCTGGCGGGAAACATTTTGCTGCGTGTTAACCAGCGCGAACGGGCGTTGATTGAATACCGTGAGTATTTGCGCTTGGCGCCGAAGGGTGAGTTTGTTGGACAAGTGCAGGAGCTGATGCGTAAAGTTGAAAAGAGCCTGACTGACAAGAATCCATGATTAGGCCTGCCTCCGCTGATGAAGCTCCCGTCCTGACCAGGATCGCGCACGACGCCAAGCGCCACTGGGGTTATCCCGAACACTGGATCAAGCACTGGGAATCAGATCTCACCATCTCCGCTGATTTCATTCGTGACAATCACGTGTATGTCGCTGAGGAGGATGGCGAGATACAGGGCTTCTATGCGCTGTCTGTGGTAGGCGATAGGGCCGAGCTTGAACACATGTGGGTAGTTCCCCATCGTATCGGAACAGGTGTGGGGAAGGATCTGTTTCTCGATGCTATGGAGCGAGCCGCGGCGCTGAATGTTAATGCGATTGAGATGTCAGCCGATCCGAATGCGGCGGGATTTTATAAACACATGGGCGCGACGCAGATCGGTGAAATCGATGCGAGCCTGGATGGACAGAGCCGAACATTGCCACGGATGAAACGCGGATTGAAAGACGCTGATTAATCCGCGTTCATCCGTGGTTATTTCTTTCTCAGAACATTGGCCGGTCCGGTTTATCCGGAGCACGCGGCTCGGCCCTTGGCGATTCAGAGCGCGGTGCCTCGGATCGTGGTGCCTCGGATCGTGGCGCCTCGGAACGCGGTGCTTCGGAACGCGGTGCCTCGGAACGCGGTGCTTCAGAGCGTGGTGATTCAGAACGTGGCGCTTCGGAGCGCGGTGTTTCATGCCGTGGCTCTGATCGTGGTTCCGATCTTGGCTCTGAGCGCGGTTCGGGACGAGGCCGTGATTCAGGCGTCGATTCCCGCTCACGACGTTCAGAACGCGGCTGTTCCGTCACCGGCGGTTGTTCGCTGCGTGGCGCGGGCGTGTTGGCAGGAGCATTCTCGATGGTTTCCTGTCGTCGCCCACGTCTTTCCGATCCGTCCTCACGGTCGCGGTCTCGGCGTGGCCGAGGCTCAGGCCGTGCTATAGCGCCGCTTGGTTGAGTTTCTGTATTGGTCGCAGGAGCCGGAGTCGTTGTTGGTGTTGTTGGCGCCGTTGCGGCTGGTTGATTCACTTCGCGCGCTCTCGGTTCACGTCCGTGAAAGACTCTCAACTTCCTGAGATTGTCATCCAACGGCATTCCGGGCGCTCGTTCAGCAGCACCGGTCCGCCGCACCGGAACCTCAACATCTGGACGCCTGTCAAACCTTCCACGTC
>Ga0207643_10002031_pt1 | contig 11172 bp, 10 predicted proteins | sample KBSMisM62_FD_184313 | JGI IMG/M metagenome (GOLD analysis project Ga0207643, IMG submission 184313) | Miscanthus rhizosphere microbial communities from Kellogg Biological Station, Michigan, USA - KBS Miscanthus M6-2 (SPAdes) (version 2) | ecosystem: Host-associated > Plants > Roots >...
CGAGTCCACCGGCATGACCACGCGCTTCGTCGAGACCCGTGACGGGCACAACTGGGAGAACTGGCGCGACACGCTCCGCGACGCACTGTCGTGGGTGTATCCGGGAGCCCAGAAGTTCGTCTACGAGTGAAGCATCGCGTGCAGTGAGGGCTGTCGGGAGGGCTGTCGGCGCTGTCCATCCTGAGCAATCACTCCACACCGACTAGGGTACGGCGCATAGCCCTCGAGAAGTCGGACGGTGACGCATGGTAGTGGCTCGACAGACCTCGAGACGTCGCACCCCCACGGATCAGGAATACGCCGACCTGCTTGCGTTTCGCACGGCGATGCGGCGTTTCATGCAGTGGAGCGAGGAACGTGCCCAAGCGGAGGGCATGACGCATCTGCAGCACCAGCTGTTGTTGGCGGTCCGCGCGCACGGCGATCATCGCGGTCCGACCGTCGGTGAAGCTGCGGAGTACCTGTTGATGACGCCGAGCAGCGCTTCCGAGCTCGTTGATCGAGCGGAGGCTGGCGGGTTCGTTCGACGAGAGCGCAGCGGTGAGGACGCCCGCGTGGTTCGCCTGCATCTCACCGCTGTTGGTGAGCAGAAGCTCGCGGCTTTGACAATCGACGTGCTCAGTGAGCTGGCGCGCGTCGGCCCGGTGCTGCAGCTGGTCCTGGCCGACGCCGCGCGCGGACTCTGAGCCACCTACGACTAGCCCCATTTTGGGGGCTGGCTTCCACCCTGCGCGCGGGCTAAGAATTTATCGGATGCCGAAAGGATGGGGGCCCGAAGGGTCTCGAGTTGGCACGCCAGCGGACGACACGATCCGGTCCGGCTGGCGCTCTCGGACACCTCAGGCCGACTGAGCCCTCGCTGCATTCATCGGCACAGGTCGCTGCACGGCCATGTGCTGATGCCGGCCGGCAAATGGGCCGTGTTGGCTCGGGGAACGGGGGAGTGTTGTGTCCGAGGTACCAGTGACGTCACGGGAGCCGGCGTCGTCCCAGGAGCCGGTGACGTCCGAGCCAACGGTGGTGCGGGACGGGGTGTCCCGCCGCACACTGTTGAGGTTGGGGGCCGTTGGCGGAGCCGGTGTCGCGCTGGTCGGCGTACAGGGGGTGGGTCGTCCGTTTCTCGCGGAGCGCGGGCTGCTCTCGGCCGACGGTGCGTTCGCGGCCACGTCGATGACCTTGGCAGACCAGCTCTACATCGAAGCGTTCCCGACCAGCCCGCTGATCCTGGCTCCCTTCACCGACGAGCTGTTCATCCCGACGGCGCTGCGCCCGGTGCAGCCGTCGGATCTCACACCTGCACCCGGCCCGGGACTCGGCCAGCAGAACTCGCTGGGGAACGAGACGCACCAGATCTGGCCGAGCCAGATCGGCTTTCCGGACCCCATCATCTACCAGATCAATGATCAGGTCTCGGTCCACTCCTTCACCACCTCGCAGGTGATGCCGATCGACAGGACAGGCAGGCCGACGTTCTCGTTCGATGCGACCGGCAGGAGAGTTCCCGCGGGCAAGCGGACGTTGCCGCCGAGCACCATCTACAGCTTCAACGGCACGTTCCCGGGGCCGCGGATCAACGCCGAGTACGGCAAACCGGCGCTGGTGCGCTTCACGAACCAGCTCGACCAGAACCCGCTCGGCCTGGACCGACAGGACTTCGGGACACCCGACCTGGCGGCCCTGACCCACCTGCACAACGCCCACACCGCACCGGAGAGCGACGGCAACCCGCACTACTCGATGACGGCCGGCCCGCGGCACGAGGGCTTCCGGGTGGGGCAGTGGGTCGACCAGCTCTACCTGAACTGGCCGGCCGGTGGAGACGACCGAGAGAAGCAGAGCTTCCTCTGGTTCCACGACCACGTGATGGACCACACCGGCGCGAACGTCTACAAGGGCAAGGTCGGCCTCTACCCCATCTATGATCCCAAGCCGCTCGGGACCCTCGGTGGCACCGACATCGGCGACGAGCGCCAGGGTCTCCGCCTACCTGGGGTGCGCACGGACCACTCCGACGGGTCATTCGACGTCGACTACGACATCCCGCTGGTGTTCTTCGACGTCCGGCTCGATGACGGCGTCACGATCCACAAGGACATCCACGACACGCTGGGGCAGTTCCCGGACGCCCACAACCCGAGGACACACCCGGAATGGTGGGGCAAGTCGTTCTACAAGCACTTCCCCAACCACGGCTTCGTCGGCGACATCTTCACCGTCAACGGCACCGCCAACCCGACGCTGGAGGTCAAGCGCCGCAAGTACCGCCTTCGGTTCCTCGACGCCTCGGTCGCGAGGATCTACGAGTTCAAGCTGATGGCGTCCACCCAGGGCCCCAAGTCCGCGACCTCGCTGGGCTTCGAAGGTGACGAGCTCGAGGGGCAGTACCGCATCCCGGACGCACAGCAGTGCATGCGGTTCACCCAGATCGCCTCGGACGGTGGGCTGCTGCCGTTCCCGCTGACCCGGGACTCCTTCGAGCTCTGGCCGGCCAAGCGGCGCGAGTTCGTCGTCGACTTCACCCGCTACCAGGACGGCAGCCCCACCACCAAGGGCGACGTCATCTACCTGACCAACATCATGAAGATGCCGAACGGGCGGATGTGGACCAACTCCACCCGGTTCGGGCTGGACGCCCAGTACAAGGTTCCGGTCCTGAAGATCGTGATTGGAGACGACGCCCCGGACGACAGCGTGATGCCGACGCCCACGACGCCCCTGCGTGCGCTCCCGCCGCTGCCGGCCAACTGGCAGTCCATGCTGGACAACCGCCTGATCTTCGAGGTGGAACGGGGCAGTGCAGGCGGGGAGATCGAGTGGCTGATCAATGGCAAGCGCTTCGACCCCGCGAACGTGCTGAGAAGCCTGAAGAACCCGGCCGGAAACACGCCCGTGGCCGCGCCGAAGAAGGACAGCTTCAACCTGTGGGAGATCAGCAACGGAGGAGGCGGCTGGGTGCACCCGGTACACCTGCACCAGGAGGAACACCGCGTCGTCATGCGCAACGGCAGGGACGTCACGCAGGTGCCGGATCCGGGGCACTCCGACGACATCTCGCGGGAAGACACGGTGGCCCAGGACCCCAGCGAGAGGGTGATCATCTACCGCGGATTCCGCGATTTCGTCGGGCCTTATGTGGCGCACTGTCACAACCTGAACCACGAGGACCACGCCATGATGTTCGCGTGGTCGATCACCTAGTCCGCGGCTGAGCTGAGAGAGATCACCATGGCCACGCTGTCTGCCGACGCCCTCCCAGCGCGCGACGCGCTGCCTGACAGTCGGCGCGGCGTTCCCTGGAAGACAGTCGTGACGCTGGCGGCTGTGCTGGCCTACGCCGACGGGTACTGGCTGGTATCGCTGCGGGGCGCGATCGGCGCCATCGAACGCACCGACCACCCGTTCGCGAGCTGGCTGCGTGAGTCCACCGCGGTGCTGCCGGTCTTCGTCTTCGCCGTGCTCGCAGCGCTGACCCTGGCGCTGCACTGGCTTTCACCGAAGGTGGGCGAGACCAGGACGGTGGGTGCCACCGCGCTACTGATCGTTGTCGGCGGCACGCTCGTCGGCGTGGCCGCGCTGGTAGCCAGTGCGGCCTACGACTACCAGCTGCAGTCATCCCAGCTGCACGTCATGCAAGCGATGAGCTCGATGCACGGCCATTGCGACACGAACTGCCTGGCGCGGGAGGATCGGGACTCGCTCGCGCTGCAGGTCCGCGGAGTGCTCCTGGTCAGCCGCTGGATCCTGCTGACCAACCTGGTGCTCGTGGCCTGGGTCGTGGCCCTCATGGGCGGTCGGCTGAACCTCAGCACAGCCCCGCGTGGACCGGGTGTTCTCCCGGAGACTGAGCCCGGGCATCGCAGCCGGGTCCAGCAGGTCCGCCTGCTGCTGGTGGTGGCTCTTGCCGGCAGCGCCGCTATCCACGCGGCCGTCATTCCCGAGCACCTCGCCGAATGGACCGCCGCCGGCCTGTTCTTCATCCTGCTCAGCGCCGGGGAGCTCGCCGTCGCCGGCCTGCTGCTCGCGCGCGTACGACCACGCACAGCACTCCTCGCCGCCGCGACGATCTCCGTCGCGCCGCTCCTTCTTTGGCTGTACTCACGTACGGCGGGCCTGCCGTTCGGACCGGAGGCGGGCACTCCCGAGAGCGTCGGTGTGCCCGACATCCTGGCCTGCTCGCTCGAGGTCGGCTCGCTCCTCGCCGCGCTTGCTCTGCTTCGCTCAACCCGGCGGCTCGCGGGCAGATCCCCGCCCTCGTCGCACGTCCACGGGCTCGTCGTGGTGGCACTGGTCTGCATGACCGTCATCGGAGTCGGCGGAAGCGGGCTGAGCTGGTTCGACGCCTTCGGGACCTCGGCAAGTCACTCAGCGACAGGCATGCATCACTGAGGCGCCGGGTGGCCTCCCGGCGCCGTCAGCGCCCCGTCAGCGCCCAGGTTCGCGCTGCTTCTGTGCCCGGTTCCGCCCTACGTCGACCTACCCGTTGCTGGTGGTTCACGACGGTCCGGAGCACTCGCGGTGCTCTTGTGGTGCAGACCAACGAACCGGGCGGGGAACCACCACTTGATGGCCCGACCGATCGCGGTGCGGCGGCACCAGCAGTCCGGATCGCAGCCGCAGCTTCGGTTGCGCGGGTTGTGAAGGCGTTGGAGGGCGCTCCTGGTCACTCACGCAGGGTAGCCATGCCGGGGTTGGCTCATTCTTCCCGAGGCACCACGCGTGGACTGGCTCGAAGAAGTCTCTGAAACAACTTCTCCACAGCGCCCGGAATGTGGTGATTCTCAGCGCGGGTTGTCGGTGCCCGCAGGGAGAACTCCTTGCATGACAACGGCATTCTCCGATCCCGGGACCCACCCGGTCAGTTCCGTTGTCGCGCACTTCCACGATGAGCTCGACGACCTCGACCCGCGGCTGTGGTCGATGACCGACAGGGGTCTCGCTCACGTGTTGCCGGCGCTGACGCGGCTGCGTCACCGGATCACCGCCCTGGAGCTGGCCGCGGCGCACCAGGCCGACGCCGTCGGCCTCGGCACCGAGGTCGGAGCCGCCGACACCAGTGCCTACTGGGCCAACACCACCCGGCAGACCACGGCGGGAGCGAAGCGGCGGCTGAAGCTCGCCGCTGCCCTCGACCAGCACGACACCACCCGCACCGCGATGACAACCGGCAATGTCGCCGAAGACCAGGCAGCGGTGATCGTGAAGGTCGTCGAGGAGCTCCCGGTGATGCGGGCCGAAGCCGAGACCGAGCTTGTCCGGCTCGCCGCAGAGCACGACGCCCACGAGCTGGGCATCCTGGCCAAGCACATCCTCGAGATGGTCGCCCCAGACTTGGCCGAAGAGCACCAGCGGAAGGCTCTCGAACGCGAGGAAGAGCGGGCTCTGCAGGACTGCCGGTTCACGATCGCCGACGACGGGCACGGGCAGTGCCACGGCCGGTTCACCGTCCCCTCGCCGGTCGGCGCCATGCTCAGGAAGGCGGTCCTGGCGTACGCCGCCCCCAAGCACCGCCAGCATTCCGCCACCCCTGCCGGGCTGGGCCACGCGTTCTGCGAGTACGTCGAGCGCTATCCCACCGATCGCCTCCCGCAGGCTGGCGGTGTCAACGCGACCGTCGTGGTGAGGATGACCATGGAGTCCTTGCTGGGTGACAGCGAGCAGCTCGCCACCCTCGACACCGGTCACCTGATCACCGCTGGACAGGCGCGCCGGCTTGCCTGTGAAGCGGGTCTGATCCCGATGGTCCTCGGCAGGAAGTTCCAGGTCCTCGACGTCGGGCGCGAGGGCCGGTTCTACACCAAGCCGCAGCGGGTCGTCCTCGACGAGCGCGACAAGACATGCACGGCCGTGGGCTGCGACTGGCCGGCCTGGATGTGCCACGCCCATCACGACATCCACTGGAGCCGGGGCGGGAAGACCGACATCGACAACGGACGCCTGCTGTGTCCGAGGCATCATGCCTATGCGCACTCGCCCACGTACGAGATGAATAAGACCAAGCATGGCCGGGTCACCTTCACCCGTAGATAGGCAAGGAGAGACGCCCGGCGCGCGAGCGCGCTCAGACCGAGACCGCGACGGGCGGGGGTGCATCGGCCGCGGGGGAGTAGCGGCTGGGTCTCTTCGACGTGCAGTTCGGGCAGCCAGCTGGGCAGATACCGGTTCCCAGCGGGCCCTGCCGGCGAACAGGACCGCGATGATCAACGCGGCACCCGAGCCTCGAGACGTTCGGCCTGGTCAGCGCGGCCTGACCGTTCTCGGCGATCTGCTGCCGGGAGGGCCCGAAGTCGCGGCCACGGCAGCGATTGAGGAGAACGCGCCCTACCCGATTGGGCCCTGACATCGCTTTACTGGTTCGATGGACAGGCGTCTGGGTCTGCTGGCGCTGACAGTCGCGGTCGCGGCCGGTCTTGGGGCGCTCGCCCTCTCGTCGACCGGTTCCCCGACGCCACGCGGGCTGATGCTCGCTGACGCGCCGGCACTGGCACTGCTCATCGGATGGTCGTTCGCCGGCGCCGGGGTGGTGGCGTCGGTCCTACGGCCGCACAACCGCTTCGGCCTGCTGCTATATGGGACCGGACTGATGTGGTTCACCTCCGCACTGATGGCGTCCGACAGCCCGCTGGTGTTCAGCCTCGGTCTCCTCACGGCGCCATGGTGGCTCGGAACGTTCTTCCATGCCCTGCACATCTTCCCCGGAGGTCGCCTCGACGGGACGTGGCCTCGCCGGCTGGTGGTCCTGCTGTACGTCGATGTCACTCTGGTGCAGGCACTGCGGCTGCTTTTCACGTCGTCGGCTGACCTGCCCGGCTGCGCAGACTGCCCGCGCAACGTGCTCCTGGTCAGCGACCAGCCTCATGTCGCGGACGCGATTCTGGTGGTGCAGCAGGCGGGGGTCGGGTCGTTGGTCATCGGCGGCACGCTGCTCGTCCTGGCGCGGCGCTGGCGGGCGGCGACCGCACCGCAACGTCGGGTGTTGGCGCCCGTCCTGGCAACGGGTGCGGTCTGCCTGGCAGTGCAGGCGGTCAGCCTGGCCGCGCAACCGGCGTCGGTCCGGCAGTCCGTGGGGTGGGTGGGCGCGTTGACGTTCGCTGCGGTCCCGGTGTCGTTCCTGCTGGGTCTGCTGCGGCAGCGGTTGGACCGGGCCGCGGTCGGGCAGCTCGTGGTCGACCTCGGCGAGGGTCGCGAGGGTGACCCGCTGGACGCATTGCTGCGTACCGCGCTCAAGGATCCGTCGTTGCAGGTCGCGTACTGGCGCCCCGAGACCCAGGAGTACCTGGACGGGGACGGACGTCCGTTCCCGATGCCGGCGCGAGACGAGGCGCGAGCGGTCACCCGTGTCGAGCGAGAGGGGCGGCGGATCGCTGCGCTGGTGCACGACCCTTCGCTCGCCGAGGACGCAACGCTGATCTCTGGCGCGGTCGCCGCTGCCGGTCTCGCCTTGGAGAACGAGCGGCTGCACGCCGAGGTCCGCGCCCAGCTCCAAGAGCTGCAGGCCTCACGGCTCCGCCTGGTGGAGGCCGGAGACCGAGAGCGCCGACGGTTCGAACGCGACCTACACGACGGGGCGCAGCAGCGGATCCTCGCGGTCTTGCTCCTGCTCAACCAGCTCGTACGTCGCGCGGACACCGACCCCACCGCCAGGGAGCTCGCTGCGAAGGCGAAAGCCGAGCTGGGAAGGTCGCTGGCCGAGCTGCGCGAGCTCGCGGCCGGTTTGCACCCTGCTGTGCTCACCGATCACGGGCTGGTGGTGGCGCTCGAGGGCGTGGCGGCCCGGACCCCGATCCCCTTGGAGCTCGATGTCGACCTGCCCCGGCGGGTGCCGCAGCGTGTGGAGGTCGCCGCGTACTACGTGATATGCGAGGCACTGGCCAACGCGGTGAAGCACGCCGCCGCCAGCGGTGTCACGGTGCACGTGTGCGAGCGCTGGGACGGAGATGACTCGACGATGGAGGTACACGTGGTCGACGACGGGGTCGGGGGGCTCGATGCCGGCCCATGTGCGTCGAGCGGCTCCGGGTTGCAGGGGTTGCGTGACCGGGTCGCCGCGCTGGGCGGCACGCTGGAGGTGATCAGCCCGGCGGGAGAGGGCACGAGGGTCCGGGCGGTGATCCCGTGCGGGTAGCGATCGCCGACGACTCCGTCCTGCTTCGCGAGGGCGTTGCGCGGCTGCTCGCCGAAGCCGGCTTCGAGGTCGTGGCCACATACGGCGACGCCGAGTCGCTGCTTGTGGATTTGGAGACCAGGTCGGTGGACGTATGCGTTCTGGACATCAAGATGCCGCCGACGTTCACCGACGAAGGGCTGCGGGCGGCGGCCGCAATCCGTGCCCGATGGCCACAGGTCGGAGTGCTGGTGCTGTCGCAGTACGTCGAGCTGGGGTTGGCGATTCGTCTCCTTGCGGACGGGGTCGAGAGGTTGGGGTATCTGCTCAAGGACCGGGTCGCCCAGGTCGAGGAGTTCGTCGACGCCGTCCGACGCGTAGCGGAGGGGGGCTCAGCACTCGACCCGACGGTGGTGTCGCAGATGCTCTCCCGCAGGCAGGCCGACGAGGACCTCGGCCGGCTGACGCCCCGCGAGCACCTCGTCCTCGAGGCGATGGCACAGGGGCTCGCCAACCGTGCCATCGCGGACCGGCTGCACGTCAGCGTGCGCGCGGTGGAGAAGCACGTCACGAACATCTTCGACAAGCTCGGCCTTGTCGTTGGCGCGCATGGGGACCGCCGCGTGCTGGCGGTGCTGCGCTTCCTGCGCAGATAGCTCTGAGGTGTTGGTACGGCCTGCCGCACCACCTACGGCCCGGCACACCCCACCCGTGGCCGCGTGCACGCTCCATGTCCTGTGGAGTCGGTGACGACGAGGCTTTCCAGATGACCGCGGACCGGCCGCGGACCGAGGGGAAGGCAGCGACCGATGACTACAACCGCGACCGCGACCGACACGCACCATGACGGACACCACGGCGCCGACGAGGGCACACGTCCGAAGCGATTCGTTCGCTTCGCCCGCCACTACCTGCTGATGATCGTCGCGATGTACGCCGGGATGCTGATCCTGGACCCGGTGTACGACGCGGTCGCCACCCACGCCGGGTACGCCGATCCATGGGCCGAGCTGCCCGTGCTCTCGGCTTGGGTGATGGCCGGCAACATGACCGCTCCGATGGTGCTGCTGATGCTGCGCCATCGCCGCAGCTTCCGCGCAATTCTCGACATGGTCATCTCCATGTTCGCGCCGACCCTGGCCGCCACAGCGCTACACGTGCTGGATGCTCTACCCGCAGACCAGGTCATGACCGTGGCGCACGTCGCCATGTTCCCGGCCATGTTCGTCGTGATGCTCCGCCGCTACCACCACTACGCCGCCTGAGCCCCACTCGCAATCACGGAAGGACACATCGTGATCACCAGGACGCTTCCGGTCACCCGGCCCACGGAACCGGACCACCCCGAGAACCCCGACCGCCTCCGGCTCGGCACCGTCGCCTTGGTCGCGGGACTGATCTGCCAGGTACCACTCGGTGTCCTGCACCCCCACCGGGAGTACGCCAACGACTCTGTGGCCGCGTTCCACGAGTACGCGCGCTCCGGGGACTGGGTGCTGGTCCACATGGGCCAGTTCCTTGGGCTGATGCTGGCCACGATCGGCCTGGTCGCCATGGCGACCTATCTGGGCCGGCAGCGAGGACCGGCTGGCTTCCTGGGTCAGGTTGCGGTGGTCACGGCCGTGGTCTCGGCAGCCGTGTTCGCGGTACAGATGGCGGTCGACGGGGTCGCACTCAAGGCCGCCGTCGACACCTGGGACGCGGCGACGGCGACCGCCGACCGGTCCGCTGCCTATCGGGTCGCGGAGTCCGTGCGCTCGGTCGAGAAGGGGCTCAGCGCCCTCTTCAACCTCATCAACGGGCTCACCCTACTCAGCCTGGGCCTCGGCCTTAGCATGGCCAGCGGCCGAGGGCGCCGGCTCGGTTGGATCGCGGCGGTCGCGGGGGTGGGCTTCATCGCCGTGGGCGTTCTGACAGCCCAAACCGGGTTCTCCCACGAGGCCACGTCCGCTGCTCTCCCAGCGACCGTAACGCTCGTGGTGTTCGCGGTCGGGATGGCCTTCGCCGGCCGGTACGAGGACCACACGGATCAGGGTGGCGGCCGGGCTCACTGTGTTGTGGGCGCTGACGACCCGCTGACGTGCGGTCGGGCAGGTCTGAGTCGTCGAGCAGATGAGTGACCGTGGGCTGGAGGGCGTTCGCCTCGCGACCAGCTCGGCTGCCCGTTCCGGCTCGCACTCGTCCGCGCTCAACCTGGCAAGCCCGTCGAGAGCGAGGATGGTGACCACGTGGTTCTCGTCGGCCCGGGCGAGGGTCAGGACCTCCTCGAGGGAGTCCCTGTCGTCGGTCTCGGCGGCGAGGTCCTTGTCGCCGAGGGCGCGGCGTAGCTGGGAGACCTTCGACTGCAAGGTGTTGCGGCCCGCACTGGTGGGCCAGACATCCTCGAGCAGGATGTCCACGCGCACGCGGGAGCCCGCATCGAGCGCGAGCCGGACCAGCAGCTCGGTGGTCTTGCCTGCCGGCACCGACAGCCGATCACCATCCCTGCGAGCCTTGACTGCGCCGAGAACGGCGACAGTGAGCACCATCCGAGGCTAAGACAGCGTCGCCCTGGCGAGGTGTCTCCCGGCGTCGTCAGCGCTCCGTCAGCGCCGTGGTCCACGGTGCACGTGTGCCCGACGCCAACACCGCCCTCCTCCTCCGCCTGATCGGCGAGCACCCCGACGCGCCGACCGAGATCCTCGTGCTCGCCGCAGACTCCACCTCGACGCCGCTCCTGGTGGCAGCCGCGATCCTGGCAGGTGACCTCGAGCTCCTCACCCGGGCGGCCGAGCACGCGCCGACGACACGCGACCGACAGCTGGTCGCACTTGCCGACGCACACATGCGCGGCAACGCGGACCTGCGCCACGTGCTCGTCCGCGACCACCTCTCCGAGCATCCGGACAACCTGCTCGCGGCCTGGATCGCGGGCCGAGAGCCTCCCAGCCACTGAACTGCCGATCACTCGCCCACGAAATGGAGAACGTCATGTCAGCCCTCCGCACCGCAGCGCCCAGCACCGCATCCGCGCAGCGCCGAGCAACCCGCCGCACAACCGGACGCTGGATGGTGTCGTTCGCCGGCTACCC
>Ga0207643_10002034_pt1 | contig 11165 bp, 13 predicted proteins | sample KBSMisM62_FD_184313 | JGI IMG/M metagenome (GOLD analysis project Ga0207643, IMG submission 184313) | Miscanthus rhizosphere microbial communities from Kellogg Biological Station, Michigan, USA - KBS Miscanthus M6-2 (SPAdes) (version 2) | ecosystem: Host-associated > Plants > Roots >...
CTGGCGAGCATCGCAACCGGGACAAGGTCCTTGAGCGGATCGTAACCTGCATTCTTGTAAAGCACGGGGCCGGTCACGAGCGTCGTTACACTGCCGATCAGCAAAGTGTGACCGTCAGGCTCGGCCGCCGCCGCAGCCCGTGTCCCGATGGCGCCGCTGGCACCCGGCCTGTTGTCGACCACGACTTGCTGCCCAAGCGTGGACGAGAGCCACTGCGCGACCAGACGACCCATGACGTCGATCGGGCCGCCGGCCGCGAATGGAACGATCAGCCTGACCGACTTGCTCGGGTAGGATTGCGCGCGGGCCGAATCCAGCGCGAAAGCGGCGAGGCCGAGCGCCAGGATGGCCGTCCACACTCTGCGCGTCTGCGTCACCTGGAACCCGCTGTCCGGAATCTGTCCATGTTAGCATCACGACGAGCGGCGCGAACCGCGTTGCGAGGCCTTTCGCCCGCCCGACTGGAATTGATAATCCAGTGCCGCCATACTCCGCAAAGCACTGAAGGCCAACGGAATTGGCATTGCCGGGAACCCGGCCCGGATGACCTGGAATTAGGCCCAGGCGGTTAGAGAGCCCGGCGCCCGGCCGTGGTCCGGGACCTTGCGGCGGTTCCGGCCGCGCGCTAGACCCCCGCTCCATGCCGCGCACCGCGCTTTTTCCGGGGTCGTTCGATCCCGTCACCAATGGCCACCTCGACTTGGTCCGCCAAGCCGCGCGGCTCGCCGACCGGCTCGTGCTGGCGATCGGCACCCATTCGGGCAAGACGCCCCTGTTCAGCGTCGATGAGCGCCGCGACATGATCGAGGAGACCTGCGGTCAGGTCATGCGCGCGAGCGGCATCGATTTCGCCTGCATCACCTTTTCCGACCTCGTGGTCGCGGCCGCCCAGCGCGAGGGGGCCACGCTCCTCATTCGCGGGCTGCGCAGCGCGACGGATTTCGACTACGAGATGGAAATGGCGGGAATGAACGGAGCCATGGCGCCAGCCGTGCAGACGGTGTTTCTGCCGGCATCGCCGATCATCCGCCCGATCACCGCCACACTGGTGCGGCAGATCGCATCCATGGGCGGGGACGTGTCGCAATTCGTTCCGTCGTCCGTTGCCGCCCGCCTGAAGGCAAAATTCGCCGGCAAAGCCGGCCATTGACCCCGGGAGATTTCATGATCCGTCTGCTTGCAGCTCTTGCCGTGCTGATCTGTGCGGCGCCCGCCCTTGCGCAACAACTGCCGGCCGGGGCCGATCCGCAGAACACGCTGTTGATCGATACCAAACACGGCCGCATCGTCGTCAAGCTGCGCAACGACCTCGCGCCCAAGCATGTCGAACGCATCAAGCAACTCGCGCGCGAAAAGTACTACGACAATGTGCCGTTCCATCGGGTCATCGCCGGCTTCATGGCGCAGACCGGCGACGGCGCGCGTGGCGACGGCACCGGTGGCTCGAAATATCCCAATTTGCCGGCCGAGTTCTCGAATGTGCCGTTCAAGCGCGGCATCGTCGGCATGGCCCGGGCGAACGACCCGAACTCGGCGAATTCGCAATTCTTCATCATGTATGCCGATGGCGCCTTTCTCAACGGCAAGTACACTGTCGTGGGAGAAGTCCTCTCCGGGATGGACGCGGTCGACAAGATCAAGAAAGGCGAGCCGGTGGCCGATCCCGATCGCATGACCCGCGTGCAGGTGGCAGCCGACGCCAAGTAACAAGGAGAATGGGTGCGCAGGGCCCAAGCGCTGATAGGATTGGGTTCGTTGATGCTGGCCACATCCGCTCTCGAGGTGCGGTCAGCAGACGCCATGTGTGGTGTCTTCGCCAGGCATCCATGCTTTCCGACCGTGTGCGGCGTGTTCGGCCGCCACCCCTGCTATCCCGATTACTGGATCGGCCAGGATTTGCGATTGACCATCGAGAGCGTGTCCACGGTTGAACGGCCTCCGGACGGCGACGACCACGGTCGGTCCGATGCCTCGGACCACAAGCTCGACACCCTGCGCGCGATGTTCGATGCGCTCCGCGCCTGCTGGATTCCGCCTGCGAAGGACGAAGCCCGGGCCGGCATGCAAATGTCCGTGCGATTTGCCTTCAAGCGCAGCGGCGAGATCATCGCCACGCCGCGCGTGACCTATGTCAGCCCGGGTGCGCCGCCGGAGGCGCGGGAAACCTACCTTCATGCGATCAACGCCGCACTCGAACGCTGCACCCCGCTGCCGTTCAGCCAGGGACTCGGCGGGGCGGTGGCGGGCCGGCCGATCGCAATCCGCTTTGTCGACAACCGGGACAAGCCCTGATGAACCCGGTCGAGTTCGCGGGGGCGGCGCTGGCTATCGCCGCGTGTGCGACCGCCGCGGCCGCGCAGGCGCCACAACGGAAAATCAACACCCTCAACGAACTCGGGGCCGCGCTGCGGGCCTGCTGGATTCCGCCCCCGCTTGATCAGGCGCGGGTCGGCATGCAAGTGACTGTCCAGATGACCTTCCGACGCAACGGTGAACTCTTCGGCAAGCCGAGGATCACATTCGAATCGTCCGGCGCGTCCGACGACGAGCGGCTGGTCTACCGCGTTGCGGTGGCGGAAATGCTCAAGCGCTGTGCGTCCCTGCCGTTCACCGATGTGCTCGGGAACGCAGTGGCGGGCCGTCCGTTTACCATGCGATTGGTCGACGATCGAAAACTCAAACAAGCAGAGAACGCCCCATGACCGACGACAACACGCTCACGCTCGATACCACCAAAGGCAAGGTCGTTATTCAGATGCGCCCGGACCTCGCACCCGGCCATGTCGCACGCATCAAGGAACTGGTGCGCGATGGCTTCTACGATGGCATCGTGTTTCACCGCGTCATCGACGGGTTCATGGCGCAGACCGGCTGTCCGAATGGGACCGGCACCGGCGGCTCCGGCAAGAAGCTCAAGGCCGAGTTCAACAAGGAGCCGCACAAGCGCGGCACGGTGTCGATGGCACGGGCGCAGAACCCGGACTCCGGCGACAGCCAGTTCTTCATCTGCTTCGCGGACGCACCGTTTCTCAACGGCCAGTACACCGTCTGGGGACAGGTGACCGAAGGCATGGGGAACGTGGACAAGATCAAGCGGGGCGAGCCGGTCACCGATCCGGATCGCATCATCTCCGCGAAGATGACGGCAGACGCCTAATCACCTCCACCCTGGCGGCTCCTGGCGCCAGGTTCTTTCAACACGCGAGCTGGACAGAAACGGAGGCGGCGGCCCTGCTCGGTCGACGTCTCCAAAAATGGTAGTTCAGGCGAGAGCGCCTTGTCGTCGGCGCGGCTCCGCTTCGCACACCCAAGCTTCCCTGGCGAACCACTCGTGCTCGGTCCGACAAATCGGACAGTATGCGCGCGCGAAAAAAACCGGCGTGGCCGCGAAGCTCTTGCGGTCGGCGACGATGCCCGTGGGAATGTCTTGTCCCGTCTCGGGGCATCTGATCATGACGGCGCCCATTGGCCTCTCCCATCTCAAGCGGTGCTGCCAATTTCCATAGAGCGCAGGTGTGAACATGGTTTGACGCAATGGCGACGGGATCGCGGAGTGCGCGCGTTACGCGACTTTTACCCAAGAAAATCGCCATCAGCCTGGGAACCAACGTGATCACAAGTGCGTTGGCATCAACCTGGGACTTATGAAAAATGAGAGCCGTCATGCCTCGACCTCAAATCCGTGACGATGCCCGGGTTGCGGCCTTCGTGCTGGGTGCATCGCGCACGCGCTACCTGGTGATGCGACAGGAAGATGTCTGATTCATCACTTTCAACGGCGAAGAATTCGGGCCCTACCGGAGCGAACGCGAAGCCATGCTGTTCGCGACCGACGCGGCCCATAAGCTGGGCGAACTGGGGGAGGACACCCAGGTCTTCCGGGTCGATGAAAACGGGGCGGCGGAGCCGGTTTGGACCTACGGTCTCGACCCCTATCCGCCGGCGTCGTAGGTCGAGGCCTCTTCGGTCCCATTCTTGCGCCTTTCTGCAAGCGATGACCGCATGCTCCTGCGCCTGTATGAAGGGGCATGCGCACCGACCTGTTCGATTTTGACCTGCCGCCTGAGCGCATCGCGCTGCGTCCCGCCGCGCCCCGGGACACGGCGCGGCTATTGGTCGTGCGTCCGGGCCAGACACCCGAATGGGATGATCGCGGCGTGCGCGACCTGCCGGATCTGTTGCGTTCCGGCGACGCAATCGTGGTCAACGACACCAAGGTGATCCCGGCCCGGCTGCGCGGCCGGCGTGTCGGACGCGGCGGGGCGGAGCCGATGATCGAGGCGACCTTGCACCGGCGCCTCGACGGGTCACACTGGCGCGCCTTCGTGAAGCCCGCCAAGCGGCTTTCCCCCGGCGACATGCTCCGCTTCGGAAGCGAAGGAAACATCTGCTTCCTCGGCCAGCTCGACGCCACCGTCGAGGCCAAAGGCGAGGGGGGCGAAGTGACGTTGGCGTTCGCATTCCACGGGCCGATACTCGACCAGGCCATTGACGAGCGCGGCGCCATGCCGCTGCCGCCCTACATCGCCGCGCGGCGTGCACCCGATGAGCGCGACCGGGGCGACTATCAGACCATGTTCGCGCAGCTCGAAGGATCGGTGGCGGCGCCTACCGCGGGACTGCACTTCACCGAGGCTCTGCTTGCAGCTCTGACGGCGCGCGGGATCACGATCCACAAGACGACGCTCCACGTCGGGGCAGGGACGTTCCTCCCGGTCAAGGTTGCCGACACCGACGGGCATGGCATGCATGCTGAACATGGCAGCCTAAGCGGGGAAACCGCGGATGCACTCAACGCCGTGCGGCGCGCCGGTGGACGCATCATCGCGGTGGGGTCGACCTCCTTGCGGCTGCTCGAAAGCGCGAGCGGGGAGGACGGTGTGATCCGAGCCTTCCAGGGGGAGACGGCGTTGTTCATCACGCCGGGCTACCGCTTCCGCGTCGTCGACGTGATGATGACCAATTTCCACCTGCCGCGCTCGACCCTGTTCATGCTGGCGACAGCGTTTTCCGGCCTCGACGTGATGCAGCGCGCCTACGCGCACGCCATCCAGGACGACTATCGATTCTACTCCTATGGCGATGCTTGCCTGCTGTTCCGTCCTTGAGCCGCACGAGCCGAGGGGGGCGCTTGCCATCTCATGCGATGCGCGCTAAGCATGAATACCAATATAGATTACATCTATTCTGATATCTAAGACATGATAACTGGACCTCAGATGCGGGCCGCGCGGGCGCTGCTGGACATCGATCAACGCGAACTCGCCCAGCGTTCAGGGCTCTCGCTGCCTACGATCCAACGCATGGAATCGAGCGGCGGGGTCGTGCGCGGGAACGTCGATTCGCTGATGAAGCTCGTCGATGCGCTTGCGGCCGCCGGGATCGAACTGATCGTGGAAGGCGCCGCCAGCCACGATGGTGGTCGTGGCGTGCGGCTGAAACGGTGAACGCGAGAATTGCACCTCGGCGACCCGTGCGCTGTTGCCACCACGCGCAAGGGACATAGCTGATGGTGCTGCTCGCCCTTGCCTGCGCCGCCGTGCTGATCGCGACCGCCCCCCTTGCCCTCGCAATCCAAGAGCCGACGCGTGCCCGCCAGGCGATCTACGGCATTTGCCTGATCGCTTCGTCGGCGCTGCTGGTGATCGCGGTCCTTGCGCTGCTGGGCATCGCCCGGACGCCGTCCACCGCCATCCTTCCGCTCGGCATTCCCTGGCTGGGCGCGCGTTTTCGCCTCGATGCGCTCTCGGCCTTTTTCCTGGCCGTGGTCGCGGTCGGCGCGGCCGCGGCCAGCCTGTTTGCGCTTGGATACGGCCGCCACGAGGCGGCACCGCGCCGGGTGCTGCCGTTCTATCCGGCCTTTCTCGCCGGCATGTGCATCGTCGTGCTGGCCGACGACGCATTCACGTTTCTGGTGTCCTGGGAGTTCATGTCGTTGTCGTCATGGGCGCTGGTCATGGCGCATCAACGCGTGCCCGACAACGTGCGTGCCGGATACGTCTATCTCATCATGGCGAGTTTCGGCACGCTTGCGCTGCTGCTGATGTTCGGATTGTTCGCGGGCCCCGACGGAAGTTATGCCTTCGCCGACATGCGTGCGGCCGAGCTTTCGGCAGGCGCCGCGGGCGCCGTTCTCATCCTTGCGCTGATCGGCGCCGGTTCCAAAGCCGGTCTCGTGCCGCTGCATGTCTGGTTGCCGCTCGCGCATCCGGCCGCGCCGAGCCACGTCTCGGCCCTGATGAGCGGCGTGATGACCAAGGTCGCCGTCTACGGCTTCGTGCGCATCGTATTCGATCTGCTCGGAACACCCGCCTGGTGGTGGAGCATGGTGGTGCTTGCGCTTGGCGGCATCACCGCCGTGATGGGCGTGCTCTATGCCCTGATGCAGCACGACCTCAAACGGCTGCTCGCATACCACACGGTCGAGAACATCGGGATCATCTTTATCGGGCTCGGCCTCGCGCTCGCATTCAAGGCCCATGGTATGGCGCTGGCGGCGGCGCTCGCCCTGACCGCCGGCCTGCTGCATGTTTTCAATCATTCGATCTTCAAAAGTCTTCTGTTCTTTGGCGCCGGCGCGGTGCTTACGGCAACCGGCGAGCGTGACATGGAGCACCTCGGCGGCCTCATCCACAGGATGCCCCAGACCGCTTTCGTGTTCCTGGTCGGGTGCGCGGCGATCTCGGCGCTGCCGCCGCTCAACGGCTTCGTTTCGGAATGGTTGACCTTCCAGGCGATCTTGCTCAGCCCGCAGATTCCGTCCTGGGGACTCAAGCTATTGGTGCCGGCCGTCGGCGCGCTCCTCGCGCTCTCGGCAGCACTTGCCGCCGCCTGCTTCGTCAAGGCATTCGGCGTGACCTTTCTCGGCCGCGCACGCACGCCGGCGGCCGCGCATGCGCGCGAAACCGACCGGTTTTCGCTGGCGGCGATGTTCTTCTTTGCCGCGCTCTGCCTGGTCGCCGGCATTCTGCCCGGCGCCTTCATCGATGCGCTGGCGCCCGTGGTGCAAAGCCTGGTGGGGGCTCGCATGCCGGTGCAAAGCGGCGTCGACTGGCTCTCGATCGTGCCGGTCGCCGAAAGCCGCAGCTCGTATAACGGCCTCCTGGTCTTCCTGTTCATGCTGCTGTCGGGGGCGCTCGCGGCCTGGGCAATCCACCGCTGGGCGTCCGACAAGGTGCGCCGTGCCCCGCCGTGGGACTGCGGGTACCCCGATGCGAGCCCGGCAACCCAGTACACCGCATCGAGCTTCGCGCAGCCGATCCGTCGCGTGTTCGGCGCGGTCGTGTTTCGCGCCCGCGAACATGTCCATATGCCCGCGCCAGGCGCGCTGGAGCCCGCGCGACTGACGGTGGACATGCGCGACCTGGTCTGGGATTCCCTCTACGCGCCCGTCGCCGGCGGCGTGAGCTTTGCCGCCGATCGGCTCAATCATTTGCAGTTCCTGACGATCCGACAATTCCTCAGCCTGGTCTTCGCCGCGCTCGTGCTCCTGCTGCTGGTACTTGCGATATGGCCTTGATCCTCGATCTCGTCGTTCAGGGTTTGCAGATGCTTTTGGTGCTGCTGCTGGCACCGCTGCTCGCCGGCTTCGTGCGCAAGGTGAAGGCGCGCCTGCTGCTCCGGCGAGGGCCGCCCCTGATCCAGCCCTATCGCGACCTGGCGCGGCTCATGCGCAAGGAGGTCGTGCTGGCGGAGAATGCTTCCTGGCTGTTCCGCGTCAGTCCCTACCTCATCTTCGCCGCTACCTGGGTGGCGGCATCATTGGTGCCGACCTTCCGCACCGGTCTGCTGTTTTCCTGGTCGGCCGACCTCATCGTCATCATCGCGCTCCTGGGCAGTGCGCGCTTCTTCCTGGCGTTGGCCGGGCTGGATGTCGGCACCAGCTTCGGCGGCATCGGCTCCAGCCGCGAGATGATGATCGCCTCGCTCGCGGAGCCCGCCATGATCATGGTGGTGTTTACGGTCGCGCTGCTCGCCGGCTCGACCCAGCTCTCGACCATGGCCGCTTTCCTGGTGTCGTCGGACGTGGGCCTGAGGGTGTCGCTGGGACTGGCGCTGTTCGCATTGATCATGGTGGCCATTGCCGAGAATGCCCGGATTCCGGTCGACAATCCGGCAACGCATCTCGAATTGACCATGGTGCATGAGGCCATGGTGCTCGAATATTCCGGGCGCCATCTGGCGTTGATCGAGCTTTCCGCTTCCCTGAAGCTCCTGCTCTATCTGTCGTTGATCGCCTGCCTGTTCGTTCCATGGGGATTGATGCCTGCCGGGGCCGCCGTCGCGCTGCTGGCGATCGGTATCCTCGCCTACATCGTCAAGCTCGCGGCTGGCGGATTTCTGCTTGCGCTGTTCGAGACCTCGATCGCCAAGATGCGGGTCTTCCGCGTGCCGGAATTCCTGGGCGCCGCACTGATGCTCGGTCTGTTGGCGACCCTTCTCCTGTTCGTCTCACGGAGCCTGTAGATGCGCGGGAGCCTGAACTTCGACATCGCCCATCTGCTCGCAGGCTCGCTGGTGCTGGTGAGCTTCCTCGAGCTCTACCAAGACCGTCTCTATGCGCTGCTCAACATGTTTGCGCTCCACGCCTTGGTATTGGCGCTCTCGGTGGCGTGGCAGGCTCATATCCAGGACGCACCGCATCTGTACGTGACCGCGGCGATCGCGCTCGTGTTCAAGGCAATCATTATTCCGGTCGCACTGCATCGGATCATCGTTCGCCTGGGCATCCATCGCGAAATCGAAAAGGTGGTCGGCGTCGGGCCGGCGATGTTGCTGGGAATGGGCTTGGTCGCCCTGTCGATGGTGGTGATGCTGCGGGTGACGGCTGACGCCGACCCGCTCGCGCGCGAAGATCTCGCCTTCGCGCTCTCGGTGGTGTTGCTCGGCCTGCTGATGATGGTGACACGGCGCAACGCGGTGAGCCAGGTCATCGGCTTCATGTCGCTCGAGAACGGCCTCGTGCTCGCCGCAACCGGCGCCAAGGGCATGCCGCTGGTCGTCGAGATCAGCGTCGCGTTTTCGATTCTCATCGCTTTCATTGTCATCGGCATTTTCTTGTTCCGCATTCGCGAACGCTTCGACACCGTGGACGTCCAGGCGCTCGATCGCTTCCGCGGAGAGCGGCGATGACGGTGTTTGAACCGGCCGCAGCGGTTCTCGGCATTCCCGCCGTCGCGGCGGGGCTGCTGGTGGTGTTGCCGGGCTACAGGCTCACTGCGGCCCTCAATGTGACCGCCACGTTCCTCACGTTCCTCGCGGCGGTGTCGCTGTTCTTCGGCCGTCCGACACCCGGTCCATATCTGCTGGTGGACGACCTCAACAATGTCTTCATCGTACTGACGACATTCGTCGGCTTCACCACCAGCGTGTTCAGCGCGAGCTATATCGGTCATGAGCTCGAGATCGGGCGCCTGACCCCGAGAGTGCTGCGCTTCTACCACGCGATGTACCAGGTGCTGATGTTCGCGATGAACCTCGCGCTCATCACCAACAATATCGGCGTGATGTGGGTGGCGATTGAGCTCGCGACGCTGACGACCGTGCTCATGGTCGGCATCTATCGCACGCACGAAGCGCTCGAGGCGGCGTGGAAATATTTCATCCTCGGCAGCGTGGGCATTGCCCTTGCGCTGTTCGGCACCATCCTCGTCTATATGGCGGCGCGGCCGGTGATCGGGGAGGGGCTCGATGCCATGGTGTGGACCGTGCTGATGACGCGTGGGGGCGCCTTCGACCCGGCATTGCTCAATGTCGCGTTCGTATTCCTTCTGCTCGGCTACGGTACCAAGGTCGGTCTGGCGCCGCTGCACGCCTGGCTGCCCGACGCCCACGCCGAAGGCCCGACGCCGATATCCGCGGTGCTCTCGGGACTGCTGCTCAACGTCGCGCTTTACGCGCTGCTGCGTTTCAAGATGCTGCTCGCACTCAATCCAGGTGCGCTGGCGCCGGGCCCGCTGATGGTGACGATGGGCCTCATCTCGCTCGTGTTCGCGGCGTTCATGCTGTACCGCCGCCGCGACATCAAGCGGATGTTCGCCTACTCATCGATCGAGCATATGGGCATCATCACCTTTGCCTTCGGCATGGGAGGTCCGCTCGCGAATTTTGCCGGTCTCCTTCACATGACCATGCATTCGCTGACCAAATCGGCAATCTTTTTCGCCGTCGGTCACATTGCCCAGGTCAAGGGCACGCAACGCATCGCCGATATGGGCGGGCTTACCACAACGAATCCGGTGCTCGGCTGGGGGTTGGTGCTCGGCGTCGTCGCCATTGCCGGGTTCCCGCCGCTCGGCATCTTCATGAGCGAGTTTCTGGTCATCACCTCGACCTTCGCGCGCGCGCCGTGGCTGACCATCGTGCTGGCGGTCGGCATCCTCGTCGGTGTCGCCGCGCTGTTCCTGCGGTTGAACACGATTGCATTCGGCGAACCGCGCGGCACGACGGCGGAAGCCAAGGCCTCCTACGTCCCGATGTTCGTGCATCTCGCGCTGGTGCTTGCCGCCGGCATCTATCTCCCCTCCACGCTGGTCGCCTGGTTTCAGGCGGTGGCTAGGCTGCTCGGATAGGCCCTGACCATGGCGGTATTGGCTGACATCACCAAGGGCGGACGCAAGGCCGAGGCGCATCGCCCATGGCCGCGCTTCACTGTCGGCATCGACGCCTGGCGTCGCGCCGTCGACGCGCTGGTCGGGGCGCGCGCCACTCTGCTCGGCCTCTGGGGCGACAAGCAGCAAGTGCATCTCGCTCTGCTCGAAGAGCCGTCGGCCGCCATCGCCGTCGTCACCCTTGAATGCCCCGACGGGAAGTTTCCCTCCGTCGGGGTCGCCTACCCGCCGGCCATTCGCCTCGAACGCGCCATTCGCGACCTGTACGGCTTGAAGCCGGCCGGCGCCGCCGATACGCGGGTCTGGCTCGATCTCGGCTTCTGGGGCGTGAAAGAGCCGCTCGGCGCCCACAAGAAGAGCCGAAAAGCACAAACGGCCTACGCCTTCTTGCCCGTGGAAGGCGAGGATCTGCACCAGATCCCGGTCGGCCCCGTGCATGCCGGCATCATCGAGCCCGGCCATTTCCGTTTCACCGCCAACGGCGAGGCGGTGGTGCGGCTGGAGCAGCGGCTCGGCTATGTGCATAAGGGCATCGACGGACTGATGCGCGGCGCC
>Ga0207643_10002037_pt1 | contig 11151 bp, 3 predicted proteins | sample KBSMisM62_FD_184313 | JGI IMG/M metagenome (GOLD analysis project Ga0207643, IMG submission 184313) | Miscanthus rhizosphere microbial communities from Kellogg Biological Station, Michigan, USA - KBS Miscanthus M6-2 (SPAdes) (version 2) | ecosystem: Host-associated > Plants > Roots > Rhizosphere...
TCTCTCTTGGTGCGGCAACGCGTATATACAGTAGGCGCTACAGTAGCGGACAGCGGTTAACCGGGGGTTATTTCTCGGTTAGTCGGGCTGTGGAGCTGCGCTCGCCTGACGCGGGGCACGACACGTCTTCATGAGGCCCTCCGGCCCCTCGACGACGAGTGCAGCGAACTCGGCGCGCATCGCTCTCTCCCTCGCAAACACGGGCTCGCTCGCCGCGGAGGCTTGGCACAGCGGCAGAGAAGGAAAGTCTCGATCGAGATCGAGCGGCGCCGTTTCTCCAGGCTGAAATCCATACCGCCAGAGCGCCACGATCCGGAAACAGATGTGCTCGGAACGCGCCGCGCCGCCCGCACGACTAGCGGGCGGACATACGGCTGGTGCCCTCTCCAGCGCCGGTGCTACTTCTCCTTCGCGCGCACGACGTGCACGCCCGACGCATCGCGCACGCCGAGGTACACGGTCCCCGCCGCGCCGAACCCGGCGATCGTCGTACCCACCGGCAGCACGACCCGATCGACGAGCTTCCCCGTCCGGTCGATCACGTCGTACTCCGGTCCCGACGCAGGCTTGGGCGACATGATGCGCACCCACAGCTTGCCTTCCGCGTCGGCGCGCACCGACCCGTTGGAGAACGCGGGGCGATAATCGGGGAGCTCGCTCGGCGAGACGAACGCCATGGGCGGCGGTCCGGCGGCCGGACCCGACGATGGTGCGGCGGAGCGGGACGGGGGCGCCGGACCATCGGGGCCACCCTGACGGAAGATCATCATCTGACCACCGCCGGGCGGGGCGCCGCCCGGCGGCGGCCCGCCAGGACCGACCTGCGCGACGATCATCGGCGCACCGCCCGGCCCAGCGCCTGGACCGCCGGCGCGCATGCGCTCCATCGCCGCCTTGGACGAGTCGATGATCGCGACCTTCGCCGAGTCGGTGAGCCGCTGCCAGTCGAACGGGATCTTCGGCGAAGAGGTGCGCTTTCCGTCGGCGTCCACGAACTCGACGTGATAGTCCTTGCGCACGATCGCAATCGTGCCGTCGGGGAGGACGGCCCAGTCGTCGACCTCGGGGATGGGGTTGATGGTGGTCGACATCCGCATCCCGCCGCCCTCCGTCTGGACGACGTTGAACTTGGGCGCGTACACCTTCACGAACGCCGCCGTGTCGAGCTTGCGCGCGGTGAGATCGTAGCGGACGATCGGCACGCTGTCGGGAAGCGTGGGCGGCGTGAACGGCTGGCCCGGCGCGGGGGCGATGCGGCGATCCCCGAACCCCATGCTGCGGTACACGAGCCGTCCCTTCGCGTCGAAGCCCGGATTGCCCATCGGGCCGCCGAGGAGGAAGAAGACGTCGTTGGCGCGCGGCGCCGCCATGATGCGCGCGATCTTCCCCGCGGGATCGATCACGAGCATCGAGAGCGATTGGGGATCGACGAACAGCGCCGAGTCGCCGCGGAAGGGGATGAGCCCACCGTTGCGCGCGCCGTAGGCGTTCTTCGTCGCGGGGGTCGTGTCGGCGACGACGGCGAGCCGCTTCAGCGCGGAGTCGAGCAGCACGACCTGACGCTTGAGCGGATCGTTGACGAGCAGACGTCCGCCGGGGAGTGCCTGCACCGCGGCGACGGCGCCCAGCGGCTCCGAGGTGGCGAGCGCCGGGCCGAGCGCACGGAGCGGTGGGCGCGACGACTGCTGCCCGCGCGCGGACGGAACGATCGCGGCGCCGAGCAGGAGGGCGCCGATCGCGCGCCGGGTGACGGTTGGAGTCTGCATCGTGGGTGTGAAGTGGGTGTCGGGAGGAGGAGGCGCTGCGCCGTGCTGCGATGAAGATCGACGTGCCGGATCAGTTGCGGATGATGACGCGGTCGCCGCCGCCACCGCCTCCGCCGCCGCCGATGAAGACGGGGCCCCCACCGCCGATGAAGCCGCCGCCGAACGCGCCGGCGCCGGTGCTGCCCGCGGTGCCGCTTCTGATTCCGGCCAGATATCTCGTGTCGAGGTAGCTCGCGATGATCGTCGGGAGCGCTCGGCGCTGCTCCTCGGTGAGGAGAGTCTGGATCGTGGGCGCGATCCGGATGAGCTGATCGACCGACGCCTTCCGCGCCTCGGTGTACCGCGCGTAGGCGAGGCCCTGATCGTACTGCTCCGGCAGCTCGGCGAGGTACTTCGTGACCGGGTTCCAGATGCTGTCGAGAGCGACGGTGTACGTACGGTTCATGCTCGCGAGGCTGTCGGCCTGCGGCCCGGTGAGCTTGAGCGTATCCGCCTGACGGAGGAGCTGGGAGAGCGGGTTGATGATGCCGCCGCTGCCGTACATCGCCTTGAGCAGGAACTCGGGAGTCTTCTGGCCCTGCGTCCGGCGGCCGCGGTCGAGCTGCTGGGTGAGCTGCTGCCGCTCGCGCGTGGGGCCGACGTCGACGCGCAGCTGCATGGTGAGCGTGACCGGCGCGCGGAACGAGTTGAACTGCGGGTTGGTGCTGCCGAACCGAGGGTTGACCTCGTATTTGAAGCGCTTCGTCGTCGCGTCGAAGCCGCGGACGTAGAGCAGCGTAGGATCGACGAAGGTGAACTGCCCCCAGCCCTTCAGGTTGTTCTCGCCGTGCAGCAGGAGGTCGGCCGCGCCGAGCGGGTTCGAGACGGAGAAGCTCAGCGTGGCGCGCTGCGGCATGCGCACCTTCATCGGGTTGAGCGAGATGCTGAGGTTCGCGTTCGACGTCCACGGCCCGCGGCAGGAGTTGCGCGCCGCGATCACTCCCTTCTGCTTCCCGAGACAGTCCCTCGCCGGCCCGGAGCCGGTCTCGAGGAGCGAGCGCATCGCGCTCGCGACCGCGGGATCGCTCGCGCGCGCCGGATCGAACACGAAGGCGCGATCGTTGGTCCAGCCGTCTCCGTTCACGTCGCCCGAGACGACGGGGGTGAACGGCGAGCCGCTCCGGAACTGACCGAACCAGTTCACGCGCACGGCGTCGAAGAAGTTGTAGCCGAGCGTGTAGGAGATCTGATGGCGCGACTCGCCCGCCGCGCGCGACCAGGCGACGTCGAGCGGATTGCCGGCCGTGCTCTGGAAGCCGCGGTACTGCTCGCGCACGTCGGCAAGGGTGTAGTTGAGCGACCAACTGAAGCGCTGCGTGAACGACGCCGGGAAGATGCCGACGCGAAGCTGCTTGCTCTCGCTCCGCAGGTCGCTGCGCAGCTGGCTCACTCGATTGAACAGTGGCGAGACGCGCGCATCGCGCGACGCGATGGCGCCCGTGGCCGGAACGATGCTGCCGAGCTGCGCGTACACCGGGCGCCCTGCTTCGTCGCCGAGGGCAAACCGCTGCGTGGGCTGGAAGTTGAGGTCGAGCGTGCTGGCCTGGTTGAGGTTGAGCGAGTACGTGAGATCGACGCTCGCGTTGAATCGGTTGCCGAGCACCGGGCCGTTCCAGTTGACGTTGGAGCGCACGCTGCGCGGCGCCTTGTAGTCGGAGGCGAACAGCGTGGCGTTCGGCGCCGTGTTGGCGAACACGCCGCCATTGGTGCCGTCGGCGCACTGGGTGGGGATCGACGCCGGATTCTGCGCGTAGGCAGACCAATCGGGAATTGGCACGGCCGCGCCGACACAGGAGACCTGCTGCACGGCGCTCGCGAGCCCGGTGTTGTCGATCGCAGTGCCGATCGAGCTCGCGTTGGGGGTGCTCTGAAAGACACCGATACCGCCACGCACCACGGCGCGCGGGCCGCGCACGGCACCGTCGAAGCCGGCGATCTGCGGTGCGGTGCCGTAGTTCCAGGAGAAGCCGATGCGCGGACTCACGTAGAGACGATTCGGCGTGATGTCGTTCCTCGCACCGAACGCCTGCTGCAGCTCCGGGTTGAACAGCGGCGTGGCCGAGAAGCGGTTGCCGTCGAGGCGGACGCCGTACTGGATCTGAAGGTCGCTGTTGCGGCGGTAGGAGTCGCCGAGCGACAGGGCGCCGACGAGCTGACTGGCGCTCTGCACGCGCGGCTGGAGCGCGCGGCTGTACGACGCGGGGCGATTAGCGGCGAGGTCCTCCAGCGAGTTGTAGCTGAACGTACCGAGCGCGTTGGTGGTCTGGTCCTGGTCGTAGCTCTCGCGACGGAGCTCGCTGCTCAGCTTGAGGCGGTGCTTGTTGTTCCGGCTGAACCACGAGAGCTGATTGAGCGCTTCGGCGGAGAGCGTGCTGCTGCTGGTGCCCATGAATCCGTTGCCACCGAAGCCGAGCGTGCGCACGCCGCTCGTGCCGTCGGCGAAGGTGGAGTTCACGAGCACGCTGCCGTTCGGCATCGCCAGGTAGGGCGTCCCGTAGTTGCGGCTGCCGTTGAGGCTCAGCGTCGTCTCGCTGAGCAAGATGTTCTTCACGTACGACGTGTGCCGTGCCTGCGCGCCGAGATTCCAGTTCGTGCGGTCGGCGCCGTGTGCGGGCAGCTCGGTCGCGAGATTCCCCGCCGGCGTCTGGTGATTCCAGTTGCCGTTGAGGGTGAGGTTCATCGTCGTCCCCGTGGTCGATCCCGGCGGCGTGAAGTCGAAGCTGCCGAACAGCGAGCCCTGATCGTTCAGACGGCTGCGCGCGAGACCATTGCCGACGGCGGTCGGGATCCGCTGCGTCGCGGCGATCTCGAGAAGGCGCGACACCGAATCGGCGGCGACGCCGGACGCCTGCAGGCCGCCCGCGTCGGTGTTGAGCAGCGTGCGCAGATCGTTCGCGCGGCGACCGAGCTGGTACGACAGGTTGTAGAACGCCTTGTCGAACACGATCGGGCCGGCGAGCAACCCGCCGAGCGACAGGTTGGTGTACTGCTGCCCGAGCGCGCGCGCGGCGCGGTCCGTCCACTGCAGCTGCGGCGCGTCGATGTTCAGGCTGTTCGTGCGGCGGATGAAGTTGGAGCCACTGCCGCTGCGCAGCGAGAACTGCGCGCCGCTGAAGCCCCCGCGGCTCACGTCGTAGGGCGTGGTGACGAGCGACGACGTCACCTGCGCGTCGCGCGGGACGTTCGATGCGCCGAAGTTGGCGCCATTGAGCGTCGTGCTGTTCTGATCGGCCGACAGCCCGAGCACGGAGAAGCCGGCGGGGTCGCCGTTCGCGTCGTTGATCGGCGTGACGCCGGGGATGGTCCCCGCCATCGCGTTCAGGTCCCCCTGCTGCGACGACGGCACGGCGCCGTTCTGGATCGACTGCTCCGTGCCGCTGAGGTCCGGCGCGACGTCGTTCCGGTTCACGCGCGCGCGCGAGGCGACGGCGCGCGCCGTGTCGAGCAGCGTCATGCGCTGGAGCTGCGCGTCGGCGACGAGGATCTCCTGATCCGCCGTGCGGCGCACCTCGAACCGGCGAGGCGCGAAGCCGATGGCGGTGAACGTGACGAAGTAGTCCCCCTCGCCGCCGGGAAAGGTGATGGTGAAGCGGCCGGCGCGGTCGGTGCGCGCCGTACGGTTCACGCCGCCCGAGACCGACGTGGCCGTGACGTTGGCGTTCTCGATCGGCTGCTGCTCGGGATTGGTGACCTGACCTCGGATGACGTCGAGCTGCTGGGCACCGAGCGACACGGGTGCGACGGCGAGCAGGGTGACGAGACAGGAGATCAGCGAGGCGGCGTGACGACGATACGACACGGTGAGGCGAGGTGGGAGTCGAGCGGTGCTGGCTGGCGTGCCTGGTTCGACACACGGCGCGGACAAAGGGTGTCCATCCCTCCAAGTATCGGCGAAACACGAACGGCGGCTACCATATGGTAGCCGCCGTCGTGCGGATCCCGATCAGCGCCGAGGCGCCGCGATCAGCGCTCGCTGGCCCTCACGACGTGCACGCCGGCGGCGTCGCGCACGCCGAGGTACACCACGCCACCGGCACCGAAGCCGGCGATCGTCGTGCCGCGCGGCAACGCCACGCGATCGACGAGCTTGCCGCTCCGGTCGATGACGTCGTACTCCGGCCCGCCACCCGACGGCTTCGCCGGGATGATACGCACCCACAGCTTCCCCTCGGCGTCGGCGCGCACCGAACCGTTGGCGAACGCGGGACGATAGTCCGGCAGCTCGTTCGGGGGCACGAGGTTCACCTGGGGTCCGAAGCCGCGCGCGCCCGCCGGGCGATTGGCCACCGTGCCCGCGGGGGCCGCGGCGCCTGCGCCCGCACCAGCGGCGGCGGGTGTTCCCGCAGCCGCGCCGGCTGGCGCTGCCGCGCCGCCCGTTGCTGCGGTGCGACGCGGCGGGGGCGGACCATCGCCGCCACCACCACCACCGCCCGCACCACGGTTGCCGCGGCCGCCGAAGCCGCCTCCACCTCCGAAGCCGCCGCCGCCGAAGCCACCGCCGAACCCGCCGCCGAAGCCTCCCCCGCCGTCACCGCCGCCGAGGAGCCCCTGCAGTCCGGCGCCAGGTCCGCCGCGCTCCATCAGTGCCTTCACCGAGTCGACGACCGCGGTCTTGGCCGAGTCGGTGAGGCGCTGCCAGTCGAACGGGATCTTCGGGCCCACCGTGCGCTTCCCGTCGGCGTCGATGTAGTCGACGTGATAGTCCTTGCGCAGGATGGCGATCGTTCCGTCGGAGAGCACCGCCCAGTCGTCCACCTCCGGCATCGGGTTGACCGTGAGCGAGATCTGCCGGCGCCCCTCGTTCTCGAGGAAGGTGATGCGCGGCGCGGCGACCTTGATGAATGCCGCGGTGTCGAGCTTGCGCATGGCGAGGTCGAACCGCACGAGCGGCGTCGTGTCGGGGAACGTCGGGGCCTGGGGGCCGCCGCCACCACCGCCGCCACCACCACCACCACCGGGAATGCCACGGCGGTTGAAGTTCAGACCCGTCGCGCGATAGACGAGCCGGCCCTTCGCATCGAACCCGGGATAGCCGAGGGCGCCGCCGACGAGGGAGAACACGTCGTCGGGACGCGGCGCGGCCATGACGCGCGTGATCATCCCGTTCTGGTCGAGCACGAGCATCGAGAGCGACGCCGGATCGAGAAAGAGCGTCGAGTCGCCACGCCACGGCAGGATGCCGCCGCCGCGCACGCCGTACGCGTTCTGCGTGCTGGGCGTCGTGTCGGCGACGACCGCGATGGTCTTCATCATCGAGTCGAGCATCACGACGCGACGCCGCGCGGGATCGTTCACCAGCAGCCGGCCGCCCGGCAACTGACGGACGGCGCTGACGGCGCCCATCGGCTCGCTCGTGGCGACCGCGGCGCCGAGCGGGCGTGCCTGGGGACGCTCGGACGCCTGCTGTGCGTGCGCCGCCGGAGCGAGCAGCGTGGCGAAGGAGATCAGCGCGGCGCCGCGCCGCGCGAAGGTTGAGCTATGCATGGAAGTCTCGATGAGAGTGCGGTCGTAACGACGCATGTCGATCACCCGCCGCGACGGCCGCCGCCGCCACCACCACCGAATCCGCCCCCGCCACCGCCGCCAAACCCGCCGAACGCCCCGCCCGCTCCGCCACCGGCCGTGCCGCTGCGGATGCCGGCCAGATAGCGCGTGTCGAGATAGCTGGCGACGAGACTGGGAAGCTTGCGCTTCTGGTCGGCCGTGAGCAGGTGATTGATCGTGGGTGCGTAGCCGATGAGCATGTCGACCGTGGCCTTGCGGGCGGTCGTGTACCGGCCGTACGCCTCACTCTGGTCGTAGCGCTCGGGGAGTGCCGCGAGGTAGCGCGCGACGGGGCTCCAGATGCTGTCGAGCCGGATCGTGTACCGGCGGTTCATGCTCGCGATGCTGTCCGCCTGCCAGCCGAGGAGGCCGAGCGTGTCCATGGAGCGGAGCATCTGGGCCATCGGATTGAGCAGGCCGCCCGTGCCGTACTGCGCGCGGAGCTGCTGCTCGGGCACCTTCTGCCCCTGCGTCGTGCGCCCGCGGTCGAGCATCTGGGTGAGCTGCTGCCGCTCGCGCGACGGACCGACGTCGACGCGCAGGGACATCGTGAGCGTGACGGGCGCGCGGAAGGCGTTGAACTGCGGGTTCGCGCTGCCGAAGCGCGGGTTGACCTCGTACCGGAAGCGCTTCTGCGTGCTGTCGAAGCCGCGTACGTACATCAGCGTGGGATCGACGAACGTCGTCTGCCCCCAGCCGTGCAGCTTGCTCTGGCCGTGCAGGAGGAGATCCGCGGCGCCGAGCGGGTTGGAGACGGAGAAGCTGAGCGTGGCGCGCTGCGGCAGCCTCACCTTGAGCGGGTTGAACGAGATGTTGAGGTTCGCGTTCGTGGTCCACGGCCCGTTGCAGGAGTTCCGCGCGGCCAGCTTGCCGAGCTGCGAGAGGAGGCACTCGCGCGCCGAGCCCGTGCTGTTGTCGATCAGCGAGCGCATCGCCGTCGCGAGCGCCGGGTCTGCCGTGGTGGCCGGGTCGAAGATGAACGCGCGGTCGTTGGAATAGCCGTCGCCGTTGACGTCGCCCGCGATGCCCGGCGTGAACGGCGAGCCGCTGCGGATCTGGCCGAACCAGTTCACGCGCACCGCGTCGAAGAAGTTGTAGAACAGGTTGTAGGTGATCTGGTGGCGCGATTCGCCCCCCGCGCGCGACCAGTCGATCAGGCGCGGGTTGTTGATCGTGCTCTGGAAGCCGCGGTACTGCTCCTTCACGGCGGCGATCGTGTAGTTGATCGACCAGTTGTAGCGCTGGCTGAACGTCTGGGGCGAGATCCCGATGCGGAACTGCTTCGTCTCGCTCTTCAGATCACTGCGCAGCTCCTGCACGCGGTTGAACTGCTGGCTCACGCGTGCGTCGCGCGAGGCGATCGCGCCGGTGGCGGGGACGATGCTCCCCGGCAGCACGTACACCGGGCGTCCCGCCTCGTCGGCGAGCGTGAAGCGCTGCGTGGGCTGGAAGTTGAGATCGTAGTTGCTCGACTGGTTCAGGTTCACCGAGTAGGTGACGTCCCAGTTCGCGGCGAGGCGATTGCCGAGGATCGGCCCGCTCCAGTTGAGGTTCGAGCGTACGCTGCGCGGCGACTGATAGTCCTCGGCGAACAGGTTCACGTTCGGAACGTTGCTGGCGAACACCGAGCCGAGCGAGCCGTCGGCGCACTGCTCCGGCACCGCGCCGGGGTTGCTGATCCACGCGCCCCAATCAGGGGTGGGCACCGCGGAGCCGACGCAGCTCAGCTGCTGCACCGCGGACGCGAGGCCGGTGTTGTCCACCGCGTTGCCGACGAGGTTCGCGTTCGGCGTGCTCTGGAAGACGCCGATGCCACCGCGCACCACGGCGCGCGGATTCCGCACGGCGCCCTCGAACGCGGCGATCTGCTGCGCGGTGCCGTAGGTCCACGAGAACCCGATACGCGGGCTCACGTAGAACTTGTTCGGCGTGACGTCGTTCCGCGCCCTGAAGATCTGCTCGACGTCGGAGTTGTACGTCGGGACGGAGTTGAAGTGGTTCGCGTCGACCCGGAGCCCGTACTGGATCTGCAGGTTGCTCGTGCGGCGATACGAGTCACCGAGGGCGAGCGCGGCGGTCAGGGCGCTGGCGCTCTGGATCCGGTTGTACAACGACCGCGTGTAGAACGCCGGGCGGTTCGCCGCGAGATCGGCCAGCGAGTTGTAGCCGAACGTGCCGAGCAGGTTGGTCGTCTGATCCTGGTTGTAGTCGTCGTACTGCAGCTCGCTGCTCAGCTTGAGCCGGTGCTTGTTGTTCCGGCTGAACCACGAGAGCTGGTTCTGGAGCTCGGTCGTCAACCCGCTGCTGCTGGTGCCGAGGTTCGAGCTGCCGCCGAAGGCGAGCGTGCGGACGCCGCTCGTGCCGTCGTCGAAGGTCGAGTTCACGAGCACGGTGCCGTTCGGGAGCAGCGTGTACGCCGAGCCGTAGTTCTTGTTGCCGCCGATGCTCAGCGTGCTCTCGCTGAGCAGGATCTGCTTCACGTACGACGTGTGCTGCAGCTGTGCGCCGGCGCCCCAGTTGGTGCGATCGCCGCTGTGCGCGGGGAGCTCGGTCGTGAGGTTGGACGCCGGCGTCTGCCGGTTCCAGTTCCCGTTCAGCACGAGCTTGTACGTCGTGCCGGTGGTCGAGGTGGGCGGCGAATAGTCGAAGGTGCCGAACAACGAGCCGTTGTCGCGCAGGCGGCTCGACGGCGCGAGCCCGGCGCCGAGCGGAATGCTCTGCGCCTGCGCGATGGCGAGCAGCCGCGAGACGGAGTCCGACGAGACGCCGTTCGCCTCCATCCCCGCGGCATCCGTGTTGAGCAGCGTGCGCAGATCGTTCTGACGACGGCCCAGCTGGTAGGCGAGGTTGTAGAACGCCTTGTCGAACACGATCGGTCCCGAGACCGAGCCGCCGAGCGAGAGGTTCGTGTATTGTTGCCCGAGCGCACGCGCGGCCGGATCGGTCCACTGGAGCGACGGCGCATCGAAGTTCAGGCTCGTGGTGCGCCGGATGAAGTTGGTCCCGCTGCCGCTGCGCACGTTCAACTGCCCGCCACTGAATCCGCCGCGGCTCACGTCGTACGGCGCCGTGACGAGCGAGGTCGAGACCTGTGCGTCGCGCGGCAGCGTCGACGTGCCGAGGTTGGCCCCGTTGAGCGTCATGCTGTTCTGGTCGGCCGAGAGGCCGAGCACGGAGAAGCCCGCGGGATCGCCGTCGGCGGTGAGCACCGGCGTGACACCCGGGATCGTCGCCGCGATCGCGTTGAGATCACCCTGCTGATCGGCGCTCACGCCGACACTGGACGCCGACTGTTCGGTCCCGCTGACGTCGGGCGTGCGCTCGTTCCGGTTCACGCGATCGCGTTCGGCGACCGCACGCACGGTGTCGAGGATGACCATCCGGCTCAGCTGCACGTCGGCGACGAGGATCTCCTGGTCGGCCGTGCGCCGCACCTCGAACCGCCGCGGCGTGTAGCCCAGCGAAGCGACCGTGACGAAGTAGTCGCCGTCGCCGCCGGGGAAGGTGATGGTGAACCGACCGTTCCGATCGGTGCGGGCGGTGCGGTTCACGCCACCACCGACGGACGTCGCGGTGATGTTGGCGTTCTCGATCGGATCGTCGTCGTCGCCCGTCACCTGGCCGCGGATGACGTCGAGCTGTTGGGCGGCGGCGACTCGTGGTGCGACGAGCACCAGCGCGAAGAGCGCGGCCACGAAGAGAACGATACGGCGGGAGATCACGAGTGCGTCTGGTGAGAGTTCGGCGGTCGGCGCGAGATGCGCGGCCGGACCGGTCTGATTGCGAGGGGCGCAGCTGGGTA
>Ga0207643_10002041_pt1 | contig 11134 bp, 14 predicted proteins | sample KBSMisM62_FD_184313 | JGI IMG/M metagenome (GOLD analysis project Ga0207643, IMG submission 184313) | Miscanthus rhizosphere microbial communities from Kellogg Biological Station, Michigan, USA - KBS Miscanthus M6-2 (SPAdes) (version 2) | ecosystem: Host-associated > Plants > Roots >...
GCAAGAAGTTCCCCGTCCGCCCCGGCCTCTTCACGATCGACCAGCTCGGGCTGGGCGGTTGGGACGCGGTGCAGAAGCGATTCTTCGACCCGAAGAGCAGCATCATGGCGCGCTTCCAGCGCATCGTCGGCGGGAGCACCGGCTGAGCGACGTCGCCGTCAGCGCACCGCGCACGTCGCGGGCTTCGAGGGGCAGGGCCGGCACCGCCCTGTCCCTCGGCTTCGTCACGACCTTCCTCATGGCCTTCGTGGGGCTTCCGCTCGCGGCGCTCATGTGGGAGGCGACGAGCGAGGGCACGCAGTCGTTCTGGGACGCCGTCTCGAGTCCCGAGGCGGTCGCCGCGCTGAAGCTCACGGTCGGCGCATCGCTCGGTGTCTCGCTGCTGAACGCGGTGCTCGGGACGATCACCGCCTGGGTGCTCGTGCGCGACGAGTTCCGCGGCAAGGTCGTCGTGAACGCGATCATCGACCTGCCGTTCGCGCTCCCGACGATCGTCGCCGGTCTCACCCTCCTGGCGCTCTACGGCCCGACGTCTCCCGTCGGCATCGACGTCGCCTTCTCGAGGACTGCGATCGTGCTCGCGCTCATGTTCGTGACGCTGCCGTTCGTCGTGCGAACGGTGCAGCCCGTGCTTCAGGAGCTCGATCCGGAGGTCGAAGAGGCCGCGCACTCGCTCGGTGCCTCGCGCTCGCGGACGTTCGTCCGCGTGATTCTCCCGAACATCCTCCCCGGGATCCTCTCCGGCGTCGCACTCGCGTTCGCGAAGGCCGTCGGCGAGTTCGGCTCGCTCGTGATCATCACCGGGAACATCCCGTTCCAGACCGAGGTCTCGTCGGTGCACATCTTCGGACGCATCGAGAGCGGCGACTCAGCCGGGGCTGCCGCGGTGGCGGTCGTGCTGCTCGGCATCTCTTTCCTGACGTTGCTCTCGATCGGCGTCGTCCGCCACATGGCGACGAGGCACGACCGATGAGGGGCATCGTCTCCCGCCTCGGCCTCCGCTCGATCGCCCTTGCCTACCTCGCGGTGATCCTCGTCGGCCCGCTCGTCATCGTCTTCTGGCGGACGTTCCAGGACGCCTCGGCGGCGTGGGACGCGCTCGCGACGCCCGAGACGATCCATGCCTTCAAGCTGACGCTGATCATCACGGCGATCGCCGTCCCGGTGAACACGGTGTTCGGAATCGTCTGTGCGCTCGCGATCGTGCGGAAGCGGTTCTGGGGTAAGGGACTCCTGAACGCGTTCATCGACCTCCCGCTCGCGCTCTCGCCCGTCGTCGTCGGGCTCTCGCTCTTCCTGCTCTACGGCGAGGACGGCTGGTTCGGCGGCTGGCTGAACGAGCACGGGATCGAGGTGCTCTTCGCCCTCCCGTCGATGGTGATCGCGACGATCTTCGTCTCGCTCCCGTTCGTCGCGCGTGAGGTCGTCCCGACGCTCCGCGAGATCGGCGACGAGCAGGAGCAGGCGGCGTTCACGCTCGGCGCCAGCGGCTGGCAGACGTTCTGGAGGATCACGCTGCCCTCGATCCGGTGGGCGGTGATCTACGGCGTCATCCTCACGACCGCCCGCTGCCTCGGCGAGTACGGCGCGGTCGCCGTCGTCTCCGGACGCCTCCAGGGCCAGACGGAGACCGCGACGCTCCGCGTGCAGGAGCGGTGGGAGGCGTTCGACGTTGCGGGCGCCTACGCGACCTCGATCGTGTTGGCGACGATCGCGATCCTCGTCCTCGTCGCCATGACTCTCATCAGACCCAAGGAGGAGCGAGCCTGATGTCCATCCTCGTGCGCAACGTGTCGAAGCGGTTCGGCGACTTCGTCGCCCTCGACGACATCTCGCTCGACGTCGAGTCGGGTGCGCTCACCGCGCTTCTCGGGCCGAGCGGCTCGGGCAAGTCGACCCTCCTGCGCATCATCGCGGGGCTCGAGGACGCCGATCACGGCGAGATCCTCCTCGCCGGGAAGGACGCCACCGCGCTCGCCCCGCAGAAGCGCAACGTCGGCTTCGTGTTCCAGCACTACGCCGCGTTCAAGCACATGACGGTTCGGGAGAACGTCGCGTTCGGGCTGAAGGTGCGCAAGCGTCCGAAGGCGGAGATCGCAGATCGCGTCGACGAGCTCCTGAACCTCGTCCAGCTCCAGAACTTCGGCCACCGCTACCCGGCGCAGCTCTCGGGCGGGCAGCGTCAACGCATGGGCCTCGCCCGCGCGCTCGCCCCCGAGCCGCAGGTGCTCCTCCTCGACGAGCCCTTCGGCGCCCTGGACGCGCGCGTCCGAGCCGAGCTGCGCGAGTGGCTGCGCCAGCTCCACGACGTCGTCCACGTGACCACGGTCTTCGTCACGCACGACCAGGACGAGGCGATGGAGATCTCCGACGAGATCGCGGTCATCAACCACGGCAGGCTCGAGCAGGTCGGAAGCCCGCGGGAGCTCTACGACGAGCCTGCGAGCGAGTTCGTGATGACCTTCGTCGGCGACGCGCAGCCGATCGGCGACTACCTGGTCCGGCCACACGACCTCGAGCTGGTCACGGAGCCGGCCGAGGGTGCGATCGAGGCGATGATCGTGCGCGTGACCCTCCTCGGGCGCGACGCGAAGCTCGAGCTCCACGACACGGGCGGGTCGGAGATCGCGGCGCTCATGACGCGAGATCAGTTCGACGAGGGCGGCTTCTGGCGCGGCCAGCAGGTCTGGCTACACCCGAAGCGCGAGCGCGTCTTCGCCGAGACGGCCTAACGCTCGAACAGCGCCGCGACGCCTTGGCCGACCCCGACGCACAGCGTCGCAAGGCCGTAGCGACCGTCTCGGCGTCGGAGCTCATGGAGCAGCGACACGACGAGCCGAGCGCCGCTCATCCCGAGCGGGTGGCCGAGGGCGATCGCGCCGCCGTTGACGTTGACCTTCGCCTCGTCGAGCCCGAGCTCGCGGACGACCGCGAGGCTCTGCGACGCGAACGCCTCGTTGAGCTCGATCAGGTCGAGGTCGCCCGGCGCGACGCCGGTGCGCTCGAGCAGCTTCTGCACGGCCGGAATCGGACCGACACCCATCACTCGGGGATCGACGCCCGCCACGGCTGAGCCGACGAAGACGCCGAGCGGCTCGACGCCGAGCGAGCGTGCACGCTCCTCGCTCGTGATCACGAGTGCGGCCGCTCCGTCGTTGATGCCGCTCGCGTTCCCTGCCGTGACCGTTCCGTCGGCACGGAAGGCGGGCTTCAGCTTCGCGAGCGCGTCCGCGGTCGTCTGCGGCCGAGGGTGCTCGTCGACGACGACCTCGCCGACTGGCACGAGCTCTTCGCCGAAGCGGCCTGCCGCGTTCGCCGCCGCCCAGCGTTCCTGCGAGCGCAGCGCGAACGCGTCCTGATCCTCGCGCGACACGGTCCAGCGCTCGGCGACGTTCTCCCCCGTCTCGCCCATCGACTCGAGCGGGAACAGCTCCTCGAGGCGAGGGTTCGGGAAGCGCCAACCGAGCGTCGTGTCCCATGCCGTCTGGTTGCCGCGCGGGAAGGCGGCGTCGGGCTTCGCCGTGACGAACGGCGCACGGCTCATCGACTCGACACCACCCGCGACGACGATGTCGGCGTCTCCGGCCAGGACGGCGTGGCACGCCGACACGACCGCAGAGAGCCCGGATGCGCACAACCGATTGAGCGTGACGCCCGCCACCGAGTCCGGGAGCCCGGCGAGCAGCGCCCCCATGCGCGCGACGTTGCGGTTGTCCTCACCGGCCTGGTTGGCGCAGCCGAAGTAGACGTCGTCGACGGCGGCGCCCTCCACACCCGACCGCTCGACTGCGGCCGCGATCGCGATCCCGGCGAGGTCGTCGGGACGGACGCCGGAGAGCGCACCGCCGTACCGGCCGATCGGCGTGCGCACCGCGGAGACGACGACGGCGCGCGCCATCAGCGAACGAAGTCGATCTGGACGGGCTCCGGGAAGACGCCGAGCGTCTCGCCGCGACGCAGGAGCTCCGTCACGGCCTTCCGGCCCTCGTCGCCGTAGTCCTGCGTGAGCTCGTTCACGTACATCGAGACGAACCGATCGGCGACGGCCGCGTCGATCCCGCGCCCGAACTGGAGCGCGTACTCGAGCGCCTCCGCACGGTGGTCGAGCCCGCACTGGATCGCCTCGCGGAGCACCTGGGAGACGTCGCAGAGCACGTCGTCTCCGAGGTCGCGCCGGACGACGTTCACGCCGAGCGGGAGCGGGAGCCCCGTCTCCAGGAGCCACCACTCGCCCAGGTCGAGCACCTTGACGAGCCCGTAGTCCTCGAACGTGAGCTGTCCCTCGTGGATGAGGAGCCCCGCGTCGGCGCGGCCCGACGCCACCTCCTCGGGGATCTCGTCGAACGGGAGCTCACGATGCTCGAATGCGTCGAGGACGAGTCGCAGCGCGAGGAACGAGGTCGTCATCGCACCCGGGACGACGATCTCGAGCGCGCGCAGGTCGTCGAGCGACTTCGGCTCACGAGCGACGACGATCGGGCCGTAGCCGGAGCCGATGCTCGCGCCGTGTGGCAGCAGCGCATAGTCCTCCTGCACGAATGGGTATGCGGCAAGAGAGATCGCCGTGACTTCGAGCCGCCCCGCACGAGCCCACTGGTTCAGCGTCTGGATGTCGCCGAGGACCTGCTCGAACTCGTGACCACGCGTGTCGACCAGGTCTGTCGTCAGCGCCCAGTACATGAACGCGTCGTCTGGATCGGGGCTGTGTCCGACGCGGATCAGCACGAGGCGCCGGACGCTAGCACCGCCTCCGCGGCTAGCGGTTGAAGAACCAGCGCTCCAACAGCGGGAGCACCTCTTTCCGCGTGAACGGCCGAGCGTCCGCCGGGCGGCCGTCGCCCTCGAGCACGTTGACGTCGTCCTCGAGCGCCTCGTTCGCGCGATCGAGCGCGTCGCCGAGCTCGTAGCCCTCGAAGATCACGTCCTCCGGCCGCGACTCGTCCGACTCGCGCAACTGCGGGTTCACCGCCCGTCCGACGGCCCACAGCGCCCCGGCCCGCCGCTCGATCCAGATGACGATCTGCTCCTCCTCGCCGACGTCGTCGACGCCGAAGAGCATCCGCTCCGCATAGCGACCTTCGCGTGAGCTCTTGCGCACCCCAGGGATACAATCGCGTCTCGTGTCGGGGTTCAAGAACATGTTCTCGTTTCTGTTCTCCCGAGGGTCGGCCGAAGAGCACGTCGCGCGCTACGTCGTACGCGAGCACGAGCGGGGGCGTTCGCTCACGGAGATCCTCGAGGACAAGTACGTTCAGAACCGCCTGACGCCCGAGAAGCAGCGCAGGCTGCTCGACCGGCCGGAGGTCATCGAGGCGTTCAGCCACGACGTGCTCGAGTCCGCGAAAGCGTCGCTGCCCGGCTAGAGGGTCGTTCCGAGGCCCCGTTCGCGCGCGAGCCGTACGGCTTCGGCGCCGAGGGCGACGTCCCACGCCGCGAGCCCGTTCGACTTGAAGACGACGATGTCGTCGTCCGACTGACGTCCGCCGAGCTCGCCGGAGACGACCTCGTGGAGCTCGTGCACCTCGAGCCAGTCGAGCACCCCGGCCTCCACCGGCTCGACGAGATCTCCGGATTCGAGCTTCGCCTGCTCGAGCCAGTCGCAGCAGACGAAACTCGCTCGCTCGAGCACCGCGTTGTCGAGCTCGCGCCGGGTCACGACATTTGCGCCGGCTGCGACGACGAGCGTACCCGCGCCGAGCCACTCTCCGCGGAGCACGGGATCGCGCGAGGTCGTGATCGTCGCGACGACGTCGCCCTGCGCCGCGTCCCGGTGACTCTCACCGGCCTCGGCGCCGGTGCGTCCGCAGAACGCCGCGAGATTCTCGGGGGTCCGGCAATAGGCGACGACGTGCTCGATCGACGGGACGGCCGCCCGGATGCAGGCGACCTGCGTCTCCGCCTGATAGCCGCAGCCGATGACGCCGAGCGTTTGTGCGCCATTCCTCGCAAGATGTCGGGCCGCGACGCCGCTGGCCGCTCCCGTGCGCAGCTGTCCCAGCCGGTCCGCTTCGATGACCGCGACCAGCTCCGACGTCCCGGAGTCGAACAGGCACACGACGAAGGTCGCACCCTCGGATGTCGCGGCGTACAGCTTTCCGCCGGCGAGGCCCAGCTCTCCGTCAGCGGCAGCCATGTCTGCGAGTGCGCCCTCCGGCAGCCTGAGCCTGCGCCGCGGCGCGATCTCGACGTCGCCGTTCGCCATGCGCCGAAAGCAGGCCTCGATCGCCTCGACGGCGGTGGCCGGAGAGACGAGCTCGGAGATGTCGGATTCGCTGAGGTAAAGCGGCACGAACGGCAAGTCTAGGAAGCGCTCGGTGACCGCCGTAGACTCGATCACCTGACCACCGACGACTACCTCCAACTCTCGTTCCACGAGCTGCTCGACCGCCTCTCGGCGGATGGGCTCGCGCCGGGCGCCGGCTCCGCCGCCGCGCTGACGGTCGCGTTCGCCGCGAGGCTCGTCGGAATGGTCGCGCGTTGCTCCGCCGGGTGGGAGAGTGCTCCCGGCGTTTCTGCCCAGGCGAGCGCGATCAGCGATCGGGCGGTCGCACTGGCACAGACGGACGGGCGGGCGTGGGACGCCGCGCTTCTCGCGCTCCGCGACGCCGAGGCCGGGGCGGGCGCCGACGCGCGGCGCGACTTCGCGCTCGAGCGGAAGCTCGAAGCGGCGGCCGCCGCACCACTCGAGATCGCGTCGCTTGGCGCGGACGTGGCAGCGCTTGCGGCTGCTGCAATCGACAACTGCGAGGCGACGTACCGGGCGGACGCATCCGCCGCCGCGTCGCTCGCCGCGGGGGGATCGGCCGCCGCCGCCCATCTCGTCCGCGTGAACCTGGGCATGCGGACGGACGATCCGCGGCTTGCGCACGCGCTCGCCAGCGAGCAGGCGGCGCGCGAGGTTGCGGAACGCCTCGGCGAACCAACCCGGTGACGCGACACTCGTCGCTGCCTGACGCCGAGCTCGTTCGCGCCTGTCGCGCCGGAGACGCCGAGGCGTGGAACGAGCTCGTCGAGCGCTACTCCCGGTACGTGTACGCGATCGCGGTGCGAGGGTTCCGCCTCTCGGACGACGACGCCGAGGACGTCTTCCAGGATGTGTTCACGAAGATTTACCTCCGGCTCGACACGCTTCGCGACGACTCGGCGCTGCGGCCATGGATCGCGCAGCTCACGCGAAGACGCTGCCTGGACGCGATCTCGAGCAAGGGTCGCGAGACGCCCGCCGAGGAGGAGGCCCTTACCGGGGAGGAGAGCGCCGACCTGGCCGACGTCGAGGAGGCGTTCGAAGTGCGCGAGGCACTGAGCGGCCTCTCGGAGAATTGCCAGGACATCCTCGACCGCTTCTTCGCCCAGGATCAGAGCTACCGAACGATCGCCGAGGAGCTCGAGATCCCTTCGGGAACGATCGCCAGCCGCATCGCCCGCTGCCTCGGCCGGCTGAAGGATGCACTGGAGTCGAAGCCGTGACCGTCGCCGCGAAGCGGGCTCCCCGTAGGACTGCCGGAAGCGCAGGGACAAGGCAGCGAGCGTCTTTGACCTCGCAGGGAAGAAACGCGGGTGCAGAGGTGTCTAGGGGTTAGATGATGCGCTTCTCTACTGAAGAGCGACTCGGTGTGCTCCTCCGCCTCCTGCGTCCCGCTCCCATCGGTTGGGTGCGGGCCGCGCAGGAGTTGCCGGCCGCGCGCCGCACGTTCGACGAGATCGTCGCCCGAGCCGAGGCGGACGTCGCGTTCCGCGCCGCCCTCCTGGCCGACCTCGAACATGCGCTCACGGCCGAGGGCTACGAGCCCGACCGCCGCGTCCTCGACGAGATACGCGTCCGTCTGACGAACAACTGAGCGGGAAGGGACTCGTCGGGTCTGGCCCCGTAGAGTCCCGTCCCGTGCAGAGCGTGCAGGACGTCGAAACGCACAGCTGGGATGCCGGCAAGGCCGCGCTCCCGGCCTGGAGCCTTCCCAAGGACGCGGTCGACCGCATCGCACTCCCGACCGAGTGGCCGGAGCAGGTCACCCGGGAGTGGGCGCTCGACGGAGCGACCGGCAAGGGTGTGCGCGTCTGCATCCTCGACTCGGGCGTCGACCCGAGCCATCCGTCGGTGGGCGAGCTCGACAGCGCGGTCGCCATCTCGATCGGCGAGAACGACGAGGTCGTGGCGGAGGAGGACGGGGAGGGCGATGTCTCGGGCCACGGCACGGCCTGCGCGGGGATCGTCCGGCGACTCGCACCGGAGGCGTCCATCTCCAGCGTGCGCGTTCTCGGCGCGAGCTTCACGGGCAGCGGCAACGTCTTGCTCGGCGGGCTCCGCTATGCGATCGAGCAGGACTTCGACGTCATCAACATGAGCTTGTCGACCACCAAGAAGCCGTTCGCGAGCATCCTGCACGAGCTTGCCGACAGCGCCTACTTCAAGCGCACGGTGCTCGTCGCGTCGGCGCACAACATGCCGGTCGAGAGCTACCCGTGGCGCTTCTCCTCGGTCATCTCCGTCGGGAGCCACGAGGAGCCGGATCCACTCGCGTTCTTCTACAACCCGAGCCCCCCGGTCGAGTTCTTCGGCCGTGGAGTGAACGTCGAGGTGCCGTGGCTAGGCGGCCGCACGCTGAGCGTCTCGGGGAACAGCTTCGCGACGCCGCACATCACCTCGATCTGCGCGCTCGTGCTCTCGAAGCATCCCGAGCTGACGCCCTTCCAGCTCAAGAGCGTCCTCTATCTCACCGCGAACAACGTCGGAGGTGGCAGATGACCCAGCAGCCGGACCTACGGGCGGCCGTGGCCGCGGGTGTCCTCGGCTCCGAGGAGTCGTTCCGCGCGCTCCTGAGTGCAATCGTCGAGGTGGCGCGCTCGATCTTCGGCGCCAAGGCGTCGTCGATACTGCTCCTCGACGAGGAGACGGAGGAGCTCGTCTTCGAGGCCGTCGTCGGCGAGGGCGAGGACACCCTGCTCGGCACGCGCTTCCCCGCCGGGACGGGCATCGCCGGCTGGGTGCTCGCGACGCGGACGCCGCTCGTCATCGAGGACGTGCAGTCGGACCCGCGGTTCGCGAGCGACGTCGCGGAGGACACGGGCTACGTGCCGAAGGGCCTCATGGCAGCGCCGCTCCTGCACGAGGACGGCGCGCTGGGCGTGCTCTCCGTTCTCGACCGTCCCGAGCAGAGCCTGTTCAGCCTGCAGGAGATGGAGCTCCTGGGGCTGTTCGCGAACCAGGCGGCGATCGCCGTCGACCTCATGCTCAAGGCACGCGAGGCCGAGCGGCTGCTCGGCGCCGCAGGAGGGGAGGCCGAGGTCGTCGCCCGCCTCGCGACCGCTGTCAACGCGCTCGAGGACGAGCAGCGCGAGGCCGGATTCAAGCTGCTCGACCACCTCGCACGGACACTCGGCAGATAGGTCGTCCCGTCACCTCGACCGGCGGCGAAGCCGCCGCTTCAGGGGTCTTCGCGGATCGGAGGTTGCCGTTAGGCAATCTCCGATCTCGCCCCACAAGAACAGCAAGAGGCCCGGTCTCCCGGGCCTCTCAGAACCTTTCGGAATGCGCGACGGCTACTCGGCCGTCGGGCCCTCTGCGAACGGACCCTCAGCGGTGGGACCCTCGGCAAACGGTCCCTCGGCGAGCGGGCCATGGGCCTCGAAGTCTGGCTCGTCGTCCGTCGCCTCGGCGGTCGGCCCCTCGGCAAACGGTCCTTCGGCGGTCGGCCCCTCTGCGAGTGGGCCGTGTGCCTCGACCTCGTCCTCGGTCTTGATCTCGTCCGACATTCCGTGCTCCTCCTTCGTAGGCGCTGATCGCGCGGTTCCGTCGAACTAGACGGCCACCGCGTCGGAAATCTTCCCTCTTCCGCTTTCATTCGGCAACTCCCAATGAGATGCTCCGCGCGTGCGCGGGGTGGGGAGGAGATTCCGGGATTCCTTGTCCGCGTTCGCGTCGGTCTGGCGCAACGCGAACCTTCGTTGGCTCGAGCTCGCCTGGACCGCGTCGATCGTCGGGCAGTACGCGTTCCTCGTGTCGGTCTCCGTCTACGCCTACGGGGTCGGCGGAGAAAAGGCCGTCGGGCTCGTCTTCCTCGCGCGACTCATCCCGGCAGCGCTCGTCGCTCCCTTTGCCGGGATGCTCGGTGACCGCTATCCGCGGGAGCGCGTACTCCTGTGGACGAACGTCACGCGAATCGTGCTCGTCGGAGCTGCGGCGCTCGGCGTGTTCGCTGACGCGGACGCGCTCATCGTCTACGTCCTGTCGATCGCGGCCACGATCGCGACGACGCCGTTCCGCTCCTCGCAGGCCGCGCTCACGCCGACGCTCGCGGAGACGCCCGAGGAACTGACCGCAGCAAACGCGGTCGCAAGCGGCATCGAGAGCGTCGCGGTCTTCGCTGGCCCCGCCCTCGCAGGCGTCCTGCTGGCGGTGGCGAGCACGGGTGTCGTCTTCACGATCACCGCATTACTGATCGTCGTGTCTGCGCTCTTCCTCGTCCTCATTCAGACGACGCGCGCGGAGCGCCCGCCGCGTCAGCTCGAGGCGTCGACGATCGCGGCCGAGCGGCTCGCCGGCTTCACGACGCTGGGCAAGCACCCTTCGCTCCGCGTGATGATGATGCTACTCACCGCCCAGACGATGATCTTCGGCGCCGTCCAGGTGTTCATCGTCGTGATCGCCCTCCAGCTGCTCGACCTGGGCGAGGGCGGCGTTGGCTACCTGAACGCCGCCGTGGGGATCGGGGCCTTTGCGGGAGCGGTCGGCGCCCTCTCGCTGACCGGCGCCAAACGGCTGAGCCCGGCGTTCCTGGCCGGCATCGTCCTCATCGGCCTGCCGCTCGTCGCGATCGGCATCTCGCAGAACGTGGTCGTCACCGTCCTCGCTCTCGCACTCATGGGCATCGGGAGCTCGCTCGTGGATGTCGCAGGGCTCACGCTCGTCCAACGCGCCGTGCCCGACGACGTGCTCGCACGCGTCTTCGGCGTGATCCAGATGCTCTTCCTCGCGTCCATGGGCATCGGGGCGGCACTCGTGCCCGCGCTGATCTCGTGGCTCGGCGTGGAGACCGCGCTGATCGCGAGCGGCGTCTTCCTCCCGCTGCTCGTCGTCATTCTCGGGGCGACGGTTGCGAAGATCGACGCCACGGCAGCCCCGCCGGAAGCGAGCGAG
>Ga0207643_10002042_pt1 | contig 11133 bp, 7 predicted proteins | sample KBSMisM62_FD_184313 | JGI IMG/M metagenome (GOLD analysis project Ga0207643, IMG submission 184313) | Miscanthus rhizosphere microbial communities from Kellogg Biological Station, Michigan, USA - KBS Miscanthus M6-2 (SPAdes) (version 2) | ecosystem: Host-associated > Plants > Roots > Rhizosphere...
ATGCCGGTGCCCGCGCGCTCCTGGTGTCGCACTGGGCGGTGGCGTCAGACGCGGCAACCCGGCTGACGACGTCCGCCTTTGCCACCCTCGCGGCCGATCCGACGCTCGGGCGCGCCGAAGCCATGCGGCGCGCCATGCTCAGCCTGCTTGACGACAAGTCGTCGACCGAGAACGCCTATCCCGCGATTTGGGGTCCGTTCGCCGTGGTCGGAGAAGGCAGCCGGCGATGACGGAGTCCGTCATCGCCGGCCCATTCCAGTGATTAGAGCATGATCCCGAAAAGTGGATACCGGTTTTCGGAAAAGATCATGCTCCAAGAGTTGCGATTACAGGTCGAAGGCGAGACCGACGCGGAAGGTGTGGAACGATTCCTTCAGATCGATGCTCACGCTGCTCGACGGCGTACCGGTGCAGCTGGAGGCAGCGGCGGAGCTGCCGGTGCAACGGGTGGTCAGACCGAAGGTCTTGGTGTAGCTGCCGAAGTCGGTATAGCGGTATTCGCCCCTGACCTTCCAGCGGGGCGCGATCTCGGTTTCCCATCCCGCACCGACCGTGCTGCCAACCCGAGTGTCGCTCCAGGTCACCGCGGTCGTTGCCGTGGCGACCGTGCTCGTCGCCGAGGCCAGGCAGGCGGTGCCCGAGGAGCTGCCCGGGCAGGCGTAGAGGCTTCCGGAATACGCGAACGAGCCGCTGATCTCCCCGAACGCGACGCCGCCCGTCACGTACAGCAGGCTCCAGGGCGTGACGAGCGTGCCAACGCGCGCCCGGATCGAGGAATCCGATTTCTGCTTGACGGAGCCGGAGAACTGGTCGGTCCGCAAGTAGTTGTTGAAGAAGACGCTGCCACCGCTGGGGGTGGAAACAGAAATCGAAGCCGGAGACGACTGGTTCAAAGAAGTCTCGCTGTTCTTGTAGGACCAGTCGCCTTCGATACCGACGACCCAGTTCCCCCACTGGACGCGGTAGCCGACAAACGGGCCGATGGTGTAGGCGGCCTTGTGCCCGCTGAACGAAAACGGGGTCTCGAAGCAGTTGCTGCCGATGCTGCTGCCGAACGGGCAGACATAGGCGCCCGGCTCGACGAAGCCGTTGTTCACGGAGCTGACGCCGTTGGAGCCACCGACCTGCCCGCCCGACCAGTTGCTGGCCTGCTGCTGGGCCGGAGCGGCCCGCGCCGGCGCGGCCGCCCGTTCTCGCTTCGGCTTCGCCGGAGCTTCGTCCGCCTTGGCGGCTTCGAAAACCGCAAGCGCAGACAGCAATGCAAGGCTAGAAACTAGGACTTTGTTCATGACACGCCCCCCGGCTCTCATGTCCAAGACGATTCCGTAAACGAACCCTAATCTCACCGACCGGCAACGGCAATTCATAACTAAGAGATGATAGCGGATCACGCCGCTTTCTGGCGAAGTGTTGCACGCCCGCTACATCCTGGGCGGGAAGGGATACGAACGTCGGGACCGGAACACTAAAGCGGTCCCGTTGAGTTGGATGCAGGACAGTTGCGACACGCACGGTGTGCTCCCCTCCCCAACCAACCCGGCTTGCCGGGGTTGGTCACTTTAATATTGCCGGAAGCGGGCAAGCCCGCAGCCGGCTGGGGAGGAGTTGGGGGTGGGGGTAGCAGTTGGCGGATGCAGCTTGCGCCATAACTACGACCCCCCTCCTCAGCCCTCCCCCAACGCAAGTCGGGCTTGCCCGACTTGCGCAAGAGGAAGTCGCGACCCGGGCAAGCCCGGGGCGCGTGGGGGAGGGAGCAGACCGCCGTTGCCGCTCGTGCTGATTCCATTTCAACGGCATCCGCTTTAGTGCGCGCGCATCGGGGCGGAATCGACTTGATGCAATAGCGTCTTCGCCGCGAGTTGCAGCATTCCGCTATCGACGGCTTTCAGATGGGCCAGTGCCTTACCATACAATTTCTGGTCAAGCGCGTTGCGAGCTGCCCGGAAGTCAGCAAGCCCGGGGTCGTCTGTGGGCACCAACGTAAAGATCGGCCGCAGGCCATCGAACCCCTTGAGCTCCACGTCGTCTATCCGCACCAAAACGTTGCTCTCGAGAATTCCAATCGATTGCATAGACGAGTTCGAGGCCTGGATCATTTCGCTCGCCGAGCCCGCAACCAGCAATGAAAGACCGTAAATATCCGGCACTTTTTCAAGGCGAAAAGTCTCGTTGACGGCCGGACCTATGATCGTGAAGTTGCTTCTCTGCTTGGCGCCAAGATCGCCGACATAGACTTTCCCCGAGCAGACGATGGCTCTGGCAGCGAGGAGATTGTCCTCTGATTCTTTTGCGTGACCAATTGCGCTGATAATTTCCGAGGCGGCCGCAAGCGCCTTCAATGCATGGTCCGGTTCATCGGAAAGGCCGTTCCAGAAAGCCAGTACCGCGTCGCCGAGAAACTTGTCGCTGCAACCGCCGTGACGGTCGATGACCCCCTGCATCAGCGTGAAATATCGGTTCGCCATTCGAACGATATCGGAGGCGCTCAGATCCGGTCGGTTGGAGAAAGAGGTAAATCCAGCCAGATCCACCAATAGAATCGAAACGTCCCGCTCGTGGCCGTCGAGTGGATCGGCGAAGCCGCTACGAGCCAGCGTCACGAGCCGTGCTGGGGGCAAATAGCGGCCAGCGGTTCGGTACAGGCTTCTGAACAGAGCTCGATGGCGGACCGATCGAAGGCCAACGATGGCGGCAAATGCCGAAATTGTAACGAGTATGGGATAACCCATCGGGAGCCAAATGTCGGCGAATATGAACGCGATGACGCTGATCAAGCAGCCGAAAAGAATTGGGCCCACCAGTCCGAATGCGACAGATCGGGCCAGTTGCACGAACAGAACCGAGGCTGGCGAGACGTCGCGCTCGCCGAGTGCCAGCGCGCTTTCGTCCCGAAAAGCCATGAGGGCAAAAAGCAGGGTGAGACCAGCCCCCGCTATGAGGCGCAACCACTTTGGCGCCAACGATATGGGCCGCTCGCTTGCCGCTGACTGGATCGCCGCTATCTGCATGAGCGCCCCTGGCGCGTTATCGATATCCGGCCGTTTGAACAGTCCGATGTGCGGCGCGCACCGGTCCGTGGCCGGAGCGAGACGTCCGCCACCCAGGAAACGGGTCGGCCCGCGGTGCTCGTCTTCGCCAAGCACCGCCGTGCCCACAACCACGATTCGGCCCTCGATGTATCGTCGAACCTGTTCCAGCCCTTCCTGCGATGACAGGCAATCGAGCAGGGTCGCCAGACTGTATGTCGGCGTATCCGTCATCGGCGCATATGGAGCGATCAGAATGCGCTGGGCTGCAGATGCCTGGCGAACACTTAAGCCGGCCGCCAGGGTGGCGAAGCCCAACGCGATACGGCCGTCAGCGAGGCGGATCAGTGGCGCGGTGCTTCGCACCCTTCCATCTGATTCAAGCTGAAGGTCGAGAACTCCGACTCGTGACGCCCCGACCGCCCTCAGGAAAGGAGGCGCCGGAGGAACGCTGGGAAATCGCCCGAGGACGATGCGATCTCGGGCTCTGCCGAGACTGTCGACAAGGCTCCGGTCGTAGTCTGGCAGAACAAAGGAGCCGACTTGGAAATCGGCACCCGCATAGGCAAACACCACATCGAACGCGATCCGACGCGCCCTGGCCTCCAGCAGCCCATCGATCAGGCGAGCCCACACCGGTTGAAACAACGCCCTCGGAAGAGCCGCAAGATCCGGAGTTGAAAGTGACGCGTCATCAATGGCGACGAACACCGCCGGCACGGTGGGGATGTTGCGGCGCCATGGCTGCGCTACTTTGAGCGTCAAATCATAGAGCAGTCCGTTGGGACCGCCCAGCGCCGGGAAATAGCTCCGGTAGTCAGTGATCGAACCTGCCAGCCCGCCTGACACGACGAGCAGGGCGCTGGTCAGACCCGCGAGTGTCCGCCAGTTGCGGATGCTCCAGTCACCGAGATCCACAATGTCGATCCTACCCAACCATGACGTCAGCGGGCTGTTAGCAAACCGGTCTCTTCCTCAGATCAGCGTATGCCGTAACTAGCAAACTCGTCGGCAATGTCGGGCTGGATGAGTTTCGCCGCTGCGACGTCGCCATCACCACCAACGGTGTTGCCGGTTCGCATCTTGGCTATTCCTCGCCCGTACAGCGCCGAGGGGTGCTTCGGATTGATCCGCAACGCCGCATCGTAGTCGGCGATCGCGTTTTTCGGCTGGCCCAGCTTGAGGTTGACAAAGCCACGGCTGTCGAGCGCGTCGAGGTAGCGGGGACGAAGCTCCAATGCTGCGTCGCAATCCTTCAGGGCCGGCTGCAACTCGCCGATCATGGCACGCGCCCAGCAGCGATTGTTCAAACCCTCGACATCTTTGGGGTTGAGCCGAATAACTTCGTCGAAATCCTTCACTGCACGAGAAAAATCGCCGTGTTGCGCATAGAGCTGCCCGCGCTTGTAGTAAGCGGCAGCATCACTTCGATTGAGCGCGATTTTCTTATCAAGCTCCTTGATTGCAGGGTCGTCCACCGGAGTGGCTGGATTGGAAGCGGGAGCCAAAGCTGCAAGTTTCTGACGCGCCAGCTCGGCGTAGCGACCGGACGGATACTTCTGGACGAAATCCTCCCAGGCCTTCTTCGTTCCCGCGCTCTCCGCCGATTGGTAGGCGAGCCGCACGGCGGCATCAGGATCGGGCCGCGGAGCGGGAAGGTTTTTCTCCGCCTCGACTGGCGCAGGGGCGGGGTCGGGCGTCGCCCGCCCGGCGGTCGCGAACGAAAAGTCCTCGACCAGAGACGAGGAGAACCAGGGGATCTGCTCTCCCTGTGTCGCCCGCGATACCCCGACCATCGTACGGTTGAATGCCTCCTCGATCTTCCCGGGAGCGCGGATCGCCTTGAGCAATTCGTCCACGAAGACGGGTCGGTCGCCATCTCTTGCCACCGCGCCCGGTGCGGCGGCGTACATCACGACGGTGCTCTTCGGCACACTGGCCGGGGCAAGGCCGCCGGCGACGGCGCGGAAGCGGCGCTCGAAGGGGTTTCTTCGCGAAGCGTCGAGAATTGCGATCTTGACGGCAGCGCCCTTCTTGTTCATCTCGCCCAGGAGCAGATCGAGACTGTAGCCGTCGCGCCGCACGTCGGCCTCGGTCCAGATCTGCGCATTGACCGGAATGACAAAGGTCTGCCGGTCGGACTGGATGCCATAGCCGCTGAAGAAAAACAGCGCCGTCGAGCCGGGCTTTATCTTGCCATTGAAGCGATCGAAGGCCGCGCGCATGGCCTCTTTGGTGAGGTTCTCCCCAACATCGACCTCGAAACCGCTTCGCCGGAGTTCATCGGTCAGCGCGCGCGCGTTATTGACCGGATCCCGCAAGGGTGCCTCGGCGTCGGGATAAGACGCATTACCGATGACCAGCGCTATTCTGGTTTCACTCTGCTGCGCAGTAGCTCGATGAGCGCCTATCGCCACGCTGAGCATCAAAAGCAGAGCAACGATGTGGCGGGGACTGACGCTGGCCATTTGCATGTATCCTCATCATTCGCGAGCTTGGCCTGCTCTCGAGCCGATGAGCAGCAGTCGCGCCGGCGAAAGCTGTGACAAGGGACCTTTATACGAGGCATTCCTGCAGCGGTGAAGCAATGATAGGGGCTGGATCGAAGGCAGGCAAATTTTGCATTCCGGGATAGCGCGACCGGTTCTACAACGATGCGGGCCATCATTCCGGTCAACGAGAAAATTCTGGGCGAGTCAGATGAGCGCAATCCTGGCCGTCGGCTTATTCGGCCCTCAGCAACAGGGGTGCAGCCCGCTCCGAAGAACGATCCTGTTCTCCAACGGCATGCTCATTGTCTGGATGCTACGCCCCGCGATACAAGGCCGCCCTGATGCTGCGACACGACGGGTTCACCGCACGTCGCCGTGGAAGCCGCGATCGCCTGGCCGTTTTCAGCGGCGACACCGTCTGCCGAGATCAAAGCCCGTGCGGGCCCTTTGAGAGTCAGCAGCCGGTGCGTTCGCAGATGGCAGATACGCACCTCGCTGTTGATCTGAAGGTCGAGCCGAGTTCGCTCGCTGAGCGTATCAAGAGCTTCCAACAGGACCGGCTTCCCTCGGGAGAGGGCAACCACTCGTCCATTCACGGCTTCAATATATGCGACCTCGGTGGTGGCTTCCTGTGCTGCCGACGGTGAAATGCCGGTTGCCCCACCCAACGCGAAAGTCGACACGACGATCGCTGCCAAAATGGTGCCGGCACCACGCAAGGCTCGCTTTCGTTGCGGCCGCATTGTCTGGGGTAATTTCTGTCGCATGCTGATCTCCTCGAACAGTGCCAATCGGATGGACGGGCTCTGAGGATGCGGCCGAAGGCGCTTGCCAACGATCCGCCGCGCTGCGGTGCCTTACTTGTCGCTCGTGTTGACGATCTGTACGCGGCGGTTTTCCCCCGCCAAGGGACTCTCCGAATTCTTCAGCTTGGTTGCGCCATACCCGACCGTCAGCAGACGGTTGGTTTCGATTCCATATTTCTCCGCCAGGAAACGCTTCACCGCGTCGGATCGCCGCTCCGACAGCCCTTGATTGTAGGTTTCACTGCCTTTGGCATCCGTGTGCCCCGCGACGATAAAGGTGTGCCCCTTCAAATCGGGACTCGTGAGTGCCTCGCCTAGTGCGGTGACCTGCGGAAGCGCTTTTGCCGCGATGGTGGCGGAGTTAAATTCGAAGTTGATTTCGAGATCGATTTTCGGTTTCGAATTGGCAATGGATGCAATTTTCTCGCGCTCTTCCGTTGTCAGCGAGCGGGTGGTTCGATTTCGCAACGTGTCCACGAACTTCGAGTCCTCCGCGGCACGCGCGGCGCCGGCGGGCGACGTCGTCAGTCCGCGCGTCATTCGTGGAGCCTTCAGCGCATCGATGATGTCTTGCGCCGAAGGCTGCTCCGCCGCGGGCGCGGGCCCGACGCCAATAGGCAAGGCAAGAATGGCCACCGCGAGCGCCAAGCCAAGACTGGGACGGTTGCGGCTTGCTGTCATTTCTGTCTCCCAATTGACCAGATGGCCGAACGCAATGTTGAAAGATTACACGCAAGCGCATCAGCGACCTGTGACGGCCATCACAAAAAAATCGCCCAGAACAAACCGAATACAATGGGAAGGCCCGGGCGGCCTTACGACCCCCAGCCATTTGCTCAAGCCCCTGAACCCGCAACAACTCTCCACTTCCCCTTTCCAACAAGCCACATCAACGATACCCAAAGAACAACAAGTCGGTCAGCGCCAATCGGGAGGACCAAATGCCACTGTCTCTCAAGTGTGCCGCGCTATGCGCCGTAGGGGCGTGTCTGTTGTCCCCGCTCTCCGGCCTGGTGCTCTCCGACTTGGCCCTCGCGCAGGCCGTGCTCACGGAACGGCAGATATCGTTCGACGCCGCGCGCGCCATGGCCACGGCCGCGCTCGAGACCTGCCGCAAGAACGGCTATCGGGTCTCGGTCACCGTGGTCGACAATGCCGGCGCGGTGCGCGCCGCCTTCCGCGATGACGGCACGCCGCCGCACACCTACGATGCCAGCTTCCGCAAGGCCTACACCGCCCGCACCTATCGCATCTCCACGGTCGAATTCGCCAAGCGCATCGCCACCGAAAGCGACCGCCCGGGACTCGCCATGATCAAGGACGCGCTCGGGCTTCCCGGCGGCCTGCCCATCAAGGTCGGCAACGAGACCATCGGCGGCGTCGGCGTTGCCGGCGCGCCCGGCGGCAACGGCGATGTCGCCTGCGCCGAAGCGGCGATCGAGGCGGTCAGGGATCAGCTGAAATAGGTGGTTGCGACGCTTGCGTCAGGGCGGGCCCGCGCGGCAGCGATCACGCGCGCAATGACGACGGATGGGTCCGACGCGCCCATACAAGAGAAAGCCCCGGGGGTTGCCCGGGGCTTTGCATCTGGGTTGGTTGTGCGTGGTCGCATTTTCTGCGGAAAACCGGGAGTCCACTTTTCCGGAAAATGCTTCCAGCGATCAGAAGTCGCGGCCGTTGAAGTCGCGGTGCAGATCGAGGCGCACGTTCGGATCGGGATCGGCACCGAGATAGTGGTTGTTGTCGTAAACCGTGGTGCCCTGCGCCGCCGAACGCGGCTGAGCTTCCGCGCGACCGACCGTCTGGTCGAACTGCGAGGGATGCTCGGCGGCCTGGACGCGGCGCGTGCCTGTCTGTGCGAAGGCCGGCGAAGCGATCACGGCGGCGAGCGCCGCCATGGCAAGTAGCGTCTTCATGTTCTTGTTCTCCAGAGTTCTGCGTAATGGTCCCCAATCGCCCCCGCGCATCTGGCGGAGAAGCGGCGGCACGTGCAACGCACAATGTTTTGAGCGCCGCGTGACTTGGCGGACATGAAAAAGACTTTAGTCTTCTTATAGTTATCTGCGTTGTTCGGGCTTTATGCAGTATTAATGCAACGCAAAATTTATACTCCAATTGCGCCCGCATTCAGTTACGTTTGCGCGTAAACTGCCCAAATACATTAACGGGAATCAGGCCGCGTTGTCCGCCGGCAGCGGCGTTCGCTTGCGGATAATGTCTGACGCCTTCTCCGCAATCATCAAAACGCAAGCGTTGATATGCGCTGAGACGAGATCAGGCATGACCGAGGCGTCGACCACGCGCAGGTGCTCGACGCCGCGCACCCGCAGCTCCGGATCGGTGACGGCGTCCGGCGTCGTGCCCATGGCGCAGGTGCCGCAGGGGTGATGCGCGGTGATCGCGGTCCTGCGAATGAAGGCATCGATCTCGGCGTCGGTCTTGACCGCGTCGCCGGGCGAGGTCTCGCGGCCACGATAAGCGTCCATCGGCGCTTGATAGGCGACCTCGCGCGCGCGCTTGAACCCCTCGCGCAAGCGCGGCAGATCGTTCGGCGCGGAAAAGAAATTATAGGCGATGCGCGGCGCCTCGCGCGGATCGCTGGAGCGCAGCAGGATCTCGCCGCGGCTGTCGGGATGCAGCAAGGTCGGACGAATGCCATAGCCGTCGACATACGCCGGACGGATGCCCGGAAACCACAGATGCGTGTCGGCCGGCGCGCCGCGAAACATGAACTCGATGTCGGGCACCGCGAGCTCGGGCCGCGTCTTGACGAAGGCATGCAGCCCGCCCGGCACCACCGTGCCGGGGCCGGTACCGAAGAAGTAGGCGCGGAGCATGCTGACCGCCATGCGATCGAAGCGCATGTCATGGCGGAATACGCTTTCGTTCAGGCGCTCGAAAAAGATGATCACCGCAAGGTGGTCCTGCAGGTTCTTGCCGACCGGCAGATCCACCACCGGTTTGATGCCGGTCGCGCGAAGATGGTCCGCCGGACCGATGCCCGACAGCATCAGCAGCGGCGGCGTATTGAACGCACCGCCGGAGAGGATCACCTCGCGATCGGCGTTGACCCGCACCGTCCCGCGGATGCCTTGGGCGTATTCCACGCCGGTCGCGCGCGTGCCCTGCATCAGCACCCGGGTCGCGAGCGCGCCGGTCACGACGTCGAGATTGGGCCGGCTCTTCGCCGGCCTGAGATAGGCGGTGGCGGCCGATGAGCGATAGCCGCCACGGATGGTGTATTGGCCGCGGCCGAAGCCTTCCTGCTGCCGGCCGTTATAGTCGTCGGTCACCGGGAAGCCCGCGGCCTTGGCGGCGTCGAGCCAGGCGTCGTAGACGGGATCGGTGGTCTTCGCGAACTCGGTGCCGACCGGCCCTGCTCCGCCGCGCCATGGATTTGCGCCGCCCTCCCAGGTCTCGCAGCGTTTGAAATAGGGCAGCACGTCGGCATACGACCAGCCGAGCGCACCCTTCTGCGCCCAGCGGTCGTAGTCGCCGCGATTGCCGCGGGTATAGGCCATCACGTTGATCGACGACGAGCCGCCGAGGACCTTGCCGCGCATCGCCTCGATCTCGCGGCCGTTCATGTTCGGCTCGGGCTCGGTGCGATAGCCCCAGTTGAACATGTCGCGCTCATGCATCTTGCCCATGCCGAGCGGGATATGGATGAACGGATGAAGGTCGCGCCCGCCCGCTTCGATCAGCAGCACACTCGCCGCGCCGTCCTCGCTCAGGCGATTGGCCAGGACGCAGCCGGCCGAACCGCCGCCGACGATGACGTAGTCGTATCCTGTTTTCACGCTCATCCTTGCTGATCCCCGACAGAGTCGATCAAGTGTCCTGCGAAACACGCCGTGTGAAAAGACGTAGTTCGGTCACGGAGCCACCGGTCCCCTCGTCCTTGCCACCGCGACGGCGCCGTCACGACATCCGCAATTCGCCAACCGCCCTCCTGCGCGCCACCCTACTTTGATCTGAAAAGGATGTTGGCGACCTGCCCATTTTCACAGAGGAAACGCCGGTCTTCATTGAAGCGCTGCGCTATCAAATTGAGCTTCTTCTCGACGAGTTCCACGCTGGGTCGCGAGCGGTGCGTCGCGCAAAACACGGCAGGTGACTTGCAGGCCACGTTCTCGAAATAGTCGCAGGAAGGTGGTCCAATCCAACTCGCTGAGGCTATGCGCCCCAATCACCAAATCGACCCCTCGATACCCGATTCCTGATGAAGCTCTCCGCCGCGCATGACTCGAGCGGCTCTGAGCACCCCGACGTTCGTGGGCAGATCGACGAGGAGGAGGTCAGAATGCCATCCTCGACGCCGCCGCGGGCAGTTCAAGTCACACCCCTGCAGCTGGTCTTCATGAACCACGAGGCACCGCCGTCGATCGCGATCGACATCCAATCATGGGTTAGATTTGGAAGCGGCCAACTTGCGAGTATCGCTGGAACGTTGGACACTGCCAACCTTGCCGGCGATTTCAAGGAAGCTCGAAATGGGCGGTCTGTGGTCGGTGATCTCGGCTGTTGTTGTTGCGTGCATCACCTCTGCGCCGGTTCAAGGGCAAAGTGAGCGAGCAGCGCATCGGGCCCAATGGGACGGGGTCAATTTTGGACGCCGATCCCCAGTTCAGGGGGTCAAAATTGCACGCTGAATAACATATGAGACCACGTCGTGCGCAGTGTCGTGGCGAAAAGCGTCCGGCGTATAATGCCCCGAGTGATGATTGGGGTCTTGTTTGTGCTCGAAGTCGCTTGGATCCTATTTTTGGTTTATGCGTTTGTGAGGTTCGCACTCCCCGGCCGATGGGC
>Ga0207643_10002046_pt1 | contig 11125 bp, 18 predicted proteins | sample KBSMisM62_FD_184313 | JGI IMG/M metagenome (GOLD analysis project Ga0207643, IMG submission 184313) | Miscanthus rhizosphere microbial communities from Kellogg Biological Station, Michigan, USA - KBS Miscanthus M6-2 (SPAdes) (version 2) | ecosystem: Host-associated > Plants > Roots >...
CCGCGATGGGCATCACCTCGGAGATCCTGCCCGGGTTCAGCCGCAAGCCCATCTTCGGTTACCGGGCCATGGCCTACTCGATGATGGGGATCGCGGGTCTCGGGTTCATCGTCTGGGGCCACCACATGTTTCAGAGCGGCATGAATCCGATCCTCGGCACGACGTTCATGCTCTCGACAATGGTCATTGCCGTGCCGTCGGCCATCAAGACGTTCAACTGGCTCGGGACCCTGTGGGGCGGGGACATCCACTTCACCACGCCGATGCTGAACGCGCTCTCCTTCGTCGCGATGTTCGTCATCGGCGGGCTCTCGGGCGTCTTCATGGCTTCGACGCCGGTCGACATCTTCATCCACGACACGTACTTCATCGTCGGCCACATCCACTACGTGCTCTTCGGCGGGTCGCTCTTCGGCGCCTTCGCGGGCCTGTACTACTGGTACCCGAAGATGTTCGGCCGGATGATGAACGAGACGTGGGGCCGAATTCACTGGGCGATCACGTTCGTCACGTTCAACCTGGTCTTCTTCCCGATGCACTTCCTGGGCATGCGGGGCATGCCGCGCCGGATCTACGACTACACGCAGTACTCGCTCTTCAAGAACCTCCAGCCGATAAACCAGTTCATGACGATCTGCCTGTTCGTTCTGGGCGTGGGACAGATCATCCTCGTCTTCAACTTCTTCCTCTCCATGCGGCGCGGCAAGCTCGCGGGCAACAACCCGTGGCACGCGACGACGCTCGAGTGGCAGACCGCCTCGCCTCCGCCCCACGAGAACTTCACGGGCCGCATCCCCACGGTGTACCGGGGGCCCTACGAATACAGCGTGCCCGGCCACGGCTCGGACTACTCGCCCCAGAACGAGGTTCCCGCGGGCACGCCGAGCACAAAGGCCCATGGATAAACCGCCCCGTTTCCTCCACGCCTTCGCGGTCCTGGTCGCCGCGGCGACGCTGGCGCTGATCGTCGCGGGGGGCCTCGTCACGTCGACCGAATCCGGGCTGTCTGTGCCCGACTGGCCGACGACGTACGGCCAGAACATGTTCACGTTCCCGCTTTCGAAGATGGTCGGGGGGATCCGGTTCGAGCACACCCACCGCCTCATCGCGTCGGCGGTCGGCATGCTGACGATCGTCCTGGCGATCTGGCTCGCGCGGCGCGAGGAGCGGCGCTGGGTCCGGCGGCTCGGCTACCTGGCTCTCGCGACCGTCGTCGCGCAGGGCGTCCTCGGGGGCCTCACGGTGATCTACCTGCTGCCCACGCCGATATCGGTGGCGCACGGGTGCCTGGCGCAGATCTTTTTCTGCCTCACGATCACGATCGCCGTCGTCACCTCCCCGCGCTGGATCGAAGCGCCTCCTCCCAGCCTGGCCGCCGGATACCGGCGCACGCCGGTCGCCCGGTTCGCCTCGGTGGCCATGGCCGCCGTGTTCCTTCAGCTCATCGTCGGCGCGGTCATGCGCCATACCAAGGCCGGCCTGGCGATCCCGGATTTCCCGCTCGCGCTGGGACGGGTCGTCCCCCCGCTCGACCGCTTCCCGGTCGTGATCGCGTTCGCCCATCGCGTGGGCGCGGTCGTCGTGGCCGCGTGCGTCGGGCTCGCGGCGGTGCGGGCATTCCGCTCGGGCCGGCCCGGGCTCGCGAAGGCGGCCGTCGCCCTCTCCGTCCTCGTCCTGCTCCAGATCGTTCTCGGAGCGATGACCGTTCTCACGGCCAAGTCGGTTCTCATCACGACGGCGCACGTCGCGACGGGGGCCCTGCTTCTCGGCACGACGGTCGCTCTCGGCGTCGGGGCGCTGGCCCTCGAGCGGCGGCACGACAACGTCGTGCCGATCCGGCCGGCGTTCTCCGGAAGGGCCGCGGGTTGGAAGTGAATCCGGCGTCGAGCGCGCTGGCCGTCTCCGCGGGCTCGCGGGCCGCGGACTTCGCGGAGCTCGCGAAGCCCCGGATCACGTCGCTCGTGCTGGTGACGGCGGCGGTCGGCTTCGCCGTCGGGGGACAGGGGAGCATCGACTGGCTCGCGTTTTTCGTCTTCATGGCCGGCACCGCGTTCCTCTGCGGCGGCGCGTCGACGCTCAACCAGTATCTCGAACGGGACGCCGACGCCCTCATGGAGCGCACGCGCCGGAGGCCGATCCCCGGCGGCCGGATCCGCCCCGAAGAGGCCCTGGTCTTCGGCCTCGCGCTCTCGGCGGCGGGCCTCGCGGTCCTCGCCTTCGTGAACCCGCTGACGCTGGCGCTCGGCGCGGCTTCGCTCGTGTCTTACGTCCTCGCGTACACCCCGCTCAAGCGCGTGACGTCCCTCTGTACCGTCGTCGGCGCCGTTCCCGGGGCCCTGCCCCCGCTGATGGGCTGGGCCGCCTCGCGCGGCTCGCTCGGCGCCGCGGGATGGGGACTCTTCGCGATCCTCTTTCTCTGGCAGCTTCCGCACTTTCTGGCGATCGGCTGGCTGTACCGCGACGACTACGCCCGCGGCGGCTTTCCGATGCTGGCCGTGACCGACCGCGACGGCGCCTCGACGGGCCGGCAGGCGGTCCTCTACGCGACGGCGCTGCTCCCGGTGACGCTCGCCGCGGGACTCCTGGCGTCCGCCGGGGCCGGCTACCTCTGGGGCGGCCTCGTGCTGGGGCTCGGGTTCCTGGCGTGCGCGGCGGCCTTCGCCTGGAAGCGCACGGTCGGCTCGGCGCGGCGGCTCTTCCTGGCGTCGGTCCTGTACCTGCCGCTTCTGCTGGGGCTGATGGTGTTCGACCGATGACGGCGACCTCGAAGGCCTCCGCGAACCGCCGGCTGCTCTGGCTGCTGGTGGCCGCCGGCCTGGGCCTGTTTGCGGGGTCGATTCTCTTCATCATTTCGAGAGCGCACTGAGGGGGGACGATGGAAGCCGAAACCCACAACGACACGCACCCGATTCCCAACTACATGGCGATCTTCTGGTGGCTGCTCGGCCTGACGATCCTCGAGATCGCCTGGGCCATCATCCCGCACCACTCCGAGCTGATCCTGGCCTCCGGGATCGTGGGCCTCGCCATCATCAAGGCCGTGCTCGTGGCCCTCTACTTCATGCACCTCAAGTTCGAGCGAAAGACGCTGGGGATCCTCTTCGCGTCGACCTTGATCCTCGGTTGCATCCTCGTCTCGGTCGGGATCGCCGAGCTCGTGCTCCCGAGACCATGACGAACATTACGAATTTGATCGGAGCCTAGAGAGCATGGAACACGCCGCCGCCGCGATCACCTTCGACCCGCACGCCGAGGAAGACCGGACCTCCACCGGCATCCCCCACGACAAGATGGGGATGTGGGTCTTCCTGTGCTCGGAGGTCATGTTCTTCACGGGCCTGATCGGCTCGTACATCGTCCTCCGCTTCGGCTCGACCTGGCCCCGTCCCATGGACACGCTCAACATCTGGCTGACGGCGGCGAACACATTCATCCTGATCTGCTCGTCCGTGACGATGGTCAAGGCGCTCGAGTGGATCCAGCGCGGGAACATCGCGAAGTCCAAGCTGTTCATGTGTCTGACGCTCCTCGGCGGCTCGATCTTCCTCGGCGTCCAGGTTTACGAGTATCGGCACCTGCTCCACGAAGGGTTCACGCCTTCCAAGTCGCTATTCGGGTCGACCTTCTACACGATGACCGGTTTCCACGGCTTCCACGTCTTCTGCGGCGTCGTGTGCATCGCCTGGTGCACCGGCAAGCTTTTCCTCGGCAAGTACACGCCGGAGCACCATCTCGGGATCGAGACGCTCGGGCTCTACTGGCACTTCGTGGACCTGGTCTGGATCCTGCTGTTCGCGATCGTCTATCTCATCTAAGACGAGGAGGCGGGAGGCAGGAGGCAGGAAGGCGTGGGCATCACGGATCTGCCCGCCGTCAACGCGACGCTGAACGGGACGAGCGCGGTCCTGCTCCTCTTCGCTTACGCGGCCATCCGGCGCCACGACGTCCAGCGGCACCGGACCCTGATGCTGGCGACGGCCGCGACGTCGGCGCTGTTCCTCGTCTGCTACCTCGTCTACCACGCCCGCGTCGGCTCGGTGAAGTTCACCGGCACGGGCCCGGTCCGGACGCTCTACTTCTCCATCCTCCTCACACACACCGTGCTCGCCGCGGTCATCGTGCCGATGGTGCTCCGGACGCTCTATCTGGGCCTGAAACGCCGGGACGAGACGCATCGCCGCCTCGCGCGCTGGACGTTTCCGCTCTGGCTCTACGTCTCGGTCACGGGGGTGGTGATTTACGCGATGCTCTACCATCTTTACCCTCCCGGCCCGATTCGGGTAAGGTGAAGGGGATGAAGGCCACGCCGCACCGGACGATGCGTATCCGCGTCCTCGTCTGGGCCCTGCTCCTCGTGGTGCTCGTGCCGGTCGTTCTCTCGGCCTGCCCGCTCTGCAAGGAGGCCGTCCCGGACAAGGGGCCCTCCATGTGGCGCGGAATGTACTGGTCGATCCTCCTGATGGTCGCGATGCCCTTCGCCGCCGCGGGGACGATCGCGATCCTGGTCCTCCGGGCCCGGCGCCGGCAGACGTCGATGTCGGGCGGCTCGGCGGGGGCGCGCTCCTGAAGCGACTCGTTTCGCTCGTCCTCTTCGCGCTGTCGGCGGGTTTCGCGGCCGCGCTTCCCGCTCCCGAAAAACCGAACGCGATCAAGCCCCTCGATCCTTCGCCCGCCCTCGACGCGGCTCTGGCAAAGATCGCTTCCGAGCTCGTGACGGAATTCTCGGCGAAAGGGCTCACCGACGAAGGTCTCTCGATCGCGGTCATCGACATGAGCCGGGACACGCCCGGCGGATCCTTCCCGGCGGGCGCCTACCGCGGCGACGTGTCTTATTACCCGTGCTCGGTCGTGAAGCTCTGCTTCGTCTCGTACTACGAGTCGCGCAAGCAGGCGGGCAAGCTCGACGACACTCCGGAGCTCGTCCGGGCCGTCAAGGACATGATCACGGTCTCCTCGAACGACGCGACGGGATTCGTCGTGGACTCGATCACCGGCACGACTTCCGGCCCGGAGATCTCGGGCGGCGAGTGGGAGCGGTGGAAGGCCAAACGCAACGTCGTCAACGACTGGTACCGGGGGCGCGGTTACACGAACCTCAACGCCAACCAGAAAACCTTCTGCGAGGACGCCTATGGCCGCGAGCAGGCCTTCCGGGACGGCGGAAAGAACCGCAACCGGATGACGGCGGCCGAAGCCGCGCGGATTCTCAAGGAGATCGTTCACGGCGAGGTCGCCGGCGAAATGCTCACGACCGAGATGCTCGTGTTGCTCTCTCGCGAGATCGGGGCGGAAGAGCCCCTCGAGGACGTCGAGCTCGAGGACGCGCGCCTGGCCGGGCAGGGCCTGCCGCGGGGGAGCCGCGTCTGGGCCAAGTCCGGTGACGCCTACGATCTCCACCACCTCGTCGCCCGCGTGGCCATGCCCAACGGTTCCGACTACATCGTTGCCGTCTTCACGAAGGGCGTGAAGAACGTGCCCGAGGTCATCCCCCGGGCATACGAGAAGGTCGCGGCGCACTTCCTGGCGCCCCAACCGTAGAGGTTGCCGTGATCGGAGCCGGGCTGGCCGCCGGGATCGTCGGCGCGGGGATCCTCGGGCTGCGCGCCACGATCCGCATTGGAGCTCTTCATCCGGAGCACGAACAGGCCCTCAAGGACAAGGGCGTGCCGTTCGTCTACACGCTCTGGCACGGCCGCATGGTCCTCTGCATCCTCGCGCACCTGCACGAGGGCATCGTCACGATGGCGTCGCGCTCCAAGGACGGCGAGATCATCGCCCGCTGGCTCCTGCGCAACGGCTATATCCCGACGCGGGGCTCGACGCGGAAGGGCGGACGGGCCGCCCTCGAGGAGATGGCGGAGCATCTCCGGTCCGGCCGGCGCGCAGCGCTCACGATCGACGGGCCCAAAGGGCCACCGCGCGTCGCGCAGGCCGGGATCGTGCGCCTGGCTCGCGAGACGGGAGCGTGGATCCTGCCCTTCACCGGCTCGGCCTCGCGCCCGGCGTTTCTGAAGTCGTGGGACCGCTATCTCGTCCCGAAGCCGTTCTCGCGCTGCATCGTCGGCTACGGCGAGCCGTTCCCGGTCACGCGCGAGATGGCGGACACCGAGGCCATCGCGAGGATCAAGACCGCCGTCGATGCGATCACTCTCGAGGCCGATCAGGCGATGCGCGTCTCGGCGCCGCCGCCCTGGGAGCCCAACCCCGGGGGCCGGCGGATCCCATGACCGTTCCGGTTCCGGTTCGGGTTCAGGTTCAGGAGGTCCCATGTTGATCCCGCACAACCCTGCGGACGTGTTTCCGCCGTATCGCTGCTACAGCCACGCCGTCGAGGTCGCGGGAGGCGCGCGCCTCCTCTTCATCAGCGGCTTGAACGGCTACGAAGCCGACGGCCGGACGATGCCCGAGTCGTTCGAGGCCCAGGGCGAGCTCGTCTGGGCGCATCTGCGCGCGATCCTGAGAGCGGCCGGAATGGACTACGGCGATTTGGTCTCGCTCCGGACGTACCTCGCGAGCCCGGAGTACGACGAGCCCAACGTGCGCCTGCGCGTGAAGCACCTGGGAACGCATCGGCCGGCCGGAACCGTCGTGTGCTGCCAGCTCCTCGACCCGCGCTGGAAGCTCGAAGTCGAAGCCGTCGCCGCGAAATAGGCCGCGCGCCGTCCTCTGAGAGAATACGCGCCATGCCTGTCAACCTGAAGAATCGCAGCGTCCTCGAGATGTCCGACTTCACCCTCGAGGAGGTCCGGTTCCTCCTCGATCTGTCCAGGGACCTCAAGCGCGCCAAGTACGCCGGCACCGAGGTCCCGAAGCTCCGGGGCCGGAATCTCTGCCTGATCTTCGAGAAGACCTCGACGCGGACCCGCTGCGCTTTCGAGGTCGCCGCGTACGACCAGGGGATGGGCGTGACCTACCTCGATCCGTCGGGCTCGCAGATCGGCCACAAGGAATCGATCAAGGACACGGCCCGCGTTCTCGGACGCATGTACGACGCGATCGAGTACCGCGGCTTCAAGCAGAGCGTCGTCGAGGAGCTGTCCCGGCACGCCGGCGTGCCTGTCTACAACGGCCTGACCGACGAGTCGCATCCCACGCAGATGCTGGCGGATCTCATGACGATGGAGGAGCACTCCGACAAGCCTCTCCACCAGATCGCGTACTGCTATCTCGGCGACGCCCGCAACAACATGGGCAACTCGCTGCTTCTGATCGGTGCCCGCATGGGCATGGACGTCCGGCTCGCCGCGCCGAAGGCGCTCTGGCCGGCGGCCGAGATCGTCGCACGCGCGAAGGCCCTCGCGAAAGACTCCGGCGCGAAGCTGACGCTTACCGAGGACCCGAAAAAGGGCGTGAAGGGCTGCGACTTCGTCCACACCGACGTCTGGGTCTCGATGGGCGAGCCCGCCGATGCCTGGAGCAAACGGATCCAGGTCCTCAAGAAGTATCGCGTGACGAAAGAGCTCTTGAGGGCGACCGGTAACGCGCGAGCGAAGTTCATGCACTGCCTGCCGGCCTTCCACAACCGCGAGACGACAAAGGGCGAGGAGCTCTACGGCAAGTTCGGCCTCGAAGGCCTCGAGGTCACCGAAGACGTCTTCGAGTCCGCGGCCTCGATCGTGTTCGACCAGGCGGAGAACCGGATGCACACGATCAAGGCGATCCTCGTCGCGACGCTCGGCTGATGCTTCCGGGCTCCGAGTCGGCGCCCTCGAGTCCTTATAGACTTCGCGGCATGCATCGCCAGTCCCGGATTCCTATCGTGGCGACTCTCCTCGGCGCCGGGCTCCTCGGGCTGGCCGCGTGCGGCCGGGAGAAAGCTCGGACGGCTTCGCCGTCGCCCTCCTCCGAGCCTCCGCCCCCGGCCGTGGTGACGGCTCAGGCGGACGTGGGGGAGCGGCCGTTCGCGTTCACCGCGGCAGACCTCGATGCCTGGGAGCGCGGCATGAAGAAGGAGATCGAGCTCTTCAAGGCGGCCCAGGCGAAGGCCGCTGCGGCGAAGACGCCGTCGGAACGCGCTGCGGCCGCGCAGGCCGGTTTTGACACGGCGACGGCGCCCGAGGCGGCGAAGGCGATCGGCGCGGATCCCGATCGCTACCTGAAAACCCGGCGCACGGTCGACCGGGTTCTCGAAACGCTGGACTTCCAGGGAAAGATTCCGGGCCCGAAGGAGATGAACCGCGAGCTCGCATCGGACGAGATGAAGCAGCGTCTGTCCGCCGACCCGTTCGCCGAGCTCGATCCGGCGTCTGCCGCCCTGCTGAAGGAGCGCCTGGACCGGATGACTCCGATCTGGATCGAGTACACGGAGCTGACGGCGGTGAACGGGTGATCCGGAAGCTCAAGTCGGGACAGTACCGGCTCTATTCGCGCAAGAAGGACCCGAAGACGGGGAAGCGCAAGAACCTGGGCACGTTCAAGACCCGAGCGGCCGCACAGAAGCACGAGCGCGCCGTGCAGTACTTCAAGCGGCACTGAGGAAGCTTCGAAGGACGTCGGCAAGAAGTAGCCGTGGAGTACACGCAGGAGCAGCTGGCCGGTTTCAAGGCGGAGTTCGCGAAGCGCCAGAGGCGCCAGCTCGCCGTCGCGGCCGTCATCTTCGCGGGAGCGATCTCCACGATGATCCTGCGCAACCGTTCCCCGTTCGCGAGCCCCGTCGGGTTCACGTTGCTCGTTGCGGCGTTCGCCGCGATCCTCGTGTTCACCCTCCAGAACTGGCGCTGCCCGGCCTGCGAGAAGTATCTCGGCAAGGGCGGGTTTCCCAGGTTCTGTCCGCGCTGCGGCGTGGCACTGAAGTAGATGCCTTCGCTGCGGCTGCGAAGCCGCGCCAACGTCGTGATCGCCGTCAGAACCGCCGCGGTCTGCCTGGCGGCCTATCTCGCCGGGAACTCCTTCACGTCCCTCTTTCACGCAGGATCCGCGATCCTCGGCGGCGTCTGGTCGGTCGTCTCGGGGATCGTGGTGCTCCAGGCGACGCTCGAGGACACTCGAGGGTCCGCGATGCTCCGAGTCCTCGGGACCTTTCTGGGGGCAGTGGTCGCGGCGCTTTACCTCTCTCTCTTTCGCTTCCACCCGCTCGGCATGGCGGCCGCCGTCGGCGTCACCGTGCTCCTGTGCCAGGCGCTGGGCGTGCCCGACCATGCCCGGCTGGCGGCCGTCACCGTCGTCATCGTGCTCGCGGTCTCCGTCGCCGATCCCACGATTCGTCCGGCCCTCAACGCCTTGCTGCGGTTTCTCGAGTCCTGCATCGGCGCCGGCATCGCGACGCTCGCGGTCTATCTCAGCCCGGGGGCCCGTCGGCGCGCTCCCGGGGGATAGGCTAGGGCCTGGAGGTCTTTATTGACGCGGTTCCTGGTTTCGACCTTGGCCATCGGAGCTCTTTTTGCTGCTGGCGCGCAGACCGCTTCGGCGCGACCCAAGGGCCCGGACGAAGCCATGGTCAGCGGCGCCGTGACGTACGACGAGGACGTCTCGCTGCCGCCGGATGCCGCCGTGGACGTCTGGATCATCGACGTTACGCCGGGGATCGTCGCGGCGGCGATCGTTGCCGAGACCACGATCGAGGCGGGCAACGTCCGGCCCCCGATACCCTTCAAGCTGCGCTACGACCCGGGTCGGGTCTTCCCCGATCATGACTACGCCATCAAGGCCGTGATCCGAAGCGCCGGCGAGACGCTCTTCGAGATGCCAAACGATTTCCGAGTCATCACCAAGGGGCACCCCACGCGTGTGGAGGTGTGGGTGAAAAAGGTCGGCGGCGCGGTTGCGGGCACCGTCCCTGCGGACCTCGCCGGGACCTCCTGGCGGGTTGAAGACATGGGCGGCGAGAAGGTGCCGGCGGACACCGAAGGGACGCTCGAGTTCCCTCAGGCGAACCGAGTCTCGGGACGCGCCTTCTGCAACCGGTTCTCGGGACAGGCCGAGATTGCGGGCCTGTCGATCCGGTTCGGGCCTCTCGCTGTGACCAAGATGGCGTGCGGACAATCGGCCAACGAGAGGGAGTCGCGCTTTCTCCAGGCCCTTCAGAAGGCCGAACGCTATTCCCTGGACGGCCAAGACCTCCTGATCTACTCCTCGGGCTCGGACCGGCCGCTGCGTCTCGTCCGCCGGCAGCCCTGACCGCGGGCGACGTTAGACTCTCCCGCCGATGCCCAAGTACGTCGCGTTTCTCCGCGCGATCAACGTGGGCGGCCACGTCGTGAAGATGGATCGCCTGCAGCGGCTGTTCGAAGACAACGGCTGCGTGGAGGTCCAGACGGTCATCGCCAGCGGCAATGTGATCTTCCAGTCCCCGTCGCGGAGCGAGACGGCGCTGGCCGCGAAGATCGCCCGCTGCCTCGAGGACGGGCTCGGATACCCGGTGGCGACCTTCCTGAGGACGCCGGCGGAGCTCGCCGCCGCCGCCCGCCGGAAACCCTTCGAGGGCGACGCGCCAAACCTCTACGTCGGGTTCCTGGCGAGCACCCCGCCCGCGGCGGCCGTCCGGGCGCTGCGCGCCTGCGCGACCGCCGTGGACGATTTCCGCGTCGTCGGCCGCGAGGTGTACTGGCTCTGCCGGACGAGCTTCGGCCAATCCGAGTTTTCGGGCGCCCGCCTCGAAAAGGTGCTCGGAGCGGCGACTACGGTGCGGAACATCACGACGGTCCGGCGCATCCCGGACAAGATCGCGTCCTGACGTGGTGAAGAGACCTGCGGCTCGACCGGGAGTGACACCCGCGTCCGCCTCCGACGCGCCGGAGCTCGCGGCGCTCCACACCGCCATCGCGGACCATCTCACGCGCGAGCACGGACGCGGACACTGGTCGTACCGCACGACCGAGAAGGGCACCCTCTGGGCCCTGCAGTCGATCGACCCGACGCAGAACGACTACGGCGACGTCGTCGCGGGCCAGGCGGCGATACGCAAAGTGATCGAGAACAACTAGCGGCGGCGCGGCGGGCGCTGACCTGCACTTTTGCCTGAGGCGGCTGCATGCGCACGCTATCGAGAATCGCGCTCCTGGTGCTGATTGTTGGCGTCTGGGTGGTCGGCGGGGTGATCGCCTATACGGTCGTGCGTCGCGGCCTCAGCGCGCACGAGCAGCCGAGTCGTGTCGAAGCGTTGCTGGCTCGCACGATGCGACGGCTG
>Ga0207643_10002048_pt1 | contig 11120 bp, 10 predicted proteins | sample KBSMisM62_FD_184313 | JGI IMG/M metagenome (GOLD analysis project Ga0207643, IMG submission 184313) | Miscanthus rhizosphere microbial communities from Kellogg Biological Station, Michigan, USA - KBS Miscanthus M6-2 (SPAdes) (version 2) | ecosystem: Host-associated > Plants > Roots >...
TTTAAGACGCGCGGCCCAAATGCGAAAGGCACCGAACCGAAGTCCGATGCCTTTCTGGCTTTGCCCCTCCCCCGAGGCATTCGCCAACTCGTTCAATCTTTGAGCGATACCGCTGATCAACCTCTGCTCGCATTTCATATTCGCAACCCGTGGGCCAAACCTCGTCGCGCTACCGCCACGGCCCGCTATTTTCAAAACAGCTAGTCTTTTCAACACCAAACGTAATCACCCGTTCGATTTCACCGGCCAAAAATTCGCCGTCAATCGACACAACGCGGCGCAGTGATTAACACAATTTGTCATTTTGGGTACAAAGGCGTTCCCAAAATCGGCGCCGCTGCTCGCAGTCTGCCACCCTTCTTTCGCAGAGTAGAATGACTTGCCCCATTCAACATGGCTTCCGTCCCAACCAGCATCGACATTCATCCGGATATCGCCGTCGCCTGGTCGCTTCCAGCTTCTCTTTATTACGATCCAGCAATCCTCTCTCGTGAAAACGATCGAATCTTCGGCCGTACCTGGCAGGTCGTCGGGCATCGGCACCAGGTCGCAAACCCCGGCGACTACTTCACCTTCGATCTACTGGGAGAGCCTCTTCTATTAGTACGAGGCCAGGACGGAAACTTGCGTGGCTTCTATAACGTTTGCCGTCACCGGGCCGGTCCCCCGGCCGAAGGGTGCGGTTCCCGAAAGCTGTTCCGCTGTGCATATCACGGGTGGACCTATGGGCTCGACGGATGCTTGGTGAATGCCCCCGAATTTGACGGTGTCCTCGGATTCGATGCCGACCAATTTGCCCTCGCCCCGATCCGAGTTGAGGAATGGTTCAATCTGGTTTTCGTCAATATGGATCCGAATGCTAAGTCCCTCGACCAATCCCTCGGCAGCATGAAAGTGCAGGCCGAGAAATTCGACTTCTCCTCGATGAAGCTCTTCGAACGTCGTAGCTACGACATGAAGTGCAATTGGAAAACCTACATCGACAACTATCTTGAGGGATATCACCTGCCCAGCGTGCATCCGGCACTCAATCGCGAGCTGGATTATGGGTCGTACCTGGTTGAGCCTTATGAACGGTACGTTCGCCAGTGGAGTTCGATTCGCGGAGCTCAGCCCGGCGACATCACGCCGCGCCGGTACCACGAAGCTCGTGCCGACCTGACAACTGACTATTTCTGGTCGTTTCCCAACTGGATGCTCAACTGTTATCCGGATAATGTTTCCCTGAATATCATCCTTCCGCTCGAACCCGAACGAACGTTGGCCATCTTTGATTTTTACTTGCCCGAATCCGCCCTGACCAGTTCTGCGGCGCGCGATGCCACCGAATTCAGTCACCAGGTGCAGGTTGAGGATGTCGCGATCTGCGAACGGGTGCAAAAGAACCTGCACTCCCGCAGCTACAAACGGGGCCGCTACAGCGTCACACAGGAAAAAGGTGTGCACGCATTCCATCGCATGTACGCGCAAGTTATGAATGGTGGTGAGCGAACAAGACCCTGACTCCAAGGCTTAGGAAAACTTCAGCAACATCGCCGTCACGTCGTCGTGCTGTGGAGTGTTGCCGACAAAAGCGTCAAGTGACGTGGTGATTTGTTTTAGAAGTTCTGCGGGCGATGCGCCTGCGCCCGCATGCAAAAGGGGGATGACGCGTTCCTCTCCGAATTCCTCACCACGCGTGTTCACTGCTTCAACCAACCCATCAGTGAAAATTAGCAGCCAGTCGCCGGGTTGCAGAGCTACCTGGCCACTCTCGTACTTAGCATCTCCGAGAATTCCCAGAGGCAGGCCGCCCGCTTCGAGACGTTCGATCGCGCCCGAGGCTCGCCTTATCATCGGCGCGTTGTGTCCGGCGTTGATATAAACCAACTCGTGTGTCGCCGGATCTAGCTCAGCCAGAAACGCCGTGGTAAAGCGAGCGCCTCCTTGACTGCTCGTACATGCATATTGATTCAGCCCCGCGACAATGTTTGGAAGAGAGGTGTTTGTGTTTGAGAGTGTCCGCAAGCTAGCCTGCAGGGTCGCCATCAGCATCGCCGCAGGAATACTTTTGCCCGCCACATCGGCCACAATCAAGAAAACGCGGTCATCCTGCGGAACTGTTCCTGGCCGCGGAAACACGTCGTAATAATCTCCGGCCACCGTATTTGCCGGCCGGGTCATGTATGTGATTTGAATTCCGGGGATTTGTGGCGGAGCTCCGGGCAACAGCCACGTCTGTATGTCTTTCGCGATTTCGAGATCTCGCTTCATTACGACCCTGTCGGCCACTTCCAGCACAAGCACGACTAGCAGGACCAAACCGGCCCACAAGTGGAGATCGAATTGTGCCGAGTGAATGTCACCGGCTTGATCGCGAAACGAAAAACCGCTCATCGGAAACAGCAGCATCACCAGCGCTGCTAGAAGAAGCACCCGTCGAGCCGGGGTCAATTTTTCGAGAATCGCCCAGAACAGTTGCCCGGCGGTGTGAAGAAACCGCCGCCCCGCAGGAACATTAGCGGCCGATTCATCTAGCCCCCGGTAATAGAGCCGATAGCTGGACCGAGCGTCCTTTTCAAACTGCGACCAAAGTTGGTCGACTTCGAGGCCATCCGTTACGCGCTGCCAGAACTGATTTACTCGCGCAGGAAAGTTGGGGCGCGGTTCCGGTCGCGGCGGCGAGGTTTGCTGTGTGCCAGAAGCCATGAGGAAGAACTGATTATAGACTTCGGTGTCCGAACAAGGTTCGATCGAACAACGAGACGGTCAGAACAGCCTCATCTGATCGTCGGCGAGCCTTTCCTCTTGCATCGCATAGTCCTCGTACCGGTCGCGGCGTGGCCGATTGCCGAACCCGTGTTTCCGCCGAAGCGCAGTCATCATTTCCGATACCCGCTTGGTGTAGGCCGTAGGCAGAAATGCACGTCCGTCGTAGCGCTGTTTGTAGGACGCGACCAGTTGAGGAAACTTCTCTTGCAGAAACGGCAGAAACACCGCCGCTGAGCAGGGCTTCAGAAAGAGCGTATTGGCAAAAATGTTTTTCGCCTTCGCCGCGGCTGCGGCCGAAACGACGCTCTCCAAATTTGTCAGGGAGTCCGTGATTCCCGGCAGCACCGGCGCGCAGTTCACGCCACAGGAGACTCCCGCGAGATTAAGCTGCCTGACAGCATCCATGCGAAGGTCTGGCCGCGGCGCGCGGGGCTCGAGAATCCTGGCCAGTTCTACGTCGAGGGTAGTAATCGTCAGGCTGACGAAAACGCGACTGAATCTGCCGATCTCGCGAAGCAGTTCGACGTCGCGAAGAACCAAATTTGATTTTGTAACGATCCCGATTCGCAGACCGCGATGCCGCGTCAGTTCCTCGAGGATCCCCCTTGTAATCTGGTAGCGTCGCTCAGCCGGTTGATAGGGATCGGTCGCGGTGCCGATGGCGATATCTTCGCCGGCTTTCACTTTCCGCAACTCTTGGCGCAGCAACTTAGCGGCATGTTCTTTAACGAAGATCTTGCGCTCGAAATCAACGCCATCGTGCATCTCCATGAACTCGTGCGTGTAGCGCGCGTAGCAGTATTTGCACGCAAACTCGCATCCTCGATACGGGTTAATCGCCCACTCGAACGGAAGTTCCCGTTTGCTGACGCACCGATTCAGGATAGAGCGGGTCGGCAGAGAGAAGTATTCGACGTTGTGCCCCTCACGCAAGGTCTCGCCCTCAGCCGCCAGCCGCGCGATGCCGATGAGCCGCGGCCGCGAATCGTGTTGGGGAAGAAGAGGGAGAGTCGCCACGACAACATTCGCCTTTTGTTCGCTATATTAGGGTCCAGAAGAATTTAAGTCAAGTGTGGCGTGGGATAGGCTTATAGAGAGGGGAAAAGTGATACACCCGGGGTTTCAAGGGGTAGCCCCGGCCCGCTCGCTCGTGGGGCAGGGTAGAAGGGGCGCGCGTGTGGGGGACGCGTCAGTGGTGTGTAGGATGAACTAAGCGAAAGCTCAGCCTGTAGGCCTTAGCCTATGAGACTCGGTGCCTAGAAAGCTTCCACTCCTCTTCGTATAAGTGAGCCTCGTTATGCTCGCCCAACTTTCGGCTTACCTTAGCGAGCATCTTGTATACGAGGGCGAGCGGCGGACCCTCGGCTCTTGATTGCAGACCGAGAATAAATTCTCTTTTTGCAGCTCCAAATTCTCCAAGTTCGTACAGGGCATAGCCGAAATGGTAGCGGAAGGGCGCCTCCCAATCTTCGGGAACCCCAATCCTTTGAGCGTCCAGGAACTGTTGTTTCGCCGATTGATACTCTGCGCTCTCAACGTAACATCGGCCCAAATGGCAGTGCACAGAGCTTCTCGCCCCCTCTTCTAGGAGTTCGAAAGACTGTGCTTCTTCCAAAATTGGCCGCGCTTCGTCATTACGACTCAAGTGCATGAGAATGAACGCACGTTGCACCTGGATATTTTCGTACAGTTCGCGAAACTCGTCGATATGAATTTGTTTTTTGTATTTTGTCAACAAACGGGAGAGCTCTTGCAAAGCATCCTCGCTCTTGCCTTCGTCGACCAGCATGGTTGCAACGACAACGTCAATCTGCAACCTAGCGACGCTGCCTGTTTCAGCGATTTCTTCAGCAGTCGCTAAACAGTGCCGAGCCTCCCCCACGGCTCCCATTTGTATCCAGCAATTTGCTTGACACACCAGGTAATCAACCTTTTTCCCAGGGTCAGAATTCCGTTCGACCAACGAACGAAAGCACTGAATCGCCCTTTGAAATTGACCGGCCTCTACCAGCTGGATGGCTTCAGCCTCGTCTCTGGACAAGTTTGTCTTCTTACCGAAAATTTTTGTTGACCCGCCCGCTATTCCTAAGCGCATTCTTCATTTTGAACATCACCAGCGCAGCCCACTTCAAACTCGTCTCTATCTGCTGGTTCAGAGCGGTGCACAACGATGGTCGTTGTGGTCCAATCTTGCGTTACACTGCCGAAAGTTATCATGTTTTGACCGGCCACTGAGGCTGCTTGGCCCACTTCCTTTCTGTCCGTCGTCTAATGTGGTTATGCGCTATCCCAGCGTCGTACGGTCCCCACCAGGTGACCCCTGGATTCGCGGACACTGCTCGGTGACCGCAATCAGAACGGAACCTACACGCCGTATGGAGGGCGAGCCTTAATGTAATGAAGGGATGCCCGGCAACTTCCGCATTCTCAAGTTCGCCTCTCCCGACAGATGTTTTGTCATCCAAATGAGCGGCGAATTAGAGGAAACAAATCCGATTGCCATCCGAGCTTTGAAAAGCAGTTCCGCCATGTTGGCGCCCCCCGAGCTTCAACGGGGGATGTGCTGTTGATTCAGGAGTCATTATGAATGATCTGACCAAGAAAGAGGCGGCCTACGATCCGCAGGAACTGGAGCGGTTGTTGGTAGAAAGAGAAAATGCAGGCGACGTCGATGGCATGACCGCGCTGTTTGCACAGGATGCCGTGATCCAGCTTGGCGATGGAGAGCTGGTGCGAGGCAAGGAAGCAATTCACGCATTTTTTACCGAGCTCCAGGCTACTGGATTCGGACCGGAAAAACGCAAGTTCCAACTCGGAGAGCAACGACCGGCGCTCATTTGCGGTGATCTGGCTCTGACCTCCGTTCGCAGCCGTGATGGCAACGTGACGAGTGAGGTTGCACGGCGCCAGGACGATGGGTCGTGGCTTTGGGTGATTGATCGATATTCCGTCAACTGGAGTTAGCTGAGTAATCCCCTAAACGCGCGAGCGAAACTGGCCCGACGAGCGAGCGGGTTATAATCCTGCCCTTCTTGTAAAACGGCCTGGGATTTTGTTGCGGCGGGCCTCGCCCGTAATCAACCAATTTCACTTTCGATTCAGATCAACGGACAGGAGAAGGACGATGGCAGAAGCGAAGAACCAAATTCGTAGTGAGGACGTTAGAGCCACAAAGCTGGACATGAAGCTTGAGGTGGTCGTTATTCCCGTTTCAGATGTCAGTCGCGCGAAAGAATTTTATGCCAGCCTGGGGTGGCGTCTCGACGCTGATTTCGCCGCGGGCGATGACTTTCGTGTGATTCAGTTCACGCCGCCCGGCTCCGGATGCTCGATCATCTTTGGAAAGAACGTCACAGCCGCAGCGCCTGGCTCAGCTCAGGGGCTCTACCTGATCGTCTCCGACGTCGCTGCCGCCCGCGCAGAGTTGCTCGCTCGCGGTGTTAAGGTCAGCGAAGTTTTCCACGATGTCAGCGGCGTATACGCCGGCCCGGACCAACCCTATTTGTTTGGGCGCAAGCGGGCTAATGGTCGAGACCCAGAGCATCGCAGCTACCGCTCGTTCACCTCGTTCAATGATCCCGACGGCAACGGTTGGCTGTTCCAGGAGATCACAACGCGAGTGCCCGGTCGCATTGACTCCTCGACGACGAACTTCGCGTCGGTGAACGATCTGGCGAGTGCATTTCGGCGTGCGGAGGCTGCACACGGCGAGCACGAGAAGCGTAATGGGGGGCAGCGCGATGCAAACTGGGCTGACTGGTACGCCGAGTACATGGTGCGGGAGCAGAAAGGCGAAGCGCTGCCAACGTAACCGGCCGCGAGTGCTCTTGCTGGGCGTGCATCGTGATGTTGTTTCACCTTGCACGCCCGCTAGGAATCTCGTACGTCGCACAGGATCGGTTTGATGTCAGCGACCGGAGTGCCATCAATGACTTCGATTGGGCCGATTCTTAATCGGCTGTTCTCGATCTTGCGTATGACGACGCGATGAAGCCCGAGCGGATTGGGGCGATCCGGAGAACGAGTCGTGAACACCCCTGCCAGTGGCCGGCTACGATCTGAGCGTGGATGAACTTTGAGTACATCGCGTCGCGCCTCGTGCAGCCAAGTCATAACAATAATCTCGTCTCCGACGGCGAGCCCATCCAATCCTTCGACAGCGAAGGGAGCTAACTCGAGCCAGGCATCAGGCGCTCCTTCCGACCCCTGCATCGGGGCATGTTTGCGCTTCTTCAAAATGGATCGAATGGTTCCTATTGGACGAAGTCGGGGCAGGCTGGTTTTGCCCAGAGCTTTTTTGCGGGATGTAACTGATTTCTTGGCTGGCATGAAATCCTACCTCCGATTGCGGGTTGCCCGGATTTGGAAGTGATTTCCTCTCATGTTGCATCAAACCAGCAGGATTGTGCGCGGATCTCAGCGGACCGGCTCGGCCCTTTGCATTCGATTCCCAATCCGGTGTAGGCTCAATCAACAGTTTGTAAGGCCACAGACGTGCGTTCGATTTTGAAGTCCGTTGCGTTGTTATGTCTGGTGCTGACGCTCTCGTCGGCATTCGCTCTCGCTACACATCGTCACTCGAGCGCAGCGGAGTCAAGCAAATGTACTGTCTGTGTTGCCGCACATTCGGCAGCGCCCAAAGCGGCTGTCCGCCTGGTCAACGCGACATTTGTTCTTGTATTCATCCTTCGAACCAAATCTGCTCCTGCCCAACAGCGCTTCGTAGCGTTCGCGCTCAGCGTCCGGCCACCTCCCTGCGTTTAGATCCTCACTAAGACAGATCATTCGCTGAACCCGCTCTTCATTTCTGGGAGGAATTATGCTGGCTTCTTACAGGAAGTCGCGTCCTGCGACTTTTTTGCTCGTTCTTTTTTTCACAGTAGTCACAAATGCTATCGCCCAAACCGGTAATGCAACGTCCATCACGGGGGTCGTGCTTGATCCATCGGGCGCCGTGATCGTCAACGCATTGGTCGAGGTTCGCAACCCGGTAAGTGGTTTTTCACGAAACGCCGTTACCGACGTTGCCGGAAAATTCACCATCCCTAATGTGCCCTTCAATTCTTACCATCTCATGATTACCGCAAAGGGTTTCGATGCCTACGCCCAGGACGTTGATGTTCGGTCCACAGTCCCGGTCGACCTCAGCATCGCGCTGAAAGTGGAAGGTTCCTCGGAGAGCGTCACGGTCGAGGCAAACGGAGAGGACCTTCTGGAAAAATCCTCTACGTTTCACACCGACATTGACCGCGGCTTGTTCGACAAACTTCCCCTTGAGAGCCAGTCGTCCTCATTGAGTTCTCTTGTCACCCTATCTTCGCCAGGCATCGCGGCGGATTCCAATGGTCTCTTTCACGGAATGGGAGATCATGCGGAAAACTCGTTTTCTGTGGACGGGCAGCCGATTACGGATCAGCAAAGCAAAGTCTTCTCCAACCAGATCCCTCTCGATTCGATTGCCTCAATGGAAGTGATCTCAGGTGCACCCCCGGCTGAATTTGGCGAGAAGACAAGCGTCGTCATCAATGCCACAACACGTTCTGGTCGAGGCTTGACCAAACCCACCGGCAGTGTCACAGCCAGCTACGGAAGTTTTGGCACATCCACCGCCGGCTTTAATCTTGGTTACGGAGGGCAGAAGTGGGGCAACTTCATTTCAGTGAGTGGACTCAATACCGGTCGATTCCTTGATCCGCCTGAGTTCACGGTCATCCACGCCAAGGGCAACGAGGAAAACCTGTTCGATAGGATCGACTATCAAGTCTCAAAAGCAGATTCGATTCAGTTAAATCTGGGCTTCACGCGTTCCTGGTTCCAGAATCCGAACAGCTTCGACAACGTCCTTCACACTGGCCAGACCGATCCGTCCGGCGATCCGCTTGGACCAACCGATCAGCGGTCCCAAATCAAGACTTTCAACATTGCGCCGTCGTGGACTCGGTTGCTCAGCGCCAACTCGGTTTTCACCTTGGGCGGATTCGTCCGCAAAGATCAGTACAACTACTACCCCAGTCCCAATGCGTTCGACGATCTTTCTCCCATTCAACAGGAAACGATTGCGCAGGATCGCTCTCTCACAAATGCCGGTCTACGCGCAGCTTTCTCGTACGTAAAGGGAATGCACAACCTGAAAGTTGGTGCTACATATCAGCAGACATTACTCGATGAGAACGATCGCCTCGGGATCGTGGACACTGGTCTACTTCCTTCTCTCACGGATCCCAATGGCAACCCCTGCTTCGTGAACGGCGTCGCCTTGGGAGCGCCCTGCTCGAACCTGCTGCCGTTTGACCTGACGCGCGGGGGAGGCTTGTTCGATTTTCGCGGCCACACTGACGTGAAACAACTCGCGCTCTATATTCAGGACCAGATCACGAAAGGGAACTGGTCGTTCAACGTTGGACTACGCGGAGATTTTTACAACGGATTGACCACGCACAGGAAGCCGAGCCACGCCTGGGCGTCGCATACAACATTAAAGGCAGCAATACCGTCCTGCGGGCATCGTATGCGAGAGTGCTCGAAACTCCATTCAACGAGAATCTGATCGTCGCGAGTGTCGGCTGCAATGACCCCGTCCTGAACCCGCTTCTCGGCTGCGCCGCTTCCGGCGCGACGCCCTTGAGCCCTGGGTGGCGAAACGAATTTCATGTGGGGGTTCAACAAGCCCTCGGGAAGTATCTTGTGTTCTCTGGCGAGTACATCTGGAAATACACACACAACGCGTACGACTTCAGCATTCTCGGCAACACTCCCATCTTTTTTCCGATCGCGTGGGACCGGTCGAAGATCCCTGGCTTCGCGGGACGAGTGAGCGTGCCGAATGTACACGGATTTTCCGCGCTGATGGTTTTCTCAACCGTGGCAGCGCGATTCTTCTTGCCCCAAGTCAGCGGAGCGGGAGCGACTCCTTCAGCCCCGGGAGGCGTTTTTCGAATCGATCATGACGAAAAGTTCAATCAGACGACCCATCTGCAATATCAACCTTGGCAACGAGGACCGTGGTTAGGATTTAACTGGCGATACGACAGCGGAATGGTGGCGGGCGCAGTGCCGTTTGCCACCGACGCGACTACGCCGGTGGATTTGACCGTACTTACCGCAGACCAGCAAATGCAGGCGGGTCTCCACTGTGGAAGCGTATTCCCAACGTTGACATCGCCTTTGACCAGCTGCGCGCCATCGCAATACGGTTCGACGCTGGTTTCGATTCCTGGTCCGGGCACCGAAAATGACGACCACAATCCGCCACGTATTGCCCCGCGCAACCTTTTCGATCTTGCGGTGGGGGACGACAACATTTTTCGCGGCGACAAGTACAAGGTGAGTCTTCGGCTGACCGCCATCAACATTACAAATAAAGTTGGGCTGTACAACTTTCTGTCAACGTTTAGCGGGACTCATTTCGTGACACCGAGAACTTACACCGCCGAAGTGGGATTTCATTTCTGAGATGGGATGTAAACAAGCCGGGGCACTCGCGTGCCCCGTTCTCTTTGTTGCTGCAAAACACGGCTGATTGCTGTTTTAAGGAATGCGGAGACGGTCGCCCTCATTTACACGCGCTTGCTGTTGACGTCCGTTGACCGTAAAGCTGACCCACAAACTCTTGCGCGAGCCAGGCGCAGGATCGCCGCCCATGGAATCGTTATCCACATTAACGTCGACGTATCCGTCGCGCGCGTAGGATTGCAAACGTCCGGTGACGTCTTTGGATCGATTGCCGTCGCCGTAAGTCGCTCGATTGATATTCAACGAACCTGAATTGTTCCAATTGCCACCGTTATTTCCACTGTTGCCCCATCCGCCATTCCATCCACCGTTGCCCCAGTTCCCGCCGCCCCAACCACTGAACTGAGAACCGTCAACGGTGCTGCCTTCCCGATATTCGAACGTGCGTGTTTGGCCATTGCTTCCGCGAGCGTAAATCCGCAGAGTCTTGACATGGCCCTGGTCTGGATCGACCCCGAAGGTCGAGTTGCCCATGCGAAAGCTGTTTCCCTGGCTCGCAATTTCTTTCAAGCGTTGCGTCACATCGACATTGTGATTTGCGGTGCCATAACGCGCAGACAAAATCTGATACTGTCCGTTGCCACCGTTCCATCCGCCATTATTCCCGCCGTTATTTCCCCCATTCCATCCGCCATTGTTTCCACCGTTGCCCCAACCGCCATTCCACCCACCATTGCCCCAGTTGCCGCCGCTCCAACCGCTGAACTGAGATCCGTCGACGGTGCTGCCTTCCCGATATTCGAACGTCCGTGTCTGGCCATTACTTCCGCGAGCGTAAATCCGCAGAGTCTTGACATGGCCCTGGTCTGGATCCACCCCGAAGGTGGAGTTGCCCATGCGAAAGCTGTTTCCATGGC
>Ga0207643_10002051_pt1 | contig 11107 bp, 8 predicted proteins | sample KBSMisM62_FD_184313 | JGI IMG/M metagenome (GOLD analysis project Ga0207643, IMG submission 184313) | Miscanthus rhizosphere microbial communities from Kellogg Biological Station, Michigan, USA - KBS Miscanthus M6-2 (SPAdes) (version 2) | ecosystem: Host-associated > Plants > Roots > Rhizosphere...
GAGCGAGACACGCCAGTCGTACAGTTCGCACAGGCGGCGCACGATGGCGAGGCCGAGGCCTGCACCCTTGCTGCCTTTCGCGCTGTCGCCGCGCACGCCGCGCTCGAACAGCTTCTCGGCGTCTTCGGGCTTGATGCCCGGGCCGGAGTCCTCCACCGTCACCTTGCCGCGCGTGGCGCCGACCGTGATCGTGACCTCGCCCTTCTGCGTGTACTTGAACGCGTTGCCGATCAGGTTGCCGAGCGCGACGGCGACGACCGACGACGGCGCGACGACCTCGACGGGCTGTTCGATGACGCACTTGACGTCGATCGGCTTGCGGCCGATGTGCGAACGGTAGACCTCGACGACCTGCTCGACGATCCCGCCGACGTCGGTCGTCTCGCCGTCGACCGGCGCCGAACGTTCGCTGCGCGACAGCAGCAGCAGCGCATTGGTCAGCTCGGTCGACTGCTTGGCCGCGCGCTCGATGCGCTTGAGGCGATCGCGCAGCTTGTCGCTGATCGAGTCGGACGACAGCATCAGCTCGGTCGTGCTGGCGATCACGGCCAACGGCGTGCGCAGCTCGTGGCTGACATCGGCGTTGAATTCGCGATCGCGTTCGACCAGCGCCGTCAACTTGTCGGAGTAGCTGTCGAGCGCGACGGCGACCTGGCCGACTTCGTCGTTGGCGAAATGCGGCGCGAGCGGTTCTGGCCGGCCCGTGCGGCCCATCGCAGCCACGCGTTTGGCCAGGTCCGTGACCGGACTCATGACACGGCGTGACAACCACAGCCCGATCAGCAGGGACAGCAGCGCGAAGATCAGCACCGTGAAGATCAGTGCGGTCAGCAACTGCCGCTCGCCGAGTTTCTGCGTGCTCTGATCGAGGCGCAGGAACGCCCAGTAGTCGGCATCGCGGTAGACGGCGAGCTTGTACGGCCGCACTTTGCCTTCGTCGCCGAGCTGTTCGATATCGTAGACGCCGGTCTCGTACTTCTGCCACGCGAACGGAACGTTGGCGAATTTGTTCGCGCCGTAGATATCGGCGAAGTAGATCGTCATGCCCCAGCGTGCATCCGGCTCCGGATGATTGCGCTTGAAGTCGGCGAAATTCTTTACCTCGCGCTCCAGCGTGTTGTTGATCAGCTGGTCTTCGAGACGCGCGCGCATGTAGATCGTGGCGACCGCAAAGAGGGCGGTCAGTGCGAGGCCGAACAATGCAAACGAAATGATGATGCGGCTGCGCAGCCGGCGACGGTAGCGGACCCCTGCCATTCGCGCGGATCGGTGCCGCTAGACGATCGCGGCGTCGGGATCGACCATGCGGTAGCCGATGCCGTGACGGGTCTGGATGAGCGGCTTTTCGAACGGTTTGTCGATGACGGCGCGCAACCCGTGGATATGCACGCGCAGCGAATCGCTGTCTGGAAGCTCTTCGCCCCAGACGCGCGTTTCGAGGTCCTGCCGGGTGACCACGGACGGGCTCGATTCCATCAGGTGCTGCAGCAGCTTCAGTCCGATCGGATTGAGCTGGATCGACTTGCCGCCGCGCGTGACGACGAGCGTGTCGAGGTTGTAGTTCAGATCGGCGAGCTGGAGGACGCGGCTCTGCACACCCTTGCCCCGGCGCGCGAGCACGGACAGGCGCGCCTCGAGTTCCTGCAGCGCAAATGGCTTCACCATGTAGTCGTCGGCGCCGGAGTCGAAGCCGGTCAGCTTCTGGTCGAGGGCATCGCGCGCGGTCAGCATGAGCACCGGAGTTTGCCGGCGCGCTTCCTGGCGCAGCTTGCGACACAGCTCGAGGCCGTCCATGCCGGGCAGCGTGAGATCGAGCACGATTGCGTCGAAGTCGTGCACAACGGCCAAGTGCAACCCGGTCACGCCGTCGCCGGCGAAGTCGACAACATGACCTTTTTCTTCGAGGTAGTCGCCGATATTGGCGGCGATATCGCTGTTGTCTTCAATGACTAGGATTCGCATGGACGCAGGATACTCCTTGTAGGCAACGTAGTTGCTTGATCGCGCCCGGCTCGCCAAGTTCCCGTGAGCTTGCGCAGGAAGGGCTGGGGTCAAGCTCGGGAGGCGTCGGATGAAGGATCGGAGTGCCGCCATGCGGCGCTGCCGAGCGAACCTGGAGGCAATAAAAAGGCCCAAGGAGGTGTCATTGGGGGAACACACCTCGCTTGGGCCTAAAGCTACTGCCCCGATTACCGTAATCTGCCTGTCACCTGACCTGACCTTAGGAGTGTCTAGCAGAACTTACAGTGGGATGGATACTAGGTACCGGTCGATTAAATTACCGTTAAGGTGCTCTCGCGGTTTCGTTAATTCCCACCGCGAGCCTCAAATCGCCGCGAAACAGCCGTGGCGCGACAGTCAGTGTTCAGTCTCGTCGCCCGCAGCCATGTGCCGGCAGATATGCGAACCGATGACCTCGCGGCACGGCTCCGTCGCTGCAGCTGGCGCGCCGAGCGTGAACGCGAAATTCTGCGTGTAGCGATTGCCCGGCGAGCGCGGCGATGCGAAGCGCCACTGCTTCAATGCCGCGATTGCGACGCGGTCGAACACGTGGTCGGCCGTCGATGCGAGCACGGTGACATCACCGACGCTGCCGTCGCTGTCGATCGCGAACTGCAATTCGACGTTGCCGGTCACGCCGCGGATTTTCTCGCGCAGCGGATATTCCGGCTGCACGCGCTGCAGCGCGACCGGAGCGTCAGGCGCCTTCGCCGCCGGCAACGTATCGGCCGCAGGCAGCGCCGGCAACGAAGCAATGCGCTCGCGCAGGTCGGCAAAGCGCGTCGGCACTTCAGGAGAGATCGCCGCCAAGCTGATGCGCGGCCGGCCGACCGGAGTGATTGCGACCGGCGCGGACACTTCCGGTTCTGGCACCGCGGTCGAGGATTGCTTCGGTGGCGGAGCCGCCGCGCGCTCGGTCGCGGGCGACACGACCGACTGCACTGTCGCGAGCGCCGACGTCGCCACGGCGGACACTGCATCCGCATGCGTTGGCTGTTCGACGGGCATCACTTTCTCGACCGGCGACCTCAGCCAGGTCGCAGCAGCATTCGGAGCCGGCGCATGCAGGCGCAGGGCGGCGAGCATGCCGAGTCCGGCGATCAGCAGGATCGGCCACGCTCCGCTGCGCGGCAGCGGGTCGTACAGAACGTTCTGCGCGCCGACGATGCGGCGGATGCGGTCGAGCAGGACGCCGCCGCTTGCCGCCAGCGCCGGGGCCGCCAGCGCGCCGTCGTGGCGCATCTGTTCCAGATCCGCAAGCGTATTGGCGTAGACGACCGGGCTGCCCTCGGCAAGAGCGAGCACCAGATCGTCGCAGCAACTCTCGCGCGCGTCGCGCACGTCGCGCGAAATCCAGTGCACGACGGGGAGATAGAACAATACGGTTTCGATGATCACCTGGAGCAGGTTCGCGAGGTAATCCCAGCGGCGCACGTGGCCAAGTTCATGCGCGATGATCAGTTCGACCTGCTGCGGCGTAAACCCGCTGAGCATGCTGATCGGCAAGAGGATCACGGGGCGCAACCAACCGACCAGCATCGGCGTGTCGATGCCCATCGACCCGAGCAACCGGACCTGCTGCGACACGCCGAAACGCCGGCACAGCTTCGCCAGCACTTCGGCGCAGTCGGGCAGCGGAATCGCCGCGTGGCGGACGAGCCAGGCCAGCCGTCGCCAATGCGCGAATGCGCGGATTGCAATCAACGTCGCGCCGACGAACCAGGCCGCGACGAGCCACGGCAACAACGCTTCGAATCCGGCGCCGGCGACGGCGGAGGGACTCGAGGCGGTGACCGCAACCGGATCCAGCGCCATCGCCGCCGCGGCGGCACGCGCGGCGTGCTGCGGCCAGAAATACGCGAGGGTCAGCAGCGGGCATGCGAACAACGCAATGAGGAAGCCCATTCCAAGGCGGTAGCGCGCCGTGACGCTGCGCGCCAGCGGCTGCAACACGCGATAGGCCAGGCCGATCGCCGCGCCCTGCCAGAGAAAATGCAGGAGCGTCCAGCCGACCGCATCGATTCCCGCGAGCAGCGTTTGCGTCGAAATGGAAATCATGTCTCCCCCGTATCGATCCTCTTCAACAGTGCGCGGATCTCCTTGAGCTCCTCGCGCGACGCACCCGGCTGGCTGCCGAGCGCGTGCAACACGAGTTGCGAGGGCGATCCGTTGAACAGGCGTTCGACGATGTCGGCGATGTAGTGCTTCTGCGTGCGCTGCTTGCTGATCGCGGCCCGATAGATGTGTGCGCGCTGCGAATCGTCGCGTTCGACCAAGCCCTTCGCATGCATGATCTGCATCAGTTTCAGCGCCGTCGTGTAGCCGGCGCCGTCGTCACCGTACAGATCCGCGTGCACGTCGCGAACCGTCGACGCGCCGCGATCCCACAAGACATGCAGGATGTCCAGTTCGGCCTTGGTCGGCCATAGTGTTTCGTTGTTGCGACGTGGAGTCATGTGCCGGATTTCCTGGGCGCTGCCACGGGGGCGGCGGGAATTTCGACCACCCCCGGCGCGTGCCAGGCTGAAGCGGTTGCCTGGCGGACCCCTGCCGGGTGCGGATTGGCGCAGTTGCCGGTCGGATCGTACGGTCAGTTCCGGCGGCTGTCAACGAACGATTTCGTAGGAACGCGCCGGCTTTGCGGCGCGTCCGTCTTGCCCTCGAAACGCCGGGCTTGCCGGCGCCGGTGCAGTCGCTGGAACTGCCTGTACCGCCGGGATCAGTTGCCGCCGGGCGGCTTGTTGTTCGGCCCGAGACGCGCGGCATTGGACAGGTCGTTCACGCCCTTCATCGTGTCGCGACGCTCCTGTTCGATGTCGCCATAGGTACGGCAGGTATTCACCGGGATGTGCGACCCGACCGGCGCGCGCCGCTCGCAGATCAGCCGGTTGCTGTCATTGTGCTTGAGAGTCGCGTTGACCTCTTCCTGCATGTTCGCGAGGGAAATCTTGTCGCGCGAATTGAGGTCGTTCTGGGTGGCATGACTTTCGAGCAGGCTCTGCATAGACGTCAGGCGCGCCTCGATCTTGGATTTCTCGGCCGCCTTGAGGAATTCGTAGCGTCCGCCCGGATTCATGCCGTCGCGAATCGTTGCGGCCTCACGCTTGAATCCATCCAGATTCTGCGCGACCAACGGCCGTTCGACGACCAGCTCGTCGGCTGCCTGCGCAGCGGTAAACAGCATCAGCGCAGCAAGACCCAACCACAACTTCGACATGACGGACTCCTGAATTTGGTTTGTTGGCGTGCACCCTTCCGGCCGGCGGTGACCGGCACGGGACCGACCTGTGGGGTGCGTTGAAAACAGCGGCGGCGGGCGCCAGCCCGCCGAGTACGTAAACAATCGTATTTTAAGCCGCGGACGATTGTCAACGAAATTTGTCGTAGTTTACAAAAAGTGACGCCGGCCGGTTCGTGGCCACCGTCACGTTTTCGATCGGAGCAGCTTGGCGGGCGGGACCCTACTTCGCCTGGCGCCGGCGCACGCGGCGTTCGAGATAATCGACTATGGCGCCGGCGACGTCGACGCCGGTCGCGGCCTCGATTCCCTCCAGTCCCGGCGAGGAATTGACCTCGAGTACGAGCGGTCCGCGCCGCGAGCGCAACAGGTCGACGCCGGCGACATTCAAGCCCATCGTGCGCGCCGAACGCAGGGCCACGTCGATTTCACGCGCACTCAGTTCGGTTGCCGCCGCGCTGCCGCCACGGTGCAGATTGGAACGGAATTCGCCGGCGCGTGCCTGCCGGCGCATCGCCGCGACGACCTTGCCGCCGACGATGAAGCAGCGGATGTCGGACCCTTTCGATTCACGGATAAACTCCTGCACGAGGAACGTCGCGTACAGGCCGCGAAACGCCTCGATGACGCTCTGCGACACCGCCTGCTTCTCCGCCAGCAGCACGCCCTGCCCCTGCGCGCCCTCGTTGAGCTTGATCACGTGCGGCGGGCCGCCCAGCATCGCGAGCAGGTCCGCGGTGTCGTCCGGATTGTCGCCGAACACGGTCGCCGGCATGCCGATCTTCTCGCGCGCCAGCAGCTGCAGGCAGCGCAGCTTGTCGCGCGCACGCAGGATCGCATCGGACGAATTCGGCGTGAACACGCCGCTCATCTCGAACTGGCGCAACACCGCCGTGCCGTAGAACGTGATGGACGCGCCGATGCGCGGCACGACCGCGTCGTAATCGGCCAGCGCACGGCCCTTGTAGCGCATCGCGAACTTGCCGGGCGCGATGCGCATGTAGCAGCGCAACGGGTCGAGGACGCGGGCACGATGGCCGCGCGCGCGCGCAGCCTCGACCAGACGCACGGTCGAATGCAACTTGGCGTTGCGCGACAAGATGGCGATCTTCATTGCGAGGTCCTGCGTCTGCGGAGGCTGTACGGGCGCCCATGGCGGTATGCTGCGCCCGGGTCGACGATGAAACCGCCCAGCGCATTGCGGCCGAGCAGGAGCGGAAACAGCATATTGTGCCGGCTGGTCAGATTGATTTCGGCCGTCCAGGACCGTCCGGCCAGTTCGAATTGCGTGCGGATGAACCAGCGCATGGTCACGTGGCCGCCCGAATCGGACACGGCGCGGCGATCGATCGCCGCTGCCTCGCAGACGATCGGCGCCGCTTTGCGGCGACCGGTCAAGACTACGAACCGCAGCCACGTTCCACCGTCACGCTCGCTTTCTTCGATCGACTCGACATGCAGCGCCGACGTGCGCGCACCGCTGTCGACCTTCGCCTTGACCGCGGCGACGCCCAACTGTGGCAACGCGACCCACTCGCGCCATCCCAGGATGATCACGTCCATTGAATCAGTTCCATGTCTGCCCGCACAGTACGCATGCGACCGCTCATTGCGAAAGACGCGCAGTCTGCGCTTTCGGACTCGCCAAGGTAAGAGGCAGGTTCACTTCGGCGGCACGGCCCGATGCCGGCGGCGCCGTGCGCACGATGGCGGCACCGGCGAATTGCGACGACGGTCGCAAAGCCGTAGAGTTTGCATGACGCCAGGGCGGGTGTAGCTCAATGGCAGAGCTGTAGCTTCCCAAGCTACTGACGAGGGTTCGATTCCCTTCACCCGCTCCACTTCGCGATGAGCGGCCAGCCAGGCCTCCGCATCGACTCACACGGCTCGACGCCGAAGCGCCGGGCGCGAAACGTATCCCGCGCAAGGGCTTGCGCATACCCGCAAGCATGGAAAGTCTGCATTCAGCTTGCTTGCGTTTATATATGCCAGCCAGAGTGGGGTCGGATCCGCAGGGGCCGCATCCATATCACGACCGATCAGTGGCCGGCGATTCTTGTAATCCCCTGTTGTGCAAACGCAAAGGAGCGTTGGCCATGTTCAAAGTTCTTCGTATCGCCCTGCTTTCGCTGGGCGCATTTTTCGCAACTGCCGCCTTGGCGCAGCCCGCGCCGGACGGTTATTCCGATCAGGGCGAGCAAGCCGATCCGCCGTCGCGCGTTGCGCGTCTCGCGTTCATCCGCGGCGCGGTCAGCTTCGTGCCGGCCGGCGAAAACGACTGGGCAGAGGCCCAGCTCAACCGGCCGCTGATCACCGGCGACAAGCTGTGGACCGATCGTGGCTCGCGCGCCGAGCTCGAAATCGGATCGGCGGCCATGCGCATCGATGAGCAGACCAGCTTCGACTTCCTCAATCTCGACGATCAGACCGCCCAGGTCGAACTGACCCAGGGTGCGCTGAACCTGCGCGTGCGCCGCCTGTACGACAATCAGGTCTACGAGATCGACACCCCGACACTCGCATTCGTGATCAATCGCGTCGGCGAATACCGGATTTCCGTCACGCCGAACGGCGATGCGACGATCGTGACCGTGGTACAGGGCGGCGGCGACGCGTATGGCGAGGACGGTGCGCGCTTCCGCGTCGAGGAAGGCCAGTCCGTCACGTTCAACGATTCGCAGCTGCGCGACTACTACACCGATTCGCTGCCGCCGCCGGATGACTTCGACCAATTCATCATCCAGCGCAATGGTCGCTGGGACCATGCCACATCGCGCCAATACGTATCCGAGGACGTGATCGGTTATCAGGACCTCGACGACAACGGCGAGTGGAGCGACGTCCCGGAATACGGCCACGTCTGGTATCCGACCTCCGTCGAGGTGGGCTGGGCGCCGTACCATCGCGGCCATTGGGGCTGGGTCGGCTCGTATGGCTGGACCTGGATCGACGATGCGTCGTGGGGTTTTGCGCCGTTCCATTACGGCCGCTGGGCCTATATCGGCAATCGCTGGGGCTGGTGCCCGGGTCCGATCTCGGTGCGTCCGTACTACGCTCCTGCGCTGGTCGCTTTCGTCGGCGGCGGCGTGTCGATCGGTATCGGCGGCGGCGGCCCGGTTGGCTGGTTCCCGCTCGGCCCGCGTGACGTGTACTTCCCCGGCTATCGTGTCAGCCGCGGTTACTTCACGCGCGTCAACGTCAGCAACACCGTCGTCAATACGACGATCATCAACAATTACTACGGCAACTACTCGCGCGGCAGCGTCGACTACGGCCGCATCAACTATGCGAACCGGAATATTTCCGGCGCCGTGATCGCGGTTCCGGCGACCGCGTTCGTCAGCGCGCGTCCCGTACATACCGCGGCTGTCACGGTGAATCGCGAGACGTTCGCGAACGCTCGCGTGTCGTCGTTTGCCGCGATCGCGCCGACTCGAGCGAGCCTCGTTGCAGCCCCTAACGCCGGGCGCACCGCCGTGGCGCCGCCGGCCGCGGTGGCCAATCGCCGCATCGTTGCGGCCAGCAAGCCGCCCGCGCCGGTCGCATCGTTCGCTTCGCGCGAAGCCGTGCTGCAGAAGAACCCCGGGCAACCGCTCAACCAGCGCCAGATGCGCGCGACGCCTGGGGCCGGTCCCAATGCACAGGCCGGACAGGGTGCGCGCAACGCAGCCGCTGCCGACCGCGGGAACGTCAAGGTCGTGACGAACACGGGCGTTCCGGCCAAGACGGCGGCTCCGCCGCTGGTGCAGCGTGGCGGCAATCCGAACGCTCGTGGCGCGGACCGCGGCCGTGACGAACGCGGCCCGGGTCGCGCCAACGACAATGCCCAGCGCGACAACGCGCAGCGTGCCGGCCAGCCGCAAGGCGCCAATGCACAGCAGAACGTGCAGACGCCGAACGCGAACCGCGAGGCGGGCCGTGGCGGCCGTCCGCCGGCGAACGATCCGGGGCGCAACGAACGCGTGCCGTCGAGCAACTTCGTGCGCGGCAACCAGGACAACCCGAATCGCGCCGGCAACGCCGTGGACAATGGCAACGCTGGCAACCGCCCGAACGAGCGCGAGCGCAATCCGAACGCCGGTCAGGGACGCCAGCCGAACGAGTCCGCGCAGGGCCAGAACGCGCGACAGGCCGACGACAACGGACGCGGCAACAATGCCCGCAACGGCCGCGACCAGCAGCAGGGTGATCGCGCGCAGCAGCAACGGCAGGAGCAGCTGCAGGCGGAACGCGCGCAGCAACAGCAACAGCAGAATGAACGCGCGCAGCAGCAGCGCCAGCAGCAGAACGAGCGTGGCCAGCAGCAACGCCAGGAGCAGCAGCAGACCGAACGTGCACAGCAGCAGCGCCAGCAGGAGCAGCAGAACGAGCGCGTGCAGCAACAGCGCCAGCAGCAAATGCAGAACGAACGCGCCCAGCAGCAGCAGCAGAACGAACGTGCACAGCAGGAACGTGCGCAGCAGCAGAACGAGCGCGCTCAGCAGCAGCGTCAGCAGCAGATGCAGAATGAACGTGCCCAGCAGCAGCAGAACGAACGTGCACAGCAGGAGCGCCAGCAGCAGATGCAAAACGAACGCGCGCAGCAGCAGCGCCAGCAGCAGATGCAGGCAGAGCGCGCCCAGCAGGCCCAGCAGCAGCAGAACGAGCGGGCGCAGCAGCAGCGTCAGCAGCAAATGCAGGCCGAACGGGCGCAGCAGCAACAGCAACAGCAACAACAAAGGGCGCAGCCGCAGCCGCCGCAACAGAAACAGCCGCCAGAGCATCAGAACGATCGCAAGCGCAACAAGAAGGATGACGACAAGGACAACGGCGGCGGCCGCTGATCCGATCGCAAAGCGGTGAAACCGGACGCCCGGGCCCAAGGCCCGGGCGTCTGCACGAACGGGTACCAGAAATCGCAACTGCGAAGATCGGCGCTGGCGGTTAAACTAGACGGATGGCCAGAATCCTGCTCAACGGCGCGGCGCGCGAGATCGGCGACGACGTCACGGTCGAAGCGCTGCTCGAGTCCAACGACTACGCGCGGCGCCGCGTCGCCGTCGAAGTCAACCAGGAAATCGTGCCGAAAAGCCGCCACTCGCAACATGTCCTGCGCAATGGCGACCGCGTGGAAATCGTCACGGCAATGGGGGGAGGCTGAGTGCTTGCGCGATGCGTTGACTGCGCGCGCCGGGAGCGGCGCGCGAACGGCGGAGCCGGCCCGAAGGGCGAGCGCCATGGATGGCGCGAGTAAGCGCATCGCGCCGAAGCTGACCGCCCCGAGGCCGCCCCGCGCGGCGCACGCGCTGAGAACTTGCGCGATACGTTGCCTCGTGGCGTCCACTTGTATACCCGTTTTCCCGGAAAACCCAGCATGAACGCCCAGCACCAGACGTCGTCCGATCTGCACCATGACCCGCTCGTCATCGCCGGCAAGTCGTATAGTTCGCGGCTGCTGACCGGCACCGGCAAGTTCAAGGACTTCGACGAGACGCGACGCGCGACCGAGGCGTCGGGCGCGCAGATCGTCACGGTGGCGATCCGGCGCAGCAATATCGGCCAGGATTCCAGCCAGCCGAACCTGCTCGACGTGCTGCCGCCGCACCGTTACACGATCCTGCCGAACACGGCCGGCTGCTACAACGCCGACGACGCGGTGCGCACCTGCCGGCTCGCGCGTGAGTTGCTCGAAGGCCACAAGCTGGTCAAGCTCGAGGTGCTCGGCGATCCGAGGACCCTGTTTCCCGATGTCGTGCAGACGCTGCGCGCGGCCGAGACGCTGGTCGCCGACGGCTTCGATGTCATGGTCTATACGAGCGATGACCCGATCCTGGCGCGCCGGCTCGAGGAAATCGGTTGCGTCGCGGTCATGCCGCTGGCCGCGCCGAT
>Ga0207643_10002056_pt1 | contig 11095 bp, 8 predicted proteins | sample KBSMisM62_FD_184313 | JGI IMG/M metagenome (GOLD analysis project Ga0207643, IMG submission 184313) | Miscanthus rhizosphere microbial communities from Kellogg Biological Station, Michigan, USA - KBS Miscanthus M6-2 (SPAdes) (version 2) | ecosystem: Host-associated > Plants > Roots > Rhizosphere...
GACACATAGAGGTTGAAAAGCTGCGTGCAAATCGAAGGCCGTCGCAAAATCATCGGAAACTGGAAGATTTTAGAATTCGAGACGGGAAAAGGTCTGAGAATTGGACCAGCAGTCTAGAAGCCAGACAAAGGATCGGAGTAGATGCCACGGGCTTGCCCCGTGGAGTCTTCACTATCACAGCTACAGAAGATCAAAAACCAAGATGCCAGATGCCACGGGCTCGTCCCGTGGAGTCTCACGTTTGGAGCTACATAGCTGCGAACGTGAACCTCCACGGCGCAAGGCCGTGGCATCGAAGCGAGATCTTTAGCTGGCGTGTAGCGGCTATCGTGAGACTCCACGGGACAAGCCCGTGGCATCTCTTCTGCTACTCGCCGCCGTCGCTCGGGCTGGCGGCTTCGGCTTTTCGATTCTCCTCGCGCAGGACGGCTTTTCGCGAAAGCTTGATCTTGTTGCCTTCGCGGCCGATGCACTTCACCAGAATCTGCTGACCTTCCTTCAACTCATCGCGCACGTCCTTCACGCGACGATCCGCGATTTCCGAAATGTGCAGCAGCCCATCGGTGCCCGGGAATATCTCCACGAACGCGCCGAAGTCAACGATCCTGTTAACGGTGCCGAGGTAAGTTTGGCCCACCTCAGCTTCCGCAGTCAGACCACGAATACGATTCACTGCGGCATCCGCAGCGTCACCACTCGCCGTCGCGATCGAGATCGTGCCATCGTCTGAGACGTCAATCTTCGCACCCGTCTCTTCAACGAGGGATCGGATAACCTTACCGCCTGGTCCAATGACGTCGCGAATCTTGTCAGGATTGATTTTGATCTGAATGATGCGCGGAGCGTGTGCCGAGATCTCTTCGCGCGGCTCTGCGAGAGTCTTTTCCATCGCGCCGAGAATGTAGAGCCGGCCTTTCTTCGCCTGCTCGAGTGCTTCGGCCATGATCTGCGCATTGATGCCCGCGATCTTGATATCCATCTGCAGCGCGGTGATACCGTTACGCGTGCCTGCGACTTTGAAGTCCATGTCGCCGTAGTGATCTTCGGCGCCGGCAATGTCAGTCAGGATCGCGTACTTGTTTCCTTCCATCACCAGTCCCATAGCCACACCGGCCACGGGCGCTTTCAAAGGCACGCCCGCATCCATTAGCGAAAGAGTGCCGCCGCAAACAGTCGCCATTGACGACGAACCGTTTGATTCGGTGATCTCTGAAACTACGCGGATGGTGTAAGGAAAGTCAGCATCTTCAGGCAGGACTGTTTCGAGTGCTCGTCGCGCTAACGCTCCGTGACCAATCTCACGACGACTCGACGATCCGAATCGTCCAACCTCACCAACGGAATACTGCGGGAAGTTATAGTGTAAAAGGAACCGTCGTTTGACTTCGCCTTTCTCGAGATCGTCCATGAACTGCTCGTCTTCCTTGGTGCCGAGCGTAGTGGAGACCATCGCCTGCGTCTCGCCGCGCGTGAAAAGCGCCGAACCGTGTACGCGCGGCAGCCAGCCTACTTCCGACGTGATAGGCCGAATTTCCGAAAACCGCCTGCCATCCGGACGTCGACGTTTGTTGAGAATGTCGTCGCGGAAAACCATCTCTTTCAAATTATCGAAGATCATTTTGGCCATGGACCGTCTTTCGGGTTGGTCTTCCGGATATGACTCAATAACTTCCTTCTTCAACGCATCGACAGCAGCATAACTGGCGCGCTTGTCCTGCGTGGTCACGTCGAGTACATCGCGCAATCGATCGGAGTACTTGTCCGCAATCTCGCGCTCCATCTCCGCATCCAGGACCACAGGAGTAACTTCGCGCTTCTGAATCTCGAGCGCTTTATAGAGCTCCTTCTGCCAACGGCAGAGCCGGTTGATCTCCTTGTGGGCCAGCATGAGAGCTTCCACCATGATCTCTTCCGAGACTTCCTGCGACCCGGCTTCGACCATGACGATCGCTTCTTCAGTTCCGGCCACAATCAAATTCAAACGCGACTCACGCACTTCGTCGTAAGTCGGGTTAACAATGTAACGTCCTTCGATCAGCCCGATGCGAACACCCGCGATGGGATTTAGAAACGGAATATCTGATAGGTAAAGAGCGCACGAAGCGCCGGTTATCGCAATAACGTCAGGATTGTTGTCCGGGTCGGCTGAGATCACACTCGCAATAACTTGAGTTTCATTTCGGAAACCTTCTGCAAACAACGGGCGACACGGTCGATCGATAAGACGGCTGGTTAGCACTTCCTTTTCATTGGGACGACCTTCACGACGGAAGTAATTGCCGGGAATACGTCCGGCGGCGTAGTTTGATTCACGGTATTCGACCGTGAGTGGAAAGAAATCAACGCCTTCGCGGGGCGTCGGAGCGCCAACGGCTGCCACCAGCAACATCGTATCGCCGTAGCGGATCACGACTGACCCGTCTGCCTGTTTAGCGACGCGACCGGTTTCAACGGTCAACTCCCTTTCGCCGAGCTTTATTGATTCTTTGAGGTATTTCTTTTCTGACATGTTCTATTCTCCTTTGGACTTGGCACCTGAACAGTGTTCAAGTCGCGGGCGTCTCATCCACCCGCTGTTCGGGCGCGTCCCCTTGCTATGAGTTTTTTGGAAACCGCCAACGTGAAGCGGGGCTGGGCTTAGCTGCAACATGAAAAGGCGGCACGAGCCTCTTGAACCGTGAAGCTCATGCCGCCTTATTGCTCGAAGCTTGGGGCCGTACACGTCCGCTTGTTTGCAGTCAATCGCCGTCACGTTCGGCACTGCCACAAGCTCTTCGATAGACGTGGGCTTTAACTATACAGAGATTCGAAGCTCTCTCTTCAGTGTATTCTTTTTGTTACCGGCGCAGACCTAAACGATTAACTACTTCATGGTAGCGCTCTATATCAGTGCGCTTTAGGTAATCCAACAGACTCCGACGTTGCGAGACCATTTTCAGCAGGCCGCGCCGCGAATGATTGTCTTTTTTGTGGGTCTTGAAATGCTCAGTGAGGTCGTTAATTCTCTTACTCAGAAGTGCGACCTGAACTTGAGGTGAACCAGTGTCTCCCTCACGCGTACGGAACTCCGAAACTATCTGTTCCTTGGTTTGTTTTGCTAACGCCACTTGCTTAAATGGTCCTCCCTGACCGCAGTAACTCCGCCTAAAAGCGGCAACCGCTAAACTTAAAAAGCTGCCTCACTGTAACATGAGCCGCAAAAAAGCACAAAAGGCACAAAAGTAAGATAGGTCGAGAAGCCCATTCCTCCTAACATGATTTTCAGTTTTGTGATTTTTGTGCCTTTTTGCGGCTAATCTGATTTGGTACTATCGCGGCAAATGTCAAAAGCCAAAATTGTGATTATCGGAGGCGGGTTTGCAGGGCTGTTTACTGCCCTCGACCTGGCCGGATCCGCGGACGTGACGCTCGTCAGCGAGGAAGACCACTTCCTTTTTACGCCAATGCTTTACGAGTACCTGAGCGGGGAAGTCGAAGCCTGGCACATCGCCCCCAGATACGATGAACTGCTCGAGGACAACGTACATTTGGTCCGAAGCTACGTGTCCTCAATTGACCTCAAGGCGCAGACAGTCTCTGTTACCAGTTATGAAAAGACACTGAATTACGACGTCCTTGTTCTCGCCGTCGGCGGCGTCACCAACTACGTCGGCGTCGAAGGCGCGGAACAGTACTCATTGCCTTTTCGAACGCTCGTCCATGCAAACAACATTCGGCGCCGGATGGTAGCTGCGCTCGATCGCATACCGCCTGAAATGCCACCGGAGGACGTCCGGCGTGAAGTGACCTTCGCGGTGGTGGGTGCGGGCGCGAGCGGGTGCGAGCTGTCAACCAAAATGGCTGACCTGCTTTACGATTCGTTCAAGCGTCGCGCGCTCCACGGTGAGCCGCGCGTGCTCGTGATCGAAATGGGAGACAGGGTCGTTCCCGGAATGGGTGAACAGATCCGCGAGTTTGTCGAAGAGGCGCTGCGAGAGTCTCATGTTGAAGTGCACACGAAAACTCGTGTGGTGAAAGTGACGAGCGATGAAGTCACTTTCGAGCGCGAGGGAAATCAAGAAACACTGAAGACGGCCGGAGTCGTATGGACCGGCGGCGTGAAAATGAATCCACTGATCGAGCAGCTCGACGTTGAAAAAAACAAGCGCGGCTTGATGATCGTGAAACCGACGTTGCAGCTATCGCAACACGTAAACATTTTCGCGCTCGGCGATATCGCTTTCTATCCTGACGCGACACCCACACTCGCCGGCACCGCGCAATTGGCTTTCCAGCAGGCAAGTCTCGCTGGTCGCAACATCAAGGCGTATATGGAGGGAAAGGAGCTTCACACTAAGCACTTCGAGGAGTTGGGAGAAGCGATCAGTCTCGGCACTGAACGAGCAGCGGTACTGACCGGAGGCAAAGCATTCGGAGGAGCGCTCGCGCGTCAAGCGCGGTTCGCGCTGTACACATCACGCTTGCCGACGTGGCATCACCGGCTGCGCGTGGGCGCGAGTTGGTTCTTCGAAGGAACACAGATGAAACCGATTTAATCCGCGTTATCCGCGTCCTTGGAACGGCAGTTGTGTACAAACATGGGCTATGGGGCCCGTTAAACTGCGGATTTTGCTGTGTGTTGTATTTCTGGTCATCGTGGCGATTGTTTGGGTCGCGATCACTTTCCGGATTACACCACGAGTTCCAGCAGTTGATCTTCCACCAACTTCCCCAGTCGCAATCGGAACACCACTACCACCGACAGAATCTCCAACCCCCATCACTTCGAATTTTGTCGGCACAGTGGAACTCATCATCCCCGTTGCCGGAGTTAAACCAGAACAACTGATCGACACATTTGACGACGCACGGTCCGAAGGCCGTGTACATGACGCGATCGACATTATGGCGCCCGCTGAAACTCCCGTCCTGGCTGCCGCAAACGGCAAGATCGTTAAGCTCTTTCAAAGCGAGAAAGGTGGCACAACGATCTATCAACTCAACGCAAACCAGGATCTGATCTTTTACTACGCTCACCTTTCTCATTACGCAGATGGCCTGGCCGAAGGCGATCTCGTGAAACAGGGCCAGGTCATCGCATACGTCGGCGATACCGGAAACGCCGGCGCCGGTAACTACCACCTGCACTTCTCGATCGCAGCCGTTTCAGACCCCAAACGCTACTGGGAAGGCACCGACATCAATCCCTATCCGCTGCTACAGAACCGAGCGCGAACAACACCTTGATCGTTCGCAAATCGTTCATAAAACCCGCGTAAACACTGTCTGCTCGCTGGAACGCCCATTGCTCCAGTGCCCATCATGCGTCAACTTCTAATTCTCGCTTTCTGCGTATGTTTGCTGCCGAGCTGCGCGCCTGTACCGAATAATTCGAACACGACTGTGTCCTCGGCCAGCCCATCTCCAACTGCATCACCGTCAACGTCACCTGCAAACACCAGCACTGCGCCGGCCGAGATCACTTTGCCGCTGCTCGATGCGTTGTTGACTGACGAGAAGTTTGTGGCCCGAGCAAAACAAAACCTTAAGCTTTCCGATGAACAGATCGAATCGCTCAAGCGCGTCTCGAGTGAGCAGGTCGCACGGCTCCGCGAAGCCAACGCCGAAGAAGTCGATGGCGCTGACGGCAATCCTCGTGAACGCGCCGAAAAGGAACTGCGCACGATTCTCGGCGAACAGAAAGCGCGAGAGTTCGCGACATTCGCAAACGAGTACTGGACCAAGGGCGACCCCACGGAAACTTCAGATGACAAGGCGCAGATGTTGCCCGGTCCAAACGCGGTGCCGGCTGACACGCGCGTAGTCGTCAACATTCCCGCATTCCGCATGGACCTTTTTCAGGATGGCTCGCTGGTGAAGACGTACAAGATTGGAATTGGCTATCCGGAGTTTCCTTTGCCGCAGGGATTGCGCAAGGCGCAAACGATCATCTTCAACCCGACCTGGACACCGCCGGATTCACCGTGGGTCGCAAAGATGAAGAACGCTACGCCCGGTGAGACAATCCCCGCGGGCGATAAAGATAACCCGCTTGGTCCAATCAAGATCCCGATCGGCTTGCCTTCACTGATTCACGGCGGCAAGTCGCCCGCGAGGATCGGAAAATTTGCGTCGCACGGCTGTGTTGGTCTGACAACTCCGCAAATCAAAGACTTCGCTGCTCTGCTTGCAAAAGTCTCAAACACAACCGACGTCTCAGACAAGTCGATCACCACGTACCTGGAGGACAAAGAGCGGACGCAGACAGTCAAACTCAATCAAACTGTTCCGGTAGAACTACGCTACGAGACGATCGTGCTGGAGGACGACGGAAAGCTCCACATCTACAAAGATGTCTACGCGCAGGACACGAACACTGAAGAGAACTTGCGGCGAGTGTTGGAGGCGCATGGCATGAAGCTGGAGGATCTTACGGAGCAACAGCGACAGCAAGCTCTCGATGCCTTAAAGCCCGATTTGAAGAAGGAAGTCGTGATCGATCTAAAAGGCGTAGTTCAGAAAGGCTATCCAGTTGCGGTGAATCTCGATACAGGGAGTGGTAAAAAACCGGCCGCGGATAAACGCGGAAAAAGCACGGATTAAGACGTGAAGAAATTGCAATCTGTAATTTCGGTGTTTATCTGTGGTTCGATTGGTGCTCCGGCTTCGCCATAGTAGGGTCGCCCGGATTCGATCGCCTCGAAATATTCCTCGATCCGATCGAGCACTTCTTCCACCGTGTGAGAATGATAGATCGAGGTGCGAAAGAGCGCGCCGCCCTGCAAGCCGCGCGTGAACTGTCCCGCGAGCTGCTTCATCCGATTGATCGCCGGCGTCTCCGGCATATCTTCACGCAACATGTCGAAGTATTCGTGCAGGATCGCGCGCTTGTCAGCTAACGTCGGCTCGAAGATCGGGCGCCCGTGCATCGCGTCTTCGATCTGACGAAAGATCCACGGATTCGCCATCGCGCCGCGTCCAATCAAAACCCCGTCACAACCAGTCTCACGAAACTTCGCAAACGCGCCCTCGATCGTCGTAACGTCACCACTGCCCGACACCGGCACACGCACAGCTTCCTTCACCTGCCGCACGAGATCCCAATTGGCCAGGCCACGATAACCTTGTTCCTTCGTGCGGCCGTGCAGCGCGATGTGCTCCACTCCGCAATCTTCCGCGAGCTTCGCTGTGTCGACTGCATTGATCGTGTGATCGTAAAAGCCCGCGCGAATCTTCACCGTCAACGGTATCGTGATCGTCTTCTTGATCCCTTTGAGAATCTCTTCGAGCCGGCTGTGGTCCTTGAGCAGTCCGGATCCGCCGCCGTGCTTCACAACCTTCGGCGCGGGACATCCGCAATTCACGTCGAGAATGTCGGCGCCCACCTCCTGGGCCATCTCCGCCGCCATGCACATGCGCTCCGGCTGTCCGCCAAAGATCTGCACCGCAAACGGCCGCTCATCCGCGTAAAACCGCATCTGCCGTTTCGACTTCGGATTGTTTCGCGTGAGACCCTCGACCGAAATGAACTCCGAAACAGACAGACCAACACCACCGCGCCTCTTCAACAGGCGTCGAAACGAGACGTCAGTCACACCCGCCATCGGCGAAAGCACCAGGGGCGGATTGATCTCGACATCACGAATCTTGAATGGCTTGATGTCAGTCGTCATGGTTTTATCGTAACCGGAGTTCCAACCGAAACTGCGTCGTACAACTCCTTAATGTCCTCATTCTCCAATGCGACGCAGCCCCATGTCCAATCGCTTTTGGCGCCGTGACCGTGAATGTAGATCAGGCCACCGAGTTTGGTGTACTGCGGCGGCGCCGTCTTTTTGCGGTTCGCCTCGACAATCGTGTCATGTTGCGCCTTCGTGATCAGCCCGTCACGCAAGCCGCGCGCTGCGTCTTCAGTGTTGGGATAACTGACGCCGAGCGAGAGATAGTAAGCGCTCTTGTTGTTCTTGACGAAGATGTAAAAGTCGCCTTCCGGCGTCGCTCCATCACCCTCACGCTGTTTGTCCGGAACGGGACTAAAGCCGAGCCCAACGCGATACGTGCGCACCAGCGTCTTGTCGGAATACAACTCGAGTTTTCTGGCGCTTTTGTAAACGACTATGCGGGGCTTTTCGATGGGAGGACTCTGCCACGGATGAACACAGATGACACCGATCAGAAATGAGATTAACAGTGTCATCCGTGTAATCAGTGGCTAAATATACTTAGGGCTTCTTGGACTTCTTCTTGTCTTCCTTGTCCTGGCTCTTGGCTGCGACTGGCGACTGGATTTTCAAGAGCGGCCCGACGCTCGCGCTGTAAGCATCGGTGACTTTTATGAAGGCTTCGTTGCGCAGGTTCTGTAGATACGTGTCGCGTTCCTTTGACTGGCGCTCCAGCAGCATCGCTTCACGAACACGATTGTCGTTGAACGTCGGCGCAGTTCCGCCGGGCGTGCGCGCATCGACGCGAATGATCTGGTAACCGTCGCCCAGCTTAATCGGCTCAGCTATGCCACCGGCTTTGACGTCCTTCAACGCATTCACCAGGTCCTCACGCAGACTCGGGACGTCAAACTCACCCACGTAACCTTTGTCCTGGGGAGCCGTGCGCTGGCCATTCTTCTCGCGCTCGGAATTCGCGGCGGCAACCGCACCGAAATCAGCGCCCGCTCGAAGCTGCGCGACCAGTTCCGTCACTCTTGCTTTGACCGCTGCCTCATCTTTGCCGGTTGTGGACAAATAGATCTCGGAAAGCTTGATGGTCTCGGGCTTGCGAAATTGATCGGAGTGGGCGTCGAAGTACTTCTTTACTTCGTCGGGCGTGAACCCGAGATAGACGCGGCGGTCGACTTCCTGTTGCAACACCGCCTGCTTCGTCATCTCAGTGCGCATGGTGCGGCGCACGTCGTCGGGATTTAGCCCGCTCTGTCGCATCGCTTCATAGAGTTTTTCGATCGAAGTGATGCCCTGGTCGTTCGCTATCTGCAGCATGCGGCGGTTCACTTCCGCTTCGATTTCGTTGGCGAGCTCGAGCTCCTTGCCTTTTTGCAACAGCAGTTTTTCGTTGATCAGCGTGGCAATCAGCTCGGGCTGGCGCTTCACCACCTCTGCTTGCGCCTGCTGTTCGGTCATGCCGTTCTGCTTCAGCGCTTCGACACGTTCTTTCGTCTCGCGCTTCAAACTCGAGAGCGTGATCACTTCGTCGTTGACCTGCGCGATCACTTCGTCGACGACCGTCATCTCGCCTTCCTGGGCAAAAGCTATTGACGGCACCAGAACTAAAAAGGCTATCAAAACTAAGAATTTCAATTTCACAGGCTACTCCTAACAGATTGATGAAAACCCTTACCACAAAGGCTCTAAGACACAAATTTTGTCTTGTTTGTGTCCTGGTGACTTTGTGGCCAAAAAACCGAGAGATTCTAATCGCTCGCGCGGAGCCGGAGCAACACGTCACGGGCTACGTCGAGCACCTCGTCCCGCTGATCTTCCGTTAAAACAAGCCGCAAAACACCGTTTGGCGTGAAGACCGTCCCCGGGTGACTCGCCACGTATTCCCCAAGCTTTTCGGGCGAAATTCGCGCCTTTTCACTAAATTTAACCGCCACTCCATCCGGCGTTTTATCAATCGAAACCAGCCCCAGCTCTTCCGATAATTTACGCAAACGAGCATAGGCAAACAGCCGCTCCACCGGCGCGGGAATGCGCCCATAGCGATCTTCCGTCTCCGTGCGGATGCTCGAGAGCGTGGCTTCATCCCGGGCTGATGACACTCGCTTGTACGTTCGCAGCCGCTGTCCCATGTCGGAAATGTACTCCTCGGGAATCGCGACATCCACGCCGAGGTTCAACGTGACGCTGGTCTCGTCTTCAATCTCTTCGCCACGAAGCTCAGCTACCGTGCGCTCGAGCATCTGCGTGTAGAGATCGAAGCCAAGCGCTTCCATGTGACCCGACTGCTGGCCGCCGAGAAGATTCCCCGCGCCGCGCAGTTCGAGGTCGAGGGCCGCAATACGAAAACCGGCTCCCAGATCCGAAAACTCGCGAATGGCTGCTAAACGTCTGCGGGCAATCGGCGAAAGCTCCTGTTCGCTCGGTATCAGGAGGTAAGCGTAAGCCCTGCGGCTCGAACGCCCCACACGCCCGCGTAATTGATAAAGCTGAGAAAGACCGTAGTGATCGGCGCGATTTATGATGATGGTGTTTGCGCGGGGGATGTCTATGCCGTTCTCGATGATGGTGGTCGCAACCAGAACGTCATATTTGAAGTCGATGAAGTCGAGCATCACCCGCTCCATCTCTTTCTCGTTCATCTGGCCGTGGCCCACCGCCAGGCGCGCCTGCGGCACGAGGCGCTTGACGAGAGCCGCAATCGTGTCGATCGTCTCAACGCGATTGTGGATGAAGAACACCTGGCCGCCGCGCGATAGCTCGAGATCAATCGCCGACTTGATCACGCTCTCCGAGAACTGCACTACCTGAGTTTGAATCGCGAGTCGATCGCGTGGTGGTGTTTCGATGAGCGACATGTCGCGCATGCCGCTGAGCGACATGTTGAGGGTGCGTGGAATGGGCGTTGCGGAAAGTGTTAACACGTCCACTTTCTTCTTCAAGTGTTTGAGCCGCTCTTTGTGTGCGACTCCGAAACGTTGTTCTTCGTCGACAACAACCAGGCCGAGGTCTTTGAAAGTAACGTCCTTCGACAGGATGCGATGCGTGCCGATGACGACGTCGATTTCACCTGTCTCAACTTTCTTCACGACTTCCTTCTGTTCCTTGCTCGAACGAAAGCGCGACAACAACTCAACCTTTACCGGGAACGGAGCGAAGCGCGAACGAAACGTGTCGTAGTGTTGATACGCGAGCACGGTTGTCGGCGTGAGTATCGCCGCCTGCTTGCCTTCCATCACTGACTTGAACGCCGCGCGCATTGCGACTTCTGTTTTTCCATAACCAACGTCGCCGCACAGCAAGCGGTCCATCGGCACGGGCTCTTCCATGTCTTTCTTCACGTCTTCAATCGCAGTTTCCTGGTCCGGAGTTAGAACAAACGGGAAGCCGTCTTCAAACTCCTGCTGCCAGGGTGTGTCGGCTGCGAATGCGTAACCGCCGACGAG
>Ga0207643_10002059_pt1 | contig 11091 bp, 9 predicted proteins | sample KBSMisM62_FD_184313 | JGI IMG/M metagenome (GOLD analysis project Ga0207643, IMG submission 184313) | Miscanthus rhizosphere microbial communities from Kellogg Biological Station, Michigan, USA - KBS Miscanthus M6-2 (SPAdes) (version 2) | ecosystem: Host-associated > Plants > Roots > Rhizosphere...
GCAGGTCGAAAAGCGCATCCGCGGCCGCGTCAAGCGCCAGATGGAGAAGAGCCAGCGCGAGTACTACCTGAACGAGCAGGTCAAGGCGATCCAGAAGGAACTCGGCGAAGGCGACGAGAACGCCGATCTCGAGGAAATGGAAAAGAAGATCAAGGCCGCGCGGATGTCGCGCGAGGCCGAGGGCAAGGCGATGGCCGAGCTCAAGAAGCTGCGGATGATGTCGCCGATGTCGGCCGAGGCGACGGTCGTGCGCAACTACATCGACACGCTGCTCGGCTTGCCGTGGCGCAAGAAGAGCAAGATCAGCAAGGATCTCGCCAACGCGGTCAAGGTGCTCGATGCCGACCACTATGGTCTCGAGAAGGTCAAGGAACGCATCGTCGAGTACCTGGCGGTGCAGCAGCGCGTCGACCGGCTGAAGGCGCCGATCCTCTGTCTGGTGGGGCCGCCCGGCGTGGGCAAGACGTCGCTCGGCCAGTCGGTCGCGAAGGCAACCGGGCGCAAGTTCGTCCGGATGAGCCTTGGCGGCGTGCGCGACGAGGCCGAGATCCGTGGCCACCGTCGTACGTACATCGGCTCGATGCCCGGCAAGATCCTGCAGAACATGACGAAGGTTGCTGTGCGCAACCCGCTGTTCCTGCTCGACGAAGTCGACAAGATGGGGCAGGACTTCCGTGGCGATCCGTCGTCGGCGTTGCTCGAAGTGCTCGACCCGGAGCAAAACAACACGTTCGTCGACCATTACGTCGAGGTCGAGTACGACCTGTCCGACGTGATGTTCGTCGCGACGGCGAACACGATGAACATCCCGGCGCCGCTGCTCGACCGGATGGAGGTCATTCGCCTGTCGGGCTACACCGAGGACGAGAAGATCGCGATCGCGAAACAGTACCTGTTGCCGAAGCAGATCAAGAACAACGGCCTGAAGCCCGAGGAACTGCACGTCGCCGAAAGCGCGTTGCGCGACATCGTCCGCTATTACACGCGCGAAGCCGGTGTGCGAAGCCTCGAGCGCGACATCAGCAAGATCTGCCGCAAGGTCGTCAAGGGGCTGCTGCTGAAGCAAAGCGAAGGCAAGGTGCGCAAGGCGCGCGGTCCGGTCGACATCAATTCGAAGAACCTGGACAAGTATCTCGGCGTGCGCCGGTACACGTACGGCATCGCCGAGCGCAAGAACCAGATCGGCCAGGTAACGGGCCTCGCATGGACCGAGGTCGGCGGCGACTTGCTGACGATCGAGTCGGTCGCATTGCCGGGCAAGGGCAAGACGACGACGACCGGCAAGCTCGGCGACGTGATGAACGAATCGATCGCCGCAGCACTTTCGGTCGTGCGCAATCGTTCGAAGCAGCTTGGGATACCGGCGGACTTCTACACGAAGACCGATCTGCACATCCACTTGCCGGAAGGTGCAACGCCGAAGGACGGGCCGTCGGCGGGTGCGGCGATCGTCACGGCGATCGTCTCGATCCTCACCGGAATTCCGGTGCGCTGCGACGTCGCGATGACGGGCGAGATCACGCTGCGCGGCGAAGTGCTGCCGATCGGCGGCTTGAAAGAGAAGCTGCTTGCAGCGGGACGCGGCGGCATCAAGACGGTGCTGATACCGGAAGAGAACGTGAAAGACCTGGTCGAGATACCCGACGAGATCAAGAATCGGCTCGACATCCATCCGGTGCGCTGGATCGAGCAGGTGCTCGAACGTTCGCTCGAGCGTCAGCCGGCGCCGATCGTCGACGAGACCGACAAGACGGCGGCTTCAGTGCCGCCGGCGGCCGGCGCCGACGACGACAAGAGCGCGGTGATCAAGCACTGACGCGTTTTCCACGCAACGATTGACGGCGGGTGCAACCGTGCCCGCCGTTTTTTGCTTGTGTCGAGCAGCAGATGACGAAGCACGTACATCGCGCAAGCCTTGACACCTGGAAAACCCCAGCGCTATAAAGTGGTACACCTCGCGCGTCGATGTTCGCTCGCGCTTCCGATTGGCGATGCCGCGGTCTTCACGTCGCCGCATGGCCCGCAGTTCGAATAGAAAGGATGTTCCGTGAACAAATCCGAAATGATCGACGCCATCGCCCGGCACGCCGATATCTCGAAGGCCGCGGCCGGCCGCGCGCTCGACGCGACCGTCGGCGCGATCAAGACGTCCTTGCGCCAAGGGGACATCGTCACGCTCGTCGGCTTCGGCTCGTTCTATGTCGGCAAGCGCAGCCCGCGCGCCGGCCGCAACCCCAGGACGGGCGACGCGATCAGGATCAAGGGCGGCAAGGTGCCGAAGTTTCGCGCTGGAAAAGCGTTGAAGGATGCGCTAAACTAGCGCCCCTCACGGCGTTACGCGCGGCTGGTTCGTACGGGCCGCTCGAAGTTTGGAGCGCTGTTGCATCGCGTGTTCGGTTAGCTCGCAAGGATCGCATCGTTCGTCCGGGTGCTTAGCTCAGCTGGTAGAGCGTCGCCCTTACAAGGCGAATGTCGGCGGTTCGATCCCGTCAGCACCCACCAGCACCCGGCACGAGAGCCGCGATGACGTGCTGCCGGAGCCGTTTTCGCGTGCGACGTCGGCCGTTTGAAGAATCATGGAGTGGTAGTTCAGTTGGTTAGAATACCGGCCTGTCACGCCGGGGGTCGCGGGTTCGAGTCCCGTCCACTCCGCCAAAAACTGTAAATTGAGTTGGAAAGGCCTGCCGTGACGGCGGCCTTTCCTCGTGCGCAGCTTCATTCGAGCGCCGCCGTCACGGCGTCATGAACCGAATTCCTGCGGCTTATCTCGCCCACGCCGGGCCCGATCGCCTTGCGAAGAAGGTCGCGCACCGCTGAGCGCGCTTCGACGATACGGAACGCAATGCCCTGTGCGGCGAGCTCGCGTTGTGTTTCGGCAAGCAGCTGCGCTCCCGCGATGTCCACATAAGGCGAGGTCGACAGATCCCAGACGACAACTCGCAAGTCGCGTTGCGTCGCGATGTATTCCCGCACCTGGTCGCGCACGTGGCCGACGTTGAAATAGAGCAATCCCGATTCGACGCGAACGATCAGCACGCCCGGAACACTTTCGTTTTCGGGATTGCGGTCGACGTCCGAATAGCGTTTCGTTCGGGGAATCCGCGCGAGGCGCGCGACGTGCGGATGCGCGGCGCGATTGACCAGCAACGCGATCGAGAATGCCGCCGCCAGCAGGACGCCCTTCAAAATACCCAGCAGCAACACGCCCGCGAACGCAGCCACTGCGATCAGGAATTCCGTTCGGCTCAGCGTCCATACCCGCCGCAGCTCCGGAATGTTGATGAGCCCCTTCACGGCGACGAGAACGATCGCTGCGAGTACGACATCCGGCAGGTTACGCAGCAAGCCTGTCAGGAACAGCAGGCACAGCGCGATCGTGACCGATGCCAGCACGACCGACAGTGGGGTCTTCGCACCGGCCTTGTCGTTCACCGTCGATTGCGACAGCCCGCCGGCAACCGGATAGCCTTGACAGACGGCAGCGGCGAGGTTCGCTGCGCCGAGGGCGAACAGCTCTTGCCGCGGATCGATCTCGTCGCCGTGCTTCTGCGCCAATGCTCGCGCCGACGATATGCCTTCGATGTATGCCAGCAAGAAGCAGGCGAGGGCGAGCGGGACGATGCCGTCGATGTCGCGCGCGCGCAGCGAGGGCAGCATGAAATCCGGTAGGCCGGCGGGCAGCACGCCAACGGTCTTGAATCCCATCTGGGCGAGTGGCGTCGCCGACAATGCCACGATCGATGCCGCGACAACGAACAGCGCGATCGGACGCGCGGGAAGCAGCTTGTCGCCAACGATCAGCAATGCGATCGCGCAGATACCGAAGGCAAGGACGACCGGCTGCGTGTCCGGAAGCTGACTGCCGAGCTTCCACAGGCGCTCGAAGAAGTCGCCGCTGCCGCCGGGCACGCCGAAGAGCTTCGGCAGCTGGGTCATCGCGATCGTGATCGCCGCACCGGCCTTGAACCCGAGCAGGATCGTTTCGCTGATGAAGCTCACCAGCGAAGAAAGTCTCAACAGCCACGCGATGAAGCTGATCGCGGCGAATACGAGTGCCACGAGCGCTGCGATTTGCGCGAACCGGCCGGGATCGCCGGCCGCCATGCCTGCGACCGTCGTGCCTACCAGCAGGGAGATAGCCGACGTTGGACCGACGGCCAGCTGACGCGACGTTCCAAACAGCGCGTACGCGACACCGCCTACGAGGTAGCAGTAGATGCCGTATTGAGGGGGAAGTCCGGCAAGCGACGCATAAGCCAACGACACCGGGATCGCATACGCGGCCAGCGTAATGCCGGCGACGAGGTCATGTCGAAACCACGAAGGCCGGTAGCCGGCAAGCCAATGCGCGGGTGGAAAAACAGTGCGCCAGCGAAGGGCCCGTTTCCCGGCGTGGTCAGTTACAGCCTCCGGCATGCGCTTGCGTCCTTCGATTTCGCCGCATTCTCAGCGAGGCGACACACAGCGCGCGACTTTAATGCGCCTCCGGAATGAACTTGAATGGATACGCGCTTTCCTTGTAGTCGCCTTGTTTCTGCCGCTTCGGAAGCTTGACCTTCTCGCGCGGCACGTCGTCATAGGGAATCCGCTTCAGAACGTGCTCGATGATGTTGAGCCGCGCGCGCGATTTATCGTCGGAGCGAACGACGAACCAGGGCGCCCACGATGAGTCGGTTGCCGCAAACATGGCGTCGCGGGCGCGCGAATAGTCGAACCAGCGGCCGTACGACTTGAGATCCATCGGCGAAAGCTTCCAGATCTTCCGTCCGTCGTCGATCCGCGCCTTGAGCCGGCGCGTCTGCTCGTCGGGGCTCACCTCCAGCCAGTACTTGAGGAGGATCACGCCCGATTCAACGATCGCCTTCTCGACGAGCGGGACGGCGGTGAGAAAGCGCTTCGCCTCGTCCTCGGTGCAAAAACCCATCACGCGCTCGACCCCTGCGCGGTTGTACCAGCTGCGGTCGAAGATGACGATCTCGCCGGCGGCCGGCAGATGCGTAATGTAGCGCTGCAAATACATTTGGGTCTTCTGGCGCTCGGTCGGCGCGGGAAGCGCCACGACGCGGAACACGCGAGGGCTGACGCGATCGGTGATCGCCTTGATCGTGCCGCCCTTGCCGGCGCCATCGCGGCCTTCGAAGACGATGCACACCTTGACACCCTTGTGCTTCACCCATTCCTGCAAGCGCACGAGCTCGATGTGCAGACGCTTGAGTTGTTTCGCGTAGCCCTTGTTGGAAAGCGCAACGCCATTTGTCGGCCGCGCGTCGGCGTCGTCCGGACGATCGCGCGCTTTCTTGCCGGTGCCTTTACGCTTCGGCTGCGTAGCGCGTTGCGCCGCTGCCGTTTCGCCACGCTGACGATCGATCCGTTTCATTTTTGCCCCGCCGGTGTCCAGGTGTTGTCCGGGTTGTAGCGCTGGATGGAGCCGGCGCTGGCCGTCGTGTTCGGTCCAAGATCCGTTTGCAGGACCTTGGCGTCCTGATTGACGATGAACGTCATGATCCCCGAGCTGCCATATTTGGCGGGGTACGCCACGACGGCGAATCCGCCGATCGCGCGACCCCGAACGACGTAGTCGAGCGCACCCATCGGCGCGTTCGCTCCCTGACCTTTCAGCAGTCGGTAGTAGTAGCCCCGGTACGGCGTCGGACCCTTGGTGTTCTTCTGATAACCCTCGCTGGTGGCCTTGGCGACCAGCGGACCGAGCGGGCTCGGCGGCTCGCCCTCCTTGGTCGGCCAAAATAGCCCGTCGTGCTTGCCGGGACTGCTCGTGAATTTCATCGCGTACTCGGGCACGCCGTTGCCGTTGCGGTCGGCCGAGGCGTAGTCGCGCTCGGCGTCGACGATCGCCTGCAGCACCTTGATGGCGTCGAGCTCGTTTTCCCCGATCCGGCGCGCGCGGAGTTCTTCCTTGCCTGCTTGCGTGTCGAAGCGCCACCGGTCGGCCGTTTTCACGAGCGGGAACGCGAACGGGAAGTCATCATTGCCGATGATGAGCGTCGTCGCGTCCCCCGTCGGCACAAGGGCGTGCTTCGCATCGTAAGAAGCGACGAATTGCCGGCGCATGGTGACGTCGGCGACGGCATCGCCCGACGACAGGTCGCCGGGATCGTTGCCGAGGACTGCACGGATCGCCTTGGCGTCGTCCGCTTTCACCGCGGCGACCAGTGCGTTGACGGCCTCGTCGGGCGTGACGAACGTCTTCTGTGGTGCCTCCGCGGCGAACGCATGCGTGGAAAAGAGCAGCGCTACTGCGAGCAGGAGCAGGAGGAGAGCTTTCCACTCCCAAGCTGCGTGCGCTGGGTCCAATTGGCAGTGCATCTTTGCCTCCGGCGAGGTGAGGGTGTCGTTCATCGCCGTCCTCCGCCACCTCGACCGCCGCCACCGCCGCCGCGCCCGCCACCACCGCCGCCACGCGCCCCTCCGCCGCCGCTCGAGCGCGACATGTTCCCCGAGCTGCGCGCCGAATTCATGCTCGATGTACCGCGATTGCTGTAGTCGCGCGTCTGCGCACCCCCGCCGCGCGTGTCCATCGCGGAACTGCCGCGACCGCTGTAGTCGCGATTGCCTGCGCCATAGCTGCTTGCGCCGCCGCGACTGCCTTGAGCGTCGCGCGCCGAGACTTCACCGCGCTGGATCTGCTCGCGCCCTGAATCCGCGCGCCCGCGGAACGCGTCGCGCGACGCGGCGTCGGCGGACTGACCGCGGCCGTTTTGTCTCGCCACGTTCTGGTCGCGATACGGGACCGCGCCGCGGCGATCGCTGTTGTGCTGCCAGTTGCTATTGCTCACGTTCGTGCGGTTGAAGTTGTTGTAACGGTTGACGTTGACGTTGACGTCACCGCGGCCCCAGTTGCAGTTGCCCCACAGCGCGCCGCCGACGATGACGCCCGCGGTGAAGCCCAGCAGCGCTCCGCCGGCGACGTAGCCGGGCGGATAGTAGTAGTAGGGCGGATACGCGGGATAGGGCCATGCGCCGTACACCACCGTCGGGTTGTAGGTCGGCACGTATACGACCTCGGGTTTGGTCGGCTCGATCTTGATGACGGTCGTGCTGTTCTCCTGGGTGGTGATGACCTTCTGCTGCTCGCTGTCCTGGAGCGAGCCTTGAGCCACTGCCTTTTGCCGCAGGCTCTGTGCAGTGTTCATCACGTCCGCCTGTTGCGCGAGAAACGCATCGCCGAGCTTCTGGGTCCAGTCGAGCTTCTCGCTCATCATGGTCAACACCTGAGGGAACACGCACAGCGACTTGACGCTTGGATCCCACGGCTGATTCTGCAGCGCATCCTCGAGTGCCTTGTCCTTCAGTCCCGGATTGGCCTTTACCCAGCGCTCCGCGGACACGACGTCGAGCGGATAGGTCGATGCCATCAGCGCTTGCGCCAGCAACGCGTCGGGATACAAGGCGATCGGTGCCACCAGCTGATCGAGTTCCTCCTGCGAAAAAGTCTTTTCCGTGGACGCAGGGACAGATGTTGCAGCCGGTGCGGGCGCCGGCGCCGCCGGTGCCGGCGCTTGCGCCTGGACGGTCAGCGCAAGCGAGAGACAGACAACCGTCGCAACGACCGCGTTATGCTTTTTTCCCACCACGAGATCTCCCGAGACCGATATTCGACGTCTCGTTGTACAGGGTTTCGCCCGGAGGCGTATCGAGGCGTGATCGTGCCGCAGCGCAGTTACACCGTCTTTGCAAATCTTGACACGGACTGCCGCCGTTCACATGCGCTCGGGAGATCCGCCGGCTCCTTGAGTCATTCGGGTAACGTCGTGCCCGAAATGCCGGCGCCAATCGCCCGGTGTCATTCCAGACCAACGCGTGAACCTGCGCGTGAACGGACTTGCGCCTGCATAACCCAGGCTTGCAGCGACGTCGTCGAGCGCAATGTGCGACGACGAAATCAGTTGGCGCGCGAGCTCGAAGCGAACGTCATCGAGGACTGCCTGGAAAGTCGTCCCCTCATCGTGCAAACGTCGATTCAATGTGCGCCGGTGCATCGAAAGCGCCTGTGCGACGTCGTCTCCGGAATACTTGCTGTCGAGAAACAATATGCGGAGCGCCCGAGACGCCTGCTGAACGATGCTCGGCACCTTGTCGCAGCTCACCTGGCTTTCGGCGAGTTGCAGAAGCGCCGGATCGGCACCATTCACGGCCTTGCGCAGCCAATGTGCCGAAAAGCGAATTGCGCAGAACTCCGCGTTGAAGGTTGGAGAGACGTTGAGAAAATGCCGGTGGTGCGTAAAGTCATGCGGCTTGGCTGAAGGGATGAAGACTGCGGTCGGCGTCCAGGTGGGCCCGCAGAGCTCGCGCGCGAAGTTCATGTTGGTCGCGATGTACGCGTCAAAGAGCTGTTCGAGACCGGTGACGCCGGCGTCGTAGATCGCAATCCCGAAATCGGCGACGCCGGCCGTTTCCCTCAGAAAGGGGACGGCACCCTCGCAGTTGAGATGCTGATGGACGTTGAGCTTGTGCAGTGCTTCACCGACCGTGGGCGTATTGCGCACGAGCTGCCCGACGACGCCCAGGTCGGACAAGTGCCATACGCGACCCGCCAGGAGGCCGAAATGCGCGCAGCGTGTACGTGCCGCGGCCTCGTGGAGAATCCGACCCAGCGCGACGTAGGGGATCCGAGCATCGGGATCATCGAAGGCTGTCGCTGAGACACCCGCACGCCTGAAAATCGGGATCGGATCGACATCGAATTGCCGAATCAGCGGCGCCAGCGCCGTAAACGCGCCGATCCTTTGCATCGCGGGCGCGGGCGCCGTCGCGGCGTCCCGCATCGAAGGTCTCGCCAAGTGGCTGAAGGACGGCGCACCCATTGGATTTCCCTTAGGCGCGACTATTCCTTGAACGGTAAAACATATCAGTCTATACGACCGACGTCACCGATTGTCAAGAATCGTGATGGTTGCCACAAAACGTGCCGTCGGCCTGTCAAGAAGTGCGAAGACAACCGCGCCGAGGCGGCAACATGATTCGGAAAAGACAATTTGGTTCCCGGCTTTATCCGGCATCTCGTTTGCGCACTAGAGTTCGCCAGGGGATTTGAATGTCGGACTTCGTTGAAGTGGCGTCGACTGAGCACGTGATATCCGGTACCGGCGCATGGGTGAAACCTGCCGACATCGCCGTTGCGTTGTTTAACGTAGGCGGGGAAATGTTTGCGATAGACGATGCGTGCATTCGTTGCGCATCGTCCCTCGCCGCGGGAGTGCTCAACGCGACGGTAATACGATGCTGCCGCTGCGGTTGGCGCTACGATGTCAGAAGGGGTTGCGTGGAGGGCATGCCCGCGCTGCGCATCCAGACATTCGAAACGAAAGTCGTGGGGCCGGCCATTCTGGTCGCGACCACGGCAAGGCAGACGTTCTAGGGCTTGCGGGGGGACATGGAGCGCCGAGAGGTGAGCGATTTGCGCGATTACGCCGTGGCGGAGACCACGAAGGGCGGCCTCCACGTCACGATTCGCGCGCTGCGCGACGAGGATCGCGAGAAGGTGGCAGCCGCGGTCCGCGGTCTCGATCCGGAGTCGATCTATCTTCGCCTCTTCAGCCACCGTCGCGAGCTCACCGACGCGGCGCTCGACCGACTCATGCGATTCGATCCCGCCAGCGAAGTCGTGCTGCTCGCAACCGTAGGTGCTGCGGCCGGCGAGCGCCTGATCGGCTCGGCGCGCTACGTCGTGGGGAAGCCTAACGTTGCCGAGGTCGCGTTCATGGTCGAGGAAGATTTCCACGGACGTGGCATCGCGAGCCTCCTGCTTCGCCACCTCGCACGCGTCGCACGCGTGCAGGGCATCGAAACATTCGAGGCGGACGTGCTCGCCGAAAACAAGGCAATGCAATCCGTGTTCGCGCGCAGCGGCTGGAAAGTCCAGTCGCAGCGCGACGGCGGCACCGTGCACCTCACCATGAGCCTTCCGGATTAGCGGCGAAGACACTCATCGAGTCGCGCCCGACGCATCGCTGGTCGTGGCGGGTAGCGCGGCCCCGGCCTCGAAGCTGCCACCGAGTGCGAGGTGCAGGTTGACCCGCTGCACGAGACGCTCGGATTCCATGCGCAGCAGCGCGACGCGGGCCGAATAGAGCGCGAGTTGCTGCTGCTGCACAGCGCGCAGATCGATCGTCCCGACGCGGTAACGGATGTTGGCGAGCTCCAGCGCACGCTCGTTCTCGCGCACCGCGCGGATCAGGATCTGCTCGCGGTCGTCGGCGGTGCGACCCGCGGCGAGCGCTCCCTCGACCTCGCCGAACACGCGCGCCCCCACCTTGCCGTAGTCGGCGATCGCCGCCTGCTGCTCCGCCGTGCGCGCCTCCACTTGTGCCTGCAGCAGGCCGCCGAGGAAGAGCGGCTGCACCAATCCCGCACCGAAGCTGAAGAGCGGATTTTCGCGGCTCTGCAGCACGAAGAGCTCGGATGAAATCGACGTGAAGTTGGCGACGAGCGTGATGCGCGGCAAGCGGGCGGCTTTCGCCTCCTCTGTGCGATAGAACGCTGCGGCCACACGGCGCTCCGCCGCGACGACATCGGGACGTCGCTCGAGGAGCTCGGAAGGAAGTCCGGCCGGAACGTCACCAGGCCAGGCGGGCAGGGTTTCGGCAACCGCGACGGTGCCCGCGGGGTAACGTCCGACAAGTGTTTCGAGCGCGCGCAATGCGTTGACGTAAGCCAGGTCGAGGCTGCGCGACGTATCGCGCAGACTCTCCACGCTGGCCTGGGCCAGCGCGACGTCGTATTCGTCGCCGTTGCCGATGCGCAGGCGATCCCGCGCAAGTGCTGCGAGCTGCTCGGACGACTGCAGCATCGCTTCCGCCTGCACCTTCTGCAGTCGCGCCTCCACGGCCACGATCCAGCTCTTGGCCACCAGCGCTGCGATCGACTGCCGCGCGAACTCGGCGTCGAGCGCCGTGGACTGGTACTGCAACTCCGTTGCCCGTGTCACGGCGCGCACGCGGCCCCAGAGGTCCAGCTCCCACGATGCGAAGAGGCCGACGCCCTCGATCCCCGACGAATCGCCGCTCATCTTGCCGCCGCCGCGCGCGACGAGGTTCACTTGCGGCCACAGCGGCGACTTCGCGGCAGCAAGGT
>Ga0207643_10002065_pt1 | contig 11076 bp, 6 predicted proteins | sample KBSMisM62_FD_184313 | JGI IMG/M metagenome (GOLD analysis project Ga0207643, IMG submission 184313) | Miscanthus rhizosphere microbial communities from Kellogg Biological Station, Michigan, USA - KBS Miscanthus M6-2 (SPAdes) (version 2) | ecosystem: Host-associated > Plants > Roots > Rhizosphere...
ATGCTCACCAAGCTGGCGACCCACGCGGCGAGCGACCTGAGCGTGCGCAGCCGCGCGGCGGACGAGGAGTTTCGCGAGCACGTGGAGCGGCTGATCGGATCGTGGTCCCTCGCCGATCCGAACCCCGTCGCCTACTCGGCCACCCTGTCTCAGCTGTCGCAGGCGAGCCCGTCCCCCACCGACGACGCGGCCATGGCGCAGCATGCGTGCGAGCCGGCGCGTCTCATCAGCACGGCGCTCGAGATCGGCACCGAAGGCCCGCGGGTCTGGAACGCCGTGGAGACGATGCTCGACCAGGGCGCCCTCGGCGAGCTGCTCGATCTGCTCGACATCGCGCCCAATCCTGCAAACGCCGTGGCCACCGGCGTGTGGGCTCGCATTCTCGCCCGCGACACGCTGCGCCAGCTGCTCGCCGCGCCGCGCCCGGATCACATCGTGATCCGCCGGCTCGTGACGCGAATTGGCGCCGACGCGGCGCCGCAGGTCCTCGAGACGCTCGTTAGCTGCCCCGAGGGCGGCCGTCAGGAGCGGCTGCTCTCCTACCTCGTTCAGATCGGGACGCCGGCGGCGCCCGCGGTCGCGATGCAGCTGCCCGATGCGACACCCGAGCTCGCGCGCGAGCTGCTGGTCTGTCTCATCAAGATCGCCCCGCCGGCGCCGCCCCCGGAGGTCTCACTCTGCCGCGAGCACCCCGACCCGGCGGTGCGACGCGAAGCGGTGAAGTTCCTCCTCGGCTACGCGGCGGCGCGCGAGACGACGATGCTCGCGAGCGTGAACGATCCCGACGAGCGGGTCGCCTATTGCGGAATCGTCGCCGCCGCGCACGGATGCCCGGCAGACGCGGCCGCGGTGATCCGCCGGCGAATCGACACGGACGAGCTCACGGACGGCGCCGTGCGCGCCGCCGGCATCCGCGCGGTCGCCACCCAGACCGACGAGGAGACGCTCACCTGGCTCCTCCGCCGCACGCTCGTCACGGGCGGCATCATGCGGCGCACGCGCCTCGCGCCCGCATCGCCGGAGCTGCTCGCGTCGCTCAGTGCCCTCGCGGCACACTGGTCCGCCGATGCGCGCGCCGCCGTCGCGATCTCGCTCGCACGAACGAGCTCGAGCCCGTCGATCCGCGCCGCGGTGCACGCCCGATGAGCGAGCCGGTCCGCTTCCTCACGTCGTTCGCTCAATCGGTCGCGACGATGGCGCTGTACGGTCCCTCGCACCCGGCACGCAGTCGCGCCATCGACGCATCGTACCGCCTCCTGCAGGATCTCCAGGCGCATGACGCGCAACCGGAGTTCTCCTTCCTCGGCGAGGAGGTCGTGTACGGCCAGCACCCGCTGCGCGAGATGCGCGACTGGGAGTGGGGAGCGCGGCTCGCCGCCGCGGGAGTGCAGCGGCTCGAGTTCGCCACCGACGTCACGCGCGAAGAGTTCGAGGAGTTCCTCGAGGGGATCGTGTCGCGGCTCGCGCTCCCGATGGACAGCTCACAGATGCGCCCCGGGGGCGCTCGGGCCAGCGGGGCGATCCGCTACGGCGCGATCGGCATCCGCGGCGAGAGCCGTTTCGCGTCGTTCGTGCCGGAGGTGAAGCTCCCGATCGCGACGCTCAGCTACGAGCTCACCGAAGAAGTCGCGACCGTCGAATGGATGCACGAGCAGGTGAAAGCGCGCGAGGAGCTTCCCCTGCTCGAGGCGGAATCCGTCGTTCGGTCGCTCGCCGTGGCGATGCATGGCGATCAGGAGATGCTCCTGCCACTGCTCTCGCTGCGGGAGTTCGACGAGTACACCACGACGCACTCGCTCAACGTCTCCGTGCTGACGATGGCGCTCGCCGAGGCGATGGGAATGGGTGCGCGCGACGTGCGCGCCTTCGGCGTGGCGGGGCTGCTGCACGACCTCGGCAAGACGCGCATCCCGCTCGAGGTGCTGAACAAGCCGGGCAGGCTCACCGACGACGAGCGCGTGGTGATCCAGAGCCACACGGTCGAGGGGGCGCGCATCATCCTCGAGAGCGACCGTGACCTCGATCTCGCCGCGGCGGTGGCGTTCGAGCACCACATCATGATCGACGGCGGCGGCTACCCCCACCGCCGGATCGCACGCAAGTGCCACTGCGCGAGCACCCTCGTGCACGTCTGCGACGTCTACGACGCGCTGCGCACGCACCGCCCGTATCGCGTGGCCTGGGAGACGGCCGCGGTGCTCGAGTACATCGAGCAGGGCGCGGGCACCGATTTCGACCCCGACGCCGCGCGCACCTTCGTCGAGCTCATGCGCCGCATGGAGGGACGGATCGAGCACGCCACGCTCGCCGATCTCCGCGCGGGTGTGCAGGCCGCCGCTCCAGCGACGTCTCCCTGACGGAGGGACGCGGGCGGCTCGCGCCGTTCGCGTCTGGTGACCGGACGGCCCGAGGTGCCATCTTGGGGCACCATGGTGACCCCCGACCGGCTCGCCGCGCTCTTCAAGGCCTATCACGCGCCACTCGTCCGCTTCCTCACGCGACGGCTCGGCGACCGCGACGAGGCCGAGGAGATCGCGCAGGAGACGTTCGTCCGCGCACTCAAGCAGGAGACGATCGCGAGCGAGCGATCGTGGTTGTTCGCCGTCGCGTCGAACCTCGTGCGCGACGAGGCGCGCCGCGGCGCGCGCGAGCGAAAGCGGCACGACCTGATCCGGGTGCGGGAGGAAGCGGAGTCGTCGGTCGAACCGGAGCCGACGGCCGTGGAGCGAGAAGAAGCTCGAGCCATGGCGAGGCAGGCGATCGAGATGCTCGGCGAGCGCGACCGCGAGGCGCTGCTCATGCGGGAGGAAGGACTGGGGTATGAGGAGATCGCCGAGGCGCTCGACCTCTCGCTGGCCTCGGTGGGAACCACGCTGTCGCGGGCGCGACGGCGGCTGATGGAGGCGTACGAGTCGCTGCAGCACGAGCGCTCGGCGGAACGCGCATGATCGACCGACCGATGGACGCGAACGACCACCCCGACGAGGGGCTGATCCACGCCTGGCTCGACGACGCGCTGAGCGCGGCGGAGGCGGAGCGCCTCGCTTCGCACGTGCGCGGCTGCGCCGAATGCCAGGCGCGCGTCGCCGAGGCGCGCGGGCTGATCGCGGGCGCGTCGCGGATCGTCGCCGCGCTCGACGACGTGCCGGCGGGAACGCGGCCGGGCTGGGCGCAGGACGCGATCGCCGAGGGCGGCGCGGCGGGCGACCCGGCGACGGCGGGAGCCGCGCCAGATCCGCGCGCCGGATCGTCGCTCTGGCGGTGGCTTCGGGTGACGCCGGGGCGCGCGGCGATCGCCGCAACGATCCTCGTCGCCATCGGGATCACGCTGACGCACGATCGGATCGCGATGGACACCGCCCCGCGCTCGGCGGCGAGCGTGCTGAATCCGCAGCGGTCCGACGTGCCGGCGGCGACCAGCCCCGAGGGGGCGGCGAGCGATGCGGCGAAGCCGCGCGACGCGCTGCTCGATTCCGCCGTCGCCAGGAACATGACGATCGCCCAGGGCCAGCGCACGGTTGAAGCGGCGCGCGGGCCGGTCGTGCCGGCGGCGCCTCCGGCGAGCGCCAGGCTTCAGGCACCGGCGGGAGTGGCGGGGGAGGCCGTGGCGTTGGGCCGTGCCGAGGCGGAGGCGCGGCGCGAGTCGGCGGTGGTGCTGCCGGATCGCTCACGCACACGCTCCGCCAGCACGGGCGCGGCGAGCATGATGACGCCCGAGCCGGCACCGGCGGCCGCGCCGATTCAGCGGCAGCAGGCCGGGGAGGGCTTCATGGCCAAGACGGCGGCCAGGACTGCGGCGAGAAGCTGCCTGCTCCTGGAGAGCCCCGACGCCGATGCGCGCTGGGCGGACCAGCCATTCCCGCTCGTGCTCGCACTCGAGCCGGGACCATCCGACGGGGCGCGCGACGCGGCCGTGTTGACGCCGAGCGGGGAGACGACCTCGCTCCGCGCCCTGTGGAGCCCCGGGAGCGGGGACAGCGTCTCCGTGCGGCTGCGGCGGATCGGCTACTCCGGGTCGATCGCGCTCGGGCCGGAGGCCGGGGCACGCTCGGGGATCGCCGTCTCCGCTGCCGCTCCCACGATGCTCGAGGAGGTCGCGGTCGGCTCATCGGCCCAGGCCCCGCGAGCCCGCGCCGACTCCCGGCGCGCCGATGCGGCCGTCTCCGCGCAGCGGGCGCCAGCCGCCGGTCCGCCGGTGCGTCAGCTTCGCGTCACCGCGCGCAGCGTCGGCTGTCCGGCCCGCTGACGTTCGCGTGCCGGCCTCGCCGTCATCGGCGTTGCGCGAGCGAGACCCTGCCCGAGGCCTGGATGTTGCGCCTTCCCGCACTGGCGCGACGATCCCGTCAGCGTCGCGACAGTACGCACACTTTCTAGGTGTATTTTCTCAATTATAGTGGCAGAATGACGCCATCAAGGCGACTTTTCAGCGGCATTCACGGAACACCGATTCGATGACTACGCTGTCGCCTGATCCGTCCTGGCACCACGACGCCATCATCTACCAGCTGCACGTCAAAGCCTTCCGCGACTCCAACCGCGACGGCTTCGGGGATTTTCGCGGCCTGCTCGAGCGGCTCGACTACATCGCCGAGCTCGGGGTGACGGCCGTCTGGCTGCTCCCCTTCTATCCGTCCCCCCTCAAGGACGACGGCTACGACATCGCCGATTTCACCGGAGTCCACCCCAACTACGGGTCGCTCGAGGACGTCGTCGCCTTCCTCGACGCCGCGCATGCGCGCGGCCTCCGCGTCATCACCGAGCTGGTCATCAACCACACGTCGGATCAGCACCCCTGGTTCCAGCGCGCGCGCACGTCGCCCAAGGGGTCGCCGGAACGCGACTTCTACGTGTGGAGCGACGACCCCAACAAGTATCACGAAGCGCGGATCATCTTCACCGACACGGAGACGTCGAACTGGACGTGGGATCCGGTGGCGCAGCAGTTCTTCTGGCATCGGTTCTTCAGCCACCAGCCCGACCTCAACTTCGACAACCCCGCCGTGCTCGACGGCGTGCTGGACGTGATGCGCTTCTGGCTGCGTCTGGGGGTGGACGGGCTGCGGCTCGACGCGATCCCCTACCTCGTCGAGCGCGAGGGGACGAGCTGCGAGAACCTTCCCGAGACGCACGTCGTGCTCAAGAAGCTGCGCGCCGTGCTCGACGCCGAGTTCCCGGGGCGGATCTTCCTCGCCGAGGCGAATCAGTGGCCGACCGACGTGCGCGAGTACTTCGGCAACGGCGACGAATGCCACATGGCGTTCCATTTCCCCGTGATGCCGCGCATGTACATGGCGGTGGCGCGCGAGGACCGCACGCCGATCGTCGACATCATGGAGCGCACGCCGGCGATCCCGTCGCAGTGCCAGTGGGCGATCTTCCTGCGCAACCACGACGAGCTCACGCTCGAGATGGTGACGGAGGACGAACGCGCGTTCATGTATGGGCGCTACGCGAGCGACCCGCGCATGCGCATCAACGTCGGCATCCGGCGCCGGCTCGCGCCGCTGATGGACAACGGCCGAGACGAGATCGAGCTGATGCACGCGCTGCTGATGTCGCTCCCCGGCTCGCCGGTGCTCTACTACGGCGACGAGATCGGGATGGGCGACAACATCTACCTCGGCGACCGCAACGCCGTGCGCACGCCGATGCAGTGGAGCGCCGACCGGAACGCCGGCTTCTCGAGCGTGGCGACGGCGGCGCTCTACTTCCCCGTGATCGTCGACCCGCCCTACGGCTACCAGACGGTGAACGTGGAGGCGCAGGAGAGCACGGTGACGTCGCTCCTGCAGTGGATTCGCGCGATCATCCGCCTCAGGCGGCGATATTGTGCGTTCGGCCGCGGCACGTTCGAGCCGCTCGCGCCCGAGAACCGGCGCGTGCTCGCCTTCCTCCGACGGTGGCAGGACGAAGTGATCCTCTGCGTGAACAACCTCGCGCGCCACGCGCAGTACGTGGAGCTCGACCTGCGCGAGTTCGACGGCTGGTCGCCGATGGAGCTGTGGAGCGGCCAGGCGTTCCCGACGATCTCGACGCGGCCGTACCTGCTGACGCTGAGCGGTCGCGACTTCCTCTGGTTCCAGCTGCAGCCGCCGGGTGGTCCCGACCGCCTGGGCGCGATCGCGCCGGTGGGGGCATGACACTGCCGCCCGTGATGGAGCTGCTGGAGCAGGAGATGAGCCGTCCCTCGGGGTGGCAGCTGCGGCGTGGCGCGCTGCTGACCGGCGAAGGGGTGACGTTCAAGGTCTGGGCGCCGCGCGCGCGCGAGATCGCGGTGCACGTGGAAGGGGGCGCCGGCGCGGGGGATCATCCGCTGACGCGCGTGGACGGCGAGCGCGGCGTCTGGTCGGCGCTGGTGCCGAACGTCGTCGCGGGTGATCGCTACGGCTACCGCATCGACGGCGGCGATCCGCTCCCCGATCCGGTGAGCCGCTCGCAGCCCGACGGCGTGCACGGACTGTCCGAGGTCGTCGACCCGACGCAATTCGACTGGCACGATGGCGATTGGGTGGGGATGAACCTCCCCGACTTCGTCATCTACGAGCTGCACGTCGGCACGTTCACCCCCGAGGGGACGTTCGACGCGATCATCCCGCGCCTCGGCCAGCTCGCGGCACTCGGCGTGACGGCGATCGAGATCATGCCGGTGGGGGAGTTCCCCGGCGCGCGGAACTGGGGCTACGACGGCGTGCACGTCTACGCGCCGCACCACGCGTACGGTGGGCCCGATGGACTGCGCCGTCTCGTGGACGCGGCGCATCAGCACGGGCTCGGCGTCGTACTCGACGTCGTCTACAACCACGTCGGTCCCGAGGGGAACTACCTCGATCAGTACGGCCCGTACTTCACCGACGTCTATCGCACGCCGTGGGGGCGCGCGATGAACTACGACGGGGCGGGCAGCGACGCCGTGCGGCGCTGGGCGCACGACAACGCGCTGTACTGGATCTGCGAGTTCCACGTCGACGCGCTGCGCCTCGACGCGGTGCAGGGGATCTTCGACTTCGGCCCGCTCGCCTTCCTGGAGGAGCTCTCCGACGAGGTGCACGAGCTCGGGCGCCGCCTGGGCCGCAAGGTGCAGCTCATGGCGGAGAGCGATCTGAACGACCCGCGCCTGATCCGTCCGCCGGAGCACGGCGGCTACGGGCTCGACGCGCAGTGGTCGGACGACGTGCACCACACGATCCACGCGACGCTCACCGGCGAGCGTCACGGCTACTACCAGGACTTCGCCGGGATCGCGACGATCGCCGACGTCTATCGCGAGCCGTTCTTCTACGCACGCCGCTATGCGCCGCACCGCGACCGGATGCACGGGCGCTCGTCGGCCGGCGTGCCGCGGCAACGGTTCATCGTCTGCGCGCAGAACCACGATCAGGTGGGCAACCGTCCACTCGGCGAGCGCCTGGCCACGCTCGTCCCCGCCGAGCGGCAGCGCCTCGCGGCGGCGCTGGTGCTGCTGTCGCCCTACATTCCGTTGTTGTTCATGGGGGAGGAGTACGGCGAGACGGCGCCCTTCGTGTACTTCATCGAGCACGGCGACCCCGCGCTCGTGGAGGCGGTACGGGCCGGACGCCGGCGGGAGTTCGAGGAGCTCGGGCTGCCGGCCGGCGCGAGCCTCGATCCGCAGTCGGAGGAGACCTTCGCGCGCGCGAAGCTGGAGTGGGATCGCCGCGAGTCTCCCTCGGGCGCGCTCCTCCTCGCGCTGTACATGGACCTGCTCGCGCTGCGGCGCGAGGAGCCAACCCTCAAGCCCGGAGCGAGCGTGCTGCACGTCGAGGGATCGGCCGACTGGTGCACCCAGCTCCGGTCCATGCCGCTGCAGGGAGACATCTTCGACGCCGTGCGCGCGCAGCGCACCCTGTGGTGCGCGTTCAACCTCACCGGCCGGCCGCAGAACGTGCCCGTGCCGGTGGAAGCGCCCTGGGGGTGGCGGCTGCGGCTCTCCACCGACGAACCGACCTACGGCGGTGAGGGGCTCACGACGGCGATCGTGCCGCCGGCCGACAAGGTCCCGGCGGCCGATGCGCCCAAGCGGCTGCTCGCGGCGCCGCTGGCGGCCGAGCACCTCGCGCGCACGGTGCGGCTCGCCCCGTGGAGCGCCGCCGTGTACGTGCGCGACTTCGAAGACGGGAGCATCACGTGACGCTCCGCATCTGGCCGGGCCGCCCGTATCCACTCGGCGCGACCTGGGACGGCACCGGGGTGAACTTCGCCCTGTTCTCGGAGAACGCCACCGGCGTGGAGCTCTGTCTCTTCCGCAACGATCAGGACGCCGAAGAGGCGGCGACGATCAAGATCACCGAGCGCACCGATCAGGTCTGGCACTGCTTCCTCCCCGACGTGCGCCCGGGCCAGTACTACGGCTATCGCGTGTACGGCCCGTACGATCCGCCGCGCGGCCACCGGTTCAACCCGAACAAGCTGCTGATCGACCCGTACGCCAAGGCGATCACCGGGGAGATCAACTGGAGCAACCACCTGTTCGCGTACAAGGTGGGCGGGCCGCGGGAGGACCTCGAGCCCGACCTCGTGAACTCGGCGGGGGGCGTGCCGAAATCGGTCGTGATCGACTCCGCGTTCACCTGGGAGGGCGACCGCCCATTGAGCGTGCCGTACAACCGCACGATCATCTACGAGTGCCACGTGAAGGGGATGACGATGCTGCATCCCGACGTGCCGCCCGAGCTGCGGGGCACGTACCTCGGTCTCTGCAGCGATCCGATGATCGAGTACTTCCAGTCGCTCGGCATCACGGCGCTCGAGCTGCTGCCGGTGCACCAGTCCGTCGTCGACCGGCATCTCGCCGAGCGCGGGCTGACGAACTACTGGGGATACAACTCGATCGGATACTTCGCGCCCGACGTTCGCTTCGCCACGCGCGGCCTCGGCAACCAGGTCTACGAGTTCAAGACCATGGTGAAGACGCTGCACTCGGCGGGGCTCGAGGTGATCCTCGACGTCGTGTACAACCACACGGGCGAGGGGAACCACCTCGGGCCGACGCTGTCGCTCAAGGGGATCGACAACTCGGCGTACTACCGGCTGGAGAGCGACAATCTCCGCCACTACACCGACTTCACCGGCACGGGCAACTCGCTGAACATGCGGCACCCGCGGACGATCCAGCTCGTCATGGACTCGCTCCGGTACTGGGTGAAGGAGATGCACGTCGACGGCTTCCGCTTCGACCTCGCCCCCGTGCTCGCGCGCGAGCTGTACGACGTGGACAAGCTGTCGGCGTTCTTCGACATCATGCAGCAGGACCCGACGCTGGCCGACGTGAAGCTGATCGCCGAGCCGTGGGACGTCGGGCCCGGCGGCTATCAGGTCGGCAACTTCCCCGTGCGCTGGACGGAGTGGAACGGCAAGTACCGCGACGCGGTGCGCAAGTTCTGGAAGGGCGAGAAGCATCAGGTGCCGGAGATGGCGAGCCGCATCGCGGGGTCGAGCGACATCTTTTCGGCGAGCGACCGCGGCGTGTACGCCAGCATCAACTTCATCACGGCGCACGACGGCTTCACGCTGCGCGACCTCGTGAGCTACGAGGAGAAGCACAACGACGCGAACGGCGAGAACAACCAGGACGGCCACAACGACAACATCAGCCGCAACTGGGGCGCGGAGGGCGAGGTCGACGATCCGGAGATCATCGACCTGCGCTACCGGTTGATGCGGACGTTTCTGGCGACGCTGGCGTTCTCGCAGGGCGTGCCGATGCTCGCGCACGGCGACGAGATCGCGCGCACGCAGCAGGGGAACAACAACGCCTACGCCCAGGACAACGAGCTGACCTGGATGCCCTGGGACCTCACGGAGGAGCAGAAGCAGCTGCAGGCGTTCACGCGCAAGCTGCTGGCGCTGAGGCAGGCGCACCCCGTGCTTCGCCGTCGCCACTTCTTCCGCGGCAAGCTGCTCAAGGGCTCCAAGCGGAAGGACGTGACGTGGCTGCGTCCGGACGGCAAGGAGCTGAAGGACGGCGACTGGGGCGACGGGGATCTGCAGTGCTTCGGCATGCTGATCGACGGCATGGCAACGGACGAGGTGGACGACCGCGGCCACGTCGTCTCCGGCGACACGCTCCTGCTGCTGCTGAACGGCGGCGAGGTGCCGGTGCGGTTCACGCTGCCGGCGCTGGGCGAGATGAAGATCTGGGTGGTGATGGTGGATACGGCGAAGCACGAACTGCCGGTGGTGCGGCGCGGACGCGTGACGGTGGACCCGCACACGCTGATGCTGCTGCGCTACGGCACGGATCGCCGGATCACCACGAGTGCCGACGTGCGGCACGATCCGCTCACGCCGAAGGAGCAACACACACCATGAGCGACCGATGAGCGAGATCCGCCGGACACCGACGAGCGCGGGGTCTGCCCGCGTTGCCCCAGAGCCCTCCATCCCGCCGATGGACGGCGGCGAGCGTGCGGCGCTGCTCGAGGGACGCCACGGCAACCCGCATCAGGTGCTGGGCGCGCACGAGGCCACCGCCTCGGGGGTGCCGGGCATCGTCGTGCGGGTCTTCCAGCCCGCCGCGGCGGATTGCGCCGTGGTGGTGCACGGCGTGGTGACGGCGCTGCGACCGGAAGGGCACGGCTTCTTCGCCGGCTTCTTCCCCGGCGCGACGATGCCGTTCCGCTACCACCTGCGCTTCATCGCCGAGGACGGCACGACGTGGGAGCGCGGCGACGCGTACCGCCACTGGCCGTCGCTCGGCGAGATGGACCTGTATCTCTTCCGCGAGGGCACGCATCGCAAGCTGTGGCAGATGCTCGGCGCGCACCTGCGCGAGATGGACGGCGACGAAGGCACCTCGTTCGCCGTGTGGGCGCCCAACGCCGAGCGCGTGAGCGTCGTCGGCGACTGGTGCCAGTGGGACGGCCGGCAGTTCCCGATGCGGCGCATGGGCGACAGCGGGCTGTGGGAGCTGTTCATCCCCGGCGTGCGCGAGAACGCGCTGTACAAGTACGAGCTGCGCACGAAGGACGGCGGTCTCCGCGTGAAGACGGATCCGATCGCCCTCAAGTCGGAGCAGGCGCCGAACACGGCGTCGATCGTCGTGCGCGAGAACACGTACCC
>Ga0207643_10002070_pt1 | contig 11056 bp, 8 predicted proteins | sample KBSMisM62_FD_184313 | JGI IMG/M metagenome (GOLD analysis project Ga0207643, IMG submission 184313) | Miscanthus rhizosphere microbial communities from Kellogg Biological Station, Michigan, USA - KBS Miscanthus M6-2 (SPAdes) (version 2) | ecosystem: Host-associated > Plants > Roots > Rhizosphere...
TCCACCAGCACAACGGCTACTACGCCGGCGACTTCTCCGCCCAGACGCCCACCACCTTCGGTCCCGTCAGACCGGCCGCGTCGGGCTGGCGCTAGACCCCGACCACCGCATCCCCGACCGCGACCAGTACCACGACCAGGCAGGCCACGATGACCACCACACAGATCCTGACCACGGCGAGCCGGCACCCATCTCCAGCAGACCCCGCACGTGCGCTGCCCCACCTTCTCGCTCGCCGCCGCCGCTCGGTCGCCCTCGGGCTCCTGGTCTCCGCCAGTTCGTCGTCGTTCTCGAGACCTCGATCGTGAACGTCGCTCTCCCCCTGATCCAGGCCGACCTCGGGATTGGCCCTACCGGGACCACCTGAGTGGTCAACGCCTACATTCTCGCGTTGGGCAGCCGGCTGCTCATGTCTGGTCGGGCCGGGGAGCTGTTCGTCGACGCCGCATGTTCATCGCCGGGGCGATCCTGTTCGCCTCGGGCACCCTCCGCAACGCCGCCGCCAACCCGACGTTGCTCAGAGCGGGCCAAGCATCCAGGCGGCCGGCGCTGACGCACTGAGCCCGGCCGCGCTGTCGCTGCTTCTGCGGACCCTCCCCGGTCCAGCGCGGGCCCGAGCCAGGAGCATCTGGGGGCGCCGCCTCCGGGCTCGGCGGAGCCACCGGCATCTTCCTCGGCGGCGTTCTCGCCGGCACCTTTCGCTGGTCGTCGGTCTTCCTGATCACCGTGCCCGTCTCGGTCGCGGCCTCCTCCTCGCCCGGCAGGTGCTCGAGGAGGGAGCGCGCGGCACCCGCCGCCGGTTCGACCGGCGCGGCGCGGCGACCACCACCGGGGCAGCCCGCGGCGAAGTCGATGTCGTCGGTGAGTCTTGACGGGCGGACCTGCGCTCGGCTTCAGTGAGTAGATCAGGACAGTCCAGGAGGATTCCCATGTCCGCTGCAGAGAACAAGGCCGCGACCCAAGCCGCGTACCAGGCCTTCGGCGCCGGCGACCTCGAGGGGGCCATGAAGGACATGGCCGACGACATCGAGTGGATCGTGCCAGGCAACAGCAGCATCAGCGGCACGTACCGAGGCAGGGACGAGGTCGCAGGCTTCTTCATGACGCTCGCAAGCAAGTCCTTCCGAACTGAGCCGCAGCACTTCATCGCCGACGGCGATCATGTCGTCGTGCTGACCCGCATTACCGCAGACGGCCAGTCCGCGGACCAGGCGGATGTTCTGACATTTCGGGGTGACAAGCTAGCGAAGTTCCAGTCGGCCGGTGACACCGCTTTGCAGGAGAGCATCTGGGGCAAGAAGTAACCGCGGTTCACTGTCATACAAAGCCGTCGGCTCTGCTCGCGACGCTGCATGTGGTCGCCTACTCTCGCATCGCCCACACTGTCAGTCCCCCGCCACGGAAATGCGTCACGGTTGTGGCCGGCTGCGATTGGCCAGCTCGTTACGGCCACATCCAAGACTCGCGAGTGGGAGCTCCACGGATCGCCTCCGTGTGACTCGACTGTTCGACGGGCAGCTGCAGCAGGGCAACGCGCGTGTCGCCACCCGGGACTACTGCGGGCCTGGCGGCCGACACCCGTGCAAGGATGACGCATGTGCCAGATCGGCTGTCATGGTGCAGCGTGGTGGCTTCCCACCGGATCTTGTGAGAGTGCGTGAGTGGTTGGCCTGCGGCGCTCGGGCCGCACGTGCCGCTGCCCGCCAGTTGCCGATCCTCGCCGGGATCCGTCCGGTAGATCGCTCCCTCGTGGCCGCCGACGTACTGGCCGGTCTTTCCCTTGCTGCGCTCGGGATCCCTGCGGTTCTCGGCTATGCGGCCATTGCCGGCATGCCAGTGGTGACCGGCCTGTACACCATGCTGATTCCGATGGCAGCCTTTGCGGTGCTGGGCTCGTCGAGGCATCTCGTCGTCGGTGCCGACTCCGCGACCGCGGCCATGGTGGCGGCGGGTGTCGCTGGTCTGGCAACCGTCGGTACGCCGCGCTACGTCGAGCTTGTCGGGCTGGCCGCGCTCATTACTGGAGGGCTACTTCTCCTGGCTCGGGTCGCGCGCCTGGGTCTGCTCGCCGACTTCCTCTCCCGCACCGTGCTGATCGGCTTCCTCACCGGCGTCGGAATATCGGTCGCGCTCGGACAGCTCCCCGACTTGCTCGGCGTGACCGTGCCGCACGGGGGCGCGCTCGCGACGCTGGTTGGCTCGCTCGAGATGATGTCACGAGCCTCATGGGCGACCATCGCGGTCGCTTCCGCGGTGATGTTTATCGTCGTGGTAGTGCGGAGGGTGAACCGGCGGGTGCCCGGCGGACTGTTGGCGGTGGTGGGGGCGACGGTCGCAAGTGTGGCTTTCGACCTGCCGCAGCACGGTGTGTCGGTTGTGGGTCACGTTCAGAGCGGCCTCCCCTTCTTTTCGGCGCCGGCACTGTCGGTGGCGGACGCCGGAGCGTTGCTCGGTACCTCTGCCGCAATGTTCGTGGTCATCCTCGCCCAGAGTTCGGCGACCTCGCGGGCGTACGCCGCTCGCTACGATGAGTCGGTCAACGAGGACGCCGACCTCGTCGGCCTAGGTGTGGCGAACGTGGCGGCCGCCTTCACTGGCAGCTTCGTCGTGAACGGCAGCCCGACCAAGACGCAGCTCGTCGATAGTGCCGGTGGGCGCTCGCAGTTGGCAATGCTCACCTGCTCCGGGGTGGTGGTGGTCGTACTGCTCGGTTTGACCGGGCCTTTGGCCCACCTGCCTCAGGCGGTGCTGGCCGCCGTAGTCTTCATCATTGGCATCGAGCTAGTCGACGTCCGGGGTTTGCGTCGCACGTTTCGTCTCCGACGCGGCGAGTTCGTTGTTGCGTTGGTGACCGCGACTTCGGTGGTGGCGCTCGGCGTGGAACAAGGTATTGCCTTCGCGATCGTTGCTTCGATGGTCGACCACCTAAGTCACAGTTACAGTCCGGCCACCTCAGTGCTGGTGCGAGGCACGGACGGCCACTGGCACGAGGAGAAGCCAGACCCTGATACCCGTACGGACGGGGCGCTCCTCGTTTATCGCTTTCCTGCCAATCTGTACTTCGCGAACGCGCATCGCCTGGCCACCGACGTAAACGCATTCATTGCTGCCGACAACCCGCCTGGCGTGTTCTGCCTAGATGCGCCCGGCATCACCGACATCGATCTGACCGCGGCCGACACCCTTCGGCGAGTGATTGCCCATCTCAACATTCACCGGGTGCAGTTCGTGATGTCCTCCGTCAGCGCACGGAACCGTCAGCAACTGGCCGGCTACGGGTTGCTCGAGGAGATCGGGGAGCACGCGCTGTACGCCACGCCCGGCGCGGTGCTCGAGGCCTTCCACGCAGGCACGCTGAAGCAGCAGCACAAATAGCTGACGGGGGTCTCACAGAGTCACATTCACCACGACACAAAAGCGCGCCATGCGGAGGCGCGCATGCCGTACCAGGCGGAGCTTGCGACCGTGGGCACGCAAGAAGGCCTCAAGGCGACGGCAGCGAGGCGGCCGATCCGGAGCGGTTCTTCACCAACAGCCTGTGCTGGAATCACTACAACGGCTGCGCCGGTGACATCCGGGTTTCGGCTCAGGCGGCCGCCATCCGCAGGAGGTCCGCCTCCACCGCCGCCTGGTCTTGCGACGTCGGCGGCACGATCCTCGCGTCGGCGATCAGCCCGGCGCCGTCAAGGTCGTACCGGTGGAACAGCACACCCCGCGGTGCCTCCGAGCCGCAGCCCACGCCAGCGCGCGGTGGCACCTCGACGTACGACGGAGCCTCACCTCTGCTCACCCTGGCCTTCACCAGGGACCTGCCGCATCAGGTGCCCAAGACGGAGCAGGACCCCGACCGGACTGAAGCCGAAAGGCACGCCTGACCAAGGGCCGGTCGTCACTCACACACCGCTCAGCCCACGAGCCGGCGGAGGAGGTCGACGTACGCCTCCAGGTGGCGGTCCCCAAGGAAGCGCTCATACACGGTCCGGCGCCCGGCATCGCCAAGAGCCGCGCGGAGCTCCGGGTCACCGAACAACGTGGCCAGCACGTCGCCGAGACCCTGGACATCGCTTGGATCACGAAGCAATACTCCGTCGACCATGTCGGTGATCTGGTCCACGATGCCACCCACTGCCGAGGCCACCACGGGACGGCCCTTCCACATCGCCTCGGTGACGGTCAGCCCGAAGCCCTCCACGAGGCTCTTCTGGACCACGATGCTCGCCCGGCGCTGCAACGCGTTCACCAGAATCGCGTTCTCGTCGACGTCGTCCATAGGCAGGCAGACGAGATGGACCCGTCGCCGCTCAGCCGGGCTCAGTCGGCGCCACCCGTCCCGACACTCCTCCAGGACGACCCCTCCCTCGGGGTCGTCGGAGACTCCCGCGACCTCTGGGCCGGCCAACACCAAGTGGACGTCGTCCGGCAACGAGGCCATGGCCTCGACGAATCCCTGCTGTACGCCGGGCATGTCCTTGAGCCGATCCCACCGACTCACCTGGACCACCAGACGCGCTTCAGCGGGAACCGGCTCGCCCTCCGCCTGCAGCCCGTGATGGCACCGGACCTCGCCCACCCGACCGTCCCTCCGGACGAACTGCAGCGACGCGTCACCACCGTCCTCACCCGTACCGTCGACAATTCCGGAGCGGAGCAGCACTGCCTGCGCCATCGCATCGCTGAGGTCCTGGTTCTTCGCGCTCAACGGATCGATCGATGGGGTGATGATGCGCACGGCCTCCGGCGGGCACCAGGCCGGGACATACACGCTACGCGAGAAGACGAAGGCGTCGGCGTGCTGGATCATCGGCCGCAGGAAGTCCCAGGCGCGATCGGTCAGCTCGTTCGAGGTGTCCCGGCCGACGTGGCAGCGCCAAACCACACGTGCCCCCGCGGCGCGCAGGCGGTCCACCATGCCAGCCGTCTGCGGGTCGTGCAGCAAGACGACGTCACCGATGGAGACTCGGGCGGTCAGCTCCTCGATGTCGGCCTCCAGGGCATCGGCCACCAGCACGCGCTCGGCTTGCCCCAGAGGTCCGCCGTCACCTGCCTCGCCGTGCAGCATGTTGTGCACGCGCTTGGTGACCGTGAAGAACTCCGGGTTGCCGGTGAGCACGAGCCAGCGGGTGTCGATGTGCACGCCACGCACGTAGGCGAGCAGGGTCTGCAGCATCTCGGCCACGCCCCCACCCTGTGCGGTTGCGTTGACGTTCCAGATGGTGCCTTCGCCCATGAGCGCACGCGCCTCGGCTGCCACGTCCGCGAACCGGATGATGCGATCCGGTGGCAGCAGGTCACTGAACCGGTCCATCTGCAGTGACTGGATCTCGACTTCCTCCATCGTCGCCACACCCTCACGCGTCGTCACAGAAGGGCCTCATCATAGGTCCATGCCTCCGGGTCGAAGTTCCTGATCAGGTCGACCGTGCCCGCCGGGCCGGGCACGCGTTAGGGCAGAAGGTCCCGGATCGGCTGAGGTCACCGTCGCCCTCGGGCGCAGAGCCGACGCCGTGCTCGAGGACGCGGACCGGCGGGTCCGCAGCGCGGACCCTGCTCAAGGGCCTTGTCTCTCGGGACCTACGCCCCTGCCGTCTTCGCCCCTGCCGGGCGAGGCTCGGAGCAATCGAGAGGCACACCCATGAGCGCACCCACCCGGACCCTGGCTCTTCGCGTGATCGAACTGGCCTGCTGTGCACCGAGCGTGCTCAACACCCAGCCGTGGCGCTGGCGCGTCGTCGATGACGCCACCATCGACCTGCACGCCGACCGGCAACGCCAACTGCAGGTCAGCGACCCCTCCGGGCGCAACCTGGCCATCAGCTGCGGCGCGGCGCTGCATCACGGATTCGTGGCTGCGCAGGCGCTGAGCCTGACGCCGACCATCGAGCTGCTTCCGTCCCCCCACGACCAGGACCACCTGGCACGCCTCACCCTCGCTCCCGGTGTTCCGACCGGCGAAGCATGCGAATCCCTGCAAGCACTCCAGACGAGACGCACCGACCGGCGCCGGTTCACCTCGTGGCCGATACCTGACGCACGGCTGGCCCAGCTGGCCGAGGCAGCCACGCCGTGGGGAGCACGTGCCATCCCCCTCACCGATGTGAGCACCCGTCACCGGGCCGAGCAGCTGGTGGAGAGCGCGATGTCGGCGCAATCATCTGACGCGCGGTACGCCGAGGAACAAGTCACCTGGATCGGTCGCAGTCGCGTGGACGGGATCCCGATGGCGCACGCCGCGCCCCACGCGCCGGACCTTCCGTCGATCCGCCCGAACCGATTTGCGAGCGACGCCGAGGCAGCCTCGGCCGCCGAGGCCGCAGCCCGTGTGGTCGACAGCTCGGACGGCCTGTTGGCGATCTGCAGCGCCGCCGACGACCAGCTTGCGTGGCTGAGGGCGGGAGAGACACTCAGCGCGGTGTGGCTTCAGGCGACCCGTGACGGTCTCTCGATCGTGCCGCTGAGCCAGGTGATCGAGGTCGACGAAACCCGTGAAGCACTGCACGAGGACGTCTTCGACGGCATGGCCCGCCCCCAGGTCCTGATGCGGGTGGGCTGGCTGGAGAGCACCCGAACGAGCCTTCGCCGCACCCCGCGTCGACCGGTCGCCGAAGTTCTCGAGGACTGAGCGACATGCACGAGGACACCAGATACGTCCGCGACTTCGCCGAAGGCGACCGGTTCCAGTCGGACCTGCTTGGAGGCAAGGGCGCGAACCTTGCGGAGATGAGCCGGCTCGGGCTCCCGGTACCGCCAGGCTTCACCATCACCACCGAGGCCTGCCGCGCCTACCTGCGCGACGGGGCCGTCCCGGACGGTCTCGACAGCGAGGTGGGCGAGCACCTCGCCCGTCTCGAACGACACATGAACCGACGTCTGGGTGACCGCTCGGACCCCCTCCTGGTCTCCGTGCGTTCGGGCTCCAAGTACTCGATGCCGGGCATGATGGAGACCGTCCTGGACATCGGCCTCAACGACGAGTCCGTCCACGGCCTGGCCCGTCACGGTGGCGAACGCTTCGCCTTCGACTCCTACCGTCGCCTCATCCAGATGTTCGGAAGCACCGTGCTCGGGATGGAGCCCAAGGTGTTCGCCACCGCGCTCGCCGAGCTCAAGGACGATCGCTCGCGCGCGGACGATGCCGGCCTCGACGCCGATGACCTGCGCGAGCTCGTGACCACCTACCACGCCCTCGTTCTGCAGCACACAGGCCGCAGCTTTCCCCAGGACCCCCGCGAGCAGCTCGACCTCGCCGTACGAGCGGTGTTCGACTCCTGGCACACACCCCGGGCCGCCTACTACCGACAGCGCGAACACATCTCGGAGGAGCTCGGCACAGCGGTGAACGTGCAGGCGATGGTCTTCGGCAACCGAGGTGCGTCCTCCGGCTCCGGCGTGGCCTTCACACGCGACCCGGCCACGGGTGCCAGTGGCGTGTACGGCGACTACCTGCAGCACGCGCAGGGCGAGGACGTCGTGTCCGGCACCCGCAACACGGTTCCCCTGAGCGACCTCGCCGAGCTGGACGAGGCATCCTACGACGAGCTCCTCGAGAACATGGCCACCCTGGAGAATCACTACCGGGACATGTGCGACATCGAGTTCACCATCGAGGGCGGCAAGCTCTGGATGCTCCAGACCCGCGTGGGCAAGCGCACTCCCGAGGCGGCGTTCCGGATCGCGCACGCCATGGTCGATGAAGGACTACTGGATCTCGACGAGGCCCTCGGACGGGTGAACGGCGCGCAGCTCGCGCGGCTGATGTTCCCCCGGTTCGATGACCTGGCGACACGCGAACTCCTGACTGTCGGTGTCAGCGCCTCTCCCGGCGCCGCCGTGGGCCGGGTAGCACTCGATTCCGAGACAGCCGTGGAGTGGAGTGTGCGTGGCGACGACGTCATCCTCGTCCGTGAGGAAACCAACCCCGACGACCTCCAGGGCATGGTCGCTGCCCGTGGCACCCTCACGAGCCGCGGTGGCAAGACCTCCCACGCCGCCGTCGTGGCGCGTGGCATGGGGCGGCCGTGCGTGTGCGGAGCCGAGGCCCTGACCGTCGATCTCGTGCACCGACAGGTCCAGGTCCGCGGCGGGCCGGTCCTCCACGAGGGTGACGTCATCTCTCTCGACGGGACGAGCGGAGAGGTCTTCGCCGGCGCCGTTCCCGTCGTCGACTCGGCCGTCGTCAGCTACTTCGACGGCAAGGAGGTCGACGACCCCGTCGTCGACGCCGTGGCTACCCTCCTGACCCACGCCGACGGCGTACGCCGGATGGACGTGCACGCGAACGCCGATACCCCTGAGGACGCTGCACTGGCCCGCCGGTTCGGAGCCCAAGGCATCGGGCTCTGTCGCACCGAGCACATGTTTCTGGGCGCCCGGCGGGTCCTGATCCAGGACCTGGTGCTGGCCACCGGCGACGAGGATCGAGATGCGGCGCTGGCTGCCATGTTGCCGCTGCAACGGGAGGACTTCTCCCGGATCCTCACCGAGATGGACGGGCTGCCGGTCACGATCCGGCTTATCGACCCACCCCTGCACGAGTTCCTGCCCGACCTGACTCAGCTCTCGGTCGACACGGCCCTGGCGGACGAGCGTGGGGGGAACGGTCCCGTCGCGCACCCGCTCCTGGCGGCCGTGCGTGCCGCCCACGAGCAGAACCCGATGCTCGGCCTGCGCGGCGTGCGGCTCGGACTGCTCGTTCCCGGCCTGGTCGCCATGCAGGCGCGGGCGATCCTCGAGGCAGCGGCCGACCTGATCGAGGCCGGTGGCGATCCGCGGCCGGAGATCATGGTGCCTCTCGTCTCCACCGTGCGGGAGCTCGCGCGACTGCGGCGAGAACTGGCCGGCGTGGCCGACGAGGTGGAGGCCGCGCGCGGCTTCGCCGTACCGCACCGCATCGGGACCATGATCGAGGTACCACGCGCTGCGCTGACGGCTGACCAGATTGCGAGTGAGGCGGAGTTCTTCTCCTTCGGGACCAACGACTTGACCCAGATGACCTGGGGCTTCTCCCGCGACGACGTGGAGGCCGCATTCTTCCCGGCGTACCTCACCCAAGGGATCCTGGCCGTCTCGCCCTTCGAGTCGCTGGACACCGAGGGCGTGGGTTCGCTGATCACCACCGCGGTGGCCAAGGGACGAAGGACACGACCCGACCTCACGCTCGGCGTCTGCGGCGAGCACGGGGGCGACCCGGACTCGATCCACTTCTTCGAGGCCGCCGGGCTCGACTACGTCTCGTGCTCACCGTTCCGCATCCCGGTGGCCAGGCTGGAGGCTGCGCGCGCCGTGCTCCTCGGTACCACGCCAAGCGACTGAGCAGGGCGTCATGCGCATCACGGCGGACCGAGCCCGTCTTCAGCAGGACGCTGCGGACCAGACCGGTGGGTGGCGCTCGCGACTGTCCACGGTGTCCCTGCCAGCCGACACCGATGGCGGGCCCTGATCGTCGCCGCCTGGCGAGCGGCGCTCTGGACGCCCACGCAGAGTGCTGGAGATGGTCAATGACAGCGGCTCCCGTGTCACCCTGGGCGGGTGGAGCCTGGGCGGCGTCGTCGCCCGTGAGTTCGCGCGGCAGCACCCCGAGGCCGCGCGCCACGCGATCAACTACGGCACCCCGGTCGTGCTTGGGCCCAGGTTCACCGCCCTCGCGCGCCTACGGTCCGCAGCGAGCGTCGTTGCCGCGGTCGCTGAGCGGCTCGACGTCGAGTCGCCCACCCAGATGACGCCGGCCGTCGTGTCCCCCGTCGGGACCGGATCGTGTCCTGCGGGGCGTGCATCGACCGATTCTCGCCGCACGCCGAACACGTGAAGTCTCGTCGACCCACATCGCATGGGACTCTCCGGACGTGTGGCGCATGGTCGCCGACCGCCTGGTGCGTCGCAGGTCACAGTCGGTGTCGCGTGTGGACCTGCGCCTGGTGGGCACCAGGAGTAGATGAGCAAAGACAAAGCATCCGAGGCCCGCGAAGGGCTGCTCGACAGCGTCACCGGCAAGGCCAAGGAAGTGGCCGGCGCCGTGAGTGGCAAGGACGACCTGGTCGAGGAGGGCCAGCTCCAGCAGGCCGAGGCCCGCAACCGCAAGGCCGCGGTCGCGGACGAAGCCGTCGCCGATGCCAAGCGCGCGGAAGCCAACCAGGAGCTGACCGAGGCCGCCCGCGAGGCCGCCGAGAAGAAGCAGACGGCGCGCGCCCAGGCCCAGCACGAGGAGTCCCTCGCCGAGAGCCAGCGGGAGACCGAGCACGCGGCCGCCGCCGTCGAGGCCGAGCGCCAGGAGAACGCAGGTCGCGAAGCCGCTGAGGAGCGAGCCGAACAGCTCGCCGAGTCACGGCTGCGTGACGCCGAGGCGATCGCCGCCGACGCCACGTCCACCGAGCAACAGGCCGTCGCCGAGAAGCTCCGCCTGGAGCGGGAGGCCGCCATCGCCGACAACCAGGCCGCGCAGCTGCGCGCCCAGACCGAGAACTGAGGACCACCATGATCAGCACCCTCATCGCACTGCCCTACGAGATCGCTCGCCTGCCGCTCACCCTTGTCGACAGCAAGCTCGCCTACCGGCTGCCGGAAACCTCCGGGCCCCGCCTAACGCTCGACCGGGCCATCGGCTCGGCCGACAAGGTCGCCGGCTCCGTGCTCCGCAACCGGGTCATCGCCCAGCGCGGTGCCGATCGCATCGAGCGCACCGACAAGCTCGTCGCGGCTGCACGCTTGGAGCAGGCCGCCGCCCAACGACGCGAGCAGGCCGCCGAGACGACCGCCGATCGTCGCCAGGCGGCCGCGCAGAAGCGCAAGGCCGCGCAGGACCGTGCCGCCTCGGGCCTCGAGGAAGCCGCCGCCGCCGAGGCGCGCGGCAAGCAGGAGGCCAAGGCCGAGGCCACCGAGGCGGCCGCAACGACGAAGGCCGCCGCGGACAAGCGCGCCGCGAGCCGCATCGACTCGGCCGAGCAGCGCAAGGAGATCGCCGACTCTGCCGCAGAGGCCGACAAGCAGGCTGTCCAGCGTAAGGCGGAAGCCGAGCGCGCCGAGGCCCGCAAGACCGCGCAGGAAGCCGCCGAAAGCCGCGACG
>Ga0207643_10002077_pt1 | contig 11032 bp, 10 predicted proteins | sample KBSMisM62_FD_184313 | JGI IMG/M metagenome (GOLD analysis project Ga0207643, IMG submission 184313) | Miscanthus rhizosphere microbial communities from Kellogg Biological Station, Michigan, USA - KBS Miscanthus M6-2 (SPAdes) (version 2) | ecosystem: Host-associated > Plants > Roots >...
GGTCGCCGATCCACGGTCCACCGTTGCCTGTGCCCCAATACGCCAGGTTCGTCTCGGGATCGTAGTTGCCTGCCACCCACACCGAGCCGCCGCCGGTCTTCCACTGCTCGCCGCCCCTCGGCCACGTCTCGCTCCCAGGCTCGCCGGGCGCCGGAACAGTGTAGGTGCGCCACAGCTCCTTCCCGGTGTCCGGGTCGTAAGCGGCGATGAAACCGCGGATGCCGAGCTCCCCGCCAGATGTACCGACGAGCACTTTGCCATTCGCGACAAGCGGCGCGAGGCTCATGTAGTGGCCGGCGCGGTTGTCGGCGACTGTGGTGGACCACACCGTGCGTCCCGTTCGCACGTCCAGCGCCATCAGCACCGCGTCGCTGGCGGCCAGAAAAACTTTGTCTCCAAGAAGGCCGACGCCGCGGGTCGTCGGATGCCGATTGATGACTGCCGGCCCGAGCGGACGACGATAGCGCCATAACACCGTGCCCGTCGCAGCCTCGATGGCAATCACCTGGCTGCCGGGTGTTGCGACGAACATCACGCCGTCGTGCACGATGGGTGCGGCTTCGTGCCCGTTGATCGCGCCCGTGGAAAACGACCACACCGGCTTCAGCCGGGCGACGTTGGCGGCCGTGATCTGCGTAAGGGGGCTATAGCCCCACCCGTCGTACGTCCGACGGTTCATCATCCAGTCGCCATCGTCCGGATTCTTTAACCGCGACTCGGTGACCGGCGTGTAGTTGCGGAGCACAGCCGGCATGGGCGTGGGCCCGGACGGCGCTTGCGGCGGAAGCAGCGGCGGTGGGGGCTCCTGAGCCCACAGCACGGCCGCACCGACGAGTGCGAGTGCGAGCGAAACGGGAGCGAGGACCCTGATCATGGCGGCCGGATGGTACCACGCAGCCCAAAGCAGCCGGTCACGCTGCGCGACGACCGTCATGAGCACGAACTCGGCGCACGGGAGCGACGTTGACTCAGGCTCTTGGGGCCCCATAGTTCGAATACGCTTGGAGTCAGGGCGTCGGAAGAAAGGGCGGGTGCCGTGGGTGTGAGCTTGACGAAGCCGTTGATCCTTGCTGTCGGCCTGTTCGCGGCGATCGTGACCGCGCCCGTTTCACTCCTCGGGCAGTGGCCGGCCTACCCAACTGCGAGCGTCCCTCGAACTGCCGACGGCAAGCCGGACCTCACAGCGCCTGCCCCTCGCACAGCCGACGGCAAGATCGACTTTACGGGCCTATGGAACTACGCCGGGGTACTCGGATTCCGCGGTGGACCACCGCCTTCACCTCCAGGCACTCCACCCGAGGCGACGTTCTGGAACATCGAGGCCGGGATCAAGGAAGGCCTGCCGTTCCGCCCGTGGGCCGCCGAGTTGCGGAAGCAGCGCATGGCGGTCGAGAGCAAGGACAACCCGGATGCAGCCTGCCTTCCGCTCGGACACATGCAGCTGCACACGCACTCACAGCCGCGGAAGATGATTCAGACGAAGGATCTCATCGTGATCCTCTACGAGGCGAACGCCGGTGTGCGCCAGATCTTCCTGGATGGCCGGCCCGCTCCCAACGACGACCCGCAACCATGGTGGTTCGGATACTCACGCGGCTGGTGGGAAGACGACACGCTGGTCGTCGAAACGACTCATTTCCGCGATCTCGGCTGGCTCGACGTGAACGGTGCACCGCTGACTTCCGAAGGAAAGATCATCGAGCGATTCCGCCGGCCGACCTTCGGCCGCCTCGAGATCGACGTCACCATTGACGACCCCAAGGCCTACACGAAGCCGTGGACGGTACGCGTCAATCAACGCCTGCTGGTCGACACGGATCTGATCGAGTTCGTGTGCCTCGAAAACGAGAAGTTCAGCAGCCAGATCCGCAAATAAGGCAAGAGGATCGTCGGCGCGCTATGATTCGACCATGCGCGCTTTCGTAAGGTTTCTTGTCTTTCTGCTCGTGCTCGCCGTTCTGGTGGGCGGAGTCGCCTGGTTCTGGGCCGGACGGTCCGCTGGCCCGACCATCACCATCCGTCAGCCAGGGAAGTTCGTCGGGCAAAACTCCTCGCTCGAGTTGATGGCCGAAGCACCCGAGGGGAAGTTCACAGCCATCGACGTCACAGTCGAACAATCAGGCAAGTCGTTCCCGGTCTTCACGCTGGACCAGCCGCAGGGCGACATACGGCAGGAATCTGCGGAGCGGCTGTACGTGATGCGCCCCGTCGGCAAACGCGCACTACCCGATCTCCAGTCAGGTCCCGCACGCATCGTCATCAAAGCCTCGCGTCCAGTGCTCTTCGGGCTCCGCAACGTGAGCTCGACGACGACACACGATGTGACGGTGCGACTCGAGCCGCCACAGGTCGGCGTGCTTTCGACGTTTCACTATATCAATCACGGCGGCAGTGAATTCGTCGTGTATCGCGCCACGCCTGCAGACGTGGAATCCGGAGTTCGCGTCGGCAACATCGAGTACACAGGTTTTCCAGCGAGCGCAGTCGGCATCACATCCGATCCCGCTCTGCGCGTCGCGTTCTTCGCGCTTCTGTTCGATCAGGATCTCAACACGGACTTCAATATCTTCGCGCGCGACCCTGCGGGAAACGAGGCGCTCGCGGCACTCGATCATCAGGTGTTCCCCAAGCCGTACTCGAAGAGCCGTATCGAGATCGACGATAAGTTCATCGGCCGGGTCGTACCGGCCATCGCAGGTAATTCGCCTCAGGAGAAGATTCCCACTGACGATCTGCTGTCAGGCTTCCTGATGATCAACGGCGACCTCCGGCGGAAGAACAATCAGTACCTGACCGACCTGGCGAAGAAGTCGGCCCCCGAAATGCTTTTCAAGGGACCGTTTCAGCAACTGGGGAACTCGCAGGTCGAGGCGCGATTCGCCGACACGCGCACCTACGTCTACAAAGGCAAAGAAGTCGACCGGCAAGTGCATCTCGGCTTCGATCTGGCCGTCACCGCCAACGTCCCGGTGGTCGCCGCGGAGGCCGGGACGATCGCCCACGCTTCTGACCTCGGTATCTACGGGAACTGTGTCGTCATCGATCACGGCCTCGGCGTGCAGTCGCTGTATGGGCACCTGTCGTCGATTGGCGTGAAAGTCGGCGATCACGTGGAAAGAGGGGCCGAACTCGGTCGAAGCGGAATGACTGGCCTCGCCGGCGGGGATCACCTCCACTTCACGATGCTCGTGGGCGGACAGCAGGTCACACCAGTCGATTGGTGGAGCAAACAGTGGTTCGAGGACCGCGTCCGTCGCAAGATCAAGGCAGCCGGTGGCGTGTGATAATTGAAGGTTGCGGGACCCATCCTTCATGAACACATACCTTCGTCTTTGCGTGGCTTTTCTACTGCTCGGTTCCATCGCATGCGGAGGCGGCAACACTGAGAAGTCGGCCGCTCCGCCCGCTACGGCAGTTGCCGACCCGGTTAACCCGGACACTGCTGGAGCCCTGAAGGGATCCATCAAGCTCGAGGGAACACCCCCGGCCGCTCAAACCATCAACCGTCGCTCAGACCCGTACTGCGAGCAACAAGGCGAAGCGAAGACGCAGAACTTCATCGTCAGCAACGGCGGACTGGAGAACGTGTTCGTTTACGTGAAGGACGGGCTGGGTGACATGAAGTTTCCGGTTCCCACCACAGCCGTGGTGTTGGATCAGAAGGGCTGCACTTACGCGCCGCGAGTCTTCGGCATTCAGGCTGGTCAGCCGCTCGAGATCCTGAACAGCGACGAAACACTGCATAACATTCACGCACTGCCGATGAACAACCGCGAGTTCAATCGCGGGCAGGCGCTCAAAGGACTGAAGCACACGCATGTGTTTACGACGGCCGAGGTGATGGTGCCGTTCAAGTGTGATGTCCACAACTGGATGAACGCGTGGGTCGGCGTGCTCAATCACCCGTTCTACACCGTCAGTGGTTCCGGTGGCGCCTTCGACATTCAGCGACTGCCTCCCGGCACCTACAGCATCGAAGCGTGGCACGAGAAGCTCGGCACGCAGACGCAAATGGTCACGATCGGCCCCAAGGAAACGAAGGAGCTGTCCTTCACGTTCAAGCTATAGCCCTCGATCCAAGCAATGCGCCTCCATCTCTACGCGGTGCTCGTCGCGCTCTCAACGGCAGTCCTGATCTTTGCCGGCGGCCTCGTCACGAGCACGGGTTCGGGACTGTCGGTGCCCGACTGGCCCACCACGTACGGTTGGTTCATGTTCACGTTTCCGCTCGACAAAATGGTCGGGGGCATTCGCTTCGAGCACGCTCATCGACTCATCGCGAGCACCGTCGGCTTCCTGATCCTGATCCTTGCCGTATGGCTCCGTCTCGCGGAACCGAGACAATGGGTACGCCGGCTTGGCTACATCGCGCTGGGCGCAGTTGTCACGCAGGGCATCCTCGGCGGCATCACTGTGCTGTGGTTCCTTCCGGATCCGATCTCGATTGCTCACGCGAGCCTGGCGCAACTCGTCTTCTGTCTGACGATCGCAATCGCGTTGACGACGTCTCCTGGATGGAAGCGCGCGTACGCGGGACGCGGACCTGTACCCGACGATCGGATCCTTCAGCAGATTGCGACGGCGACGACGGTCCTCGTGTATGGGCAGATTCTGGTCGGGGCGACCATGAGACATACGGATGCGGGGCTCGCAATACCGGACTTCCCGCTGGCGTTCGGGCATCTCATTCCGCCTAGCTGGGATCCGAAGATCGCTGTGCACTTCGCGCATCGTGTTGGCGCTCTGGTGGTAACCGTCTTCGCATTGGTGACGACTGGTCACGTCTTCTACCACCATCGATCGCGTCCGGAGTTGTGGCGGCCGTCGGCATTGCTGCTGGTCCTCATCACCCTGCAGATCACACTCGGCGCGCTGACCGTGTTGAGCCACAAGCACTACATCATCAACTCGCTGCACGTTGTCACCGGTGCGTCCGTGCTGGCCACGTCGCTCGTGCTTGCGCTCCGAACCCGTCGCGGCAGCGTTGACAGGCTCACCGGATCGCGAGAACACGACGAGTCCTACCGAATGCATCGGGATGTGCGTCCCGTTCGAGGTCACGCGTGAAGACAGGCACGCAGATCGCCGGCGCCACGTCGGTTCCAAGCCAGAGTCCCGCGCGCAGTGTCGCGCGATCGGGTCGTGCACTGGATTTCGTTGCGCTCACCAAGCCTCGACTCAACCTGCTCGTTCTCCTGACGACGGTCGCCGGTCTCTATCTGGCTTCGCCGAACGGCGTCGCGCTGGCGCTCGCGGCGCACACGCTGATCGGTACAGCGCTCGTGGCCGGCGGAGCCGCAGCGTTGAACCAGGTCTGGGAGCGCGAGACCGATCGCCGCATGCGACGCACCAGTTCCAGGCCACTGCCACGCGGCCGACTGGGTGTCGCTGAAGGAACGTGGTTTGGCGTGCTGCTTGCCGGCGCCGGTCTCGTGGAGTTGGCGCTCGGAGCGACGCTCGCAGCGGCCGCCGTCGCGGCCGCCACTCTCATCAGCTACGTGGTCGTGTACACGCCGCTCAAGACACGAACGTCACTCGCCACGATCGTCGGCGCGATACCTGGTGCGCTGCCGCCAGTGATCGGCTGGGCTGCGGCAACGGGCGACATCACTCTGCCAGCAATCGTCCTCTTCGGCATCGTCTTTTTCTGGCAGATGCCGCACTTCCTCGCCATCGCGTGGATGTACAAGGACGACTATCGGAACGCGGGTATTCCGCTGCTGCCGGTCGTAGAGCCTGATGGACGGCGAACGGGACGGCAGGCACTGCTTTACACGGCGGCGCTCTGGCCCGTCAGCCTGTTGCCGGCTCTTGTCGGTCTTGCGGGAACGCCATACAGTGCCGTGGCGACGAGCCTCGGCATCGTTTTCATCTGGCTAAGCATGGTGTTCGCCCGCGATCGTTCGCACGAGTCCGCGCGTCAATTGTTCCTCTTCTCGATCATGTATCTGCCGCTGCTGCTCGGAGCACTCGTCGCAGATCGATTGTGGCTCTGAAACAACTCCCAAGTTCCAACTCCCAACTCCCAAAAGTGGTTCCTTGGTAGTCGGTGTCTCGGGCGTTGGAAGTTGACATGCTGACTATTTCCGATCTGCCCGCTCTGAATGCCACGCTGAACGGCATCGCGGCGATCCTTCTCGCCACCGGGTATCTGTTCATCAAGCAAGGGCGTCGGCGTCAGCATCAGTGGTGCATGCTCGGCGCGCTGACGACGTCGGCGCTCTTTCTCGTCAGCTACGTGACCTATCACCTCCATGCGGGCTCGCGGCCGTTTCCGGGGCAGGGTCCGATTCGAGTCGTCTACTTTGCCATCCTGATTACCCACGTCATCCTGGCGGCCGTCATCGTGCCGCTCGCACTCCTCACCGCAGTCCGCGGCCTCAAATCGCAGTTCGAGAAGCACGTCAGAATCGCGCGCTGGACGTTCCCTGTGTGGCTCTACGTATCTGTAACTGGCGTCGTGATTTACCTGATGCTCTACGAGATCTACTGACGTCCGCGCCATGAACCTTTGCGATAGAATTGCCTGCGTTTCAGCGGCCGACCGACCGGGCCGCCCGTCCTGGAGGATCGCGTGATGTCATTCTTTCGCGTCGTTGCCGGCGTGCTCCTCACGACTTTCTTGTCGACCGCGGCATTCGCACAGTCGGCTCGCGCCATCGGGACGGTGAAAGACACGAGCGGCCGTCCAATCAAGGGCGCGACCGTGCGCGCGGCCAATCGCGACGCTTCACCATCACAAATCACCTCGACCACCGACGACAAAGGCCGCTGGGCCATGATCGGTCTCAAGACGGGCACGTGGCAGTTCACGGTTGAAGCGCCTGGGTTCACTCCGGTACAGGCCTCGGCGCCGGTTCGCGTCGCGGCCACGCCGCCAATGGGCTTCGCCCTCGCACGCGATCCCGGGCCGATTCCAGATGCGCTCGACAAGAACGTCCTCCAATCTGTCACCGCTGCGAACGCACTCCGCGATCGTGGTCAATACGATCAGGCGCTCGTCGCATATCAGCAGATCCGCGAGCAGAATCCCAAGCTGACGTCAGTAACGTTTGTCGTCGCCGGCCTGTATCGCAAGCAGGCCGCGTCGGAAACTGATCCCGCGGCGCGGCGCGCGCTTCTCGATCGAGCCATCGACACCTACTCGCAGTTGCTGAACGACGATGCGCTCACCGTGCGGGCGAAGGCAGAGCTCGAATCGACGCGCTCTGAATTGCAAGCTCTTCCGCGTTAACCATGCCAGCTCGCGCCCGTGTCCAGACCCGGCGTTGGGTTGCCGGGCTGATCATCGCGTTGTTCTTCGTGGCTGTGGCTGGATCCGCAGCCATCGGCTGGTGGTACGCGCGCGAGTCACCTCCTCACCAGGGCCCCATTCTTCTCGTCTCGATGGACGGCGTGCCCGCAACGGATCTCTCCGCCTACGGTGCTCAGCGATCCGATACACCGGCACTCGATGCGCTCGCCAACGAGTCCGTCGTCTTCGAGCGCGCATATACGCACTCGCCGCAGAGTCTTCCTGCCCATGCGTCGCTGCTGACTGGCCGGTTTCCGCTCGACCACGGCGTCCGCGACGATGCCGGGTTCTCGCTTGCCTCGCATACGAGCACGCTTGCCGAGTTGCTGCGCAACCGCGGGTTCGCGACTGGAGGGGCGGTCTCGTCGTTCCTGCTGCAGGCGCGGACGGGCATCGGCCAGGGATTCTCTTTCTTCGACGATGAAATGCCTTCAGGCCCGTCCGAGGAAATCGCGGCGGTCGAGCGAACGGGATCCCAGACGCTCGACGTCGCCGAGCGATGGATGGCGCGGCAAGGCGGTCAGCGCTTCTTTCTGTTCGTGCAGGTGCCCGGGCGGGATGCCGATGCGGCCGTCATGAGACTGACCGGTGCGCTGAAGCAGCGCGGGCTGTACGACAACGCGACGATCCTGGTCGTTGGGGATAGAGGTGATGTCGGCTCAGGCCTGACGCTCGACGATCGCACGCTCCGCGTGCCCTTCATCGTCAAGCAACCCGACGGTGAGGGAAGTCGCCGCAGAATCGTGTCGCCCGTGCAGAACGTCGATGTTCTTCCGACGATTCTCGACCTCGTTCGCGCGCCCGTGCCGGCGGGTCTTCCCGGTCGATCGCTGCGTGCCGTTCTCGACGACACCGACGCGGTGCTACCGGCGTCGCCAATTTACTCGGAATCGCTCGCGGCGTATTTCAGGTTCGGCGGAGACCCTGTCTACGCCTTGACTGGCGAACATTTCCGCTTCGTTCGAGGCACGGGAGAGGACCTGGTCCCGCTCGAGTCCGGAGAGGAAGCCGTCGGCGAAGCCAACGAGGCCGCTCACCTTCGAGCCGATCTCGAGGGACTCGTCGGAACGGCAATGATTCCGGTGCCGGCACCACTCGAGGCACGCGAGGAGGACCGCTACGCACTGCTCGGATATCTGGGTAACAGCGGCCCCGCCGCGGTCGAGGTCGCACTGGACGCCTCCTCTCAGCGCACGATCGTCGAGGGACATCGCGCGGCCGCGATCCTGATCGGCCAGAAAAAATACACGGCCGGCATTCGCGCGCTTCAAACGATCTCACGCGCGCATCCTTCGCTCGCGCCGATTCATTTCCAGATCGGCGTATTGCTCGCCAGGACCGGCCGCATCGAAGAGGCGATTCTCGAATTCGGCAAGGTTCGAGAGCTTCGGCCCGAAGCATCGGCAGCGGCACGCGCGCTGGCCGATGCGCTGGTCAAGGCGGGAAACACCGGCGCCGCAAAGGAGCAGGTGACTGTAGCCGTCATGCTGGCCGAAGCCGAGAGCCCGGCTGAAGTCTTCGCCGCTCACGAAATGGCGGCTCGCGTCGCGCTCGTCAGCGGCGACAAGGAGGCGGCCACTGAACACGCCGCTGCCGCGCACGAAGCCAATCCCTCAATTCCCGTACGGCAGTTCGTGCAGGGACGACTGCTCTACGAAGAGGGGAAATACGAAGACGCCGTGTCGACTTTTACGCAGGCCGCAATGACACTGGCGGAGGCGAATCGCTCCCTCGCCGATTTGCACTTGTACCTTGGAGAGTCGCTCGCGCGCCTCGATCGCTACGACGAAGCCGAGTCGCAGTTCCGTGAGGAGCTCCGGGACTTTCCGCGCAGCATGCAGGCCTACACGAGCCTGGCGATGCTGTACCGCGCATCGAATCGCGATGCGGCCGTCGAGGATGTCCTGAACGAGCTCGTCGCCTCGACACCGACGCCTGAAGGCTACGGAGTGGCGGCCCGGCTGTGGACGATTCTCGGGGATCCCTCTCGTGCAGAAGCACTGAGATCTGATGCGCGCATGCGATTCAGAGGGGATCCGTCTTTAGCCCTGCTCGGCCGCGGCGGCCGTTAGGAGTGCGACGAGTCTGAAAGACTCGCCTGTCAAATCCCAACTCCCAAGATCCAACTCCCAAACATCGAGCTGTCTGGGAATTGGGAATTGGATTCAGGGCGTTGGTTAACTGGGACGACGTTCTTCGATCTGCTTGAACGTCTCTTCGATGAGGCGCTCGTTGTCTTCCTTCGACACGTTGCGAGCGAGCAGCTTGGAGGCAATCGCCACTGAGATGTCGACGGCTTCCGTTCGGATCTGCTGAAGCGCGCGCGCGGTTTCGAGCTCGATCTGCTTCTCGGCGTTCTTCACGATGCCGGCAGCTTCTGCCTGCGCCTTCTGCTTCAACTCCTCGCGAAAGCGATTCGCGTCCGAGCGTGTATTCGACAGGATCTGTTCGGCCTCGGTTCTCGCCGCCGCCAGGATGCGCTGCGACTCCACGTTCAGCTTTTCCAGCTCCTGCTTTGCCTTCTGCGCGTCGTCGAGCGACTTGCGAATCTGGTCCTGCCGGCGCTCGAGGGCCTCGAGCAACGGGCGCCAGGCAAACTTCGCCAGCGCCGCCACGAGAACCAGGAACGTGACGATGGTCCAGATATAAAGCCCGGGATCGGGCTGGACCAGTGTGTTCATATCGAGCGTCCTTTTCGGAGTCCTGCCTACTTCATCAACACGATGAGCAGCGCGAACACTTCGGCAAGAATCGCAACGCCTTCGAGCAGGAAGAGCGGGAGGTTCACCGCACCCGTGATCTGCGCGGTCGCGCTAGGCTGCCGTCCGATCGCTTCTGCGGCCCCGGCGGCAAGCCGACCGATGCCAAGACCTGCGCCGATCACGGCAAGGCCAAGGCCGATCCCCGCGCCCATATATGCAAGTGCGAACCCTTCCATTCGTCTCTCTCCTTCGTTGAGCGCGTCCATGTGGACCCGCCGAAAACGCTCAGTGATGAGCGTGAATGGCCATGCCGATGAACACAGCCGACAAAAGCGTGAACACGTATGCCTGAACGGCCACGACGATGATCTCGAGGGCCGACAGGAGTACTGCGAGCACCACCGACGGCACGCCGATGCCGACGCCGACGAGCGCCTGCCCCGACAACTCTGTGAAGATGAACACGAAAGACAGAATCGCGAGAATCGCGATGTGGCCGCCCGTCATGTTGGCCGCAAGTCGCATGGTGAGCGCGAAGGGCCGGACGAGCATGCCCATGATCTCGATCGGGATGAGCATGATCGTCACAGGCAGCGGCAGACCGTGCGGAACCAGGTTCTTCCAGTGCTGGACGAAGCCGTGCGCACGTGCGCCGGCGATGATGATGGCGACGAACGTGATCGTCGCGAGCGCCGCGGTGACGTTGAAATTGCCCGTCGCGGTGGTGCCTCCGTGAAGCACCATCGCCATGAACGATTCTTCGGGCAGATGCAGCACCGTGTGATTGAGCAGCGACAGGACGTCAAAAATGGGGATGAGCCCGATGGCGTTCGACGCAAGGATGAAGACGCCGAGGGTCAGGAGGAGTGGCGTCCATGAGTTCACCCACTTGCGGCCGACGTTCGGCTCGACGATGCCGTCACGGACGAACTCGACGACGATCTCGAGGGCGCTCATGAACCCTGTCGGGACGAGGCGATCCTGGCGCAGGTAGCGGCGGACCGTGGTCGTCACGACCAGGAACACCAGAACCGCG
>Ga0207643_10002079_pt1 | contig 11025 bp, 13 predicted proteins | sample KBSMisM62_FD_184313 | JGI IMG/M metagenome (GOLD analysis project Ga0207643, IMG submission 184313) | Miscanthus rhizosphere microbial communities from Kellogg Biological Station, Michigan, USA - KBS Miscanthus M6-2 (SPAdes) (version 2) | ecosystem: Host-associated > Plants > Roots >...
AGAGTCCCCATCGGCTTGATTCGGTTGATCTCGGCTTGGGACTTGGATAACTTTGACGTCTTGCGATTTCGAGCGTTCGGACGGTTTGCCATTTTATCTTACCTTTTGCCTTCCTAAAAAAAAATTTACCTACCTTGCGAGTCGCGCGCGATCTACTCGATTTTCTTGTCCTGTGCGACCTCCGCTTACGAATAAACCGCCCCATTCGACTTGAATGGTCCGGACGGACGGAAGATGGCCTGCACCTTGTACTCTCCATTGCGCGCAGGAGACATTTTCTTCCAGGTTGTAAGCTGGCCCGATTGGATCACGGTGTCAGAACCTGGAGCAGTTCCTTCCGGGCCGATCTCCATCAGGCCAAAGATGGTGTTATTATGATAGAAGTTGAACAAGGCGGCATGAACCGTGTTGGCGAATTTGTAGGTAAACTCCAACGTGATATCGTCGCGGTTCATCACCTGAGATACGATGTGCGAGTCAACACCCGCACCGTGAGGCGTGATCTCCGTTTTGTTTCGTGTCGAACCCCAGTCGATGGACGAAGTGACTTCGGGGACAGTCGTGAAAACACCCTGCGAAACGGCAGGATCAGTCTCTACGGCGATGACAGCCGCATGACCAGCAACAGGAAGAGTTCCGGGAGTGATAGGCATTTACGTTTTCTCCTTTTTTTATTCGCACGATTCGGACAATTTCTGTGATCACAGTGACACATTCACAGATCGTAACCCGTCAAGATATCGCCATACAGCCTCGGCACGATCTCGCGCTACTACGTAATCTTCAGCACAGGTTACAATCTGTAGGCCTCTATTTTCCCGTTTGGTGTTGTGAGTTTCGTCAGGTTCATATCCTCCCGTGGCAATTAGAACGCAAAACGGACCAGGACCATCCGGTAGCGACACCCTAGGTCCGATATAGATTAATTCGTCGTCCGGGATCGCTAGGTCGTCGCTAGCGCGCAACAATTCTTCTATCTCTTCTTCAAACTTGGTGACCGGTGACAGCACACGAACGATGAAGTTGCAGGAGAACAGTTGCCTATTGTCGCCATCAACACGATAAGGAATAGGCGATTGCATGGCTCGGATCTCTTGGTAGAAGCTCATCACACAAAATCATCCTATAGCTTGGTTCCGACTTTTGATCCTGTTCGTTCTGCCATGCCTGACAACGATTCTAGCAATGGCCGCTCCAGAAATTTAGGTCCTCGCCCCGCTGGATTGAACTGAACGTTGACACCTTGCCATGATGGGGGATCGTGCGGACTCGGATGCTCGTGAATAGCAATAGCTTGCGGAGTCGAATCGTCACCGGCTGTTACGATCACTTCGACAACCGACCCTTCTGTGTAGCGACCACCAGTATCACGCCCCTGAGATAACGAACCCTTCACAACATGGATGGTATCGCGAAGATTGCCAGTGTCGATGGGAACGAATTCGTCACGTGCGCGCTCGACGACGTGTTCGGCTTCGGCTAAGGCAGCATCAGATAGGGCGTCGCGGACGTCGCGATCGATTGTGACCAGACGGCGATGGCAATCGTCAACACCGCAGAGAGTGAATTCAGTCACGATCGTCGCTCATTTCCGGCCTAATAAAATGATACTCCATTCTACGTAGACCGGGGGGTAACACGCCCCATTTGGTAATAAATCGCTCTTGAGCTAGATAATATAGATGACGGTATTCGTCGGCTTCGTTCTCTTGGATCGCATGTTGTGTACCATTTTTGAGGTGTGTTATGCCATGAGATGTTACATCTTCAGCGACGATAGTACCGTTCTTTTCGATACGATTCATGTAGTCGCAATCCTCAAAATAGGCAAATCCAGGCGAAAGGCTTTCATCGAACTGTCCAACCTTAGACACACACGAATCGCGAAGAAGAAAACAGGAAAAACCAATACCCTGAGGAAATACAATATCGGCCTTACTGTTGGTTAGCCTTGCGATAGAGTCAGGAGAAAACGTGATGTCATCATTCGAGATGATGCGTTGATTACTGGTATTATTGATGAAAACGTTCCACGATTCGGCTAGACCAAGGCGAGATGTGTTAAGAATGGATACTTCCATGGACAGACCAGAAACGGCTTCATCTAACTTTTCTGGATTTACTCCGTTATCTATCACAAAAACCCGACCAACGTTTTTGGTTGTGACGAGTGATTCTAGACACTGACGTAGCAAATCGTAACGATTAAGCACAGTGACACATACATCCACCCTAGTCGAGAATCTTCTGTAGAATGTTTCCAAAGAATTGACAAACATTTCACCTGATCGTTTCCACGTTAACGATTCCGCCAGTGAAAGACCCTCACCGCCGAAATCCTCATGCCTATTCCGATACATTGCAGACAGTGCACTTACTGTCTGTTCTTTCTCAGGCAAACTCCCGATCGTATAGGGTTTGTCATTCATTGGAGCGGTAAGAACGCCCACAGAACATGTCACTTTGGCAATGTCTAACAATGGGTCAATCCAACCATCATCACCAAATGCAGAATGATCAGGGAGTAAACACCGAACTCCGCAAGCCATCGCCTCCAAAGCAGGAAGCCCGAATCCTTCTGCCTGACTTTGCGTCATGTAGACGTCAAAGCTGGAGTAAATCAGCGGCATGACGTCTTCAGGATCACCAACACCGATTGTAGGAGTGTTGACAATGACTTTTCCGGCAAGACCGTAGAACTTGACAAGAGATCGTATATCGCAAGAACCTTCGCCGGTCGGAGCCACATGCAAGTAGAGATATGCATCGTCGACCTCGTAACCATGAACCCATTCCGCGAAGTACGACAACGACAGCTCTAAACGCTTCCTGATTTGATTACGTCCCACAACACCAACAATAAAGGCATCAGGAGGGACACCTGCATCGATCAAGCCTATATCGATTCGCGATTGTTTGCGATCTCGTGGATAGAATAGATCAGTGTCTACACCCAGAGGAACGATATCGTAGCTACCTTCATATCCGCCCTTCGCAAGCTCTAGGCCTGCGAACTTCGTCCATACCATAAGATGGGACAAGCGCGACAACTGCTCGCCTTTTTGGTTTCTCGCATCGACAGCGATCCACCCTACAATTGGCGGGATTTCAAACTCAATACCTTGTCGATCACATTCGGCCTTCACTTCGTCTAGTGCGTTGAAATAAGGCGGAATGTTCCACGGGTCCTGCAAAATGACAACGATGTCGGGTTTGGTGCGAGCGATCATCGATGCTAGGCGAGTTTCGCCACCGTAGGAACGTGCATTGTCATATGGTGCCACACAAGGATAGATGGGATATAGAAAGTCGTGCGGATCGCCATAATAGCCCATTCCGAGGACGGTAACGTCATGGCCGGCAGAGTGCAGAGCGTCGCACGCGGCACGAGTGCAGCGAGAGAAACCCGTGGAGACTGTTGGAGAATCGCCGATGAATAGGACTTTCATTTTTTGTTTATCTCTCGCCGCGCTCAGCCACAAGCAAGACACTAGTAGTAGTCCAGCCTCCGACATCAATAGAAAGATGAACGTCACCCTTGTATGGCGGATAATCGATCACCTTATCTGTTTCAGTTTCGCCAGGTTCAAGATCCAGAGTCCATAGACGATCACCCTGTGCGTGTAACATTTCGTCCAGACGGCGCAGGTCGCGAGCACGAAACAAGCATAAGTTGGGCTCGTTTAGCGTTCTGTCCGTGTCGCGCGGGTTGAACTCCGTCGTATGCGCTGCAATCCCGCCCGGCTTCAAAGCTTTCATCTGTTGGCAAAAGAACGACAACGAAGCATCAATCCCACCGATATGCTCGAAGGAACCACAAGACCACGTGAAATCGAATTGACCACGGAGAAGATCATCTGGAATATTGTTCATGTCGACTTGATGAAAGTTCACGTTGTCGGCGAAATAATCACTACGACAAATGCCCATCCAAGGAAGATCATTCAGCCCTGACGATCGTTGATTGGAATCACTCCACCCCGCATTATCATGAGGTGCGTCCGTAGCAATGACTCGCGAATGTTGATTAGCTAGCCACGCCGGTAAGGGTTCTAGTCCACAACCGAAACCGAGAGACTTAGTACTGAACCCGGCAAACTTTTCGTGATATACCTGTGCAATCGCTGCGAATTCCCACACCTTACGATGCATGCGTTTGGTCGAAACCACTCCCAAACCATTCGACACAGGTGAGACGTCCAAACACATCTCTTGCGCACGATCACGTAACCATTGCTGATCGAAGTCGACGGCACGAACACGACATGATGTAGTAATCTCTATCATCGACAGATTCCAAATACAGGCACACCGTCTTTTGCAAACACATGTTCATAGTCATCATCGAAATGAACAGCGATGTCTCGTTCTTTGCATACCCTTCGTTTGTAGATTCCCACAAGATCGCGGTTATCCATTTTTCCTTCTATCACTTTATTTGCTAGAGATTTTTCATTGTCATTGTACATGTCAGAAGTGATTACTTCTTGATACCACGAAGTATCACGTAAAAATGGATATTTATCTTTCCTGATGCCATCAAAATAGCTACGAGGAATTCCTGTTAAAATCACGACGGAATGACCGGCAGCAATCAATGCACGACCAAGAGCTTGAAACACTTCCGGGTGACATGTGATTGTACCGTCAAGATCGAAAGAAAAATTCATTTTTACCTCATCCCTAAAGAAACGCTAAGTACATAACCTTCATTCGTTGTTGGATCGACCGGACCACCAACAAAAACGATCGGGCCGGTGAATCCTGTCGGCAACGTGATCCGATCTCTAGGGTCGATAGGCTCGCGTCGTCCTGGCGCGCCATTCGATTCAGGCAATGTGGTAAACGTCAACGTAGAAGCAGCTGTAACAAGTTGTCCCGTTGCCGATACAATCATTTTTGTTTTGTTGCTGATGACACATCGCGGATGAGTCGGCTCGGCGTACTCGGATTTTCCAAACTTGTCTTGTCCTATCCAAGCTTCATGAACAATATTGGCCTGTGTGTCGGCTGTGAATGAGTCAGCAAGGCCAACACCTAGACGAACAAGATTCGAGAATGGAAAGGCCATTTTTAGTTACCCGTTAGCGGTCCAGCAGGTTCCAGTAATTCGATCGATCAAAGATATAAGTTTTCTGACATCTGAGATAGTAGGTTGTTCTCTCGCTGATACAATATGTTGCACATCTTCAACAGAAAGAGATTGTCCGGCTAGTGTTTTATCGTTGATGGGTCTAATATTTAACATCACTTCACACGTAATATATACGATCTATTTCTACACAACCTCACAACACCTCGAAAATCGCACCCCTATTTATACTAGACTCCACATACCACGACGGCACCAGCAATAGTCTAACCTTCACCGGCATCGTCAGGTAGCTAAATTTCGATTCCTTACGGCGCACTACAGCAGAGACGGACTCCAACGAATCACTAACGTCCTGAAACTCCACCTCTACCGTATCGGCTTTCACACGCTTCACACCTGCTTTGCCCGCTTCGTCCTCGGCTGCAACATCGCTGTCATGTAGCTGTACAGCCATTTCACACTGCGCGTCTTTCATCTCGTTCGCCACGATTAACGGATCGATCGCGAATCCGTTTCGATTCAACCAACCAATTCGAGGCGCGATCCGTGCTTGCGTAGCAAACGTCGCCTGTCCGGTCCAGATGAATCCAGCATCTAGCAACTTGGCCGCTGCTATCAGATCGACGATCAAATTAGCATCAATGGACGAACCCAGAGCGAGAGAAGTCCATGATGGTCGCGGTCGACGTGTAGCGATGAAATCCTTATAGTACGCTAGGTCGGCATACGTGTTAGCGTTTGCTGCTCCTGCGTCTGGTATTAAGGAAATGGGCATGATCCGCTAACCCATCACACGTAATGCAACAGGCTCGCCCGAATTCACCACATCCGATGTACCTCTCTTGGGAGGCCATCGAAGAGAATCGGTCGTGTCCCCTGCGTCGTTCATGAAGTAGACCTGTTTCCCGTCTCGCGGCATCTCAAGTTTGATACGTTTGCCTTGTACTCCGTCAACGTCGTCCATGATGATATCAATTCCGTTGTCCCAGAATACCTTCCTAATCGTCGAACAAGGATAGTCCGTTTCGATGCTGACCAAAGCCCCATCCCGTTTGACGCGTTTGATAATTCTTACCGTTCGCATTTGTCAAGCCCTGTAGTGTGTGCAGGCGTGTACCGTCCTCAGGTTTGTAACTCCTTCATACGCGACTCGATAGCGGATAGAACGCCAGCGCGTCCACCATCCTTGCTCATTTCCTCATCTCGGATCGCTTCGAGGTCCTCAACAGTCTGCACCGAGCGAATGATACCGATGACTTGCGGGACGGTTTTGGCGTGGATAATGCCCCAATTGCGAACCAGATTACTACTACCTGTCACTGCATTGGAATCGTCTATGGAACCACCAACCAACAATTCCAAACGATCCAATCCCAACCTACTAGCCTTTTCCTCCGATAGTTCGATCTCATCACCAACCTTGTAGAGTTGTCCGTTTCTCTGGTGTGTTCCTATTTTGATCCTATATCTATTCACTTTCATGTCTCCTCTTTGTTGTGTTGGTGTGCCCGCGGTTCTCAGGTAAGATCGCCGACCGCTACGCCGTATCTGCCGCTAGAGTCAGCAAACATACGAAAGATCACACACGAAAGCACAACCCAGTAGGTGTTCCATCCAGGTCCATCCTTCCACGAAACAGGAACGGGTTGCTGACCAATGATGACATCTACCGCGCCTCGATCCATCTGAACTAACACCGCGCGATGATTTGGTGCACTATCGTCCACCTTTACGGAAAGGTTTTGCCCACCATAAGGACCAAGCTCCTCCAGTGCCATACGGATCGTACCACTATCGTAAAGATCCGAGTAACGGCGATTGATCGCCAATATGTAATTACCCGGAATTCGTAAAGTGTAAGGTCCGGGATGTGAGATTCGCAGGAGTTCGATGGCAGACTGGACCACGTCGACGATCTGCTTTCCGGTGAGAGTATTCCAATCGGCGTAATCAAACGTCGTGGTAGAGGATAGAATTCCAGGCGCAGGCAGATCATCGATCGTCATAACATTTCCCTGATCGTCGGTTAATCCGTTCCATGCCTGATCTTCAATCGCCTCGTTTACGCGATAGGTCGCTTCTGTCGTATGGGTGGTATCGAGTGGTGCCCCCATACGTTCTGCAATGGATAGATCCCGAATGTTGAAAGAAAAGTTGCTCCACGTGCAGAAGATGGGCCATGACACACCGCCCCGTTGCAGTACAAAGCGCTCACCGCGGCTGTCAGGTACCATTGTGCGATGTGCAGTACCTCCTTCTCCTAGATTGCCGCGACGGAGAGACGGAATGGCCCACCAATTGGGAAGGGAAGTGGTAAGTCCAGCAGCAATTAGATCGGCCACGAAAGACAACCGTTTCTTTTGAACTACGGTAACTGCCTGTTCGATCACTTCGTGAGCGTTGTCAGGATAAGGTGCAGCAAGTCGCATGCGTTCATCGCTAACGCAAGCCGAATAATACGCTTGGAGTGAGCCGTGGGACGCGATGCCTGCTAGTAACGCATCCGGAGGAACAGCTCGATTAATGAGACCGGAACCCATGTAAGTCTGAATCTTGCCCATGACGTATGTATCTCCTTTTTTCACTATCCAATTGTACTTTTTCACTTTTTGTTTTGTGTATTGACTTTAGATGACAAGCACCCGAACACGAGTTGTGACTGTTACCGCACCAACAGATTCTAGAGCCTGAAATCGTGCAACGTTTGCCGCAGCTGTAGTGGCAGAAGCAGACTTGAGCATTCCGTTTCCATTCGACTGCATAAACTCACCCGCAGAGATGTCTTGACCAGACGGTAACAAGCCCCAGAAAGTTGACCCCGGTCGAAGATGTGCAGCTAGTACAAGTTCATTAACGTGGTATGGATCGTCAACGGTTTTGTTGTGAATCAACTTTTCTAATGCAACCATCGGAGTCACCGTTTCGCTCGCTGATGCATGTGGCCGCAGCTTTGTAGTTGACCCCGTCGTATAAAATTCAATCAACATCCCGGGCGTAATCTGCACACCCGCAACGTATTCGTTGACGATGGTATGTCCACCTTCGCCTCCAGGCAGACCACCGCCAAGAAGAATTGTGTTCGGAGGATGCTTAGTCATTGCCATTTGCGTCTTCTCCTTTTTTCCCGTTGTATTTCTTTTTAATTGGTCGCCTTACTGTTTAATCCCCATGTATCGGGCAAAGGATGTGTGTCATTGCCTGACATACGGGAAGAAGGAATACCACGAACCGAAAAATCGACTGTTGCTGGTTCACCTACCTTGAAAGCGGTTGCCATCTTCTCCAGGGTAGACATATCCATCGCGTGCAGCTCGGCTTCCGTGAACGCGGTCTGTGCGGTCTTGAGGGAGGCTACCAAATGGCCGTGACGGGCTTTCTGCTGTGCCTGGAAGGCATCGGCGGCACTCTTGAGGGTGAGGTACTCTTCCTCGGTAAGGACGCGTTGGGCGGGCGTTGCAGCCGCAGAAGCGGTGACAGAGGAAGGAGCAACAGGGGCAACAACGGCGGCAGCAGGTTCAGCCTCCTTGTACGTCTCCGCCAGCGACTGTAGCTTGTCCTCGGACATCGACTCCAGGACAGGGCGATCGGACTCCTCGAAGGGGGAAGCCGAGGACGTGATCAGCTTGTCCGTGAGATCTTTTTGTGTGGCAGTAGGTACGATGGCTTTGGAAGCGACAGCGCTCATGTTTCTATCTCCTTTACAAGAACACGAAGTTTCAAGGGCGAATTCGGCAACGTCATCTTCGACAGGTGCTTCGTCTTTAGGAATCCAGGCTCTCGTTTCATCGAATACGACTTCTACACGATCATCATTGACTGTGATGGCGCCGCTAGAAGCGTCGATGGAAAACGTCCGTTGATAGAAATGGTATTCGATTTCGGAATTCGATGACCAGCCCGAACCGAACGAAACGAGCACGACATAGCGGACGGTACCACCTTCTACATCTTCATCGTCGACGTACTCGACCCCAGGCTCCAGATCGGAAATGATCTTGTACAGCTTCCATCGAAGATCATTATTGGACATCGCCGATCGAATTTTCGATATCAAGCGCTTGACTAGACCACCTTCCATAGCGGTAGCCTCCTGTTTTGCGGTTTCCAATTTACTAGAGTTTGCCGATACAGCAGACGAAAACTCGGAATTAAGAAGGCGACGAGCTATTTCCTGAGCCGATGCAAGAGTCTCAGCAGGGATGTCCGCTGACGAACCGCGAGCGCCAAGAACGGCACGCAATGCACGCTCATTGAGTTTGTCGTTTGCAGGGTTGACCACAGGAAAGAAAGCGAGATCAGAGAAGGAAGACGCACTCGGATCGCCCAGAAGCGTATGAGACGCGATTTTCTCCTTCAGCGTAGATGAACATTGAGCAACGGATTTTGGAGGTGTCGCGCTGTTGTCCAAATACTTGACGTAATCGGAGAACGACGGCTTCACCCAGGCGACGGTTTCGGTTCCTGTGAAGGACGGACGTCGTGCCTGTGTTAGGACGGACGTTCGCAGGGTAGGCATGCCATCGTCCACCTTGTCCATGTTCGATCGTAAAACTGCCACACGCGGACCACAACCCATCTCATTTGAGCAAGCACCGATATCACCTTCTGGCAACATTGCTAGGTGATCGTTTACAGCAGAGACCCAACGCGCGCCGTATTTCTTTCCGCCATATTCGCCCTGTTCCGTAACGGTTACGACGTAATCACCTTCCGAGACTTCGACCTTTTTGCCCGCTTTTAGTCGTTCACAAACGCTAACGGCATCAGGTCCGACTAGTTCCGCTTTGACTGGATCAAGCCACGCCTCCACAACAATTCGGCCGGATTCGTAAGACGAAGCAAACATCTGTCCGAAGCCATATTCTTCTAGAATCTTTGGATCATTCGCCGTGGTATAGTCTCCGCCGGTTTTCGGATGGCCCATAACTACAGGGCGATTGTTGCGGGAGAACGCATGAGACGCAAGCACGGATGCAGGAACGAATTCCGGAGTTGGTGCATTCGCAGGCCACCAGACGTTATCACCTACAGCGGTAACGATCGGGACCACGATATGTTCTACACCGTTGAAGGTTGCCGTACGGAGCTGCGAACCGTCAGCCATCGAGCGCAGTTCAACATATCGGTTTTCGAGTACTCGAATCTTGTACACTAGATGTCTCCTTCTACGGGAGGCATGATCTCAGGCTTCGATGGATCAGGAATCGATGTAGGTGATGGAGCATTTCCTCCACCATCACCATCGCCTCCACCATCACCATCATTCGGTTTGTTCGCCGGTGAACCTTTCACATCTTTGACCTTCTGCGGCAAAGGTCCTAACTCCGGGAACACCATATCTCTGATCTCTTGATTCGTGGTGATCACGGTCCTGTCGGCAGCGTATTGATTGCGATTCGCCAACGCCAAAACGTTGACTTGGTTCGCCTTTTCCTTTTCGTTCAGTTCTTGTTCGGTAGGCCATTTCGGTGTGTAGACCCAAACACCCGACGAAGACTTCTTTTTCGGTTCTGGTAAAGCGCCGTACCTGATGCAACGATCGATGAAATCACGAACAATAGGATCGCCCATTTCATCGCGACGGCTTGCTCGAAAATCATTCCAAGCATCCTCATCTTGCGTAGACGACTGATGTGAGGCTTCCGATCCAAAGATCTTCCGCTGCGGCATTTCCATTGAAGCAGCGATCAGCGAAAACAATACGGAAGCATTCTCCTTGAAGTTGACTATTTTGCCGGATATAGTTCTTGGCGTAACCCCTCGCGTCAACATATACTTGCGGAGATTATTCTCCATTTCTTCCAACTGCTCTTTCATTTTCTCTTTGGCAGCGTTGAACTTTTCGACGTTGGCAGGATCGACAGGATTGGTCGAAAGGAGCGAACCACCATCTGGACCGATATCCTTGTCCAGATCGAAAAGGGTGCGAT
>Ga0207643_10002082_pt1 | contig 11021 bp, 5 predicted proteins | sample KBSMisM62_FD_184313 | JGI IMG/M metagenome (GOLD analysis project Ga0207643, IMG submission 184313) | Miscanthus rhizosphere microbial communities from Kellogg Biological Station, Michigan, USA - KBS Miscanthus M6-2 (SPAdes) (version 2) | ecosystem: Host-associated > Plants > Roots > Rhizosphere...
CTTCTGGGCAGCGCTGCCGGCGTTGCACGATGGGCGCGGACACGACCTCATCGTCGCAACCCTGAACGACGGCGCCCCGCGCTCGTTCCACGCCGCGCTGCCCGGTGGCCCCGCGGATGCGACCCACGAGATCCGCGTCGCTCGTACCAATGCCGGCTGGCTCGTCTTCGAGGTGCGTGAATCCATCCAGCAGCAGCGCGATTCCTCGAGCGAAGACGGCGAGCAGCTCCGTGAGATCGCGCGCCGGATGGCTGCCGGTTCTGATTCGGAAGCGCTGCTGTCGGTGCTATGCGACGCGGCGCGCGAGCTGGCGGGCGCGGATGGCGCCGCCGTTGGGCGCCTCGCGGGTTCCGACGGTATCGTCGTCGCCTCGTCAGGCAGCGAGGCGCCTGACGCCGGTACGATGTTCGGCGTCGCCGACTCGCTCGCCGGCAACGCGCTGCGGAGCCGGGCGCTGATCGTGGAGGACGAGGACCCATCGCTCGCGTGTCCGATCTTCAGGGGCGACGCACCGGTCGGGGAAGTGGCGGTCGCACCGCTGATCGCGGCAGACCAACCGGTGGGCCTGCTGTGCGCCTGGCGGCGCGACGACGGGTCCGTCTTCTCGCAGCGGGATCGCCAGCGCCTGCGGACCATAGCGGACCACGCGGCCGTCGTCCTGGTGAAAGCCCGGCTGCTCGAGGAAGCGCGCGCCGCGTCGCACGCGAAGGGCGCCTTCCTCGCCGCCATCTCGCACGAGCTGCGCACGCCGCTCACGGCCCTCACCGGGTACGGCGAGCTGCTCGCGGACGAGATACTCGGCCCGTTGAGCGCGCACCAGCTCGACATGGTCGACCGCATGCGCTCGGTCACGCACCAGCTGGCGGTGATGGTCGATGAGCTGTTGATGTTCTCGGCACTCGAAGCAGGACGTGAGTCGGTCCATCCATCGGACGTCTCGATCGCCGAGATCCTCGACACGGTGGTAGCGGTGATCGAGCCGCTGGCCCGGCAGAAGGACCTCGCCTTCAACGTCGCGCTGCCGAAGCGCACGCCCGTGCTGCACACGGATGGCGAGAAGGTCCGTCAGATCCTCGTGAACCTGCTCGGGAACGCCGTGAAGTTCACGGATACGGGCTCGGTGAGCGTGGTTGTCGCTCGGCAGAACGGCGAGCTGCACGTACGCATTCGCGACACGGGAATCGGCATTGCCGAGAGCGATCGGTCCAGGCTCTTCCAGCCGTTCACGCAGCTGGACTCGGGCCTGACCCGCCGACATGGCGGCACCGGACTCGGTCTCTACAACTCGAACTGCCTCGCCCGCCTCCTCGGTGGCCATATCGACGTCGAGTCCGTGCCCGGCGAGGGAAGCACGTTCAGCCTGATTATCCCCGCGCGCTACAGCACGCTCGGGTAGCTGGAGCTCATTGGGGTCAGAGTCCACCAGCATCGTTCCATCGCCGCGGCAATGGAACGATGCTGGTGGACTCTGACCCCAATACCACTACCCGTTCCCGGTTATCGGCTGACCGTTAGATTTCCCGTATGTCCAGCGTCCCCATTACGAGCGTATACAACGACGGCTACATCGCCGAAGTCTACGAGGCGTACCGTCGCGATCCGGCGTCCGTCGACGAATCCTGGCGCCAGTTCTTCCGCTTCGCCCAGCAGATCGGCGGAACCGTTTCGACATCGACGACAGTTGCTGCGGACCCGGTTTACCTTCGCAAGGTTGCCGGCGCCGCCGCGCTCATCGACGCCATCCGCCAGTATGGCCACTACGCCGTGCAGCTCGATCCACTCGGCTCTCCGCCGCCAGGGGCGGCCGAGCTGACGCCGGAGTTCCACGGCATCACGGAGGCGGATCTTCAGCTGGTGCCCGCGCTCGCGCTGGGCTTCGACGTCGGCTCCGGCGCCGACGTCGCCGCCCGGCTCCGCGATCTCTACTCGTCGACCATGGGATTCGAGTTCGCGCATCTCGGCGAGGAGACCGAGCGCGAGTGGTTCCGCGACACGATCGAGCAGGAGCGGCTCGCGCGGTACCTGACACCAGAGGAGAAGCGCGCGGCGCTGGAGCGACTGAGCGCCGTCGACGGGCTCGAGCGATTCATCGGGCGGGCGTGGGTGAACATGAAGCGGTTCTCCATCGAGGGAACCGATGCGCTCGTGCCCATGCTCGACACCATCATCGAGGAGTCGGCCCACGCTGGCGCGCACGAGGTCGTGATCGCGATGGCACACCGCGGGCGCATCAACGTCCTCACGCACATTCTCGACAAGCCGTACGCGAAGATCTTCGGCGAGTTCGACGGCAAGCATGCGGCGGCGTCCGCCGAGAGCGAGACCGGCGACGTGAAGTATCACCTCGGCGCTCGGACGGAGCGGACGCTCGCGAACGGGCAGACCGTCGGCGTGCAGCTCGTCCCGAACCCGAGTCACCTCGAGGTCGTCAACCCGGTGTTGACGGGGGTCGCACGTGCGCGGCAGCGCACGACCGAGGGCGAGCGCCTGACGGGGGAGCTGGACGTGATGGCCGTGGCGCCGGTGCTGGTGCACGGCGACGCCGCTTTCCCCGGCGAGGGAGTCGTCGCCGAGACGCTCAACATGTCCCGGCTCCGCGGCTACAGCGTCGGCGGATCGCTGCACATCATCGTCAACAACCAGGTCGGCTTTACTACCGACCCTAACGACGCGCGCTCCACACATTACGCGAGCGATCTGGCGAAGGGCTTCGAGATCCCGATCGTCCACGTGAACGCGGACGACATCGAGGCGTGCATCGCGGCGGTGCGACTCGGCGTCGCGTATCGCACGAAGTTCAGGAAGGATTTCCTCATCGATCTCGTGGGGTACCGTCGGCACGGCCACAACGAAGGCGACGAGCCGACGTTCACGCAGCCGTCGCTCTACGCGACCATCAAGGCCCACCCGACGCCGCGTCAGGTCTGGGGCGAGCGTCTCGTGCGCGAAGGCGTCGTGACCGCGGAGGACGTGCAGGCCGCGGACCGTGCCATCGCCCAGCGCCTCGAGCAGACGTACGATGAGGCGAAGAAGGCGCACGAGGACGAGCACGATCACGACGATGAGCGGGCCGCGCCGGCCACCGGTGTCGTGGAGACGGCAGTGCGCGCAGAGCAGCTGGTCGCGCTCAACGAGCAGCTGTTGGCATGGCCCACCGGATTCAGCGCGCATCCGCGCCTGGCGAAGCAGCTCGAACGTCGCCGCGAAGCGATGGGCGAGGCCGGCGGGATCGACTGGGGCCATGCCGAGTCACTCGCGTTCGCGTCGCTGCTCGCGGACGGCTCGTCGGTTCGCCTCACCGGGCAGGACGCCGAGCGCGGCACGTTCTCGCACCGTCACGCCGTCCTGCACGACCCGAACACGGGGCAGACGTTCACGCCGCTGCAGCACCTGCCTAACGCCCGGGGCACGTTCGAGATCTACAACAGTCCGCTGTCCGAGACGGGCGTGCTGGGATTCGAGTACGGGTACAGCACGGCCGCGGACGATACGCTCGTTCTGTGGGAAGCCCAGTTCGGCGATTTCGTGAACGTCGCGCAACCGATCATCGACCAGTTCATCTCGGCCGATCGCGCGAAGTGGACACAGGACTCGGGCGTGGTGATGCTGCTGCCGCACGGCTATGAGGGACAGGGGCCCGAACACTCGAGCGCTCGTCTCGAGCGCTTCCTGCAGCTCTGCGCTGACGGCAACATGTCGGTAGCGTATCCATCGACGCCGGCCCAGTACTTCCACATTCTGCGGCGACAGGCCCGGTCCGAATCGCGCCGGCCGCTCGTGCTGATGCAGCCGAAGAGCCTGTTGCGGCTTCCGCAGGCCGCGGCGCGACTGGAGGAGCTGGCCAACGGGAGGTTTGCCGCGGTCATCGATGACCAGACGGTGGGAGATCGTCGTGACGAAGTGCAGCGCGTCGTCTTCTGCACCGGCAAGCTGTTCTACGACCTCACGGCCAAGGAGCGTCCTGCGAACATCGCGGTCGCGCGCGTGGAGGAGCTGTATCCGTGGCCGGCCGAGCAGATCTCGCGCATCGTCGACCTCTATCCGAACGTGACGGAAGTCGCCTGGGCGCAGGAAGAGCCGAAGAACATGGGCGCGTGGAGCTACGCGGCTCCGCGGCTGCGTGCGTGCACGGGCAACGCGATGCTGATTCGGTACGTCGGGCGACCCGAGCGTGCGAGCCCGGCCGAAGGGTACCTGACGTCACATCAGGCGGAGCAGGCGCGCATCGTGGCTGATGCGCTCGAGGTCCCCGCCAAGCGAAAGGCGGCCGCCCGGTCGTAGACCGTCGGCAGTCGCCAGAGGACGAGTGCACCGCATGCGATCACTTCGACTGATGTCTCGTGCGGTGCGCTGCGCCGCCCTGCTGCTGGCCGCGTTGTTCGTCCCGCAGGGGCGAGCGCCGGCACAGGCGGCGGCCCGCGGGATTCCGGCGCTGGACGAGGCCATCTCCTCGTTGTCGGTGCCGATGCGCGTGCTGGTGATCGCCGCACACCCGGATGACGAGGACACCCAGCTCATCACGTGGCTCGCGCGCGGTCGCCACGTGGAGACGGCATACCTCTCGCTCACGCGCGGGGACGGCGGCCAGAACCTCCTCGGCAACGAGCTCGGCGAAGCGTTAGGCGTCATCCGGACGGAAGAGCTCCTGGCCGCGCGCCGCCTCGACGGCGGCCGGCAGTACTTCACGCGTGCCTACGACTTCGGCTTCTCGAAGACGTCCGACGAGACGTTCCGGCACTGGCCGAAGGATTCGATCCTTCGTGACGTCGTCACGGCGGTGCGCGCGTTCAAGCCCCACGTCATCGTCAGCATGTTCTCTGGAACGCCGCGCGACGGGCACGGGCACCACCAGGCCGCCGGGATTCTCGCGCGGGAAGCGTATGACCTCGCGGGCGACTCGGTCCGATTTCCGCGGGCGGCCACCGCGAGCCTCGATCCGTGGACGCCGCTCAAGTTCTACCGCGGCGCCTGGGCAGCTCGTGATCAGGCCGGCGTGCTGCGCATCAACGTCGGCGAGTACGATCCGATGCTCGGTCGCTCCTACGCGGAGATCGCTGCGGAGAGCCGCTCGCAGCACAAGTCGCAGGCGTTCGGGTCGCTGCAGCCGAAGGGCGTACGGTTCACGCAGATTCGCCGCGAGGCGTCGCGTGTGAACGAGACGCAGCCCGCCGAGGCCGAGCGCTCGATGTTCGACGGCATCGACACGACATGGGCGCGGTTCAGGGCACTGACGGTTCCGGCAGCGCGCTCCGCGCAACTCGACTCCATTCGCGCCCAGATCGCGAGAGCGCAGACGATTCCCTACCTTCGTGACCCGAGCGCCGCCATCGAGCCGCTCACGGCCATCATCCGCTCCATTACTGGCGGCGCCCCGACGCGGACGGCGTCGGGGTCAGCGGTGCAGCCACGCACGACGCGCAGACCCACCTACGTAGCGGACGTCGACGAGTCGCTCGCGATCCTGGAGGCGCGGGCATCGCGAGCGCTCGCGCTTGCGACTGGTGTCGCAGTCGAAGCGGAGGTCGAGCGCGCGCTCGTGGGCACCGGAGACAGTGCTGCCCTGACCTTGACGGTGTACAATCGCGGCAACCGACCGATGCGCATCGCGCCGGCGATGCTCACGCCCAGGTGCACTCCCGGTGACGGATCCAGTCCGATCGCAACCGATGCCGTCGTCGTGCTTCCGGACAGCGCCCGCGTGTGGAAAGGGCGAGTCTGTGCCAGCAGGGATCGCGTCGCGGATGGGCCGTGGTGGCTCGAGACGCCGCGCCGGGGCGACGTCTTCGGCGCGGCCAGCGTCGTCATGTCGGAAGGACAGGCGACGGCCGGCCCCACCGCGAGCGTCATCGTCTCGCCGGCCGACGGCGCGACACCGGCGGAGTTCACGATACGCGCGCCCATCGTCTATCGATATGCCGACCCACTTCGTGGCGATGTGAGTCGTCCGCTCGCGTATGTCCCCGAGATTGCCGTCACGCTCGACCGAGCGATCGAGTACGCGCCGGCGCGGACGCCACTCGTCAGGCAGCTGCGTGTCGAGCTGCGGTCCGCGGCCACGGCGTCGCGTGACGTGCGCGTCACGCTACGGCTCCCCGCGGGGCTTCGCGCAGACTCGGCGTCGCGCACCGTCGTGCTGCCGGAGTACGGCGCCGTGCGGAGCGCGACGTTCGTCGTGCGTGGCGAGCTTCCGCCGGGCCGTCACACGATCGCCGCCGTGGCGGAGGCGAACGGCAAGCGGTTTACGAACGGCTACACGGCCATCGAGTACGATCATATCCGGCCGCAGCGGCTGTATCGCGACGCTGCTGTCGCCATCGAAGCCGTCGACCTCAAGGTGCCGGCCGATGCCGTCATCGCCTACATCCAGGGCGTCGGCGACAACTCCGCGGCCATGCTGCAGCAGCTCGGGCTGCGGGTGACGGTGCTGAATCCGGCCGACATCCCGAAGACGGACCTCTCCCGCTACAACGCGATCGTCGTGGGGACACGCGCGTACGAGTCGAACGAAGCACTTGTGGCGAACAACGCGGCGCTGCTCGACTACGTGAAGCACGGCGGGACGATGGTCGTGCAGTACGGGCAAACGGAGATGCAGGACCCGGGCATCATGCCGTTCCCGATCAAGTTGACGCGGCCGGCAGATCGCGTCACCGATGAGAACAGCCCGATCCGCGTGCTCGATCCGAAGGCGCGCGTGCTGGCGTTTCCGAATGCGATCGACAGCGCCGATTTCCGCGGCTGGCAGCAGGACCGCTCGCTGTACATGCCGCGCACGCATGCACCCGAGTACACGAGCGTGCTGTCCACGAACGACCCGGGCGAGCCGCCGAACGACGGTGGGCTGCTCGTCGCGAAGTACGGGGAAGGGACGTACGTCTACACGACGCTGGCGTTCTTCCGGCAGCTGCCTAACGGCGTTCCGGGCGCGGCACGGCTGTTCGTGAACCTGCTGGCGGCGAGGGCGCCGGAGAAAGCTGTGGTGCCCTGACCAAACGGCGCAGGCCGAACTGCGCAGCGCCCCAAGGCGCAAGCCCGTACGGCGCGGGACCCGTATGGCGCACCGCCCGAAGAGCGCAACGGCGCACCGCCCGAACGGCGCGGGGCCCAAACTACAAAGGCGCCGTTTGGGTCCTGCGCCCTTGCGCTCTCCGGGCTTGCGCTCTCCGGGCTTGCGCTCTCCGGGCTTGCGCTGTTCGGGTCCCGCGCCGTTGGTGTTTCGAGCGGTGGTCCTAACGAGCCGCTGGCTGGGCGGGGGCTCCCCGACCGGGAAGGAGCGCGCTCACAACCAGTCCGACGACGACCACCATGACCGCGCCGATCACGTTGTGCCACAGGTACGCGATGTCGGGCCGCCGGAAGTTCACCGCGACGACCGTTCCCATGCCCGCGATCAGTCCGATGAACGCGCCTGACGCGCGCGACCTCGGCACCATCGCCAGCAGGAACACCCCGAGAATGGATCCGTAGAACAACGACCCGAATCGGTTCACGACCTCGATGAGCGAACCGAGGTTGGCCGCGTACGCCGCGATGATGCAGGCGAAAATGCCCCAGAACCCTGTCGCGATCTTGGACGCCATAAGGTAGTTCTCGTCCGTCCCGTTCGGACGCAGCCATCGGCGGTAAAAATCGATGGTCGTCGCGGTCGCGAGCGAGTTCAGCTCGCCGGCCACCGCCGACATCGCGGCCGCCATGACCGACGCGATGAAGATCCCCGTCAGGCCGATGGGCAGGTCGAACAGGACGAAGTGCGGGATGATGTAGTTCACGTCGCGCGACGGCTCGCCGGTGACCCGCTCCGCGAGGCCGAGCGCCTCCGTCCGCACGGCCTGGACGGTTCGCTCCGCGCTTCGAAAGCTGTCCCGCGTGCCTGCGTCATCGCGCGCCGCGATCCCGCGCGCCGCCGCACCGCGTTCCTTCAGCGCAGCCGTATAGCGAGTAGCGAGGGCCTGATACTGCGCCGGTTGCGTCTCGCGCACTCGCCGGTCATGCGTCGGATTGAACAGCATGGGCGAGGGCTGGAACACGTAGAACACGAACACGAGCACGCCGACGAGCAGCACCCCCGCCTGGAGCGGGATCTTCCAGTACGCGCTGATGAGCAGGGAGCTTCGTGCCTGCTCGACCGACTTGGCCGTCAGGAACCGCTGCACCTGGCTCTGATCGGTCCCGAAGTAGGACATCATGAGGAATGTCCCGCCGATGAGCCCGGACCAGAACGTGTACTGCTGCGTGATGTCGAACTTGAAGTCGAACGCGCGCAGGCGGCCAACCGAGCCCGCGATGTTCAGCGCCGCATCCGGACTGACGGGAAGCCGCACGAGCACGACGACGATCACTGCCGTGATGGCGACGACGACGATCACCATCTGTTTGACGTCGGCCCACGTCACCGCCTGCACGCCGCCCAGGATAGTGTAGATGACGGTTGGAACCCCCATGATCGCCACCGAATACCCGATCGGCCAGCCGAAGATGGACGAGAACACCACGGCCGGCGCGGCGAGGATAGTCCCGCACGACATGCCACGCGACATCAGGAACAGGAATGCCGTCAGCGACCGCGTCTTGGCGTCGAAGCGCCTCTCGAGGAACTCGTAGGCGGTGTACACCTTCGCGCCATGCAGGAACGGCACGAGCGTCACGCCGAGGATCACCATCGCCAGCGGCAGCCCGAAGTAGAACTGCACGAAGCGGAGGCCGTCAGTCGCGCCCTGGCCGGTCGTCCCGATCATCGTGATGGCCGAGAGCTGCGTCGCCATCACCGAGAGGCCGACGGCCCACCACGGAAGGCTCCGATTCGCGAGCAGGTACCCCTCGATGCCCGTGGACCGTCGCGTGCGGCGGATGCCGTCGATCCCGACGTACGCGAGGTAGCCGATCAGGATCGCCCAGTCGATGAAGTGCACGACGTCGCGATCAGCCCGAGTAGCGCGATTGCAGCAGCCACAGTAGGAGCAGCGCTCCAACCTGGACCGCCATGACTCTGATGAGGTTCTGACGGAACGTCGGGGTCGCCGGCGGCGGCGACTCGGGGGGCGAGGTCATATCGGCGCAGGGGTCGCGTGATGGTGCAGGCGCGTCGGTCGCCGAAAGTATCCACCCGCGCGCACGGCCCCGGCAAGGACCGCCACCGAGGCGGGAAGGAATCCTGACGTGGTTACATTCCGGGAGCCTCAATGACTCGGACCGAGTCGCGCGGACACCGTCCTCCCCCAGCGCAGCGCTCATGGCACCCAGTTCATCGCGACCACACGTCGTGATCATCGGCGGCGGCTTCGGCGGACTGACCGCCGCTCGCACGCTCCGGCGCGCTCCGGTCGACGTCACGCTGATCGACCGTAACAATCATCACACGTTCCAGCCGCTGCTCTACCAGGTCGCGACCGCGACGCTCAATCCGAGCGACATCACGGCGCCCATTCGGCACGTGCTGCGCAGTCAACGAAACGCCACGGTCCTCCTGGCCGAGGTGGAGCGCATCGACGTCCGGCAGCGCACGCTGACGATCGATGAGGGCGATGGCCGCGCGCGAGGCATTACGTACGATTACCTGGTCGTCGCGGCCGGCGCGCGTCACGCCTACTTCGGTCACGATGCCTGGGAAGCCGACGCTCCCGGCCTCAAGACCATCGACGACGCGCTCGAAATTCGTCGTCGTTTCCTGCTGGCGTTCGAGCGGGCGGAGCTGACCGACGACGCCGACGAGCGCGCGGCGTACATGACGATCGTCGTCGTCGGTGGCGGTGCGACGGGCGTGGAGCTCGCGGGCCTCATCCCCGACGTCCTGCGCGGTGTGCGGCGCGACTTTCGCCGCATCGATCCGAGTCGAGCCCGCATCATTCTGATCGAAGGGGGACCTCGGCTCCTGTCCACGTTTCCCGAGGAGATATCCAATCGCGCGCTCGCCGACCTGCGCGAGCTTGGCGTGGACGTGCGACTCGACTCGGTCGTGACGCGCATCGACGCCAATCGGGCCTGCATCGGCGACGACTGCATTGCCACGCGCAACGTGTTCTGGGCGGCCGGCAACGCCGCGTCGCCGTTAGGCCGATTCCTCGACGCACCGCTCGACCGCGCGGGTCGAGTACAGGTGAACGCGGATCTCTCGGTGCCCGGACACCCCGAGGTGTTCGTGGTCGGCGACCTCGCCACGCTGACGGACGTTCGCGGCGTGCGCGTGCCGTGGGTGGCGCCGTCGGCAAATCAGGAAGGGAAGCGCGCCGCGGAGAACATCCGGCTCCTGATCGCGGGGAAGGAGACGGTGAAGTTCAGGTACTTCAACAAAGGCGATCTCGCGACGATCGGCCGATATCGGGCGGTGGCCGATTTCGGCAGCTTCCGCGTGGTCGGATGGCTGGCGTGGTGGTTCTGGCTGTTCGTTCACATCATGTATCTCGTCGGCTTCCGGAATCGCGTGAGCGTCCTCATCCAGTGGGCGTACTCGTACTTCACGTACCAGCGAGGCGTGCGGTTGATTACGCGAAGGGACGCCACTCGGCACTGACGCGCGATTGGTGAAGGGGCCCCGTGGACCACATGGGAAACCGCCGCTGACGTCCGTCCAACCGTGCAATACGTGGTTTCCGGTCCGCACTCACGTCACATCATCTGACCGGTTAGTTGACGTACTGATCGTTTCGAAGGATATTCGGCTCCCTGCGGCGTGACATCGACGCGGATGGGTGCGCGCACGTTCCCCTCGAGCTCCACATGGCATCGGATCCCCGTAGCACTACGGCGGCGATCGATGGTCCCCCAGCACCGGTGCGCGTCCTCATCGCCGAGGACGACGCCGAACTCCGCGGTGCGCTGACGAGGAATCTCAGCGCAACGGGTTACGTCATTGTCGGGGAAGTGGAGACCATGCAGGACGCGCTCACTCAGGCGCGCGAGCTCCTCAAGAACGCCAATGTGATCGGCTCGGTGCTCAACAAATGCGAAGAGCGCGGCAAGTACTACGACTACTGAGCCAGGACGGCTGACAGCAGATGTACGAAAGCTTCTACGGTTTCAGGGAG
>Ga0207643_10002085_pt1 | contig 11016 bp, 8 predicted proteins | sample KBSMisM62_FD_184313 | JGI IMG/M metagenome (GOLD analysis project Ga0207643, IMG submission 184313) | Miscanthus rhizosphere microbial communities from Kellogg Biological Station, Michigan, USA - KBS Miscanthus M6-2 (SPAdes) (version 2) | ecosystem: Host-associated > Plants > Roots > Rhizosphere...
GCGCTTCCTCGACGGCATGACCATAGCCGCTGCCACGGAAGAGGTCGCTAGCCGGCTGGAACGCGAGGTTCGCGGCAACATGCCGGTGGCCGAGCGCAAGGTGAATTTCCGCCTGCGCGACTGGGGCATTTCGCGCCAGCGCTACTGGGGCTGCCCGATCCCGGTGATCCACTGCGAGCGCTGCGGCATCGTGCCGGTGCCGGAGAGCGTTCTGCCTGTGACGTTGCCGGATGACGTCGACTTCGACCGGCCAGGCAATCCGCTCGAGCGCCATCCCACCTGGAAGAACGTCGCGTGTCCGCAATGCGGTGGGCCGGCACGCCGCGAAACCGACACCATGGACACGTTCGTCGACTCTTCCTGGTACTTCGCGCGCTTCACCGACCCGTGGACTGAGAGCCCCACCAATCGCGCGGTCGCAGACCGCATGATGCCTGTCGATCAGTATATCGGCGGGATCGAGCATGCGATCCTGCACCTGCTCTACAGCCGGTTCTTCACCCGCGCGATGCGTGCCACCGGGCACATCGATCTCGACGAACCGTTCGCCGGCCTTTTCACCCAGGGCATGGTGATCCACGAGACCTACCAAGCCGCCAACGGCGAATGGGTCATGCCAGCCGAAGTGAAGATCGAAGGCGCGGGCGAGCAGCGCCGCGCCACCCTTCGCAGCACCGGCGAACCGGTCGTGATCGGCGCGATCGAGAAAATGTCGAAGTCGAAACGCAACACCGTCGACCCTGACGACATCATCGACAGCTACGGCGCCGACACCGCGCGCTGGTTCATGCTCTCGGACTCACCGCCCGAGCGGGACGTGATCTGGACCGAGGAAGGCGTTCAGGCTCGCTGGGCGTTCGTGCAGCGGCTCTGGCGCCTGGTGCGGGAGGCAGGCGACGTGGCCGCCGCCCCCGATGCGCCGCGGCCAACCAATTTCAGCGAACCGGCGCTCGCCCTGCGCAAGACCGCCCACCGCGCGCTCGCGCATGTCTCGGAGGACATCGAGCGGCTGCGCTTTAACGTGTGCGTGGCGCATATCCACGAATTCGCCACCGCGTTCCAGACTTCGCTCGCCACGGTCGAGACCGAGCCAGTGGCCGATTACCGCTGGGCGGTACGGGAGGCGGTCGACATCCTGGTCCGGCTGTTCCACCCGATGATGCCCCACCTGGCGGAGGAATGCTGGGCCGGGCTGGGCCATAAAACCCTTGTTTCCTCCGAGCCTTGGCCGGAACTCGAGCCGGAGCTGCTGGTCGAAAACATGATCATACTTCCGGTCCAAATCAACGGTAAGAAGCGCGCCGATGTCACAGTCGCTCGAAATGCGACAAGCGCCGAGATTGAGACTGCCGTTTTGGGCCTTGATGCGGTAAAACGGGCACTCGACGGCAAGTCGCCCAAGAAGGTGATCGTGGTACCGCAAAGGATCGTCAATGTGGTGGCATGACAAGCACGCAGGCCTCTCCCTGCTGTCCCGCCAGGGACAGGTTTGGGAGCGAGCGGCCGCGCGTCTGCCCTCGCCCGCTCCCGTTGGAAGGCGGAGCGTCTTGCGGGCTGCCGGGGCGATGGCGATGGCTGCCCTCGCCGGCGGCTGCTTCCAGCCGCTCTATGGCGAGCAGTCCCCGATGGGAGGCCCGGTGCTGCGCGATCAGCTCAGCGCCGTCGATATCGTGCAGATCGAGGCGCCGAAGGGTAGCGACGAGGCGCGGCTCGCGGTCGAAGTCCGCAACGCGCTATTGTTCGATTTCAGTGGCGGTGGATCGCCCGCCCCGCCGACGCACCGGCTGAAGATCTCGATGTACTCCACGCGCGCCTCGATCATCGTCGACGTCAATACCTCGCGACCGGATATCGAGAACTACGGACTCAACGCCTCCTATTCGCTGACCGAAATCGCCACCGCCAAGGTCGTCGTCACTGGGCAGACCTTCTCCCGTGTGTCCTATGACATTCCCGGTCAGGCGCAGCGGTTCGCCCGCCTGCGCGGATTGCGCGACGCCGAGACCCGCGCGGCCAAGGTCATTGCCGACAATATCCGCTCGCGGCTCGCGTCCTATTTCATCGCAGGAACGTGAGACGGCTTCTTCCCTGAGGCCGCGCGAACGCGCAGGTGTGCCTCATGCGCCTCCGGTTCAGCTTGCATGGCGCCTCGATCCCGTGCCGTGCCTGCTTGGGACACAGGACCTCGGGTTGGGCATAATCCCGACACATCGCCGGCTTCGTGAGCGAGATCATTCGGCCAGGCAGAGGCCCAGGGATTTACAATGGTCGCCCTGAAAGGCGCCGACATCGATAAATTCGTAGGTCGTCCCGATCCGACCCGGCCGGTCGTGCTCGTCTTCGGTCCGGACGCGGGCTTGGTGCACGAGCGCGCCGATGCGCTCGTGCGGGCGTCGGTGGACGATCCCAAGGACCCCTTTCAACTCGCCCGCCTCGACGGCGACGAGCTTGCCGGCGAGCCCACGCGCCTGGTCGAGGAGGCCAACACCATTCCGCTGTTCGGGGGACGTCGCGCTGTCTGGGTCAGGGCCGGCGGCCGTAATTTTGCTCCCGCGGTCGAGGCGCTCTTGGCAGCGACGTCGCCGGACTGTCGGGTGGTGATCGAAGCCGGTGACCTCAAGCGCAGCGCGCCGCTGCGAGCGCTATGCGAGCGCGCCAAGAATGCCGTGGCGCTCCCGTGCTACGCCGACGCCGAACGGGACCTCGTTCGTCTCATCGATGACGAGATGCGCGACGCCGATCTTGCGATTTCGCCTGAGGCCCGGGCCGCCCTTGTTCCGCTGCTCGGCGGCGACCGACTGGCGTCCCGTCATGAGGTGCGCAAGCTCGCGCTGTTCGCGCGCGGCAAGCCACGGGTGGAGTTCGACGACGTGATGGCGGTCGTCGCCGACGCGTCGTCGCTCGCGCTCGACGGCCTGGTCGACGCCGCCTTCGCCGGGCGCACAAGCGACCTCGAAGTCCAGTTCGGCAAGGCGCGTACCGCCGGCACGGCACCGGGCACTATCATCTCGGCAGCGCTGCGTCAGGTGGCACAGCTGCACAAGGCGCGGCTTGCGATCGAGGACGGCGCTTCCGTCAGCGAGGCGGCTACTGGCATCCAGCCGTTCGTTCATTTCAGCCGCAAGGCTGCAGTCGAGGCCGCACTCAAGATCTGGACATCGACGCGGCTCGAACGGGCGATGTCCCAGATCGCGGACGCGACACTCGAGACGCGCCGCCAATCCACCATGGCAGAAGCGATCGCGCAGCGCACACTGCTGGCGCTTGCCGTGAATTCCCGGCGCAAAGAGTAACAGGGAGAGCGAGCAATGATCCGCTGTCCGGCCGTCCTGCTGCGTTCGTCGCTGGCGCTGATTTGCCTGCTTGCCCTCGCCGCCGGCAACGTCACCCGCGCCGCGGCGCAATCCTACCCCGCGCGCTCCATCAAGCTGGTCGTGCCGTTCGGCCCCGGCGGACCGACCGACGTGTCCGCGCGCATCGTTGCCCAGGTGGTGCAAGCGGGGCTCGGCACGAGCGTCGTGATCGAAAACCGGCCCGGAGCAGGTGGTGCGATTGGAACCAAATCGGTCGCCAACGCCGACCCCGATGGCGCCACGCTGCTCATCGGCACGAGCGCAACGCTCGGCGTCGTGCCCGCGCTCGTGAAGAATCCCGGCTACGATCCGATCAAGAGTTTTGCGCCGGTCGCCAAGGTCGCAGACAGCACGCTGGTCCTGGTCGTGCCCGCGAACTTTCCCGCTAACTCGGTGCAGGAATTCGTCGCCCATGCCAAAGCCAATCCGGGAAAGCTCAGCTTCGCCTCCGCCGGCGTTGGCAATCAGACCCAGTTGCTCGCTGAACTGTTCAAATCGAAGGCCGGCCTCGACATCGTGCACGTCCCGTACAAGAGCGGCGCCGAGATGGTCACCGCCATCCTGGGTGAGCAGGTGCATATGGCGTTTCCGGACGTGTCGATCCTCATCCCGCTCATCCGCGAGGGCAAGCTCAAAGCGCTCGCCGTCACCAGCTCGAAGCGGCATCCGCAACTGCCCGATGTTCCGACCATGATCGAAAGCGGCATCCCCGATTACGTCATGACGTTTTGGTCGGGTGTCGTAGCGCCAGCCGGCACGCCCGCGGAGCTCGTCTCCCGGCTCAACGCCGCGATCAAGGACGGTCTCACATCGCCAGCGGTTCGGGAGAACCTCGCCAAGGTCGGCTCCGAGGCGAGCCCGGGCTCGCCGCAGGATTTCGCCAACTTCATCGCCGCCGAGACCAGGAAATGGAGCGAGGTGGCCAGGACGGCAGGCATCAGTTTGGAGTGAGACCGATGTGTCCCGCCTCACCCCGATGAGGCGGCCGTTTCACGCGCGCGCATCACCTCAACTTCGCCGCCAGCTCGGACTCGAACGCGCCATCGATCAGCACAAAAGCGACCACGCACGGCGCGCTGGAGCGGTTGCTCCAGGCGTGATTCGTGCCGCACTGAACCACGATGTCGCCGGCGCTGAGTTCAACGTCGACATCGTCCAGCACCATCGTGATCTCGCCCGCCAGCACGATCGCGTAGTCGATGGTCTCGGTTCTATGCATGAGCGGGTGGCGCCCGCCCTTGCCGAAGGTCGCAGCCTTCTCATTGCCGAGGGCCGCGAAGGCCGCGCGCGACGCTTGCGGATCCATCTGCCGCACCGCTTCGTTCTCCGGCGGAAAGTGGTTGATGCGCAGGACGGTGCCGCGATTGTCCGGCATTTGCCGCCGCGGACCCAGCGTCGGCTCTTCCGCGGCCGTCGCGATCCGCACCGGCGTCTCCCTGGTTCGCCAGATGTCGGTCGAGTACCACTCGGGATTTACGGCATTGACGTGCACGAACGGCGCGGGGCCGTCGGAGATCACGATGGCCTTGCCGTCTGGATCGTGCCCGGTGACCACTCGTCTGACCTGCTTGGCCATCGCCATTCTCTCCCTGCGATGTTCGATTGGTTTTCTTGTCAGCGGCAGCAGCGCAGCGTGTTGCACGCCGCTGCAAGCACATGTCGTCGGGACGGTAGGATCAGTTCTTGCCCAGCCGTCGCAGCACATCGTCGAGTTGATCGAGACTGCGATAGTGGATCTGCAGCACGCCGCCGTTGCCGCGATGATCGACCGTGACCGCCAGGCCGAGCGCATCGGAAACGCGTCGTTCGAGCGCGAGGGTATCGGGGCTCTTGAGCGCCCGTTTGCTCACCGACTTGCCCGATTTCTTCCCCCGGTCCTTCGCCAGCGCCTCGACCTGACGGACGTTGAGCCCGCGATCGACGATCTCGCGCGCCATCTCCTCCGGGTCGGACGCCCCGATGAGCATGCGCGCGGCACCGGCCGTGATCTTGCCGGCATGGATATAAGCCTTGACCGGTTCGGGCAGCTTCAGCAGGCGCAGCGTGTTGGTGACGTGGCTGCGGCTCTTGCCGACGATCTTGGCAATGTCGTCGTGACTGTGATCGTACTCGCTCGCGAGGGCTTGATAACCGCCCGCCTCTTCCAGCGGATTGAGGTCAGTGCGTTGCACGTTCTCGATGATCGCAAGCTCGAGCGCTTCGCTGTCGCTCACTTCGAACAGTACGATCGGGACATCATGCAGGCCCGCGCGCTGCGCCGCGCGCCAGCGCCGCTCGCCCGCAATGATCTCATAGGCGTCCTTCGCTCCGGCGATCGAGCGCACGACCACGGGCTGGATGATGCCGCGTTCCTTGATCGACGCAGCCAGATCATCGAGCTCCGCCTCCGAAAAATTGCGGCGTGGATTTCGCGGATTGGGCCGCACATATTCGATCGGCACGCGGCGTTGATTGCGCGCGCGTTCGGGTGTCGCGGTTTCGGCCCCCACGTCACCCATCAGCGCGGCAAGGCCGCGCCCCAGTCGCGATCGGCCTTCGTCCGGCATCGCCATGTCTCCCGACCTCTTCAGCTCACGCTGCACCGTGCTGCTGGTTCGAATCGATCGCGCCATCTTGCTGCGGCGGGCGTGCGATCAATTCCTTCTCGCGCTGGATGATTTCCGTCGCGAGGCGCAGATAGGCTTCGCTGCCGACGCATTTGAGATCATAGACCAGCACCGGTTTGCCGTACGACGGCGCCTCCGACACCCGCACATTGCGCGGGATGATGGTGTCGTAAACCTTCTGATTGCTGTTCTGGCGCACGTCGGCGACGACCTGGTTGGAGAGATTGTTGCGCGCATCGTGCATGGTGAGCACGATGCCATGGATCATGAGATCGGGATTGAGCGTGGATTTCACGCTCTCGACGGTCTGGAGCAATTGCGACAGTCCCTCGAGCGCGAAGAACTCGCACTGCAACGGCACCAGGATCGCATCCGCCGCAGCCATGGCGTTGACGGTCAGCAGATTCAGCGACGGCGGGCAATCGATCAGCACATAAGTAACGTCGCCGGCGCGCGGCGTGGCGCGCAACGGCGCCAGCGCGGTACGCAGCCGAAAGGCGCGCTCGCGGTCCTGGCTGACTTCGAGTTCGACGCCGGAGAGATCGAGGGTCGAGGGCGCAATGGAGAGCCGCGGAACGGCTGTCGGCAACACCACATCGCGTAAGGTGGCTTCACCCATCAGCACATCGTAGGTCGAGTAACGGCGACTGCGCCGATCGATGCCGAGCCCGGTCGAAGCATTGCCCTGGGGATCGAGGTCGAGGATCAGCACCTGCTCGCCGATGGCGGCAAGCGCGGTACCCAGATTGATGGCGGTCGTGGTTTTGCCCACGCCGCCTTTCTGGTTCGCGATCGCGATCACACGCGGCGGCTGAGGATTGGGAATGCGGCTCGCGAGCGGAATGACGTGAGATGGCTCGCGCGACACCTCCTGGGGCGCTTCCGCCGGCAAGTCCGCGGGATCGGTCATGGCATTGCGTCCAAACTTCGAGCCGCTTCGCGAATCGGTTGGAATTTTAGGGCTTTGTCCTGCCGCGCTCCACATCCCGGATGACGACGATACGGCCGCCCGCATCGGTCCGGCTGGGCACCAGAGTCGCATTCATTTTCCAAGACGTCATGGCCGCGCGGGCCTCTCCGAGTTCAAGCTCTGCATTTTGTCCCTTCGGGAACAAGCCCATTGCACCGCTTTTCCCCAGAAGCGGAAAGCTCTGCTTTAGCAATAGCTTAAGCGGAGCAACGGCGCGCGCGGTGACAACATCAAGCGGAGCCGCAAAGCCGGCGGCAAATTCTTCGATGCGCGCGACATGCACCGCGGCCGGCGCGCCCGTGACGCGCTGAGCCTCGCTCAGGAATGCGGCTTTTTTCTTATTGCTGTCAATGAGATGCACGATCGTCCCGGGTTGGTCGGCGAGCGCGATCGCAATCATGAGCCCGGGAAATCCGCCCCCCGTCCCTAGGTCGGCCCAAACCCGGGCCCCCGGCGCAAGATCGAGAAGCTGGAGAGAATCGGCGATGTGGCGCGTCCACAGGTGGGGGATGGTCGAGGCCGCGATGAGGTTGGTGGTGCGCTGCCAGCTCAGCAGCAGCGCGACGAACACGTCGAGACGTTCCGAGGTTTCACGTGAAACAGGGGTGAGCGCCAGCGCGCGGGCGCGGTCGGAAGCGAGATCGGGAGGAAATGCGAGATCCGGGCGGATCATGGGCCGGCGGGCCCCGCTTCAGCGGCGATGAAGAAGGATGCTGGCCGTCCTGCGCACCGGAGCATTGTGCATCTGAGCCGACTACAGGGGATTAGGACTATGAGCGGGCCGGGCGGGTGGTCCGGCTGCCGTGCCGGCGGCGCTTGAGGTGTGCGACCAGGAGCGTCAACGCCGCAGGGGTGATGCCGTCGAGGCGAGCAGCCTGACCAATGCTGCGGGGCCGGCTGGCTTGCAGCTTTTGCCGGGCCTCGTTGGAGAGGCCCCGCAGTTGCGCATAGTCCAGCCCGTCCGGCAGCTCGAGGCTTTCATCCCGGCGATAGGAAGCGATATCCGCCGCCTGGCGCGAGAGGTAGACATCGTACTTGGCGTCGATTTCGAGTTGCTCGGCGATCTTCGGCGCGAGTTCGCCAAAGCGGGGCCAAATCCGGGAGAGTTCGACGACGCCGATATGCGGATGGGACAGCAGCTCGAAAGCGCTGCGCCGCTGGCCGTCCTTGTTGAGAGCAAGCCCGTGACGACCCCCCTCGTTTGGCGTGAGCGACACGGACTGAGCAAATTCTCGCGCAGACGCCAGAGCCGCCATCTTCTCCCCATGGCGCCGGCGACGAGCTGCACCGACGCATCCCAAGGCAATGCCTTTGTCGGTCAGTCGCTGGTCGGCATTGTCGGCCCGCAATGTCAGTCGGTATTCCGCGCGTGAGGTGAACATGCGGTACGGCTCCGTCACCCCGCGGGTCACCAAATCATCAATCATAACAGCAAGATAACCCTCGGCGCGGTCGAACGTGATAGGCCCTCCCCCGCCCGCCCGGGACGCGGCGTTAAGGCCGGCGGCCAGGCCTTGGGCGGCGGCCTCCTCATAGCCCGTGGTGCCGTTGATTTGTCCGGCCAGGAACAGGCCGGGGAGACGGCGCGTCTCCAGCGTGGGCTTCAGCTCGCGCGGGTCCACGTGGTCGTATTCGATGGCATAGCCGGGCCGCAGCATCCGCGCCCGCGTCAGCCCCGGGATCGTGGCGACCAGCGCGAGCTGGACGTCCTCCGGCAACGACGTGGAAATGCCGTTGGGATAGACCGTCGGGTCGTCGAGCCCTTCCGGCTCCAGGAAAATCTGATGCCCATCGCGCTCACCAAAGCGAACGATCTTGTCCTCGATTGAAGGGCAATAGCGCGGTCCCCGGCTGGAGATCTGGCCGGAATACATGGGCGAGCGGTGGACGTTATCGCGAATGATGCGATGGGTGGCGTCGTTGGTGCGGGTAATCCCGCAATGGACCTGGGCGTTATGGATATGGTCGGTAAGCGTCGAGAACGGCTCCGGTGGCTGGTCCCCCGGCTGCGACTCCACTGCGCCCCAATCGATGGTACGGCCGTCGAGCCGCGGCGGCGTCCCGGTCTTCAGCCTTCCGAGCACAAAGCCCAGGCGTTCCAGAGTCAGAGACAAGCCGGTGGACGGCGCTTCTCCCACACGCCCGGCCGGGATCTGATGTTCTCCAATATGGATGAGACCCCGCAAAAAGGTGCCGGTAGTCAGCACCACGGCCCCTGCCCTGAGCTCTCGCCCATCCGCGAGCCTGAGCCCCGCAACGCACTCATGACCGATGATGAGATCATCGGCCTCGGCCTCGATCACGGTGAGCCCTGGGGTGTCGGTAACGGCCCGCTGGATGGCTGTGGCGTAAAGCCGACGGTCGGCCTGGGCGCGCGGCCCGCGCACCGCCGGACCTTTGCGGCGGTTGAGGACCCGGAACTGAATGCCCCCCAGGTCGGCGGCCCTGCCCATCAGCCCGTCAAGGGCGTCGATCTCGCGGACCAGATGGCCTTTGCCGAGGCCCCCGATAGCCGGATTGCACGACATCGCGCCGATGGTCGCAATTCGATGGGTGACGAGCGCCGTGCTGGCTCCCATGCGCGCGGCCGCGGCGGCCGCCTCGCAACCGGCATGGCCTCCTCCCACGACGATGACGTCGTAATGCGCGCTCATCGGCTCGAATCCCGCATGGCGGGCTTTTATCTCAGGCCCGCCCAAGCGTCCATTCTCTCACCACCGATCTCTCCGATCGGAATGTGTTTCACGTGAAACATCGAAAGCCGCGGCCCGCTGTCCCAGCTTTGCGCGCCAAATGCACCGCCTCACGCGGTCGGTGGTTCTGCTTCCGCAGTCGCTATTTGCCGATGCAAAAATCGCGGAAAATCACGTCCAGAACGTCTTCCACGTCGACGCGGCCAAGGAGCCGGCCGAGCGCTCGCGTCGCCAACCGCAACTGCTCCGCCATGATTTCCTCGCGACCGTCCTGTGCCGCTTGTCCAGCACCTTGCAGGGCAAGAACGGTCTCCCGCAAATGCACGCGCTGGCGCTCGCGGGTCACCAAAGCCGCCTCTTGCGTGAAGAAGCGCTCGGCGAAGCCTGAGATGGAGGTAACCAGCTGCTCCACTCCATTTCCGGTCATACTAGAGATGAAATGAACTCCATTCGATTTCTTGAATCTTGATTCAGTCTTTCTTGATTCTGTTGGATCCGCGAGATCCATCTTGTTGACCACTAACCAACCGGCTCGGACGGGCGCCTCTCCGACATCCTCGGATGTCGGCTCGATCACCCAAAGAACGAGATCCGCGCCGGCCGCTTGCTCGCCCGCACGCCGCACCCCCTCGCGCTCGATCGGGTCGGTGGTGTCGCGAATACCCGCGGTGTCGAGCACCGTTACCGGATAGCCGCCCAGATCAAGATGAATCTCCAGCACGTCGCGGGTGGTTCCGGGAAACGGCGATACGATTGCCGCCTCCCGTCGCGCCAGCCGATTAAACAGCGTCGACTTGCCGGCATTCGGCGGACCTGCGATCGCGACCCGCAGTCCCTCGCGCAGTCGCTCTCCCTGCCCCGCCATGGCCTTGCTGATCTCGTCGGCCAATGGCCGAATCAGCTCCAGCGCACGAGCCGTCAGACCCGCCGGAACATCATCCTCATCCGAGAAATCGATCCCGGCTTCAACCAACGCCAACGCTTCGATCAACCGCTGCCGCCACGTCTCGGCGCGCTCCCCAAGCAGGCCTTTGAGTTGCAGCAAAGCCTGCCGGCGCTGCGCTTCGGTCTCGGCCGCCACCAGGTCCGCAAGCCCTTCAACCGCGGTCAAATCCATGCGGCCATTCTCAAAGGCACGGCGGGTGAACTCTCCCGCCTCCGCATGGCGCAAGCCATCAAACCGCCCCAACGCGGCAAGCAGCGCGGCGATCACGGCGCGGCCGCCGTGAACTTGCAGTTCGACGATGTCCTCGCCGGTCTCGCTGTTTGGACCGGGAAACCACAACGCCAAGCCCTCGTCGATCAGATCGCCGGTGGCCGGATCGCGCACGCGCGCCAGTGAGGCCCGCCGCGCCGCCGGGACGCGGCCGATCAGCGCCTCGAGCGCCAGGCCC
>Ga0207643_10002086_pt1 | contig 11008 bp, 12 predicted proteins | sample KBSMisM62_FD_184313 | JGI IMG/M metagenome (GOLD analysis project Ga0207643, IMG submission 184313) | Miscanthus rhizosphere microbial communities from Kellogg Biological Station, Michigan, USA - KBS Miscanthus M6-2 (SPAdes) (version 2) | ecosystem: Host-associated > Plants > Roots >...
CCGGCACCTGCTGCGGGTCCGACGGTGGCCGTTCTCCCTCGGGGGGCTCCTCCGGACCGCTCATGTCACCACCACCTCCAGGGACCGAGGTCGAGCACCAGGGCGATCGATCCGGTGAGCACCAGCGCGCCCAGCCACACCAGCACGAGCCGGGTATCGCCCAGCTTGCAGCGCGACCGGAGCAGACCGGCGCGACGTGCCCGCGCGTAGCCGACGAAGCCGAGCCCGGCAAAGAACACGAGCGCGACCGGGCCGAGCAGCCAGCCCAGCAGGGCGACCGTAGCGAACACGCAGAGCCGCAGCGGGTCGAACGGCGGCTCGACGTCCGGCAGGTCCTCCCGCACCACCTGGCGCGGGTCACTGCTCATCGTGGGGCTCCGGTCGCGGTGGAGATGCGGGAGCGGCTCAGCGGTAGCCAGGCCTGGACCGCGCAGAACGGCGCGCATTGGTGGCTGTCGTCGGCGTCGACCGTGGCGACGTGCACGCAGCACTGGGTGAGCCGCTCCTCGATCATCGTGTTCATGTCCATGAACGGTTTCACGGTGACCCGCAGGACGCGCTCGCCGAGCATCCTCCGCAGCCGCTGGTGCTGACCGGGCAGCCGCGACGACGCAAGCGTGGCCAGGGTGCCGATCCCGATGTCGCAGTTCTGGCAGATGTCGCTCCAGATCGAGGACATCGACGGGTGCGACAAGGACGACTGCTCGCTCATCAGGTCGAGCAGCGAGTCCTTCACCACCGCTCGGAGCTGTCCGGGGATCGCGTCGTCGGCGATCCGGTTCGCGAGCGTGTCGGGCTCGAGCTCCAGCCACTGCTTGAGCCGGTCGTGACCGATCAGCGAGACGAGCGACCGCCATGAGCCCGAGTCGTCGCGCAGCAGGTAGCCGACCGAGCAGCAGTGCGGGTGCGAGCAGGGCAGCGCGGTGAGGTCGCGCCAGGTGACCTGCCCGGCGGTTTGCTCGTCGAGCCGGGCCAGGACGCCCGTGTGCGTGAGGCGCTCGAGGGGGTCGAGGCCGGCCGAGCGGCCGGAGCCGAACACCGGCTGGACGGTGACCCCGCCGACGTACGGCGTGTCCAGCGCCCGCTTGACCACGAAGCCGATCTCGTCGTCGTTGACGCCCAGCGCCGCCGTCATCGTGAGCGTGGTGAAGACACCCGCAGCGGACAGCCGCTCGATCGCGCGCTCCTTGAACCGCCGGATGTCGGCGCCCCGGTGGTGGGTCGAGGCCGCGGCAGACTGCCCGTCGTACTGGAGGTAGACCTCGACCCGCTCGCGGTGTTTCCTCAACAGGGCAAGGAGATCGTCGTCCTGGGCGATGGCGAGGCCGTTGCTGTTGATCAGCACCCGCACGATCGGCCGGGCGGCGACGGCGTCGAGGAGCTCGGCGAGCCGCGGGTAGAGCGTCGGCTCGCCGCCGCTGAGCATGAGCACGTCGATCCGGCCGTTCTCGCGGGAGAGCCGGGTGTCGATCGACGCCAGCACCTGCTCCAGCGGAGCCACCGATGCGAGTGCCGGCGCGCTCTCGGCGAAGCAGGTCGGGCACTTGAGGTTGCAGTGGTCGAGCAGGTCCTGCAGCAGGATGCACGTGTGCTGGGTCTGCATCTCCGGCAGCCCGTGCTGGTACGCCGCCGGCACCGGAAGGAAGTTGCCGCGCAGGTCGGGCGTGTGCACCTTCGTGGGCGCGGTCCACTCCTCCAGGTAGCGGAGGATCTCCGGGGACTCGTCGTACAGCGTGCGCACGAGCCCGTGGTCGGGACACCCACGCTCCAGCCAGATCCGTTCGTCGCGCTCGACCAACCAGCCGGAGAGCCGACGCACGTCGGCCAACGGCCGGTCCGGCTTGTCCTCGTGGCACAGCGGGCAGAAGGCGTTGACGTACCGGTGGATCCGGTCGCCCCGGAGCGGCATCCCCGCCTGCTTGCTCATTCGCGACAGCCTAGGGGCTGACAGGGAGGCTCTGGTCGTGACCAGCCCGCGAGCCACGCAAATGCGGAGTTGTTGGGGTTCCCACCGCGTCGTCGACCCCGACAACCCCGCAAGTGCGAGCTTCCGCGGCGAGCAGGCTCACCCCTGCGTGACGTATCCCCAAGCCCGTGGCGCCGTCGCGGCCCCTGCTCCAGGGAACGTTGTGGCGGACGGGGCGGAGTGCTGCCGGGGCCTCACGAGGCGCACCGCGCGTCAGCCGGTGCCGACCGAGAACAGCAGGTCCCCTGCCGCGACGGTCTCGACCTTCGGGTCCGGCACCGACCCCTTCGGCTGGTCCATCGCGACGACCGGTACGACGCTCGACATTTCCTCGTCGGTGATCGCGGACGGGTCCCAGCGCACCATCGGCGTGCCGACGGTGACCGTGTCGCCCTGCGAGGCGAGGACCTCGAAGCCCTTGCCCTCCAGGCGCACGGTGTTTATCCCGAGGTGCACGAGGACGCCGACTCCGTCGTCGCCGAGTACGACGAACGCGTGAGGGTGGATCTTCACGACCTTGCCGGCGATCGGCGAGACGACGGTGGTCTCCCCTGGGTCCGGGTCGATGGCCACGCCGGGTCCGACCATCTCCTGCGCGAACACGGGGTCGTCGACCTCCGTGATCGGCAGCAGTCGGCCGGGACAGGGTGCGAGAACCTGGATCACATCAGGTCCGCGATGTCCTCGGAGAGCGTGTCAGCCTCCGGGCCCACGACGACCTGCACCACGTTCCCAGACTTCATGACCCCGTGCGCGCCAGCCTTCTTCAGCGCGGCCTCGTCGACCTTTGACCCGTCCTTCACCTCGGTACGCAGCCGGGTGATGCACGGCTCGATCTCGACGATGTTGTCCGCACCCCCGAGTCCCGCGAGGATGTCGTCGGCCTTGCTCATGGTGTCCTCCTTGATTGTTCGGTCTCGACAAGCTCGACCACCGGTTCGTCAGTCTGGGTCCGTGGTGGTCACCTTGGCCAGACCTCGCGGGTTGTCAGGGTCGAGCCCGAGGGCGAGTGCCAGGGACTCGACGACCAGCTGCGCCGGCACGATCGCGCCGAGCGGTGCGAGTGCCTCGGGCAGGTCCGGCCCGGGCACGTGGTGGGCGCAGGTATCGATGAAACCCCGATCTCCGCCGATGCCCACGGTCGTGGCGCCACGGTCCGCGAGGTCGCGCGCGAGCTCGACCATCGGCTCCCGCAGCGGTCCGTCCTGCGCGGCGACGAGCACCGCAGTCATCCCGGTGGTCACGACCGAGATCGGCCCGTGGCGCAGGTCGGCGTACGAGTAGCCGCGCACCGGGCGCAGGCAGGTCTCCTCGAGCTTGAGCGCGGTCTCCAGCGCCGTCCCCATCAGCAGGCCACGCCCCGAGACGACGGCGTACGACGCCTCGCGCAGGGCCTCGACCGCCTCGTCGACGCCCGCGCGGGCGGCCAGCAGCCGCTCGACCTCACCGGCGACCCGGTCGAGCTCGGTGTCGAGAGCGAGCGGATCCGGCGCGAGCGCCGTGCCCAGCACGGCCATCGCGACCAGCTGGGCGAGGTAGGTCTTCGTGGCGGGGACGGCCACCTCCGGGCCGGCCTGCGTGACCAGCGCGAGGTCGGCCGCCGCCACCAGCGGCGAGTCCGCCACGTTCGCGACCGCGACGGTGGCGGCACCGCAGTCGCGCGCCCAGGCCTGGGTCGCGACGATCTCCTCGGTCGCCCCGGACTGCGACACGCTGACCACGAGCGCGTCGGAGAGGTCGAGCCGCGTGCGGTAGTGGGTGGCGACGCTCGGCGAGGCCAGGCCACCGGCGACACCCGCGTGCGTCTCGAGCAGATAGCGGCCGTAGACGGCCGCGTTGTCACTGCTCCCCCGCGCCACGAGCAGCACACGGCGGCGGCCGCGGAAGAGTCCGGCGACCGCGTCTCGCTGCGGCACGAGAGCAGCCAGGGTGCGGCGTACCGCCTCCGGCTGCTCGGCGATCTCCTCCGCCATCCGGGTGCCCATCGATCTCCCTTCGATCCTGCTGCGAACCCTTGACACTCTCCGTGACGGATGCCATGGTTCCACTGGTCCGGACCAGACCGTACCAGCCTTGGCCAGCTCCGTCGAGAGGTAGAACGCCTTGACTCCTCGCCGCACTCCTCACGAGAACCGTGTGATCACGGACGGCCCCCGTCCCAAGCACGCGCAGCTCTCCGACGAGCTGGCCGAGCTTGCGGCGCACCATCTCGGGCCTGACGCTACGATCCCCTCCGAGCGGGAGCTGATGACGACCTACGACGTGTCCCGGTCGACCGTGCGCAAGGCGATCGAGAGCCTGATCGCCGACGGGTTGCTGCACCGGATCCACGGCAAGGGCACGTTCGTCTCCAAGCCCCGGCTGGAGAGCCGGCTGCACCTGGCATCGTTCAGCCAGGACATGCGGCGGCGCGGGCTCACCCCGTCCACGACGCTCCTCGGGGTCGAGGCCGACCGGCCGCCGATCGACGTCGCCAAGGCGCTCGACCTGGGCGCCGACGGCGTGGCGTGGCGGATCGACCGGGTGCGCCTGGCCGACGGCCAGCCGATCGCGCTGGAGAACGGCTGGTACCCGCGTGACCTCCTGCCCGGGCTCGACCGGCAGGACCTCGGCGGCTCGCTGTACGAGATCTTCCGCACCACCTACGGCCACGCCATCGACAGCGCCGAGCAGACGCTGTGGGGCGAGGCCGCCGACGCGGCGACCGCCCGCCGCCTCGACGCCCCGCTCAACACCCCACTGCTGGTCTTCCGCCGCGTGTCCGCGGCCGCCGGCCAGCCGCTGGAGTACGTCGTCTCGCGCTACCGCGGCGACCGCTACCAGCTCCACATGTCGCTCCAAGGCAACTCCACAGGAACAGGCACCACCGAAGGGACGAAGCAGTGACCACTTCCGACACATCCGTGGACCAGCAAGGACCCCGGTTCAACCTCGCGCCGATCCAGAAGTTCGGCCGCAGCCTGATGCTGCCGATCGCTGCGCTGCCCGCGGCCGCGCTCCTCCTCCGGCTCGGCCAGCCCGACCTGCTGGGGGCCGACGGCCTCGGCTGGGACCGGGTCGCCGCCGTCGTCGGTGCTGCCGGCAACGCACTGTTCGAAAACCTGCCGTTGTTGTTCGCAGTGGGTGTCGCGATCGGCATGGCGAAGAAGGCTGACGGCTCGACCGCGCTGGCCGCGGTCGTCGGCTACCTGGTGTTCAAGGGCGTCGGCGACGCCATGTCGCCGTTCGTGCTGGACGCTCCACCCAAGGGCGGCACCCAGGAGCTGATCAACTACGGGGTGCTCGGCGGCATCGTCTCCGGCCTGGTGGCGGCGTACCTCTGGCAGCGGTTCTACCGCACCAAGCTGCCTCCGTACCTGGCCTTCTTCGGCGGCCGGCGCCTCGTGCCGATCATCACCGCGGTCGCCATGATGGTGATCTCGGTCCTGGTGAGCTTCCTCTACCCGGCCTTCAACAGCGGCCTGACCAACCTCGGCGAGTGGGTCACCAGGAACGACGTGCTCGGCGGCTTCGTCTACGGCACGGCCAACCGGCTGCTGATCCCGCTCGGCCTGCACCACATCCTGAACAACCCGCCGTGGTTCATCTTCGGTAACTTCACGGGCACCGACGGGGTCGTCTACCACGGCGACATCCAGCGCTTCCTGCACGGCGACCCGACCGCGGGCACGTTCATGACCGGCTACTTCCCGATCATGATGTTCGCGCTGCCCGCCGCGGCGCTGGCGATCTGGCAGGAGGCCAAGCCGGTCCAGAAGAAGGCCGTCGGCGGCATCATGCTCTCGGCAGCGCTGTGCTCCTTCCTGACCGGCGTGACCGAGCCGCTCGAGTTCGCGTTCATGTTCGTGGCCTGGCCGCTCTACCTGATCCACGCCGTGTTCACGGGCACCTCGCTGGCGCTGGTCAACGCGCTCGGGATCAAGGACGGGTTCGGGTTCTCCGCAGGGCTGTTCGACTACGCGCTGAACTTCAACATCGCCACGAAGCCCCTGCTCCTGATCGTGATCGGACTCGGCTACGCGGCGATCTACTACTTCACGTTCCGGTTCGTGATCCGCAAGTGGAACCTGCGCACGCCGGGACGCGAGGAAGAGGGCGAGGAGGCGATGTCGCTCGTGGATCAGGCTCCCTGAGGGTCGCCGTGATCATCACGGCAGGACGTGTGGTCACCCCGGCGCGAGTCTTCGCGCCGGGGTGGGTGCACGTGGAGGGCGAGCACGTCACGGACGTCGGGTCGGACGCGCCGCCGCGCCCCGCCGACGTGGAGCTCCAGGGCACGACCGTCGTGCCCGGGTACGTCGACGCGCACGTGCACGGCGGCGGCGGGGCGTCGTTCGACACCGGGACCGCGCAGGCCGCCGAGACCGTGGCCGCCGTGCACCTGGCTCATGGCACCACCACGATCATGGCCAGCCTGGTCACCGACACCACCGCGGAGCTGGACCGCTCGGTCCGCGAACTGGCGAAGCTCGCAGCTGCCGGCACGCTGGCCGGGATCCACCTCGAGGGCCCGTGGCTCAGCCCGAAGCACGCTGGCGCGCACGACCCCGCGCTGCTCGCCGACCCGAAGCCGGCCGAGGTCGACCGGCTGGTCGAGGCGGCCGACGGCCACCTGCGCATGGTCACGCTCGCGCCCGAGCTGACCGGCGGGCTCGACGCCGTACGCCGGGTCACGGCTGCGGGAATCGTCGCCGCGATCGGCCACACGGACGCGTCGTACGACGTGGCCCGCGCGGCGCTGGACGCGGGTGCCGGGGTCGGAACCCATCTGTTCAACGCGATGCGCGGGCTGCACCACCGCGAGCCCGGACCCGGCGCCGCGCTGCTCGAGCACCCGGACGCCTACGTCGAGCTGATCGCCGACGGCGCCCATCTCCATCCCGCCGTGGTCCGGCTGGCCGCGCGGGCCAAGCCCCACCTCACGGTGCTGGTCACCGACGCGATGGCCGCCGCCGGGGCCGAGGACGGCGACTACCGGCTGGGACCGATGAGGGTGCAGGTACGCGGCGGGCTCGCGACGCTGGCCGACACCGGCGCGATCGCCGGTTCGACGCTGACCATGGCCGCTGCGGTGCGCTACGCGGTGCGCGTCGCCGGGCTGCCGATCGAGGACGTCGTGCGCGCCGCGACCGCAACTCCCGCCGCCATGCTCGGCCTCGACCGGGTGGGCGCGCTGCGGCCCGGGTACTTCGCCGACCTGGTGGTGCTCGACGACGCCCTCGACGTCACACGGGTGATGCGGCGCGGTCGTTGGGTGTAGCCACACGGGCATAGACGCCTTGGTGCACCTGCCACACGATTCGCGCCAGCAGCAGCGGGATGGTCACGGCGAGCACCAGCTGGGGCCGGGTCAGTCCCTCCCACGCCACCTCGTTGCCGCGCACGAACTCGACCAGGAACCGGAACACCGCGTAGCCGGCGACATACAGCGTGAACGTCTCCCCCGGCGGCAGGTCCTTCCTCCGCAGCCAGCACCACAGCACCAGGAACGCCACCAGGTGGAATGCGATCTCGTAGCCGAACGATGGGTGCAGCGGTACGCCGGCCGGAGCATGCAGCCGATGTGCCGTCGCCGGGTCGAGCGTGATCCCCCACGCGTGGCCGGTCGGCGTGCCCGGCTCCTCGGCCAGCAGGCAGCCGACCCGACCGACCGCCATCCCGAGGGCGACGGCCGGCGCGAAGAGGTCGCCGGTGCGCAGCCGGTAGCCGGTCAGGCGCTTCGCGACGTGCACGCCCGCCCACGCGCCGAACAGGCCACCGAGGATGCTGCGGTTGCCGTAGAGCCACTGCTCGGTGATCGACGCGTTCTCGCGCAGGTCGACGTGCTGCAGCCAGGTGCCCATCCGCATCAGGACCGCGCCACCCACGAGTGCGCCCATGACCACGAACACCAGCCGCTCGTCGCGGGCGCCGCGGCGGCGCGCCTCCAGCACGAACACGACCGCCGCCACGAGCACGCCGAGCCCCACGAAGAGGCCGTGGGTCGGGATCGGCCCGAGGGACGGGTACACGGGCGTCAGGATTGCACGGACGAGGCGTCCAGGGCCGGTGCTGTCGACATGGTGCACCATGCTGAGCCTGTCCACGTCGCGGGGAGTAAGCATGAGCACAGAGATCGTCGTGGGAGTCCTGGCCTTCCTCGGAGCCGGCGCAGGTGCCGCGCTCGCCTATCTGGCGACCCGCAGCGCCACGAAGGCGGAGCGGGAGGCGCGTCGAAGGGAAGAGTGGGGGCGACGTTTCACGGCATCGCTCGAGGCCATCACCTCCTCGGACGCCCGACGCCGGGCCACGGGTAGAGCGTTGCTGGTCGAGCTGATGCGCAGCGAGCTCGCCACCGACGACGACCGTCGCGACGCCGCGGCGGTCCTCACCGCCGCCGCGACTCATACCGACGACGCAGACCTTCGGCGGATCGTCCCCAACATCGAGGATCTGGACGACGTCGAAATCGTGCTGGACACTGGGGACGTCGAGCCGGACGAGGAGGACGAGCGATGACGCGCCGCATCGTCGTGAGCGACGAGCAGGTCGAGTCCGCCAAGGCCCTGGTTGCCATCTCCGGCGGACCGGACAAGGTCGAGCCACTCATTGCCAAGATCGCCTCGGCCGAGCCGAGGCGTCGCAAGGACGCCGACCCCAGCGCCTCGTGACCAACAGTCACGAGGCCGAAGATCCGGGGCTGGACCCCGCGCAGAATCGCGGATGGCGGGATGCCGCCACGTCCTGGACCGGAGGGCAGGTCAGGTACACAGTGAGCCCATGACCGGACCCTCTGCACGCCGCGCGCATCGGCTCGCCCTCGCCGGGACGGCCACGCTCCTCGGCTGCACCGCACTCGGGCTCGCGCCGACCGTCGCCCAGGCCGACCCCATCGCGGCGGCGCCCGGTCACCGCGCGAAGCCGTTCGACCTCGACGGCGACGGCCACGGCGAGCTCGCTGTCGGTGAACCCTGGTCACGGGGGGGCGGCAAGGTGAGCATCCTGCGCGGCACCAGCACCGGAGTCACGGCCTCCGGCAGCAAGGAGATCACCCAGGCCACCCCGGGCGTTGCGGGCGCCGACGAGGACCGGGACCACTGGGGACGCGCGGTCACCTCCGGTGACTTCGACCGTGACGGCCGTGCCGACCTCGTCGTCGGCGCGCTGCAGGAGAACTGGGTCGACGACGACCCCGCACAGGGCGCGGTCACGATCATCCGCGGTGGACCGGGAGGGGCTCCCGGACACGGCAGCCGCGTGGTCGTGGCCAGCAACGACGACGACATCTGGGGCGGCGGCCTGGCCGTCGGTGACCTCGACGGTGACGGGTACGACGACCTCGTGGTCAGCGGCGGGTACCCCGACGACCCGAGCGAGCGCGACGGCTCGGTCTTCAGCGCGCCCTTCCTCGGCGTCAATGTCCTCTACGGATCACCGACCGGGCTCCAGACCTCGCGCCTCGTTCGCCTGACGTCGGCGAACGGCACCCCTGATCGCGTGCACCACGGCGGCCAGTTCGGCGAGGCGATCGCGGTCGGCGACGCCACGGGCGACGGCATGGACGACCTCGCGGTCTCGTACGGCGACGACACCGGTTCGGGCGTGTACATCTACCGTGGCCGCACCGGCCAGATCCTCACCAGGGCGGACCAGGTCGTGGAGGGTCTCGGCAGGATCGCGCTGAGCCTCGGCGACTTCGACGGAGACGGGTTTGCGGACCTGGCCGGCAACAGCGCCACCGAGCGCGCGAAGGTCTACGTCTACCGGGGCACCGCCTCGGGCCTCGATGCGGCCAACCGCCGGGTGCTCGACGATCCGACCGGAGACCCGGTCAACGACGGCGAGTACGGCCGCGCCCTGGCCGCCGGTGACCTCGACGCCGATGGTCGCGACGATCTCGCGGTCGGTGCGTCCAGTACCCGCGGCGGCGCCGTGTTCGTGTACGACGGCACCAGCACCGGCGTGAGCAACGCCCAGCGACACCAGTGGTCCCAGCAGTCCCCCGGTGTGCCCGGCACGTCCGAGACGGGCGACCAGTGCGGGATCGATGTCCGGATCGCCGACGTCGGCCGCTCGGCGGTGCCGGACCTGGTGGCCACCTGCAACGGCGAGAACTCCTCCGCCGGAGCGGTGATCGTGATCTACGGGCACGCCGACCGGGGACTGACGGGCACCGGTGCCCAGGTGTGGCTCAAGAGCACCCCGGGTGTCGTCGGGGTGCCCGGGCCGGACCAGGGCTGGGGGAAGCTCGACCAGTGAGGCGCCTCAGGCGGGCATGCGGATGACGCCGAGCAGGACCACGGTCACCACGAACGCCGAGAGCAGCACCGCGGCGAGCAGGCTGACGCCCAGCTCGCGCGTGCGCGACGGGACCGCGGCGAGTGCCGCGACGACACCGGTCGGCACCAGCACCCAGCCCACCCGGCCCGTGAGCTTCCAAGCCACGAGGTCGGCGATCGCCAGCACCAGGGCGACCAGCAGCCCTGAGCGCAAGGTGAGCGGCGCGAGGCGCGACGGTCGCGGCATCTCCACAGTCACCACGTCGGGGAACCCCAGCGCCGTCGGGGTGCGCGGATCGACAGCGGTACCGGTGAGGTCCGCGGCGACCAGGGACAGACAGGTGCCGTGCCCCACCAGCACCAGGTCGCCGGTCGGGTGCCGGCGCATCAGCTCGCGGACCGCCGTTGTGGCCCGGCGGCGCGTGGTCTCCAGCGGTTCCCAGCCCTCGTACGCCGCGCGGTCGGGCTCGTCGTACGCCGAGGCGAGCACGGCGCCGAAGTCCGGGATCCAGCCGACATGCAGGCGTACCTGCTCGCGCAGCGCGTCGACGACCTCCACCGGTCGGTCGGTGAGCAGCTCCGCGGTCCGGCGCGCCTTGGGCTCGGGTGAGGTGAACCAGCGCGCGTCCTGCGGGATCCGTCCGCTCGCGCGCAGCTGGCGCACGGTGTGCTCGGCGGCCGGGTCGAGCTCCCAGTCGGATGCCGGCCGGTCGGGGTCCATGAGCGGGAGACCGTGACGCACGAGGTGGACTCGGCGAGCGGGCCCGACCAGCGGCATGCGAAT
>Ga0207643_10002096_pt1 | contig 10998 bp, 8 predicted proteins | sample KBSMisM62_FD_184313 | JGI IMG/M metagenome (GOLD analysis project Ga0207643, IMG submission 184313) | Miscanthus rhizosphere microbial communities from Kellogg Biological Station, Michigan, USA - KBS Miscanthus M6-2 (SPAdes) (version 2) | ecosystem: Host-associated > Plants > Roots > Rhizosphere...
TGGATTTACAGGAACTGAAAGATGTGGTTCAATGGGCTTTGACAATTTAACGTGGTGAGTTAAAGCGACTTGCGGCCACGGAAAATAATCCGCTAAACAGCTCGGTGAGTTCAAGTTTTAGAGGCTCCGCGTTGTTAGGCGCGGGGCCTTTGTTATTGCTTATGCCGAACTTTCTCGACACCCTAAAAGAACGTATCGTCGTCTTCGATGGCGCGATGGGGACTAATCTGCAAGTCCAGAATCTCTCGCTCGACGACTTTGGTGGACCACGCTTCGAAGGCTGCAATGAGAACCTGCTCGTAACCAGGCCGGACGCTGTCGAAAAGGTTCATGCAGGGTTCCTCGACGTGGGCTGCGATGTGATCGAGACCAACTCGTTCAACGGCACACCCGTAGACTTCGCCGAGTACGATATCGGCGACAAGGCCTACGAGATGAATGTGCTGGCGGCGCAGATCGCCAAGCGTGTTGCTTCTGATTACTCAACCAACGACAGACCGAGATGGGTCGCGGGCTCGATGGGACCGGGGCGCAAGCTTCCCACCCTGGGACAGATCTCATTCACCGATCTGCGCGATGCTTATAGTGTCCAGGTTCGCGGGCTGCTCGATGGCGGCGTCGATCTACTAATTGTCGAGACCTGCCAGGACTTGCTGCAAACCAAAGCTGCTCTCGGCGCGATCTTCTCAGTCTTTGCGGAGAAGCGCGTGAAAGTGCCTGTCATTGCCCAGGTCACGATCGAACAGTTTGGGACCATGCTCAATGGCACCGAGATCGCCGCCGCACTAACTGCACTGTCGCCGTTCCCGATCGATGTAGTTGGTATGAACTGCGGCACTGGTCCAAAGCACATGACCGAGAGTCTTCGCTATATCTGCGAAAACACTCCGCTCCCGGTCTCCGTTCTTCCCAACGCCGGTTTGCCTTCCGTCGTCGAAGGCAAGATGCACTACGACGAAACGCCCGAATCGTTTACGGCGCAACTGGTCCACTTCGCGAGCGACTTTGGCGCCAATGTCGTGGGCGGGTGTTGTGGTACCACCCCGGCGCATCTGCGACTGGTAGTTGAGGCGATGCAGCGCATCAGTCCGAAGCCACGCAACGCGAAACCATTGCCGGCCGCTTCGTCGATCTATTTCCAGCAACCGTACGTCCAGGACGCCTCGTTCCTGATCGTCGGCGAGCGCGTGAATGCGAGCGGGTCGAAGAAGATGCGCGACCTGTTGAACGCGGAGGACTGGGACGGCCTCGTCGCGCTCGGCAAGGAGCAGGAGCGCGAAGGCGCGCACATACTCGACGTCAACGTCGACTACGTCGGTCGCGACGGCGAAAAAGACATGCACGAGCTCGCCTCGCGTCTCGTCACGAACGTCAAGATACCTCTGATGTTCGACTCGACCGAGTGGCAGAAGATGGAAGCCGGGCTGCAACACGCGGGCGGCAAGTGCATTCTCAACTCGACGAATTACGAGGACGGTGTGCCGCGTTTTGCGAAAGTGATCGAACTGGCGAAGACGTACGGCGCGAGCGTCGTGATCGGAACGATCGACGAAGACGGAATGGCGCGCACCGCTGAAGGCAAGTTCAAGATCGCAAAACGGGCTTATGACCAGGCGACGAAGGAATTAGGTCTAGCTGCGTCAGACATCTTCTTCGATCCGCTCGCACTTCCGATCTCGACCGGTATCGAGGAAGACCGGCGCAACGCGCTCGAGACGATCAAAGCGATCAGACAAATCAAAGCTGAGCTTCCCGGAGCGTTCACGATTCTGGGTGTGTCGAACATCTCTTTCGGCCTGAACCCGGCGTCCAGGGTGGTATTGAATTCCGTGTTTCTTCACGACGCGGTCGAAGCCGGACTCGACTCTGCAATCGTAAACGCGAGCAAGATCGAACCGCTGAATCGCATCGGCGAACAAGAACTGAAGGTCGCGTGTGAGTTGATCTACGATCAACGCAAGTTTAAAGGTGACGTTTGCGTCTACGATCCACTCACCGAGTTCACGAAGCTGTTCGAAGGCGTGAAGTCGAAGACGACGAAGAAGGCGTCGAAAGGCGAGACCGTCGAAGAACGACTAAAGAACCACATCATCGACGGCGAGAAGATCGGACTCGAAGACGAGCTAAAACGAGCCCTCGAGAAATACTCCGCGCTCGACATCATCAACAACATTCTTCTCGACGGCATGAAAGTCGTCGGCGATCTATTCGGCGCCGGACAGATGCAACTGCCTTTCGTCCTGCAGTCTGCCGAGGCGATGAAGTCAGCTGTGAAATTTCTCGAGCCGTACATGGAGAAGAAGGGCGGCGCTACAGCCAAAGGCACGATGGTGCTCGCAACCGTGAAAGGTGACGTTCACGACATCGGCAAGAACCTCGTCGACATCATCCTGACCAACAACGGTTATCGAGTGCTGAATCTCGGTATCAAGCAACCGATCGAAGCGATCCTGCAGGCGTACGAGGAACACGGCGCAGACGCGATCGGAATGAGTGGCCTGCTCGTGAAGTCGACGCTGATCATGCGAGACAACCTGGAGCTGATGAACGAGCGTGGCGTTAAGGTTCCGGTCGTGCTTGGTGGCGCTGCTTTGACGCGTCGTTACGTCGAAGACGATCTGAATTCGATATACAAAGGCCAGTTGTTTTATGCGCGCGACGCGTTCGCCGGCTTGCACACCATGGACCTGTTGGTTGGCGAGAACGCACATGAAGCCACGGAGAAGAGCGGAGATGCAGCGAGCGCGGAAGCTGTCGAAGACCCGGAAGATTTGATCGGTGAAGAGGCGAAGCTTGGTATTCGAAAAACAGCAATGCCGCGTGCCGTAAAGAGCAAAGGAGACACGACTCACACCACCAGATCAGAAGTCAGTCGCGAAGTGCAAATTCCACAAGCGCCGTTTTACGGATCGCGAGTCGTCAAAGATATCGATCTCGACGAAGTGTTTGGATTCATAAACGAGACGGCGTTGTTCAAAGGTCAGTGGCAATTCAAGCAGGGTCGGATACCGCTCGATGAGTATCAGACGTTGGTGCGAGACACGGTTCGTCCGATTTATGAGGATCTGAAAGAACGTTCCAAACGTGAAAAGCTGCTCGTCCCCAAACTTGTTTACGGATATTACAAATGCCAGTCGGAAGGCAACGATCTGATCGTGTATGACGAGGGCAGAGAAGTCCGCTTTACTTTTCCGCGCCAGCCCGGCGGGAAACACCTGTGCCTCGCGGATTACTTTGCCTCGCGCGAATCAGGAAAGATGGACGTGGTTGCCTTTGACCTCGTGACGGTCGGGCGACGCGCGAGCGAGTATGCGCAGGAGTTGTTCAAGTCAGACAAGTATTCCAATTATCTTTACTTTCATGGTTTGAGTGTCGAGAGCGCGGAGGCGCTCGCCGAGTTCTGGCATAAACGCATTCGCGAAGAGTTGGGCATTGCGGGTGCGGATTCACCTGAGTTGACCCGACTGTTCAAGCAGGAATATCAGGGCTCGCGGTACAGTTTTGGTTATCCAGCCTGCCCGCGACTCGAAGATCAGGAGAAGCTCTTCGCGTTGCTCGACCCCTCGCGCATCGACGTTTCGTTATCGGAAGAGTTTCAATTGGAGCCAGAGCAATCGACTTCGGCTATTATTGTTCACCACAGGGACGCAAAATACTTCTCTATTGAATAGTGAGCCACAAAAAGGCACAAAAGGCACAAAATTAAATCCTTTGTGCTTTTTGTGCCTTTTTGTGGCACAAGAAGACAGTGAGTGAGCTCGAAGTTCTATCTCCGTTCGAACGTTTCGCATTCCGCCTGGTCGGGCGCATGAATCGCGGCGCCTGGAAACGTTTCTGGACGTGGTGTCAAAGCACCATGGGCGCCGGCTGGATTCATCTTTCCACTTACAACATCATGAACGTTTACGGCCTCGAGCACGTCGAGGCCGCTTCGCGCGAGCGACCGCTGTTGCTGGTTGCTAATCATCGCTCGTTCTTCGATATGTATGCCGTGTCGACGGTGCTGTTTCGCAACACGAGCTGGCGCAAACAGCTTTTCTTTCCCGTGCGCGGCAGGTTCTTCTATCAATCGCCACTGGGACTGCTGGTGAATTTGATCATGGGCTGGTGGTCCATGTACCCGCCCTTTTTTGCGACCGGTGATCACCCGATTCCGGAGAAGCGTGCGTTCGACAAGTTTTCATTCAGTTTACTCACGGAGCTGGCGCACAACGGACCGGGCAACATCATCGGGTTTCATCCCGAAGGGACCCGCAACAAAAGCGACGATCCATATTCGTACCTGCGTGCGCAGCCGGGCGTGGGGAAGTTGATCATGGACGCACAGCCGCAGGTGATTCCGGTGTTTATCGCGGGGTTGTGTAATAGTTTGCCGCGGCAGGTGGCGCGCAACTGGAATCGGGAGGATGTGATCCGGATCCATTTTGGGCCGCTGGTGGATTTGACTGAATTTCTCGGGAAACCGGATCGGCTGCGGACGCACAAAGAGATTGCGGATGCGGTGATGGGAAAGATCGCAGAACTAGGCGAGCAAGATCGGGCGATGCGAGTTCAGCCACAGATTACACCGATTACACAGATCGAACATGTCCGTAGTGATCGTTAATCCAGCGTCGGCGGGTGGGAGCACGGGTGAGGCGTGGCCGCAGATTGCCAGCGACTTGCGCTCGCAGTTCGGCTCGTTCCGACCTCTTTTCACTAAGCATCGCGGTGATGCGGAGGCGCTTGCTGCGGAAGCTGCGCGCAAGGGCGCGAAGTTTATTATCGCGTGCGGTGGTGATGGGACTGTCTCGGAAGTTGCAAACGGAATCCTGTCATCAGGCAAAGACGTCGAGTTGGGAATCCTGCCGAGCGGTACCGGCGGCGACTTCCGGCGCACACTCGAGATTCCGTCGCAGAGTCGCGCCGCGGCGCGAGTACTTAACACCGGCCGCACGGTGCGAATCGATGTCGGGCGTGTTTCCTTCATCGATCACAACGGCGCGGAAGCGATGCGCTATTTTGTCGGCGTCGCGTCTTGCGGCATGAGCACCAAAGTCATCGAGCGAGTCAAAGCAGACAAGATTTCCTTCGCTTCCTCGCTGCTGCAAACCGCGATACGAAACGAGCCGGTACGTCTCGTGGTCCAATTAGACGATTCTCACGATCGACATCTCGTCGTCTTAAACCTGTGCGTCGCAAACGCACGTTACTTCGGCGGTGGCATGAAGATCGCCCCTGATGCGAAACTGACGGACGGCAAGTTTGACGTGGTTGGTATCGGCGATTTGAGCGCGCTGAAGCTTTTTACCAGCGCACCGCGAGTGTATCTCGGCTCTCACCTTTCGATGCCGGAGGTGAGTCACGCCCTGGCGCGCAAAGTCACAGTGCGACCACCCGATCGCGAGACAGAAGTGGCACTGGAAGTCGACGGCGAACTTCCTGGAAGGCTGCCCGCCACGTTCCAGATTATTCCCGAAGCACTAAGAGTGCGAGTGAATATTTAAGCCACGGATTACACGGATAAAAGATCGGATTTTTTTATCTGTGTAATCCGTGGCTAAAAAGATTATGATGAGCTTGGCTCATGGATGACAGACGATCTAGACCCCGACTAAGCGTTCATCTGGATGCGGTATGGCATGGCGGCGAAGAAAGACATTCCGCCCGCATCACGGATCTTTCCGAAGGCGGTTGTTACCTCGATACCGTGGGCGAGGTGATGGCCGGCGAAATCGTCGCCTTTCGTGTGCTCCTGCCTGACGACGACTGGCTTTATCTCGAAGGTGAGGTGCGGCATCATCGCCACGGAATGGGATTCGGCGTCCAGTTTGTTGACCTAAACGAAGAACAGTTCGAGAAACTTCTGCGTTTGCTGCAAATCGCGAAAGAAGCCGGTCCTGAAGCTCCAGCGATTACCGCGGACCTCGTCGAGGATTAAAAGACAGCGACGGCTAATGGCGATTAAAGGCACGCTGAAAACAATGCACATGACTGACCTGCTCCAGTTTCTGGCGGCAGGAAGAAAGTCAGGAACGCTCAAATTCGATCAGGGCAAAATCACCAAACAGGTTTACTTCAAAAACGGAATGATCGCCGGCTCGAAGTCGAACGATCCGAGAGAGTACCTGGGACAGGTGCTGCTGCACTACGGAAAAGTCGACGACAACCAGCTAAAGGCCGCGCGCGAAGTGCAACGAACCTCCGGCGCGAAGCTTGGTGAAGTGCTGGTCGCGCAAGGTTTCCTGACCGAAGATGAAGTGCTCCAGATTCTGAAAACGCGCACTCTCGATGCGATCTACGATCTGTTTGTCTGGACTGACGGCGAGTTTGAATTTTATGACGAGGAGCCATCGCCGGATGATCTGTTGTTCATCGAGGTCGAGCCAACGTCAGTCATCATGGAAGGCATTTACCGTATTGACGAGTTGGCGCGCTACAAAACACTCATTCCATCCGATCGCAGCATACTCGAGCTCGCCGCGGGTTGGACTGCTTCGCTGAAACTCGGTAAGGAGTTTCGGCAGATTCTTTATTTTGTTGAGAAGCGCATGACGGTAGCGGAGATCTGTTACCACATGCACGCGTCTGCATTTCACGTTTACGGTCAACTCTACACACTGATCAGCGAAGGCGTCGCGCGTGTGGCGGGAGAGGCGCCGGAGGAAGCTCCTCCGCTGGTTGCTGAAGTTGAGGATTTGCCGGAGACCGTCACCGAGATGATTTGGGCCGCCGAGCGCAAACTTGAAGCGGATCCGGAGGCTGCGTTGCTGATCGTGCAGAAGGCTTTGCAGCAGCAACCGAATAATCCCGAAGCGCAGTCGCTATTGCCGGCGGCTGAGGAAAAGTTTGTAAAGCACGTGTATCAAAAGGGCGGGATCTCGCCGCGTTCGGTGCCACGGTTGCGCGTTTCGCCGTCGGATCTGACAAATGAGGCGATCGATCCGCAGGAAGGATTTGTGCTTTCACGTATTAACGGATCGTGGGATATTCAGTCGATTCTTTCAATCTGTCCGTTTCGTGAAGCGGACTGCCTGCGCATGATTCAAAAGCTGATCGAACGGGAAATTGTTGAGATTCAATAGCTCAATTGTCGTTGCAAGCGTAATGCTGGGTGTTGTTGCGGCAACCACATCCTCACGGCCAAACATTCCTCAGTTACAAGCAGGATCGTTGTGTGAGAAGGATGAGAAGATTGTTTTTAGCTGCTCGATTAGAAGGCCCGCGAAGATTGTTTCGCTTTGCTCTTCGAAGGATCTGACGAAAGAGCGAGGTTACTTGCAGTATCGCTTTGGCTTACCGGGAAAGATCGAGCTCGAGTTTCCCAAACAGCGTGAACAAACGCAGACCGCATTTAAATACTCACATTACTTCCGCGCGCAGTTTGATCTGACTGAGATCAGTTTCTCGCAGGATGGTCACGAGTACGCGATCTTCGACGATTACAACGGCGAGCAGAAGCCGGTCCGTCACGAACAGGGAATCAAGATTACGCCACCGAACGGGAAAGAAGTGAGTCTCACCTGCAGCGGCAAAGCGAAAGCTCAGTACGACGACCTTGCCGAAGTGTTTCCCGAGCCTTGAGGAAGACTAACCACTAAGTCACCAAGACACGAAGGCTCTAACACCAGCTCTGGTTGGTGTCTTAGTGTCTTAGTGTTTGAGTTTGCCTGGATTACAAAGAACCGTCGCGCTACCGGGTGCGCGAGATTGCGCCAGCGAGAGAGCGGTCGCTCCTTCACCACTTCAAATCCCGAGAGACTAAAGATCCGGCGCCAATCGTGTTCACCGTGGAATGTGCATGGTCCAGTGCGTCCGCGCCACTGTCGATCGTGCGTCCAGCAGACCATGCGGTCCCACCAAAGTGCCGGCATGTCTTCGTAAATGATCGCGAGTCCTCCATCTCGCAGCACCCGGCTCACCTCGTTCAGCACGAGCCTTGGATCCTGCGCGTGATGCAGCACATAACAGAGCAACACCGCATCGAAAGTCTGGTCCTTCACTGGAAAGTGTCTACCGTCGTACGGCAAATAATTGATCCGCGCCGTAGTGTTGCTTGCGACATCGAGACCTACCACGGTCCTGCCGAGCATGCTTTGCAGGTGATGCGCGATGAAGCCGTTGCCACAGCCGACGTCGAGTACGTTGGCCCGCGGCGGCAGCACGCTGGCCACTTCAAGCGCCATGTCGTATGCTCGCCCGACTTTGCGCCGCCGTCTCATGCGCTTGAAGCGACGCTTGATGGTTGTGCTTAGAGTTGTCACCGCGCGCTACTAGTGCAAGCACGGTGCCTCAAGAAAACGCCTATAAATAAGGGGTGCAGTAAATTTGCGTCGCAAAAATTTGCCGACCGTTGCTGCCGCAGATTTGCATTCCTGTTGGCGTCTTACTGGTTTGAAATCACGAGATTAGCCAGCGACTTTTGCGCCTAACCGCCTGACTCAACGAGTCGCTAAGAGAGCTTTCCAATAACAATTCTACTGGCAGCGAAACGCGACCATCGGGTCAACGCGTGCGGCCCGGCGAGCGGGCACCCAGCAGGCGACGAGGGCCACAATCCCGAGGCCGGCGCAAGTGACAAAGAGCAATGTGGGGTCGGAGGCTGAGACTCCGTAGAGTTCGCTCTTGATGAGACGTCCGAGCGCAAAACAAGCCGCCAAGCCCAAAACACCGCCGAGCAGAACCGGTTTCATGACCTGACGGATGACCAGCCATAAAACATCGCGGGGCCTGGCCCCGAGCGCCATTCGCACGCCGATCTCCGTGGTCCGGAGGGTTACTGTATAGGCGACGATGCTGTAGATGCCGACCACCGACAGCACAAGAGCAAGCGCGGCGAACAACCCGATCAGTGTGAAGAGCAATCGCTGCTGGCTGAGCGACTGCCCGACAACCGCCGAGAGGCTGCTCGGATTATTCAGCGGCAATTGGGCATCGAGGCGTTTGAGCACCTGGTCCGCGGTGACGGCGAAGGCCGCGGGGTCAGTTTGAGTTCGTACCAGGAGTTGCGCGGCGCCGCTTTGCCTCTGCATGATCGGGCGGTAGAACTCAATCTCGGTAAGCTGCGCCAGTGTCTCCGAGCGCACGTCGTCCACGACGCCAACCACCTCCATCTCAAGACCGACACCGTTATTGCTGCCCATGAGGATGCGACGGCCTACCGAGTTTCCCTCGGGGAAGAGCCTTCGCTCGGCACCGCGTGAAATCACGACCACTTGAGGAGATTTGCTTCCGTCGTGCTCGGTGAAGTCGCGACCGGAGAGCAGCGGAATCCCCAACGTGGCGAAATATCCAGGTGTGACGGGGCGGACCAGTCCGAGCGGTCGCTCCTTGAGCGGGAGTACGTCGCCGTCAGTCCGAGCATAGGGTGTACGGCTATTCTTGCCAGTGAGCGGCAGACCCCAGATGATACTCGCGTTCGTGACGCCTGGCTTGGTACGCATGTCCTCACACAGACGAAGGAAGAAGCGCGACTGAGCATCGATGTCAGGGTAGCGGGCCTCCGGCAGGGTTACCTCGCCGACGAAGACGCCATCGGGTCGGAAGCCGGGCGGCTGATTTTGCAGCCGCAGAAAGCTGGTGGTGAGAAGAATCGCGCCGGCCAGGAGCAGGAGCGTGATCGCGACTTGTCCAGCCACCAGGAGGCTGCGCACGCGGTGCTGGCCCCGGCTGCTGGTCAGAGTCCGGCCGCCTTCGCTTAAAACTACAGAAGGCTTCAGGTTGGACGCCTGGAGAGCGGGATAGGCGCCAATGATCAGGCCGGTCAGCAGCGCAAGGCCCAGCGACGCAGCAAGCACCGGCAGATTGATCCCAATGTCGCCCTCGAACGTAATGAAATTTTGTGCGAGGCTGATCAGCATGGGCAGGCTAGCCAACGCCAGGAGCAGGCCCAGAGCGCAGGCCAGCACACTCAAGATCAAACTTTCAACAAAGAACTGCTGGATCACGCGCCAGCGCGAGGCGCCGAGCACGCTGCGCAGCGCAATTTCACGGCGGCGACTGGCGAAACGAACGAGCCCCAGGTTAGCAACGTTTGCGCAGGCTATGAGCAGCACGAAACCCACAGCCCCAAGCAGGGTGAAAATGGGCGAGCGCGCAGTGCCGACGATGTCATCGCGCAGTGGCACGGGGACAAGATTCCACGTGGAGTCAACCTTGTCGGCACGCTCAGCGCGATAGCGCTCCGTGATCAACAACATCTCCTGCTGTGCAGCTGCAGGGGCGACGCCCGGCTTCAAACGACCTATGGTAAAGAGATAGCTCACGCCACGCTGGATAAGTTCAGCGCTGAGGCCAGGTACCTCGAATGGATGCGTCACCCACACCTCCGCTTGCCAGAAGGCCGGTAGCCGCGGCGCAACGCCAATGATCGTGTAGCTCACTCCGTTCAGGAGGACGCCGCGGCCCAGGACTGCGGGATTCGCTGCGAAGCGTTCCCGCCAAATCGTCTCGCTGAGAACGGCGACGGGCGCCCCCTTTTCCTCCGCCGGCTCGAAGAACCTCCCGAGAACCGGCGTAGCGCCGAATGTCTGTAGGAAGTTCGCCGTGGCAAAGGCACCATTGACCTGGATCGGCTCAGCTTCGTCCTTGAAGGTGAAGGGGGTGAAATTGGCGGCGGCGAAGCTACTGAAGACGGTCTGCTGATCGCGCACGAACTCGTACTTCGGCACCGACATATTGAGTTGGGCCAGGTTGCGGGTACGATCCTCGCCGTAGATCCGTAGTAGTTGATCCGGCTCCTTAATCGGATAATGGGCAAAAAACGCCCCCTGCAGGACGGAGAAGATGGTCGTATTCGCTCCGATGCCGAGTGCCAGTGTTATGATCGCAACCGCCGCGAAGCGCGGGTTCTTCCACAGGATACGGGCCCCGAAACGCAGGTCTCGCCACAAATCTTTCAACATCGATTTTCTCCAAGCAGCCCAGCCGGAACGGTTCGATGAGCATGGTCATCTGTCTGAGGCGATGCATGTCCAAGTAGCGTCGCCCCGCGGTGAAAACAAGACGAACCAAACTCTA
>Ga0207643_10002102_pt1 | contig 10975 bp, 10 predicted proteins | sample KBSMisM62_FD_184313 | JGI IMG/M metagenome (GOLD analysis project Ga0207643, IMG submission 184313) | Miscanthus rhizosphere microbial communities from Kellogg Biological Station, Michigan, USA - KBS Miscanthus M6-2 (SPAdes) (version 2) | ecosystem: Host-associated > Plants > Roots >...
CTTCAGCGACAGCCGGTGGTCGTCGTTGGCGCCGAGATCGCCGACAAGCTGTTCGAGAATGTCGAAGCCGTTGGCAGGGACGTTCGCATTCTTGGCGAGCGCTTCACGATTGTCGGCGTGGTTCAGCCCAAAGGGCGCGTGCTCGGCCAGTCATTCGACGCGTTCGTGCTCATGCCCCTTCCCCGGTTCGAGATGATCTACGGGCGAAGGAATACCACGACGATCTCGGTGAAGATGGGCGAGGCGGTAGACGTTGCTCCGGCGATGGCGAAAGCCGAAGAGGCGATGCGGATTGCCCACGGCCTCCGGCCAGGCGAGGACAACAACTTCTCAGTCGAGACGGCCGACGCGCTGGTGAACTTCTGGAAAACGCTGACGAAAGTGCTGTTCAGTGTGATCCCGGCAGTCGTTGCCATCGGGATTATTGTCGGCGGCATCGTGATCATGAACATCATGTTGATGGCGGTGAACGAGCGTACGCGCGAGATCGGCATTCGCAAGGCCGTCGGTGCCACGCGTTCCGACATCAGCCGTCAGTTCTTCGTCGAGACCATCACGCTGTCCAGCCTGGGCGGGGCGCTGGGTGTACTCGGCGGATGGACGTTCGCGCTGGTGATCGCGATGGCGTCGCCCCTACCCGCACGGGTCAGCTACTGGTCCGTGATCGTCGCGCTCGCGCTCGGCGCCTCCGTGGGCGTGTTGTTCGGCGTGTATCCAGCACGCCGCGCCGCGCGACTCGACCCGATCACCGCGTTGCGGGCCGAGTAGCATGAGCCAGCGAGTGATGACGTGAGACTCCTCGACCAGGTTCGCGAGAACATCGGGATCGCGTTCGACGCGCTGCGAACAAGCAAGCTGCGGTCAGCGCTGACGATCCTCGGCGTCGTGATCGGCGTGTCCACCGTCATGTCGATGGCCGCCATCGTCCGCGGCATTCAGCGCCAGATCGTGAGCACGATCGAAATTGCGGGCCCAACGACGTTCTACGTAGTGAAGGTGTTTTCGCAGACCCCCATGAATCCGGACGCGCTGCCCAAATGGGTGCGGATCCGGCCTGACCTGACGAAGCGTGAGGCGGAGCGCATCGCGATGCTTCCCGAGATCTCGTACGGCGCGATCTGGGCGCAGGTGACCGGCCGCCTCGAGTACAAGGGACAGCGAACGCAGCCCATGCAGATCTTCGGCGCCGATGACCGCTTCACGGAGGTTCAGGGAGGCGACCTCGCCGCGGGCCGCTGGTTCACGCGCGCCGAGGTCGCGGCGGGTGCGCCCGTCGCCGTGGTTCGGGAAGACGCTGCGCGACGCCTGTTCGGTCGAGAGAGTCCAGTCGGGAAAACCATCCGGCTCGGCGGACGCCCGGTGGAGGTCATCGGGCTCTACGTCCCTCCCGAGAATATCTTCGCTCCACCCGGTACCCAGACCGGCGCGATCGCCCCATACGTCCTGCTGGACCACCAGTTCACGATCGATAAAACGAACGCCCAGTTCATTGCGGTGAAGCCTCGTTCTGGCGTCTCGGTGGAGGCGGCGCAGGAAGCAGTGACGGTATTGCTCCGAGAGCTGCGGCATCTCCGACCCGCAGACAAGAACACATTCGACATGATGACCCAGGATCAGATCCTCGACATCTTCGACAAGCTCACCGGCGCGTTCTTCCTTGTCATGATCGTGCTGTCGTCCGTCGGCCTGATGGTCGGCGGCATAGGCGTCATGGCAATCATGATGGTCTCCGTCACCGACCGTACACGGGAGATTGGCGTCCGAAAGGCGCTTGGCGCCACGCGCGGCGACATCATGCTGCAGTTCCTGATCGAGGCCGCCACGCTCACTGGCATAGGTGGCGTAATCGGTATCGCGTTGGGGTTGGCAATGGGCGGCCTCGTGACACGATTCATGAACGTGGACGCCGCACCTCCGGCCTCGCTCACGGCGATCGCGGTCACCGTGTCCATCGGGATCGGGATCGTATTCGGTCTCCTGCCGGCGCGCCGCGCGTCCTTGCTGGACCCGGTGGAGGCGCTCCGCTACGAGTAGCCGGACCGGAACGGTCCATTAGCTTCCCCGCATGTCCGACTTACACGTACTCGCGATCTTCGCACACCGGGATGATGCGGAGCTCACGTGCGCCGGGACGCTGATCAAGCTGGCCGCGAAAGGGCATCGCACCGGCGTGCTGGATCTCACCGAGGGCGAGATGGGATCTCGCGGCTCGGCCGCGCTTCGGGCGGCGGAAGCAGAGCGTGCGTCCTCCGTGATGGGCCTCGCGGTCCGTGAGAATCTGGGGCTGCCTGACGCGGGCATCGTGAACACGCCGGAGACCCGCCGGCTGGTCACGCGCGTGCTCCGGCGCCTCAAACCCACCATCGTGATCGCGCCGGCCCAGCAGGGGCGTCATCCGGATCATCGCGTCACGGCCGAGCTCGTGCGGGACGCGTGCTTCGTCTCCGGGCTCGCGAAGGTCGAGCCCGACCTGCCGAAGCACCGGCCACGCAAGGTGATTCACTGCCTCTCTTATCGCGAGGATTACACGCGACCGACGTTCGTCGTCGACATCTCGACGGAGTTCGACCGAAAGCTCGAGGCCATTCGCTGTTATGGGTCGCAATTCGACAGCGTCACACAGGCTGGCGAGGTGTACCCGAACGGCGACCCGTTGTATGACATCGTGCGCCACCAGGCGGCGCACTACGGATCGTTGATCCGCGCTCGCTACGGCGAGCCGTTCTTCACCACCGAGACGATGCGCGTTGACGACATCACGACCCTCGAGGTATCGACGTTTTGAGCGTACCCACTGCATCAGACGAGACGACACCGGTCTCCTACGGCTCCTACCTCGCGCTCGACGATCTGCTGTCGCTGCAGCACCCTCGGTCGCAGCCCGAACATCCCGACGAGCTGCTGTTCATCGTCGTGCACCAGGCGAGCGAGCTGTGGTTCAAGTGCATCCTGCACGAGATGGATCATCTCATCGGTGCCATGGAGCGCGGCGAAGTGATGTACGGCGTTCTCGCGGTCCAGCGGATCAATGCGCTCGTGCAGATCGTGGCCGCGCAGCTGGCGGCGCTCGAGACGATGCCTCCTCAGCACTTCGCGCAGTTCCGGGCATATCTGGGGACGTCGAGTGGTTCGCAGAGCGTTCAGTTCCGCGCGCTGGAGGCCGCGTCCGGGGCGCGCGATCCACATTTCCTGCAGGTCATTGGCGAGCACGGCGAGGTACCGCCGCTCGTCCGCGAGGCGATGGCGCGCCCCACGCTCGAGGAGCTGTTCGAGCGACTCGTTGAGCGGGAAGGCGTGACGGTGGAGTCGCTGTACACGGGCGACGCACCAACCCCGCTGTTTCTGCTGGCCGAAGGCCTGCTCGAGTACGACTCGGGCTTTGCACGCTGGCGCTTCCTGCACGTGCAGCTCGTGGAGCGGATCATTGGGCCCGACACGGGCGGTACCGGTGGCACGTTAGGCGCGCGGTATCTCCAGCGAACAGTGTCGAACCGGTTTCTCCCGCGCCTGTGGGCCGTGCGCGCAAAGTTCTTCGGCGCAGCGACTCGGTGATCCGCGACATCAGCATCGCGCTGCGCGAGGGCACGCCCGAATGGCCGGGCGACACGCCGTTCGCCTGTCGGTGGGCTTCGCTCATCGCGAAAGGCGAGAGCGTGAACGTGTCCGCGGTCATCGGGAGTCCGCATGTCGGCACGCACGCCGATGCTCCGCTCCACGTTCACGACGGCTGGCCCGGCTCGCACGAGCTCCCGCTGGACGCATTCGTGGGACGGGCCAGTGTCGTCGACGTGAGCGACCAGGCGGGCGTCATCGAGGCGGAGGCGCTGGACTACGATCCAGGGGTCCATGGGGAGCGGCTGCTGCTGCGCACGGGGCGGACGATCGCCGGCGGCCAGTTCCCGAGCGAGTGGCCCACGCTGAGCGAAGGCTGTGTGCGGACCCTGGTGGGGCGCGGCCTGCGGTTGTTAGGTGTCGACGCGCCGTCGGTCGATCCGCGGGAGAGCAAGACCCTCCCCGTGCATCATATGCTCTTCTCCGCGAACGCGTACATCCTCGAAAACTTGGACCTGCGCCGCGTACCCACCGGGACGTATGAGCTGATCGCACTGCCCCTCAAGCTCATGGCGCTCGATGCCGCCCCGGTGCGCGCGGTCCTGCGGCCGCTGCCCGGCTGAGCCGTCGGATGGCCGGTGAGTTTGCCATTCGTGCGGAGTCCGTCACGCGCGACTTCGGACCAGTGCGAGCGCTCGACGCATTGTCGCTCGAGGTTCCGAAGGGCATCGTATTCGGCTTTCTCGGACCGAACGGCGCCGGGAAGACGACGGCCATTCGCGTCTTCCTTGGCCTCATCGAGCCGTCGGCCGGTCGCGCGGAGGTGCTGGGCCTCGACACCCGGCGCGACGGGGCCGCCATACGGACGCGCTGTGGCGCGCTCCTCGAGCACCCCGGCCTCTACGAGCGCCTGTCCGCGAACGACAATCTCGAATTCTACGGGCGCGCATGGCATGTGCCCCGTCGCGTCAGGCAGGAGCGCATCCGCGAGCTCCTGACGCGTTTCGGCCTCTGGGAGCGGCGGGACGATCCCGTCGGACGGTGGAGCCGCGGGATGAAGCAGAAGCTCTCGGTCGCGCGGGCGGTGCTGCACCGCCCCGACCTCGTGTTTCTCGACGAGCCGACTTCGGGCCTCGATCCCGTGGCGACCGCAGGGCTGCGCGAGGACCTCGCGGCACTCTCAGCATACGAAGGTGTCACCGTGTTTCTGACGACGCACAACCTGAACGAGGCCGAACGGCTGTGTGCACAGGTCGGCGTCATTCGCGGCGGACGCCTGTTGGCGGTCGGAAGCCCGGAATCACTGCGGGCGCGCCAGGACTCCGGCCAGGTCGACATCATCGCGCGGGGCCTAACGAGCGACGTCGTGCAGGCCTTGCGTGCGCGCACGGACGTCGTCGCGTCACTCAGCGTGGATGACGGCCGTCTCTCCGTGTCCCTGACCGCCGGCGCGAGCCCGGCCCCGATCGTCGCGCTGCTCGTGCAGCACCATGTCGAGGTCGAGGAGGTGCGCCGCGCCCGTGCCACTCTCGAGGACGCGTTCCTCGACCTCATGGGCTCGGACACGCCGAGTGGGGACGCTCCGCGAGGGGGCGATTCGTGACGCGCGACATCTGGACGATGGTCTGGAAGGAATGGCGTGAGTTCCGCGACCAGCTGCTCTCCCTCAGGCGCGGCGGTCTGTCGGCGCTCATCCTCGCGCTGATTCTCGGAGTCGTCGCGCCGGTACAGCTCGGGCCAGAGTGGGTCCACTCGAAGATCATCATCGGCTACTGGCCATTCCTCGCGGCGACCATGGTCTCGTCCCTGATCGCCGACTCCGTCGCCGGAGAACGCGAACGGCACACACTCGAGACGCTGCTCGCCAGCCGGCTGCCGGATGCCGCGATTCTCATCGGCAAGATCGTTGCGGCAGTTTTGTACGGGCTTGGTTTCGCGGTCGCGAACATGCTGATCGGGCTGATCGCGGTGAACGTTGCACACCGGGAGAGCGCTCCGATCCTCTTCGGGGCGCAGCGGTTCGTCGTCACGATCATCCTGACCGTACTCGCATCACTGCTCATGGCAGGGATCGGGGTCTTCATCTCGCTCCGTGCGTCCACGGTGAAACAGGCGCAGCAGACGTTCGGCATCGCGATCATCGTACTCACAATGGGTCCCCTGCTCCTCTTCAACGCCCTCGAGCTGGACACGCGTATGCGGGTGGCGGTGCGAATGGCGGCGCTCGGCGAGGATCGCGCCGAGGCCTATGCCGTGGGGATCCTGTCGCTGCTGTCCGTGATTGTGATTGGAGCCGCCCTCGCCAGGTTCAGGCGAGGGAAGCTCGTACTCGACTGATCGACACCACGCGAGCCTTTTCTCGGCTTATCGTTAACTGCTATATTGACTTATGCCACAGCCTGTCTATCTGGACCACGCCGCGACGACTCCGGTGCGCCGCGAGGTCGTCGAAGCGATGGAGCCGTTCTTCGGCCCTCGCTTCGGGAATCCGTCGAGTGTTCATCGGTGGGGCCGCGAGGCGCGCGCCGCGCTGGACGAGGCGCGCGAGCGCGTTGCCCGCTGTCTCGGGGCAAAGCCCGATGAGATCTGCTTCACCTCCGGCGGCACTGAAGCCGACAACCTGGCCGTGCTCGGGCCGCTGCGTTCCCAGCAGGCGAAGGGCCGTAGCGCCATCGTGTCGACGCCCATCGAGCACAAAGCCGTCCTGGCGACGGTCCATCACGCCGTGCACCACGGTGCGACCGAGCGTATGCTCGACGTCACGTCGGATGGAGTTGTCGATCTCTCATCGCTCGACCGGGCCCTCGATGATGCGGTCGCCGTGTGCACCGTCATGTGGGTCAACAACGAGGTGGGCACGATTCAACCAGTGCCGGAGATCGCCGAGCGCGTGAAGGCGTGCGGGGGCGTGATGCACACGGATGCGGTGCAGGCGTTCGGCAAGCTGGACTTCAGCCTCAAGAACGTGCCCGTCGACCTGCTCACGATCTCGGGTCACAAGATCGGTGCGCCGAAGGGCGCCGGCGCCGTTTTCATTCGACGCGGCACGAAGATCGATCCGATGTTTCACGGCGGGTCGCAGGACCGTGGGCGTCGGCCTGGTACGGAGAACGTGGCCGCCGCCGTTGCGCTTGCCCGCGCGGCGGAGCTCGCGGTGGAAGAGCGGGAGACCGAGTGCGCGCGCTTGAAGGCACTGCGTGAACAGCTCGAGGAAGGCCTTCTCTCGAGGATTCCCGATGCCGTGATTCATGGGCGAGGTGCGCCGCGTGCGTCGCACATCGTGAACATTTCCGTTCCGGGCACGGACAGCGAGTCGCTGCTCATGGCGCTCGATCTCGCGGGCGTCGCGGCGTCCTCGGGCTCTGCGTGTCAGAGCGGAAGCGTGACGCCATCTCATGTGCTGTCCGCCATGGGTGTGCGCCCCGAGCTGTCGGTCGCTGCCGTGCGCATGAGTCTCGGAGCGCTCACGACGCCGGAGGGCATTGCGCGCGTGGTGGAGCTGTTCCCGGCGCTCATCGCGAAGGCGCGCCGCCTCTCGGGCGTGGCAGGCTGACCATGCGTGCGCGGGTGCTGGTCGCCATGTCCGGAGGCGTCGATTCATCGGTTGCTGCAGCGCTGCTCGTCGAGCAGGGCTACGACGTCATTGGCGCCACAATGAAGCTGTTCTGCTACGGCGACGATGTGCCCGACCGTCCCTGCTGTTCGCTCGACTCGATCAACGACGCGCGGCGGGTTTGCGAGGGACTTGGCATCCCGCATTACGTGCTCAACCTCGAGAGCGCGTTCGGCCGCGACGTCATCGACAACTTCGTCGGCGAGTACGCAGCCGGCCGGACGCCCATTCCGTGCGTCCGGTGCAACACCTTCACGAAGTTTCGCGATCTGCTGCACAAGGCCGACGCGGTGGAGGCACAGTGGATCGCGACGGGACATTACGCGCGCACGCAGAACGGCGAGCTGCTGCGCGGCCGCGACATCGCGAAGGACCAGAGCTATTTCCTCTGGGGCATCGACCGAGCGGTCGTTAGGCGCATGGTGCTGCCCGTTGGCGAGATGTCCAAGCCGGAGACCCGGGCCCGCGCGCGGGCGCTCGGGCTCGAGGTCGTCGCCGACAAAGTGGAGAGCCAGGATATCTGTTTCGTGCCCGACGGCGACCATGCGAAGGTCATCGCGCGCCGCCTCGGCAGCGACACGCCGTCACTCGCCCGCGGTCCGGTCGTGCTCATGGACGGGACGGTCGTGGGCGAGCACGACGGCTTCGCGCGCTTTACGATCGGACAGCGCCGTGGTGTGCCGGGCGGGTTCGCGGAGGCGATGTACGTCGTCGCGATCCGACCGGTGGAGCGGGCGGTCGTCATCGGGCCACGTGACGCACTGCTCGGGCGCGGCGTGGTCGCGCACGAGATGAACTGGCTTGTTGATCCGTTGCAGATCGGGGCACGCGTCCAGGTGCAGGTGCGCCATCGTGCGCGCGCTACCCCCGCGGAGATCGTGCGAGTGCACGACGACGAGATCGAGCTCGCGCTCGACGAGCCGGTCGCGGCCATCACGCCGGGACAGTCGCTCGTGCTCTACGACGGCGACCGGGTCCTCGGCGGTGGCTTCATCGAGCGCGGCGGTTCGGCTGCCCGAACCGCCCTTCCGGTCATCGCCGCCTAACGATTTACGCCGTGCGGCCGTTCCGCGGCTGAGAGCTGAGAGCTGGTCGCTGATCCGCGTCAGTACTTCAGCCCGCCCGCCTCCGCGAACTCCCGCATCATCCGCTCCTGTTCTTCCGACAGCTTCTCGGGAACCGAGATCTGAACCTCGATGATGAGGTCGCCCCGCTGACCGTCCTTCATGATGCCCTGACTCCGGACCCGGAATCGACGTCCGGACGCCGTCCCGGCCGGGATGCGAATCGCTACGCGCTTCTTGTCGAGCGTCGTCACGCTGATCTTCGAGCCTAACGTCGCCTGGGCGATGTTGATCGGGACAGTCGCGATCAGATCGAGCCCATCGCGCTTGTAGAAGCGGTCCGGTTGGACCTGGAGCGTGATCACGAGGTCCCCCGGCGGAGCCCCTGCCGAGCCTCGACCGCCCTGCCCTTTGAGGCGGATCTTGGTGCCCGTATCCGAGCCCGGGGGCACCGAGATCATGACCTTCTTGCGATTTCGCACCTCGCCGGCGCCGCTGCATTTCGGGCAGCGCTCGGACGGGATCTGACCGCGGCCAAGGCACATGGGGCACGGCCGATTCACGGCGAATCCGCCCTGGCCGAAGGAGATCACACCGCGGCCGTTGCATTCCGGACAGACTTTGAGCGTCGCGCCGGGCGCCGCACCACTGCCCATGCAGACGTCGCACTCTTCGTTGACCTCGAGCTCGACGGACACCTTGTCGCCCGTCGCGGCCACTCGGAACGGAACCTCCAGCGTCGTCTCGACCGTCTGACCCGGCTGCTGGCCGCGCTGGCGCGCGCCGCCGGGGCGCTCCGCTCCGCCGCCGAACATCGACGCAAACAGATCGCCCAATCCACCGATGCCGCCGATGTCGAAGTCCTGGAACCGGAAGTTCTGGTCGCCCGCGCCAGGGCCACCCCCAGGGCGTGTCCCGGCCCCCGACGGACGCGGTCCGCCGCCACTCCGCGCACCACCGAACCCGCCGAACGCACCGAGGCGGCGCATGTCGTCGTACTGTTTGCGCTTCTCGGCGTCACCCAGAACCGTGTACGCCTCGGAGATTTCCTTGAAGCGCTCCGCCGACTTCGCGTCGTTGGGGTTCTTGTCCGGGTGATGCTTGGCGGCGAGCCGTCGGTACTGCTTCTTGATCTCGTCCTGCGATGCAGATGACGAGACACCGAGGACCGCGTAGAAGTCCTTCGTTGGTGCCATGGATCAGGTCAGGGGGTCGTTCAACCGTTCCACTGCTTCACGACCACACGCGCTGGTCGCAGCAGCTGACCGTTGAACACGTAGCCGCGCTGGTACACCTTGCCCACCATGTGGTCGTCTTCGGGCGACAGCGCAGGCTCGGTCCCGACCGCCTCGTGCACCTTCGGATCGAACGGGTGGTCGAGCGGATCGACCACTTCCAGTCCGTGGCCCGAAAGCGACTTCAGGACCTTCCGTTCGACCATGTCCGCCCCCTGCACCACCGTGGCGGAATCGACCGTCGCAGGGTCGACGTGCGCGAACCGCGACAGGTCGTCGAGCGCCTCGAGCAGCCCGCGCGCCATGTCAGCCTGCGCCCGCCACCCTGCTTCCTGACGCTCGCGCACCGCGCGCTTGCGGAAGTTTTCGTACTCCGCTGCAAGCCGCAGATGCTTGTCCCGCTGCTCGTCGACGCGACGCTGCCAGTCCTCCCGATTCGACAACTCGGCGACATCGCTGTCCCTGTCGTCGGCGAGGCTGCCGTCACCCTGCTCGCTTGACGGCGCCTGCTCGGTGGGAGGGGCCTGCTCGTCGTCGTTCACCCATGCGCCGCCCGCACCACGCTCGTAGCTGTCATCCGAGCTGGTCGGGTCTGGATTCCTGTTCTTATCGTTCATTGCCACACTGCTGAGGTTCGTGAAATGTCTTCGCGGCGCGCGCGGCGGGCAACCGAGCACGCACGCCGCGCGGTAACGTTAACCAACGGGCAACGCCCGTGCCCTGCACGTCTGCCGTTGCGGCAGACGCGGCTCACCCGGCCACCATGCGCCGCACGAGATCCAGCGCCGCCTGTGTCGCGCGAAACCGAATCTCGGCCCGATCGCCGATAAAGCGGGAGCCATGCGTTCGCACGGTGCCCGCGACGTCGACCGCGATCCACACGAGCCCAACGGGCTTTTCGGCCGTGCCGCCGCCTGGCCCCGCCACGCCGGTCAAAGAAATCCCGAGCTGCGCACCGGTGGCGCGGCGCGCACCGGCCGCCATCTCGACGGCCACGCTCTCGCTTACCGCTCCATACTGCTCGAGCGTATCGGTTGCGACGCCAAGCATCCGTTCCTTGATGGCGTTTGAGTAGGCGATGACCCCGCCAGTGACGACGGCGCTCGAGCCTGGAACAGCCGTGAGTCGAGCGCCAAGGAGTCCGCCGGTGCAGCTCTCGGCCACGGCGATGTGGAGGCCTCGCTCGGCGCACAGATCCAGGACGACGGACGCGAGGTCAGTCAGCCCTTCCGCGTACGCGAACCGCGCCACCCGCGCGCGCATCTCGTCGATGGCTGCGGACAGCGCCGCGTCGGCGGCGGCGGCGCTCAGGTCGCGGGCGGTGACCCGCAGGTCGACGCCTTCCTGCCCGGGCAGATATGCGAGCGGCAGGCCGTTCACGGCACGCGCGTGCGGACCGAGCAACTGTGGCAGCTGTGACTCCGCAACGCCCGTCGTGCGCAGCGTACGTGAGCGCACGACGGTTTCCGCACCGTCGAGCCGCACCGCGAGCCGCGGAAGAAGCACGTCCG
>Ga0207643_10002103_pt1 | contig 10974 bp, 10 predicted proteins | sample KBSMisM62_FD_184313 | JGI IMG/M metagenome (GOLD analysis project Ga0207643, IMG submission 184313) | Miscanthus rhizosphere microbial communities from Kellogg Biological Station, Michigan, USA - KBS Miscanthus M6-2 (SPAdes) (version 2) | ecosystem: Host-associated > Plants > Roots >...
ATGGCATTCGCAAAAGTTGCGAAAACGTGTTCGTACCGCCGCCCCGACCGCCGGCGCGGAGTTGCGCTAGCATGATGTCGCGATGAGATCTCGACGCTCGACCGTTCGGTGGCCCGTAGTCACGGCCGCGCTGGCATCCACTGCGCTCTGCGCGCAGGCGCAGCGCGCGCCGGAGCTTGTGTTCGATCCGACGTGGCCGAAAGACTTGCCGAGCAATTGGAAGCTCGGCGGCGTCACGGGCCTCGCGCTCGACCGCGACGAGAACGTCTGGCTCTATAACCGCCCGAACGACCTCACGAACATCGAGCTGCACGCCGAGCTCGAGCCGGCGCTCGCGCTGTGCTGCGTCCGCGCGCCGTCGATGATCCATCTCGATCGCGCGGGCCGCGTGATCGGCTCGTTCGACGCGCCGCAGGGCCACGGCATGGATGTGGACAGTCAGGGGTTCGTCTACATCGGGCAGGACACGGTCCGCAAATACGACCCGAAGACGGGCAAGGTGGTGGGTGAAGTCGCACGCGTTCCCGAGACGGAAGGCGGAGGACCTCCGGGAGGCCGCGGCGCCGAACCGCACGTTCCAGGACGGGGGGGACGCGGCCCGGTCGTGGGATTCCTCGGCCGCGGGGGTGGAAGCTCCGGTGAAGGCGCCGCGCGCGGCGGGAATGCAGCTGCATTCCGCGCCAAGTATCCTGCGTCTACTCCGATGATCGTCGGAGGCATCGAGGAGATCCGGATCGACGAGCCGAACAACGACATTTACGTCGCGGACAGTTATCTCGGCGGACGCGTGATGGTCTTCGATTTCAAGACGCTCGCGTTCAAGCGCGGATGGGGCGCCTACGGCCGGCCGCTGTCGGAGGTCACGGCCAACGACGCGGACCGCGCCTACACGCCCGGCGGCCCGATGCCGAAGGAGTTCCGCGGACACCTCACCATCAACGTGTCGAACGACGGCCTCGTCTACGCCGCCGACCGCAACGCGAACCGCATTCACGTCACGACGAGAGAGGGCAAGTTCCTCAAGGAGTTCAAGCTCGCGGAACATACCGGCGTCGGCGGCGCGACCGGCGGCGTCGGGTTCTCGCCCGACAAGCAGCAGCGATTCCTCTACATCTCAGACCTGACGAACAATCACATCTACTTCCTCGATCGGCAGAGCGGCAAAGAAATCGGGCGCATGGGGAGCATGGGTGAGAGTGGCGGCTTCTTCTGGGGCCTGCACATGATCGCTGTCGATTCGAAGGGGAACATCTACACCGGCGAGGTCTTCGCCGGTGAGCGCATTCAACGTTTCGTGCCCGCCGACAGCCCGCGTGGCAAAGTGCTCGAACAGCTCACACGCACGGGGTTGTAGTCGCGGCCACCCGATTCGCTTGAATTACGACACGCCGAGGCACAGAGACACCGAGAAACACTTTGGATGTTCTCGGTGCCTCGGCGCCTCTGTGTGTCGTAATTAGTCCAATACGCATGCGGCGCGTGTGTCGGCTTCTCCTTGGCGATGAACCCCGTCAGCTGATTGCCATTCGCGTTCCTGCCTGACTCGTTCGCGAGCGACATTGAAAAGTCGCAAACCAAGCGTGAGGCCTTATGCGCACTGTGTTCGTAAGCTACCGCAGAGGAGACTCAGAAGGTCAAGCAAGAGCCTTGAATTTCGAACTGGTGAAATTGATTGGCAAGGACTCAGTGTTCATGGACGTGGACAGTATTGCCTTAGGGCAGGACTTCCGTCACGTTCTGCACGAGCGCCTGGAGTCCTGCGATCTCATGCTGGTTCTGATCGGCCCTGGCTGGCTTGATGCAAGAGATGCCGCAGGAAATCGTCGCCTGGAGAGTCCCACGGACCTCGTACGCCAGGAAGTGGCCGCTGCCCTCAAGCGGAATATCCCGGTGACCCCAGTGCTCCTGCAAGGGGCACAAATGCCGCCGGCCGAGCGGCTGCCTGAAGACATCAGGGAGCTGGTTTACCGCAATGGAATCGAGATCGGCCACAGCACGTGGGAATCCGACGTGAACGAGATGGTTAGGCGGCTTGGCCTGGACAAGGAATTCGCAGCTCCAGCACACGCATCGAATGAGACCGAAGCGAATGCCGCGATGTTGGCTGCGTCTGGACCATTGAGAACCTCTTGGGTACTTGCGACCATCCTGCTGATCGCGATCGTCGCAGCGGTGCTTTTCTACCGGAAGGCTCACGACCAAACTACAGGTAGTGAGGTCGCCGCCCCGCTTCAGCAACCGGCAGGATCTTCGACTCAGCAATCGACAGGATCTTCGACAGAACAACCCCCAGAGTCTCCGCCTCGACAACCCGCAGGATTTGGGGCGATCGAGGTCGCTAATCTGAAGACGCGGACAGTTGAAGTGTACGAGCAGAATTCCAGCGGCGGCAGTCGTTTCGACGTTGGGTACGCCGGGAGCATCACGCCGACGACAACCACCTTGCAGGTTCCTGCCGGCACGTACAAGCTAAAGTTTGACCGACTCTTTGTCGAACATGTCGCCGTTACTGCTGCGGATTCTCCGGAAATCCTGCTAGGGACGATCAGCGTCCCCCATCTCACCCGCACAGGAGACGTCGAGGTCTATGATCAGAATTCCAGCGGCGGCAGTCGTTTCGATGCTGGGTACGCCGGGAGCATCACGCCCACGACAACCACCTTACAGGTTCCTCCCGGTACGTACAAGCTGAAGCTTGCCAACTTATTTGTTCAACAGATTCGTGTCGAGTCCGGTAAGACTGTCGTAGCGAAATAGGGCCCACTTACCTCATAGCCTCGGTGACCCGGTGTCATGGTTTGTATATGGCCAGAGCAAACGGCATGGTCAACGCGCTGGCGTCGAATTGCTCGCGTCGGGAACCAACATCCGGACCCACCCATCCTGCCGCGACGTCACGAACAACTCGCCGTCTTTGCTCTGGCTGATATGAAGATCGGCGCGCGGGAGCTTCGTGCCCATCACCTTGGCGATCAACTCGGGTAGCGACACGTCAGTCTTCGTACCACTCGCATCGCGCACATAGAGCTGAATCTCTTCGACCGGCGCCACGGTCTGCGGCACTCCGTCATCGGCCTTCTTCATCTCCGCGAGATCGGCCGCGAACACGCGCCCGCGCTGGACGTCGCCAAAGACGAACTTGCCGCGCAGCGCCGTAATGCGGCCGTGATACGCGAAGCCGCCCGACACGGCCTGCCCCTCATCGTGATCGTAGATGGCGACCGGGTACGTGAACTCGTCCTTCTTGCGCCCCTCGAGGATCTCCGCCGGCAGCGTGAACAACTGGTCGAGCGCGCCGCCTGGCCGGATCATGCCGTTCTCGAAGAACCCCTCGCGCTTCATCCACCCGTAGTTCTCCCCGTTGCGGACGATGTTGATCTCTTCGATGTTGTTCATGCCGATATCCGACGCGAACATCGTCCCATCGGTGAGATCCCAGGAGAGCCGGTGCGCGTTCCTGAAGCCGTAGGCGTAAATCTCGCCAAGCGTCTTCGGATCACCGTCTGCGGCGAACTTGTTGCTCGGTGGAATCGTGTAGTCACCAAGCCCCTTCATGCCCTTCGAGACCGATGGACTTCGCGGATCGATTCGCAGGATGGCGGTGATGACCGAATCCAGACGCTGAGTCTGTGAAGGATTGTTCGCGTTGGGCCCGCCGCCGTTGCTGAACCCGGTATCGCTGCCGCTCGTGTAGAGCAGTCCGTAATCAGGTGTTCCAGGCTTCGCGGTGGGATTGAACCCGACGAAACCAAACGGATGCGTGAGGTTCATGACGACGTGCGCTACACGGAGAAGCTCGCGTCGCGTGCCGTCGAAGGTGTTGGCGGCTGGATTCTTCGCGTGCCATTCCGTGATGACGTTGTGGTAGGTCACATCTTTCTCGGTGTATCCCGGCGGGATGAAGTTCAGCTTCGCGGGATTCCCCATCGCGCGCTCGCCGTGGACGGTGTAGAACAACCCGTTCTTGGCGAACTCGGGATGAAAGTCGAAGCCGATGAACCCGCTCTCCAGCCGGTTGTAGATGGCAAACGGAAAAGCCTCGGCAACGTTCGCGTACACCGTCGGTTTGTTGTTGCTGTCGAGCAGGTACAGCAGTCCGCGCGAGTCGTTGACAAAACGGCGGCCGTCCGGAAGGTCGCGAACGAACTGGACGCGGGCCCACCCCGCGGGATTGACGTCCTGACCGGCGGCAAGCATTGAACGCGTATCCGGCAGCCGCACCAGATCGCGAATCTCGACGGCAAGGCCGCGTTTTTCGATCGGGGCGGGCAGAGGGTTTTTCGTGATTTGGGCGTTGAGAACGCCCGCGATTCCGAGCGGTAAGATCAGACTGATAACGAGTCGTGTCGAGGATGGCATGAAGTCACTCCTGTGCCGCAATGTGGTAGCGACTCTAGAGTCGGGCCACGCTGGTGTCAAGGCACAGCTCGATGTACGAGAGGAGGCTTTATGGCGCGAGCACTAGTCATCGGCGGAACCCTCTTCATCGGCCGCGCGCTCGTGGACCAGTTGCTCGAGCGCGGTGATGACGTCGTCATCATGCATCGTGGGAAAGATACGCCATTTCCTGGGAGGATAATCTTCTCTCTGTGCGATAAGGGGGACAAAAGGTGATGGTCTGGAGGTCGCGTTGCATCGAGACACGATGATTCTGCAAGCAGGCCGTCGATCGCCAAAGCAGCCGGGGACGTTTGCCGACGGCCCGCAGTTCGCCTCGACGTACACCTCCCCGGGAGACCCTTCGCAACATCAGCTGACGTACGGACGTTTCCACAACCCGACGTGGACGGCATGGGAAGACGCGCTCGGTGTGCTCGAGGACGGTCACGCGATCAGCTTCGCCTCAGGCATGGCGGCGATCGACGCCGTCTTCGGTGTGTGCCTGAAGCCGGGCGATGTCGTGGTCCTGCCGTCGGATTCCTACTACACGACACGAGTGATCGCGTCCAACTTGCAGACGATCGGCATCCAGGTGCGCCTCGCGTCAACGCGTGACAATGCACAGGCGGGCGTCCTCGAGGGCGCGTGCCTCCTGTGGCTTGAAACGCCGTCGAACCCACAGCTCGAGGTGTGCGACATCCAGGAGTTGGCTCAGGTTTCCCATCGTCGCGGTGTCCTCGTCGCGGTTGACAACACGACGGCCACAGCGTATTTGCAACAGCCGCTGGCGTTAGGTGCCGATTATGTCGTCGCGGCGGATACCAAGGCGCTCACCGGGCACAGCGACGTGGTGCTCGGCCATGTCGCCACAACGGACGCTGATCGCGCGTCCGCGCTGCGCACCTGGCGCACGCAACATGGGGCCATTCCGGGGCCGATGGAAGTCTGGCTGGCGCATCGGTCACTTGCGACGCTGCCGCTGCGCCTGACGCGACAGTGCGCGTCGGCTGAAGCATTGGCAACATTCCTCGAGTCCCGCCCAGCGGTGCAGGCCGTCTATTACCCGGGCCTACCCAAACATCCAGGACACGCGATCGCCAGGCGACAGATGCGCGGCTTCGGGAGTGTGGTGAGCTTCGATCTTGGCACTCGTGCCCGGGCAGAAGCATTTCTTCAGGCGCTGACGATCGTTCGCGAGGCCACCAGCTTCGGCGGTGTGCATTCCACCGCAGAGCGACGAGCACGGTGGGGCGGTGATGCCATCAGTGAGGGCTTCATCCGATTCAGTGTGGGTTGTGAAGCCACGCAGGACATCCTGGATGATGTAGGCAATGCACTGGACGCTGCTGGCTGACGGCCCTGGAAGGAGGTACCGTGAAGAATCGGTGGTCGCTGCGCACGACGATCCTGTTCGCGGGCCCGCTGCTCATGGCAGTCTCGAGTCTGATTCACCCGCATCCTCCTTTCAGCCAGCCGGGCATGCTCGATTTCCTGCGTCCGCGCCTGTCGTTGTGGATGGGTGTCCACGTGGTGCAGCTTTTCCTGGTCTTCCTGCTCGGGCTCGTATTGTGGTTTCTGACCGAGGGGATCGTCAGCAACGCGGCCACGATCAGCCGGCTTGCGACAGCCTTGTTCCTGGTGTTCTACGCCTCTTTTGATTCGGTGGTCGGAATCGGAACCGGGTTGCTTGCACAGGTCATGGCCGCGGATCGCGCGCTCGATCCTGCTCTCGCTGCAGATGTGATGGACCGGTATTGGCTCGGGCGTTTCGATACTCCAGTCGGTCCACTTATCGGACTGGCGGATGTGACGTGGCTCGTCGCGGTGACGGCCGCCGCGGGCGCGTTGCACGCACGCGGCGCATCATGGCCCGCCGTGGCGCTGCTGATTGTTGCCGGGATCTTCTTCGGCATCGATCATCCATCGCCAACCGGAACCATCGGGATGGTGTCGCTCTTCGCAGCGATCGTCCTTCTGCATCGCGGCGGGATGCTGCCAGAGAAGTAGAGGCGGGTCTTTCTTGACCTGAGCGAAGTCGAAGGTAGACCCGCCCGCGCTCCGCTACAATGCACCCCCTGGAGTCGTGATGCCCACAATTCTTCGCCGATTTCTCGCTGTGCTGGCTGCAGCCGTGATGGTTCTCGGACTCGTCGCTTACTCTGACGACCTCGTCAACGCGCAACAGGCCAGCCCGCTGCGGCCGCCTGCTTTCGAGCTCGATCCGAAGTGGCCAAACATTCCCAACAACTGGGTGCTCGGCGAAGTGTCGTCGATCGCCGTCGATTCGCGCGACCACATCTGGGTGCTGCACCGTCCACGATCGATTCCGGCCGACAAGCGCGCCAACTCGGCGCCGCCCGTCCTCGAGTTCGACACAGCAGGTAAGCTGCTCGGCAGCTGGGGCGGCGACGGAACCGGGTTCGACTGGCCCGAGCGCGAGCACGGCATCTCGGTCGACACCAAGGGATTCGTCTGGATCAGCGGTAACGGCGGATGGCCCAAGCCAACGCCCGGCGGCAGCACCGACGACATGATTCTGAAGTTCACGAACGCCGGCAAGTTCGTGATGCAGATCGGGAAACGCGGCCAAAGCACTGGCGACGCCGACACGATGAACGTCCATCAGCCAGCCGACGTGTTCGTGCATGCGCCGACCAACGAGCTCTATGTTGCCGACGGCTACGGCAATCATCGCGTCATCGTGTTCGACGCCGAGAGCGGCAAGTTCAAGCGCACCTGGGGCGCATTCGGAGGAAAGCCCGAGCCCCCCACCCCGACTGGTCCTCAGGCCCCGGGTGCCGCGCCTGCGCCGGGAAATCCGGAAGGTCCGTCACAGTACGGCCTGGTCCACGCCGTCAAGGTCTCGAATGACGGCATGGTTTACGTCGCCGATCGTGTGAATAACCGAATCCAGGTGTTCACGACCGAGGGTAAGTATCTGCGCCAGGTGAAGGTCACGAACGACGGTGGTGTGACGCCCGTGCCGGCCGGCTTTGCGTTTTCGCCGGATCGCAAGCAGCAGTTCCTCTATGTCGTCGACTCCGGCCCGATGCGTGTCGTGATCTTCGATCGCGAGAAGCTGGCACAGATCGGCGCCATCGGCATGCGCGGGCCGAAGCCGGGCGACTTCGACATCGTGCATCACATGGCCGCAGACTCGAAGGGCAACTTGTATACGGCGGAGATCGTGACCAATCGCAGGGCCCAGAGATTTGTGCTGGCGGGAGGCCGTTAGGCCGATAAAGCACGTGCCGATTGGCGTACCGGTGAGTCCTTGGCGAGAGCGCGATCTGTGGGAGATCTCACCGGGCGCCAGTGGACACGCGAATCTCCTTGACTCCCGCATGCAATCGCCGGCGGAGCAGCGTGCGGAGCGTGACGCCATCCGCGTAACCGACGCGTGCCGCGATTTCGTCAACGCTGGCTCCTGTCGTCTTCAGGAGATGAACCGCCCGCTCCACACGCACGCTCTGGAAATACTCCAGCGGAGACCGTCCGAGGACGGTGTGAAGCCGGCGAGCCAGCGTCCGTTTGCTGGACCCGACCGCCTGTGCCGCGTCGTCCAATGAAAAGCCGCGTGCGAGGTTCGCGCGCGCCCATGACTCGAATTTCCGGACCAGCGGATCGGTGTGAACGAGGTGATCCGTCAAGGCGTACGCGGATTGCGACGGGCGGGAATCGACGATGAGATATTGCGCCGTCAGCGACGCGAGCTGAGGGCTCACCTGTCTGATCAGCCAGAGCGCAAGATCCATGTGGCCCAATGCGGCCCCAGCCGTGACGAAAGGGCCGGAGCTGACGATCATGCTCGAATCCTCGAGCGCAACTTCCGGATAACGGCGGCGGAAGAGCGGCGCGAGCCACCACGTGGTCGTCGCCGTATGGCCGTTGAGAAGCCCTGATTCCGCCATGACGAAAGTGCCAATGCACGCGGCGGACATCGTCACATCGCGTCTCGCGTAGTCACGCAAGACTTGCGTCGCGTCCTGCACGTCGGATCGCGCGAGTGCCGCTTCGAGCGGAGCCGGCATCTTGTAACCGATAGCGGGGACAACGACGCAGTCGGGCATGCGGCGGTCGATCGGATAGGTTGGAACCAGGAGCCCTTGCGACGTCCTGACTCGCCGTCGCACCGCCACGATCTTCACGTCGAAAGGCTCGATGGCGATCTTCGAGGCCTCGATGAGCTCGTTGGCCGTCTGAAAGGCATCCACCACCGCCGACAATCCCAGATCGAACACGCCCTCGAGGGCCAGCACATGCATGCGCATGGCAATAACAATATCAAAAACGGCAATCTCGCCAATAGCCTCTCTGCCGATGACCAGCTACTCTCAGCATCGGCCTTGATGATGTTACGAGGCCAGGAGGATTTGAAAATGCCGAAACTCAGTTTGTTCGTCCGTCTGGAAGCAAAGCCGGGAAAGGAGGCGGAGGTTGCCGCCTTTCTCAACCAGGGCCTTGAGCTCGCGCGACAAGAGCCGAGGACTGAGGTGTGGTTCGCCCTGCGCCTTGGTCCGTCGACGTTTGGCGTCTTCGACGCCTTTGCCGATGAAGCCGGGAGGCAAGCCCATCTCAATGGACCGATTGCTCAGGCGCTGATGGCGCAGGCGCCACACCTGCTTGCGTCACCGCCGGTCATCGAACGAGTTGAAGTGCTCGGCGCCAAACTGCCGAAGGCGGCTTGATCCGGAACCGATGCGGCCTAAGCGCGCGCGGCGCGCGCTTAGGTCGCTATCCGGAAACGACTTCCAGACCCAGAAGCCGTCGGGCGTTGCCGTAATAAATCTGCTTTCGATCTTCGCTGCTCAACTCGAGGCTCTCGATCACCTTGATGGTTTCGCGCATGTAGAGGCCGGGCGTTGGATCGAACGGCATGTCGCTCGCGAACAGCACCTGGCTCGCGCCGAAGAACTCGATCCCGCACCGTGTGGCCGCTCGCGCCCCGAACATCGCCGTGTCGGCGTGGAACTGCCTGAAGTAATCGACGGGGCGCTTCTTCATCGAGCGCACGAGCGCGGTGTAATCGACTTTCGATGTGCGCGCACCCAGCTGATCCCATCCATAACCCACACGTCCTTCCAGGTAGGGGACGATGCCACCCAGATGGTGCGTGATGATCGTGATGTTCGGATGTCGATCGAAAAGTCCTGAGAACACCAGTCGCGCCATCGCCGCACTCGTCTCGTACGGCCAGCCGAGCGCCCACCAGATCTCAAAAGAGGACGTGTCTTCGCTGGCGTAGTCGGCCATCGACGCGCCGCGCGCGGGGTGCAGCCAGATGGGGACGTCGCGGCGCGCGGCTTCGTCGAAGAGCGGCTGGAACTGCGGCGCATCGAGCGGCAGGCCGGCGACGTTCGTGTAGATCATGACGCCCTTCGCGCCGAGCCGATCGATCGCGCGCGTCATCTCGTCGAGCGAGGCATCGACGTTGTTCATCGGCAAAGACGCGGCAAAAGCGATGAAGCGATCGGGGTGCTTCGACACCAGCTCCGCCAGCCCGTCGTTGGCTTCACGCGCAATAGCCGGTGACTCCGTGGGGCCGCCCAGCACTTCAATCGGTGGCTGGCCAAGCGTGATGACCTGCCGGACATCACCAAATTCATCGAGGACGCGGAAGCGATAGTCCAAATCGAAGCCAACGGTGGCGTTGGCCATGCGCTTGCCGATCTCCTTGCCGGCGGCGCCGCTGGCGATGTAGCGATCGAAGAAACTCTTTGGAAACACGTGATTGAAGATGTCGATCTTCACTGAGGTTCTCCACGGGTCCGACTATCGCGCTTTTCAGACCACCAACAAGGCAGGTCTAAAGACCCGCCTCTAGCTATTACGACGAATCATGGCGAGGCCTGCTGCGGCCATCGTGGCGATCAGCGCAGGTATCGCCGCTGCCCAGAACACCTGCCCGATCGGGGTCCCGCGCGCCAGCAGCAGCCCTCCGAGAACGGGACCAACAATGGATCCGATGCGGCCGATTCCGAGCGCCCAACCTACACCGGTCGATCGGATGGCGGTGGGATAGAAGCCGGCAGTCAACGCATGACACGCGTTCTGCCCACCGATGATACCTAAACCCGCCGACGCGATCGTGACGCCCAGCATCAACGGCGTTACGCCTGATGCGCCGATGAAGAACACGCACACGGCCGCCCACAGGTAGCAACCGGCCAGGATCCAGAACGAGAAGTAGCGGTCGAGTACGGCACCGAGCACGAGCGCACCTCCAATGCCGCCGACCTGAAACAGAGCCGTCAATCTGATTGCCGTCGCGACCGGAATGTTCGCATCGCTGATGATCGTCGGCAGCCAGCTATTCAGGAAGTAGAGGTTCAACAAATTCATGAAGTACACGATCCAGATGAGGAGCGTGCCGGCAGTGCGGCGGTCGGTGAAGAGCTGAAGCACGACAAACGCGTTTCGCGCCTCGTCCTCGCTGGTCCTGGCGGAGAGCGATCGCGGGAGCGCGGCGCCCGGCGCAATCCGCGACAGATAATCTCTAACGCGAGCATCCGCGCCCCCTTTGATCAGCAGGAACCGGATCGAGTCTGGCAGCCACAGGAATGCCGCTCCCGCGATGACAAGCGGCGCGATGCC
>Ga0207643_10002104_pt1 | contig 10971 bp, 17 predicted proteins | sample KBSMisM62_FD_184313 | JGI IMG/M metagenome (GOLD analysis project Ga0207643, IMG submission 184313) | Miscanthus rhizosphere microbial communities from Kellogg Biological Station, Michigan, USA - KBS Miscanthus M6-2 (SPAdes) (version 2) | ecosystem: Host-associated > Plants > Roots >...
CTTATCGACCGCATCGGGCCCGTCGTCGACGACATTCGCAGGGTGGCGTCGCAATTGGGCGATCCTGCTACGGGCGTGCAGGCAACGCTGCGCCGTGTCGCCGAAGCGGGCCGCGCAGTCAGCAAGTTGGGTGTCGACGGCAGCCGTCTTGTCGGCGATGCGCGCCGCGTGACTAACGAGATACCTGCACGCATAGACCCGGTGGTGAAGGATCTGCAGCGCAATCTGGCGCAAGTGGAGTCGCTGATAAAGCAACTCAATGCGGATGTGCCTTTAATGCTGGGTGACACCCGCAAGCTTCTGCAAAGCCTTACGGTATCCAGCGAGAACATGCAGCGCCTGCTCACAGAAGACGTGCCGCGGGTGCTGCACAGAAGTGAGTCCGTAATACAGGATGCGGACGAGATCGCCGGAGGCGTGAAGCGCTCGTGGCCGGTCAAGAACATGCTGCCGCAGGAGATTCGCGAGAGGCCGGTCGAGCTGGATAGCGCGGACGGGGCAGTCCACACAGCGCCGCGCACGGCTGTGCCGGAATGACGACCATGGGCAGACGTTGGAATCTGGTGGCGCCCGTGATGCTGGCGGTGCTGTCCGGCTGTGCAAGCCCGCCGCCGCCCCAGTCCGCTGCGGACCGCCGCCTCGAGCAGGCGAATCAGGCACATGAGCGTGCGAGCGCCGCATTGACGCGTGGCGAGTACAACACGGCATTGCGCCATTACCAAGCTACCCTCGATCGCAGCGCTGCTGTCGAAGATCAGAACGAGAGTGCGATTTCCATGCTCAATATCGCCGCGGCGCAGCATCGTAGCGGAAACTATGCCGCCGTGCGCTCGACATTGCTCGCACTGATTGCGCACGAGCCGCCATTTGCCGCGAGCTACATAGGCCGCGCCGAAGCGCGTCTGGCCCTGGTTGAGCTACAGCAAAACCGCGTCGACGAAGCAACGTTGCATGCCGCACGGGCCGAACAGCTTTGCCCCGCCGGGGCGTGTCCATGGTGGCTCGCGTTGCAAAACATCATGACGGAGATCGACTTGCGGCGCGGGGATCTGGGCGCCGCGGACATCAGGGTGCGCGTGACCCTGGCTGCGGCAGGCCGCGGCACAGAGCGGCGGGAGGAAGCAAACGCCTGGCGGCTGCTGGGTGAGATCGAGGCCCGGCGAGGACGCCTCGACGAGGCGCGCCGAGCTTTGCTCACCGCGCTCGACATCGATGGGAAACTGGAGGTTCCGGAACGCATCGCCCTCGATCTCATCTCTCTTGCGCGCCTCGAGGCGGCGTCCGGCGATCGCGAGGCGGGTCGTCGCTATGCGCGGCGCGCGGCAGCGGTCGCCGAAGCTGCGAAGCTCGCCGCGGTGCTCGCGCAAGCGCATGCGCTGCTCGATACGGCGAAGTAGCGGATCCGACTGATGCCGGCCGTGAAGGGCGCAGCGAACAGAGTCGCAGCATATGCTTACTCAGCTGCGGCCAGCGTCTGGCGGCTGCGCATGTTTGCGAATCCGATGGTGAGGCTGGTCTTTCTGCGCCAGATCTACTTTACGGCAGTACGATCTTTGCGCCTGATCTCCATCGTCGCATTCGTCTTCGGCGCCGCATTCGTCTGGCATGTGACCGCGGTGCTGGGCAGCGATCCGCGCCTCTTCGAACTGGTGGAGCGCGTATTGATGCAGAATGTCGCCCCGCTGGCGGCAGCCATCATCGTGATCGGACGCAGCGCCACGGCGATAAGCTCTGAACTCGCCTATATGCATTCCAACGGAGAAGTGGAGGCATTGCGCCATCTGCGCATATCTGCGCACGACTATCTCGTGGAACCGCGCGTGGCCGCGGTCACGCTGGCGACCATCGGCTGCTGCTTTTATTCTCAGCTTGTCGCAGTCGTCGGGGGTTTCGCGGCGTCCGCCCTCATACTGGACGTCTCCCTGGGCGAACAGCTCCATCGTTTCGCCGAGGACGTTTCCATCCCGGAATTTGCGCTCGGAGTGTTGAAGTCGGCATGCTTCGGATGGTTCATTGCCATTGTTGCATGCCACGTCGGGCTTGATCCAACCCGAGACGTATCTCATGGCCCGCTGGCGCCCGCACATGCATTCCTGGGCGCGCTGCTTGCAGTCATCACGACCAACGTGGTGTTTCTGTTTGTCCTGTAGCGGCCGCTGTGGCCGAAGATCAGGTACCCACAATTCAGCTCTGTGCGGACGCGGCTGAGCTCTCCCGGAGAAACTTGCTCGCCAGTCCGACGCCGGGTCTTGGCTCGATGAACGGACGCGCGTCCTACGTAAAGTGGCGAACGCGCAATCGGTTGAAGCTGCCCTCCGACTTGCACTAGAATCGCTTTGGTAGAAGTAAGGTAGGAGGGTCCGGCTATGCGAAGAGTTCTGCAATTCAGGCTTCTCTTAGCGGCAACACTTCTTGCGAGCGCGGTCAGTACGTCCTACGCTCAGACTCCTGCCCAGATGGAATACGAGCGACAGCAACGCGAATATCGGATGCAGATGGAGCGGCAGCAGCAAGAGCAGCAGCGCCAGCAGCAGCTCATGAATGAGAACGCGCGCCGGCAGCAAGAGGAATCAAGGCGGCTCAATACGAACCCGGGATCGGGACCGGGCGCGGGCAGTCAGAGCGGAAACTACCCAACCCCAGCGCCCGGGCGCAGCAGCGCGGCATCGGATAATCTCTCCGCTGCGCGCAGTGAATGGCAAAAAAAGCCAGCGCTGCCTCCCGAGCAGAACCCTTTGCTGGCTGGAAAGTGGACTCGCCCCGCATCGACCCAGGGCAAATCATCCGATCCATTCGCAGCGCTTACTGCGATGGCCAAGGGCGGCCTGTGCGACGTGTTGTTCGGTGGCGGCACGTTCGAATTCCGCACTGACAGACTCATGGGAATGGACGCGCGGACGCCGCCGCAGGAGCTCGATCGCGTCGAATACCGCGGCGACTCGAAGCACGTCGTCGTCATACCCAAGAAGTCGGTGAAATTGATGGAATTCGACGTCGAAGGACCGAACCGCATCAACTGGAAGAGCCAGAAGTGCGTGCTGGTGCGCGCAGGACATTAATTGAGAGTCGCAAGATCCACCTATGTATTAGCGCCAAACCTAAACACGGACGCGCCTATTGGTCCCGTAATCAACATGTAAGGATTTCGGTATAATTTTCATTCTCCGTATCTATAAAAAGGAGAGGAAACGTTGACCACAGTTTCTTGGACCCAATGCGGTCACATGCTGGATAGATTGTCGAGTGAGGAGCGTGTCGCGCTCAAAGCGATCGCTCGCGGCAAATTTCGTTCAATTCCTGCGCCATTGCTGGAAAAGCTAAGGTCCCAACACTTGTTAACGTTCGACGGTCAAGCGTGGGTGCTGACAGACAACGGACGTGTGGTCGCGTATTGGTCCGACGTCGTGCGCCACCAATAAGTCGGCGGCTCGACTGTATTTATTGGTCCTTCTCCCTTCGCGGCGAAGAAACGGCAACACGGAGTTTGTGCCGGCGGTCTCTAGGATGCGCTTTGATTGCCAGGAACAGTAAAGAGCGTAATTCCTGTCCCGATAACTTCACTTCATACAGGTGACGCTTTTGCAGTAAATGATCTAGTCCTAAAACTGCGAATGCTTTTTGGCGAGTTGCTAATTTTAGAATTTCGCGAAACGCGTCGCCGGGTAGTGTCGCTGTCGTGCAATAAGCCGCCCGCTCTATGCTCTTTTGCAAGAATTCGCACGTGATTTCAATCGGATCATCGGGGCCGTTCATGGAAAAATGGTGCTCGCGCTTCCATCGCGGCACAATCAGAGAAAGTCTGACAGCGCATCAGCGACACTGGCGTCACTGCGTACCCGCTTCTGCCACGAAATACTAAGAGCAGGACTGCGAACTCCGGGGTAGGTCGATCGTGAATACGCAACCCGCACCCGGTTTGTCACGCACTCGCACAATTCCGTTATTGGCCTCGACGGCGCGCCGGCAGATCGACAAGCCGAGGCCCATACCCGATTTATCCGCGCTCCTCTGCGTAAACGGCGTGAACATGCTTTCGGCTTTTCCGGCGGGCAGTCCGCCACAGCTATCCTCGACGTCAATCAGTACGCGATTGCCCACTACATAGGCTTTTAACGAGACTTCAAATTTATGCGCACTGAATTTGAATGCATTCTGCAGCAGGTTGCCGATTGCCGAAAAAAGTAGATCGCGGTCCACCTCAACCATCAGCGTGGGATCCACGGTGCCGACGGTAAGTCGGATTCCCCGAGCCTGCGCTTCAAGGGACGCGCTGACGTTGACTTCGGCAATGAAGGCAGCCACTGGCAGCAGCTGATGGCGCACCGGCATTCCAGCCGTCATCCGAACGTCGGCCAGCGATTTATCTATTAGAGTGCGCAGCGCAATCATACTGCGGTCCAGCACGTCGCCGGTTGCGCCGGTTAGCCCAACACTCCCCGTCTTCATCGCGAAAATTGCGAGGGTGGCCGTCTGGACATGATTACGCAATTCGTGCGCCAGTGCGCCGAGGCGTTCGTTGAGCACGTGCGCGCTCCTGTCCTCGATCAAAACATCCCGCTGCCGGGCATATTCCTTTACGGCGTCAGCGATGCCGTTGTCCAGACAACGATTAAGCGTTTTAAACTCGTCGGCTTGGATTGGTGCATTTTGCTCGAACGCCAAACCCGTGATTGCTTGGCACAGGTCGCCATAATCGTGCACGACTTGATCCACTGGAAATCCCTGCAATAGCAGTTCGCTGCCATGGTGCGCCGCGGTGCCCGCGATCTCTGACACCGCTGGCTTGCCGTCCTCGGGGCCGGAAATCTTGCGGCTGCGCATGGGCTCGGAAGTCTGCTCGACTTGTAACGTCTTGATGAGCTGGTCGAGGAACTGCGGTATGCCGAATTTTTGCGCTGGATCGTTAACTCGGGACGTGCGCCTTTCATCGACCTTAGCCCGGCATCGGTCGATCAATTCCGTTCGATTTTTGCTAAGGAACTCATGAAGCATGCCTCTAGGTTACGCGCACGGCTTAAAAACCCCTTGTACGCTAGCGAACATATGAGAAATTAAAAAAATCCGCACTGAAAGAAGGTATTGTTCTCGACCGCTTGACGCGACAAATTCAGGAAAGATCGCGGGTGGTTCTGAGTATCGATGTAAGTTGTCGTTCAAGCCTGCCATCGGCCAATCCTTAGGCTGCTAATTCGTGCCCATAGTATGGACGGCTGCGATCGTCAAGTAACCGTGACAATTCCGATGTGGCGACCCTCAGGATTGAGCCAAGCATCAAGGTTCGATTCCATTAGCGGAATGACGCAGCGATCATGGCCTGCAGCGGCGACCAGCTCGTTCGAGATTTTAATAATCTCTGTAAATCGTTAGAAGAGCACAGTGAAAGAGCGGCCCGTTGCGCCGATCATCCTAGTCGCTCCATGTTTCTGCAATGGTTCGGCGGTTTTCACGAAAGAGGCAAGCGCGCCGAACTCGTACTGCGAGAAAAATCTATCAATTTGATAGATTTTATAGCGACACTGCCGGTATAGGACAGCGGAATGACGTGAGTCTTACAGACAATTCATAAAAAATCGCTCAGTATCATCTGCAGCCGTAAATCAACTTCAGCGTTTGCTTCACCGTCCTATCTGCATGCAAGTAGCATGACCTCCATGACAGTGAAAATTCGGCAGCATGCTCTTTTTGTATTTCGGTCATAGGGGAAGTATCAAAAACTATAAGGTAGACGTCGCCAAATGAGGGGCACTTAAATGGAGGCTGTTTTTGCACCGAATTGATAACGAGCTTGAATGTTGCGCCCGCGAGTTAATCGCATATCTCGACAGCGTGGCTGGGGTAGAGCAGGCATTACCGTCTCCCGTTGGCTTTATGGTCAAACAAATGCGGGCGGCGATTTTTGCAAAGGCTATGCGAACGCTGGCACCGGCGCAACGTTGCCGTATATACCGCCACTGCCGCGCCCTGAGTAGTAACGGCCCCCAAGATTAGGAGGTGCTCAGTTGGAATTAGATACGCGGACGCGAGTCGAAAGCCTCTCGCGAGGATTATCGGACGATGAACGCGGACATTTAAAGGCAATTGCGTCCGGCCAATTCGGATCGGTCGACAGAAGTGTCTTAGAAAGATTTATGGAATTAAATCTTATTAGACATAGTCCCGACGGTCTCGGGATCACCCTGGACGGAATCAGAGTGGTGGCACTGTGGCAACGCAGATGATCAACATCCGGTGCGAGTTGCGTCGTTCAGCGCGCCTCATACAGGACTAGGAATTGGGCCGCCGCACAGCGAGGTTATTTTCGAAGGTCCTGATTGCAATAAATGCGAGGCCATTTTCACGAAAATGGCGCGAACGTTGGCGCCTGCGCAAAGATGTCGGATATATCTGAATTGTCGGCCAAGCTAAGGTAACAAACCGTCAGGGGCCACTTCAGCAACGTGGATTCGAACGCGGGGCGCACGGTCCTGCTTCGCTAAGGCCACAGCTGTGTATATCAAATGCACCGGTATAGTGATCAAAAGATATGCTGCACCGAAGTAAAGCGCTGTCACATGAAAGGCTGTGGAAATCGCGTGGCCAAAGGCCAGCATGCCTCGCTTAGTTGGTGCTGCACCCGCAATGCTGATGTCAACGCGCATTTAGGTCATCGCTCTCGCGTTTCGCGCTCAACGCCTTGTCGGCGACGATTTTCCACGCAGGTGGATATCGATTGAATTCGGTCGCCGTCTGAATCAAACTTCCTGGCAGCCCTTCGACAGATACCTTATTCGCAATTAGCTTCATCGCGCGCCAAGTTTCGCGAGCTTGTTGGTTAGACAAGCTAGTTGCCTTTCCGAGAGCGACTTCCATACGAAATGCTCGCAGGCTCGTAACCGTAGGATCTTCCATCATTGATATTTCAGATTATGTTGGCCGATAGACCAGCTGTAGCCGCGCTGTTGCTGCACAAAAAAACCGCCCAGCAAGGGGCGGCGAAGAAGTCCCTCTGGGAAGGGCTGTCTTAACAGGGAGAGAAAAGACGACTGAATAATAAGCGCACTGCGTTTTTGAGGATGTAGTCTTATATCCATGGCATATGTAGGACGAAACGCCGATCAGCTTGACCGGCGCTTCGGCCAGAATTAATTCGTAGAAAAACTCCGGTCGCAATTACCGCCCGTACCGGTAGCACGCTCATGGCCAAGAGCTTTTTCCTCGATAACTCTCCGAGCATGCGGAAAGCGATTGAAGTCCATCGCAAGCTGGAGCGTTGCGGGACGCACTGATTTGGGAGATGCACCGGTGTCGATTAGTTGAATCAAGCGCCAGACTTCACAAGCTTGTAGGTCGGACAACTCCCGCGCCCTTTCTAACATCACATTCGCAACCAACGCGCGGAGACCGGTAACGTGAGAATTGTTATCCATGGTTATCGAACCCAAAATCCACGACGTCTGGGCTTACCGATGAGGTGCTCATGAAGGACAGCTTTTTCTGCGACGACTTTCCAAGCGTTTAGAAAATAGTTCAATTCCATTGCAATCTGAACCACTGGGCGCGGCAGCCCCTCAAGGGATCCATTGGCCGCTATGAGTTGCATCGCGTGCCAGATTTCGTGCGCTTGGGAAACAGACAGCGCGAGTACTTTCTCGAGCGAGTTCTCTCTCGTCACCAGCCCCGACTCGTTAACTGGAGGATACTGATCCATAGTCTGCGTAGGCCAACAATCAAGGTTTCTGCTTAACGGCAAGGTGCTCGTATTCGAGGGCCTTATCTGCGATGACCCTCCAAGTTACTGGAAAGGGGTTGAATTGCATTGCCAATTCGACCACTGCGGCTGGTCGTCCAACGAGAGACTCACGACTCACAAGGAGTTGCAACGCGCGCCAGACTTCGTGCGCTTGTGCGCGCGACAATTTAACGGCCTTGTCTAGCGCATCGTCAAAAGTCGATTGCCTCCAATGTAATTCGAAGGTCGCGACGTGGCTGTCCTGTAAGCCATTTTTCGTCTTTATCAGTTCCACGAATTCATTCGCCACATTGGCATCCAGTTCCATTATTTCTTCCTTTTTTTCATCAACAGAATGTCGCCTTGCCACGCTAACCGTGCAAGTTTTGAGCCATCATAAGGACATGCAAAACTGAGGAAATTTGTCGCATACGCAGACGAAATCGGGGACTTTTGTAGCAATAAGTGGACTCGAGACGGGCCAAAATGCACAGGTAAATCCGGCAGGAATTGTCGAATCCGCGTCAAGCATTGCAGACCGAGCTAATACAAACCAATAAGAACGCCTGCGATGAAATGGCGAGTGCGTTTTATGCGGAGGCCGGCCGCCGCGTCCCTTGGAAGGTCCTGATTAACGGGCCAGGACTGATCGGCTCGATCCGAATACACCCATGCACCTACGACAAAGTGCCGTCTATCGTTGCCGTGCCGAATGTTAGTGACAGCCCAATCGCGGAAAGAATAGAACTGCTGGAGCCGCAGCTGCTGATGCTGGGCGACCAGGCGCTAATATGCGCAGCTACGAGCACCGGCAAAATGATCACGGGCCGTTTAACGTGTTGCGGGAATGGCGCTGTGAGCTGGCCAAGACAACTTGGCCTTACTTTATTACTCCGCAACGGGACGTTTTTTAATTAGCCTACGATCTTGGCCGCTCGGCACGCGGGTACCACGGATTGTCGGGGTGTATTTCGTCTTTTAGGTGGAGGCGAACGGCATTCACCAACGGCCCCACTCGCTCAATCGCGGACCGTAATTGCTGAACGCTCACGCCAAGCTGTTTTGCCCAATGCTTAATCTCGTAATACTCATCCGCGTTTATACGAATGTTTCCGCTTGGATATGGCGGCTTCATTGCCTTATCGGGATTTGAGCTTAAGAATATCTACAACGACCGGCTTCTCCGCTTCCTCTTGTTTTGCCTTCAAACGTGCCTCGCGAAGCGCCTTCGCGAATGTCTTGCGCACATCTGTGTTGGTGCTCGGTGTGTATTTAAACGAACGGTCTAGAATTGATTTCATTTGTTCCTTCCGTAGCAACTGATGGATCTCAGAGATACGTCGCAAAATGCGGGCCAACCTTAATTCAGCCAGCGCAGGCTTATACCGTGATAAATTGCTCGAATTGAACCTAACGCGCCTACCCGCGAATACGTTTACGTCGAAGAACCGACAGCATGTCGCAGGATAGTGGCGCCCGCCGGTGCCGAGGGTGGCGTCGTCTTTTATGCTCGGGATATCGATAACGCTTGCATAATCTCTGTGTTATCGCAAGCGCCCAGTCCACAGGTTCCAGCGTTGATAAAATGGCTGAAAGAGTGCGAGTAAGTGTGCTGCATTAGATGGCAAACTCGTATTTGCGTAGCACATTCAGACTTATCTTATAGGCCTTGCTGGAGGGCTCATTATTTAAACCTCGCACCAGCTTTTCAAGGAAGGCCTTGTTCCATTGTCGCTTAGTACGTGGGTACGTACGCACACCTGCCTCATCGCTCACTTTAGACACAATCACAAATCCAGAACCGGTGTCTACTACGTCATAACGCACGCTGATCGTTGTCACCGTAATAGATCGCGATTCGGGTGTCCCCCCAAGGGATCAGGCTGCCGGCGTGCTCTGTAAGGCGCTATGTTTACATATGCCAGCTTAATTCCTGCCCGTAACATTTTGATAATCTCCTGATTACGGGCCTTTTGCGCGAGTGAAAGCGGTGTAGATCCGTACTTGTGCTTCGCAAGAACGGAAGCGCCTGCCTCGAGCAACATTGCGACGGTTTCAACATGCACATTCGCCACTGCCTTATGCAACGCAGTCCAGCCATCATTGGTCGCCATATTGGGGTCGTCGCCTGCGTCCAGCAACGCGCGCACGACTGCAGTGTGACCTTTGGTGGCGGCCTGCATTAGTGCAGTCCAGCCAAAATTACTGCGCGAGTTACGTTCAAACCCTTTGCTGATCAGCAGGCGGACCACGGATTCAAAGCCATTGAGGGCCGCCCAATGCAAAGGCGTGTATCCACGCCGATCACGCGCATGCATGTTGGCGCCGTGCTGGATGAGCACCCGGGCAACGACCTCGTTGCCGTTAAAAGCCGCGACCATAAGCGGCGTCCACTCGTTTTCGTCCCGGGCGTCCACCGCCATCCCGGCCTTGATAAAAAGCACTACCCCGGCGGGATCATTCGATTCAGCCGCCTTGAGCATGTGGGACGGTAGAAATTTCATCTTCAACTCGTCGATTGCCCGTTGCGCCGCTTCTCGCTCATCGGCCCAGACATCGGTTTCCTCGCGTCGTTTTTTGAGGACTTCGTCATGCGTGATGCTCAAGAGGAAGATCTCGCGCGCGATTTCCGGGGGAAATCCTGCACGGTTGCCCCGACTGTCAATTAAAAGTTCAGTGAAGTAACTGTCGATATCAGAGGTGTCCCACAGTTCTGCAATCTTTTCGACAATGCGGGCGAATTTTTCTTCAAGCCTATACGGATAATTGTTCTCAAAACCACGCAGATGCACCATTAATTTTTCGTACAAAGGACCCCCAAATCAATGTCCCCCTCACGCGTAATATTTGCACGAAATCTGTCGCGATAAATAGGCACTAATATTCAATACATTTGAGAATTATTCGACATTTCTCGCTACAAAGAACTAATGCGGTCCAGGCATGCGCAAACGTGTCCAGCTCAACAATTTTGGACTCGCATACTGAATTGCAAGTCGGCGACCTCCTCAACGAAATACGAGCGATCTGAAAGATGGGCCTTCCGGGTGGTTTACCTGATGATGTGCTGACGCGAATGGACTTGATAATGAAACAGGAAGTTCAGGAGGCCAGTAATATCGTCGCGGGCGCACGACGGCATGGTACGAAGAATCAGATGGATTAATGGCCGCTCTCGGCCTATTCTGTTGAAAAACTCTTCAGTGGGGATTTCAAAGTCGATGTGGAGGGTCGTCGACCCCTTGCTCGTTTAGCATGCATCG
>Ga0207643_10002105_pt1 | contig 10968 bp, 7 predicted proteins | sample KBSMisM62_FD_184313 | JGI IMG/M metagenome (GOLD analysis project Ga0207643, IMG submission 184313) | Miscanthus rhizosphere microbial communities from Kellogg Biological Station, Michigan, USA - KBS Miscanthus M6-2 (SPAdes) (version 2) | ecosystem: Host-associated > Plants > Roots > Rhizosphere...
TCACAGCTCCGGCCGCGGCGGCCGAAAGAGGATCTCGTTGATGTCCACGTCGTTAGGCTGGCTGATCGCGACGGCGACCGCCCGGGCGAACGAATCGGTTGATCTACTTGCCAGCTGTGTCAACGCTGGTAAGTATTCCGCCCAATGGCCAATGAACTCGACGGGATCGCGACCTTCGTCGCGGTGGCGGAGACGAAGGGGTTTCGCACGGCGGGCCAGCGCCTCGGGGTGAGCCACTCGGCCGTGAGCCAGGCACTGCGACGGCTCGAGGAGCGACTCGGCGTGCCCCTCGTTAGGCGCACCACGCGAAGCGTGCACCTGACGGAGGCTGGCGAGCGGCTCTACTCGTCGGTGCGTCCAGCACTGGACGAGGTGCGCGCCGCCGTGTCCGCCGTGGGCGAGTTGGGCGACCAGCCGCGCGGCACGCTGCGCGTCCACACAGCGAGCGCCGCGGAGACGCTGATCGGCGATCCATTCCTCGCCGGGTTCCTCGCGGAGCACCCGCATGTCCAGCTGGACCTCGTCGTGAGCGACGCGCCGGTGGACATCGTGGCGCAGGGCTTCGACGCAGGCATCCAGCTGGGCGAAGTGATCGACAAGGACATGATCGCCGTGCCCGTGACCGGGGACCTTCGGCTCGCCGTTGTAGGCGCGCCATCCTACTTCGCGCGGCGCGGCCGGCCGACGCACCCGCGAGAGCTCACCGAGCACGACTGCCTCAACTGGCACCCGACGACCGACTCCCCGCCCTATCGGTGGGAATTCACCGAGAACGGGCGCAACTTCTCGGTGGCCGTGCCGGCGCGTGTGCTCTCGACGGACGCGGCGCTCAACCGCCGCCTCGCCATCGCCGGGTTGGGGATCACGATGTCGTACGAGGGCCACGTGCGCGGAGCGCTGAGCGAGGGCCAGCTCGTGTCGGTTCTGGCGGAGTTCTGCGCGCCGTTCCCCGGGTACTACCTGTACTATCCGCAGCGGCGGAGTGCATCGCGGGCGCTGCGGGCTCTGGTCGAGCACGTTCGCCGCCGGCGGCGGAGTGGGCGGAGCGCCAGGCGCGGTCGCTAACGGTGTCCTCGGAATCATCCGCCCTCGAGAACGGCATTAGCGCCACATCGTCGGCCGTGCTACGGATTCCGCGCTCCTCTCGAATCCTGACGACCTCGCGCGCCTTCGTAGTGTCGCCGTGTTTCACGTAGGCATATGCCATCCAAGTCGGTGGATGGCGAAATACGCTCACCGGGCGGCCCTCCCGCCACGGCGGTCAACCGCGTCAAATGCATGCAGCACGACCGTGATCTCGGAGGAGCGGTCGGGCTCCAGCTCACGCAAGAGCACGAACCGCCGGCCGTCAGGGCTCACATCGTACCCGGTCCCGCCATCGCTCGTGAACGGAAAGGTGAAGAGCGCGCGCCGCGCGCCGAGGGGCAGTCCCGTCGCGCGCTCGACGGCGACGCTGAACAGCGTGTCGGCGTTCCAGTAGTAGAGCGCCCGCCCCACGCGGTCCCACCGCGCCCCCTCGCCGCCGCTCAGCGAGATGAGCTGCGGGCGCGTCGGTGCGTCGGCGACCGGGCGAACGTAGACCTCATTGCGGCCGGATTGGTTGCTCGTATAGGCGAGCCACCGGCCGTCGGGCGAGAGGGCGATGCCTACCTCGTCGGCGGCCGACGCCGCGAGCGCGCGTCGTCCGCTCAGGCGCGCGTCGGCGGGCTGGGTGAGGTCCACGGCCCAAACGTCACGCTGCGTACGGGGGTTGATCTCTCGATAGACGAGCGTCGTGCCATCGCGGGTGACGAGGCCTTCGTGCTGCTGGCCGGGCGCGGCGAGCAGCGTCTCCGGCGTGCCGCCGCTTCGGCGCACCCGCAGCAGATCACGATCGTCGGGCCGCACGAGCGATGCGTAGGAGATCCATTGTCCATCGGGCGTGTACTCCGGGAATCCGCTCGCGCCGTCGAGGGTGAGGCGGGAGGGCGCTCCTCGCGCCAGGTCGACCGTCCAGATATCGGAAAGCGCGTCGGCGCCGGCATGGATTCCCACCGCGACCTGCCCCCCATCAGGAGAGAAGCGTGGCGCGCGAAACCAGTGGACCCCGGCGTCGGGAAACCTCGTGAGCGCACCGTCCGGCTCCCGGATCACGAGCTCGCGGCGCGGAAGCCTGCCGGGCCGGAACGCGAAGGTGCCGTCGAGCGCCACGCTCATGCTCGAAGCCCCTAAGGCGCGCTGCGTCCCGGTCGTGGCTGGCACGGCGGATCCTGCGACCCGCCCGCGTCGCAGGTCGAACGGCGCCACCATCACGGTGCCGTCCCGGCTGATGTAGAGGAGGCGGTCGCCCTCGGCCGAGTGCACGTAGCGACCGGTGGTCGCTTGCTCCACCAGTGTGCTCGTGTTGCCGGTGGTGAGCGTCACGAGGACCAGCCGAGCGCCGGCCTGCGGGATGGACAGCGTCGCGAGCACGGTCTTGCCATCGGGGAGAAACTGCGGGTAGCCGAACGACTCGGCGGCCACGCTGTCCGCCCGCGCGACTTCGCGAGCCGCGCCTCCCGCGGCGCTCACCTGCATGAGCGGCCCGAAACGGCTGCCGAACACGATCATCCCGGCCGAGCCCCAGCTCAGCCCATTCACGGCCCCTGATAGGGCAGTGATCGTGACTGGCGTGCCGCCGCCATCGCTCGACACCTTGCGCAGCTTGCCGTCCTGGATGAAGCCGATCCACGCCCCGTCGGGCGAAAAGAACGGCTGCTCGCCTCCCTCCGTGCCCGCGATCGGCACGACCTCGACGCTGCGGAGCGGACGGATGAAGAGCTGGCGCGCAGCTCCAGCGCGCGCCGCCACCAGCACCAAGCGGGAGCCGTCCGGATCGATGGCCAGGCTATTGGCGGCCCCCCCTACGAGCAGGCCCCTGACCAGCCGCAAGTCCGGCGGCAGAACGATGCTCAGCTGGGCGATCGGATGCGCCTGGGTGGTTGCGGTGCGGCGCCCCAGCCAGGCAGCGGCGACGAGGGCGAGCGGCACCGCCGCCCATGGCAGCGCGCGACGCAGATGCGTCCACGCGCGGCGCGGCTCGGCGCCGCGCGTTAGGACGGCGGGCGGTGCCCCGGCGGGCAGCGGTGTCGTTAGGGCCGTTGCGAACGCCGCCGCCGTCGGCCACCGGTCCGCGGGGAGCTTCTCCAACGCGCGCTGGAGTGCGCGATCCACGTGCTCGGGGACCGCGGGGCGACTGACACGCACGCTCGGCGCGCGCTCGGTGAGCACCCGGGCGATGATCGCCTGCGCAGTACCGCCGACGTGCGGCGGCTCGCCCGTGAGTGTCTCGTACACCACCGCCGCGAGCGAGTAGATGTCGCTCCGGGCGTCGATCTGACGGTCCCCAGTGGCCTGCTCGGGCGACATGTATTGCGGGGTGCCTAACGACAGACCGGTCCGCGTGACCCGCGGCCCGCCAGCCTTGGAGACGGCGAGCGCGATCCCGAAGTCGGCCACGAGGGGCTGGCCGTCCTGCAGCAGGACGTTCTCGGGCTTGAGGTCGCGGTGGATCACCCCCTGCCGGTGGGCGTAGTCCAGCGCGCCGGCAACCGCGCACGCGATCCGCACGGCCTCCTCGACGGGCATCTGTCGCTCGCGCTGGAGCCGCGCGCGGAGCGTCGCCCCGTCGATCAGCGGCATCACGTAATACAGCAGCCCACCCGCCTCTCCGGAGTCGAACAGCGGGAGGAGGTTGGGGTGTTGCAGACCGGCGGTGACCCGGATCTCCGCGAGGAAGCGCTCCGCGCCGAGCACCGCCCCGAGCTCCGGGTCGAGGACCTTGAGCGCAACACGGCGATGGTGCCGCAGGTCCTCGGCGACATAGACGGTCGCCATCCCGCCGCGCCCGAGCTCCGCGCCGACCGCATAACGACCGGCGAGCATCGCGTGGAATGCCGCGGGGAGTCCGTCCACTCGCGCCGCGGTACCGTTCGTCAGCGTTCCGTCGGCATCGAGCAACGGGGCGGCGAGGGCTCCCGCCGATTGCGCGAGGAACGCCCAGCTCTCGCCTGCGCGCTCGTACACCGCGGCGAGGCGCCCGACCAGGTCACGCAGCGCGGCGTCGCTGCCGCACGACGCGGCCAGGAACGCGGTGCGCGCTTCGGGCGCAAGCGCGAGCACCTCATCGACGAGCGTGCGCACGCGCGCCCATCGCTCGGGCGACAGCGGCGTGGGGTCGCCAGCGGCGTTAGGCTGCATCATTCCGTAGCGCCTCGTGCAGCCACGTGCGCGCCATTCGCCAATCGCGCGAGACGGTCCGCTCCGATACGCCGAGCGCTTCGGACGTCTCCGCCTCGGTGAGGCCGGCGAAGAATCGGCACTCGACGACGCGCGCCAGCCTCTCATCCATGCGACGGAGTCCCTCGAGCGCCTCGTCGAGCGCGAGCAGGGACTCGGCGCGATCGGAGACGGAGATGGCGGAGGAACCACCGCGCTCGAGTAGTTCCAGCGGCACCGCAGAGCGGCCCGGGCCCCCGCGTCGCGCAGCCGCATGCTGGCGCGCGTGGTCGATCAGGATGCGGCGCATGGCGCGCGCCGCGATAGCGAAGAACTGACCGCGGTCCACCCACCTAACGCGCGACTGATCCGCAAGGCGCAGGTACGCCTCGTGGACGACGGCCGTGGTCGAGAGGGTGTGCCCGCTGCGCTCGGCCGCGAGCTGCCGGTGCGCGATGCGCTTGAGCTTGTCGTAGACCAGCGGCATGAGGCGATCCATCGCCGCTGGAGCATCGCGGCTCAGAGCAGCCAGCGCCTCCGTGATTTCCTGCTCCTGCTGGTCAGACATTCGCGGGGCGAGGCGAGTCACGAACTGCCAGGCCGGACTGGCATGGCGCCTTTCGCGCGGTTCGTCCGCGTCAGTTCGCACGGCATCTCACGACGCCCTGCACCTCGAAGGTAGGGGCGACCCATCCGGCGGGCAACAGAAATCGCCGCGCCGCCGCCAGCCACCCCAAGGAGAAACCGATGCTTCCTTCCTGCGCTTCCGCCCCGCGGCGCGTTGCCGTGCTTGCGTTCGGTCTCGTCTGCCTTCTGTACCGCGCCGCGGCGCATGGCCAGACGAGCGAACGGCGCAGCCGTCCTGCAGCCGGCGCGTCGCTCGCGTTCGCGAGCCTCGGCCCGCTGAACACAGATTTGTTCGTTGCCGACGCGGGTGGGGGCGATGCGACACGCCTCCTCCCACACCCTGCGCTCGACTACGACGCTTCCTTTTCGCCCGATGGGAGGTGGATCGTGTTCACCTCCGAGCGGGCGGGATCCGCGGATATCTACCGCGTCCGTGTGGACGGCTCTGGCCTGGAGCGGCTCACCGATGATCCAGCGTTCGATGACCAGGGCGCGCTTTCCCCGGATGGCCGCTCGCTCGCCTTCGTGTCGAGTCGGAGCGGCCAGGCCGATGTCTGGGTGCTGGATCTCGCGACACGCGCGCTTCATAACCTCACCCGGCACTCTGGCGGCGACTTCCGCCCCGCCTGGTCGCCCGATGGTCGATGGATCGCATTCTCGAGTGACCGGGACTCCGAGCAGCCGCAGAGGCACGTTGGGTTCACCACGCTGCACTCCACGGAGATCTACGTCATGCAACGCGATGGATCGGGGCCGCGACGACTGACACGACGTGGTGCGTTCGCGGGTAGCCCGTCGTGGGCTCCGGACGGCGCGCAGTTGGTCGTCTACGAGGCCGACGAGGCAGGGGTGCGAAACATCACCTCGCCGAGGCGCGTGCGCGGAACGACCCAGATCGCGACGATCGACGTGGGCACTGGTGAGTGGCGTGTACTGACAACAGGGACGGGCGAGAAGTGGTCGCCTCGTTGGCTGCCGGATGGGCGCATCGGCTATGTGAGCGGCGGCCCGGAAGGTGGTCTCGAGTTCGTAAGGACTGCTGCGGGTACAAGCGAGCCAGCCGCCGCCGGCGCGCGCGGTGAGATTCAGAGTCCCAGTTGGTCGCCCGACGGACAGCGCGTGGTGTTCCACCGCGAGGTCGGGAGTGGCTGGCCGCCGCACCACGCGTGGCCGAGCCGCGACGCGCGCTACCTGCTCGTCCGCACGGGGCTGTTCCCGTCGTACGCGCCGGCGGGTGATCAGCTCGTGCTGAATGACGCCACGGCGGGGATTGTCCATAACCGCATCCTGTTGAGAGACGCCGACGGGTCGCGCAGCGCGGTGTTGTTCGCGGACTCGTCGCGCAGCGCGCTCGCGCCGGCGTGGTCGCCGCTCGGCGACCGCGTCGCCTTCGCGCTGGGAACGTTCTTCCCGGGCAACCCAAACCTCGTCGCGCCACCTTACGCCGTCCTCGCGTTCGTGCAGCGTGACGGAAGCGGCCTAACGCTGCTCACCGATAGCCTCGGGAACGCCGGGTTTCCGAGCTGGGCCCCTGATGGTCGACAGATCGTCTACCGCGACTGGAAGGATCGACGGAGCGCACTGAAGATTGTCGATATCGAGTCGCGCAAAGTGCAGGCGCTGACGGACGGGTCCGGAAACGACAATTCTCCGGCCTGGTCTCCACGTGGCGACCGGATCGCGTTCACGACGAAGCACCCCGGGGAGGTCGACTACGACATCTTCACCATCCGGCCCGACGGCACCGGCCTGCGGCGCCTAACGCGGTCGGTGGGTAACGACTCCCATCCGGCGTGGTCGCCGGACGGCGAGTGGATCGCGTTCGCGAGCGCGCGGGGCGGGTTCAAGGACGAGGCGGTGCTGCACCCGTACAACCCGCAGCCGTATGGCGACCTGTACGTCATGCGCGCGGACGGCTCGGACCTCCGCCAGCTCACGGACAACCAGTTCGAGGACGGGACGCCGACGTGGATCCCGACGGCCCCGCTGCAGCCGAGCCGAGTACGCACACGGCGCGCGGCGACTACGCGATGAGGGCCGCCATCGACGCACGACTCCACGGAGCGGGTGAAGACTGCCTAATGAATGTGTAGGCGTGAGTACGTGGGACCGGCGCCCGCACGACGCGAATCTCATTTCGTCCGCTCGAAAATCGCTCGGTGATTCGCCAGGATCCGAGCCGTCACGGCAGGATCCACGTCGAGCCGCCATTCATCCCTGTCGTGAGTCCCTCCGAGAACGATCCCGTCGCGTCGAGGGAACATGTAGTAGTCGCCCTTGATCATGATGTAATCGACCTCGGGTTGCGGGAGCAGAATAGCCAACTGACCCTTGATCGGCGTGAGCTCCGCATCACCGAAGAGGGTGCGAGCGCCCAGTCCCGCGCAATTGACGACCACCTTTTCCTCGAGCTGAAACAGGTCTCGCTGCTCGTGGAACTCGCGAACGCGAATCCTGCCGCCGCGCAGCAGGAAGTCGCGTGTGATCGCCGGGAGGAACACCGGCGGCTCGATCAGCATCGTTGTGAAGCGTGACACGTACGACGCGGCGAACGGATGCTGATCTCGCGGGAGCACCTCCGCAGCGAAGAAGAGGTCGCGGAGGGGGCTGGGCTGCTGCTGGGCCGGCGGACTGTCGCGCAGGATGTAGTTCTCGATCCAGCGCACACCATAGGTGTCGCCGACGAGATTCTGGAAATACCGGTTCGAGAGCCGCGCGGCGCGCTCCAACTGCTGGCGGAACGCAGGCGTGGCGGATTCTTCGTCGAACACGGTGTACGGCGACCACTGTCCGCCGGCGATGTTCGACGTCGTGTCAGGCGGCAGATCCTTCGCGTAGATGGTCGCTTCGAAGCCGCGGTCCTGCAGCAGCCGCGCAGTCGTTAGGCCCATCACGCCACATCCGATCACGGCCACGCGAGGCTGCCCCACGGCCGTCGCGAGGTCGACCGCGAGGGCCGACGAGCCCCACGAAAGCGTAATGCCGCCACCTCCGTGTCCGTAGTTGTGCACGATCGTGCGGTCGTCGGCGCGGTCGGCGCGGACCACGAAGCCGGACGGCCGAAACGGGCGAAGACCTGTGACCGCGCGGATCACGCGGTCGGCAGCCACGCGCACCTTCGCAAATGCTCGCCGCGGTGGGACGGCCTCTAGCCCCCACGCGCCGCGGCCGCATGCGGACGTCACGAGCGCTCCCGCAACCGCGGCCATCCCCCGCTTCAGCGCCGCGCGCCGACCTATAGCCTGGAACGAGTCCCGCTCGCTCGACTCATCGACCCTGTGCATCGCCACGCCCTGCCCGCCCTGCGGCGTACCGCCACAACGCGTACACCGGTAGCCCGATCAACGTGAGCGCGATCCCCGCGAGTGTCGTCACCGGGCGCGCCACGAGCGCGCTCCCGACGACCCAGAGCGTGGCGCCGACGAAGATGAGCGGCACCGCAGGGCACCACGGCGTGCGGTACGGGCGCGCGAGCTCGGGGCGCGTGCGGCGCAGCACGAGCACTCCCGCCACGGAGAGCGCGAGGAACGGCCACACGCCTAACACGAACGCTTCCGCAAGCTGCTCGAAGCTGCGAACCCAGACGCCGATGACAGCCACCGCCGAGTACGCAACGATCGCGACGTGTGGCGTCGCGAAGCGCGGGTGCACGCGCGCGAGCGGTCGAAAGAGGAGCCCCGCGTCGGCCATCGCGTAGAACACTCGCGGCTGCGTGAGCACGAGCGCGTTCACCGTGCCGAACGTCGACACCATCACCGCCGACGCCACGGCGGCCGCGCCAACCGGGCCGACGATGCGTACCATCGCGTCACTCGCGACGAGCGGCGAGGTGCGCAGGGTCGCGTACGGCAGGACGTACAGGTACGCAGCGTTCGCCGAGAGATAGACGGCGACGACGATGGCGGTGCCGGCGAGCAGCGCACGCGGGAGCGCGCGCCCCGGATTACGCACTTCACCGGCTACGGGGAGCATGTCCTGGAACCCGTTGTACGCCCACAGCGCCGCCACCAGGGCGAGGCCGACGCCGCTCCAGTGCGCCTCGGCCGGCGCCGGGGCACCCGCGGCGAACGCGCCCGCGCTCCCGTCGCCGAGGAGGAGCGCGGTAACGACGACGGCAGCGAGCGCAGCGACCTTGCCTAACGTCGCGGCACCCTGCATCGCGCTCGCACCCCGTACCGAGCGATAGCTCGTGACGGCGGCGATGACGATCGCGCCGGCGGCCACGAACCGAACGCCCAGAGCCGAAAACCCGACGAGCCTGCCGAGATACTCGGCGAACACGACGGCCACCGCGGCGCTACCTGTAGGTCCGACGAAGAGGTACATCCAGCCGAACAGGAAGGCGACGGCGGGCCCATACATTTCTCGAAGGTAGACGAACACGCCACCCGGCTCCGGAAAGGCCGCCGCGAGCTCGGCGAGTGAGAGCGCGCCGCAGAGCGCGAGGATGCCGCCGATGATCCACACTGCCGCGACCCCGGCCGGCGACCCCACCGAGTCGGCCACCGAGGCCGGCACGCGGAAGATCCCGCTTCCGATCGTCACGCCGATGACAATCAGCGTGGTCTCCCAGAAGCCGAGACGCCGCGGAAGCTCGGCAGTCGTGCGCCGCGCCGCAGGGCTCGGAGCGTCGGCCGGCGCTGGCGTCGGCGGGGAGAGGGTCAGATCGGGCGTACGAGTAAGGTCAGGGGTCATCGCGTCGTCCGCGCAAGAGGGAGGAACAGCGACCCGGGGCAACGTGCAGCGCCGCGTACGCGATGGCAATGGACGCCGAGCCCAGTGTCACATGAACCGCAGTGCCCCTATCAGGCAGGGCGACGGAGAGCACAATGCAGACGACTGAAGGAACCGCGATCTAGTTCAGGTTCAGCTTTCGAAGCAGGCGATCGTAGCGCGGGTCACCGCGAAGGGAGCTGAATGGCTCGAGGCGTAGCCTGAGCGCGAGGAACTTGTCGCGGCGTTGATAGGCACGCTCGAGTTGCTCGAAGGCATCGGCTAACCGGCCGAGCCGAGCGTACAGATTGGTGACGCCGACTTGCATATCGCCGGTCCGATTTTCATCGAAGCCGGTGCATCGCTGCGATTAACCATCGAGGGCACCGTGCCGTGGTCCGCCCTGGCACGCCAGCGGTAATCCGACCGCTGTCGTGCGAGATGCCACCAGGTAAGAATCGGCGACCGCTCCTCCCTGACCGGGCTCCCGGACGAGCGGACTTATCACCGATATCACCTGATCATCTCACCGTGGGAGCCTTGTTCGACCGCAACCAAATCGGGTCATCATCCCAGTAGCTGGGGTTTTTCGGGGCAATCGCGTCCGGGATGACCTGCCTAACGGCGGGTGTCTGCAGGTCGAGCACGTAGATGCGCATCTTGCTGCCCACTTTCGACACCGAGTCGCCAACGGGCGACGCGAATCCCTTGAAGATGAGGCTGCGTCCATCCGGTGACCAATCCGGGTCGAAGGCCAGGGCGGGCGGATACAACTGAAGGCCAGAGCCATCCGCGTTCATCGTGCCGATGCGGAGACTGATATGACCCACCGCCAGCATCGTTCCGTCGGGCGACCACGAAGGCTCCGTAACGTTCCCATCATGTCCCTTGAGCATGCGCGGTGACGAGCCGTCCGCATTCACCACCCAGATCGGCCAGAACATGTAGTTGTTCGCGCGTATGAAGGCGATCGACTTCCCGTCGGGCGACCAGGCTGGATAGCCCAGCCAGTTCCCGGGAGGATCCTCGAAGTCGGCGCTGAGCAACCGTGTGAGGCCGGACCCATCCGGGTTCACCACGAACAGGCCGGCGTTAGTCGCGCCCACGACGCTGCCGAATACGATCTTCGTCCCATCGGGCGACCAGGCGCTCATCGTAGCGGGTGACGCGATCACCCGCTCGCCCGAGCCGTCCACGCCGATGACGCGCAATTCGCTGGTATTGCCGTTCTGGGCATTGAACGCGATCCAGCGGCCATCAGGTGACCACGTGGGCCTCGAGCCTCTCGCGAGGCGCCTGATCTGCGATCCGTCGGCCGTCGCGACGTAGATGTATCTGTCCCCGTCACGCGTGCTGGTAAACGCGATGCGCGCGTCGATAGGAGGGTTGAGC
>Ga0207643_10002108_pt1 | contig 10958 bp, 9 predicted proteins | sample KBSMisM62_FD_184313 | JGI IMG/M metagenome (GOLD analysis project Ga0207643, IMG submission 184313) | Miscanthus rhizosphere microbial communities from Kellogg Biological Station, Michigan, USA - KBS Miscanthus M6-2 (SPAdes) (version 2) | ecosystem: Host-associated > Plants > Roots > Rhizosphere...
GGACCCGTTGATGATTCCGTGCTTTCCGAAGAAAGCTCCACCCGTTCCGTCGTTGTCCGTAAGTCTGGGTGACACAAATCTACAGGAACACTGAAAATGAACGTTCTCACTTCATCACATCAGATCGACGTTCAAGACTTGCTCCAACCGATCCCCGGCGCTAACCCGGCCGGTGAGTCACTGCGCTACCAGGGAACCTACGATCGCATTGCCGACGCGCGCCGCGAAGACGATCCGAGTCTCAGCCAGGGCATCTACAAGTCCACATTGAAACGCGCCGAGTGGACCACGGCCGAGACCATCTGCGTTGAGGCACTCACGAAGCGAACCAAAGATCTACAGATTGCAGGCTGGTTGCTAGAAGCATGGCTTCATCTGCACGGGTTCGCCGGTGTGACGAACGGACTGAGACTACTGGCCGGACTGTGCGAACAATTCTGGGACCATCTTTATCCCACTCTGGAAGACGGCGACCTGGAAGGACGCATCGCGTTGTTCGACTGGATCGAGCAGAAGCTTACGCTCAAGCTGAAACAGATCCCCTTGACTCTGCCCAGCGACGCCGTCAAACAAAGCTACTCCTACGTCGACTGGGAAAGCGCCTGCCACTTCGAGAACCTCGCGATGAAGGATCCGCGCGCGTTGCAGGAGGCGCTTGCCAAGATCAATCCAACACTTAGCACTTTCCGCGCCGCCATCACCGGAACTGATCTTTCGTTCCACCTCGATATGGTCCAGGACCTCGACGATGCGATCGAGGGCTGTCTTGCTGTCGAGCAGGTGTTGGAGCAGAAGTGCGGCAAGGATGCGCCCTTGTTGCGCCAGTTCAAGGAAGCGCTCAGTTTGATTCAACAACTCGTCTCCCAGGACTTGCTTGCACGCGACAGCCATGTCGCAGCAGTCAGCGAAGAAGTAGATCCACTTAACGTCGAAGCAGAGGAACCTGAAGCCGGACTAAGGTCCAGTGGACCGATTCGCAGTCGCACCGACGCGTACCGCAGATTGTCGGAAGCCGCGGATTACCTGCTTCGCACCGAGCCCCATAGCCCGACGCCTTATTTAGTGAAGCGCGCGGTTGAGTGGGGCAACATGAGCTTGCCTGAACTGCTGCAACAGATCGTCCGCAACGAAGGTGAGATGGATGAGATCGACAGGTTGCTGCGGCTAACCGGAAAGAGGTGGCCCGACATGAGTTAACAGCAAGACCTGCAACCCCCCGTTGTCACCGTATTCATTACCTCAACCAAGCACTCTAACCTACTAAGGAGATAAGTCGATGCCAGAGAGCACACAACACAAACTGGATCGGATACGTCCTCCCCGGGTGCAGATCACCTACGACGTGGAAACTCGAGGTTCATTCGTCAAGATGGAACTCCCCTTCGTCGTCGGGATCCTGGCCGACCTTTCGGGAAACGTAGACGATCCGAATCGTACCCCCCTTCGCGATCGCAAGTATGTCGAAATCGATCGCGACAACTTCAACGACATCATGAAATCCATTGGACCAAAGGTCGCCGTCAACGGCGGCTCGACGGAGTTGCAGTTTGAAAAACTCGACGACTTCAGTCCGATCCGGGTTTTGGAACAGATAGACCTGAAGGATCGGTTCGACAAGCGCACGCGCCTGTCGGACATGGTTGCCAAGCTTGATGGCAACGTCAAACTCCAGCAGAAGTTTCTCGAAGTGCTGACTGACGAAACCAAGCGCAAGGAAATGAAGGCGAAAGTCGACGAGCTCAAAGGCATGTTGACGGAGCCTGCCCCGCAAGGGAATTCGGAAGAGTCGCCGGAAAATCCCGAAGGAGGTAAGAAGAAGAAATGAGCACTCAGGAACTTGAAAGCAAAATTCAAACACTGCACGAGACCCTCGAAACCAAACTAGTGCGCGATCCGGCGCAAGCCCGGCAGGCCGTCGAAGCCTTGTCCGAATTGATCGCCGCAGTCGAGGCAAACGAGATCGCTATTTCTCCGGAAGGTGATCTGGTGGGCACGATCAACAAGCGCATCGCCGCTCTCGATCAGGAAATCAATGAAGGTCTCAACGAAGTGATGCATCACGATGCGTTTTGCAAGCTCGAATCATCGTGGCGCGGACTTCACTATCTCGTCAGCCGTGCTGAAACCGGTACCATGTTGAAGCTCCGTCTTTTGAACGCCTCGAAGGACGAGATTCAGAAAGATCTTGAAAGGGCCGTCGAGTTTGATCAGAGCGCCCAGTTCAAGAAGATCTACGAGGAAGAGTACGGGACCTTCGGCGGTAGTCCTTACAGCGTGCTGGTCGGCGACTACGAGTTTGGCCGCAGCCCGCAGGACATCAAGTGGCTCGAGAAAATGTCGAACGTGGCCGCGGCCGCGCACGCTCCGTTCATCGCGGCGGCGAGCCCGCAGATGTTCGACATGGACTCGTTCGACGATCTCGGCAATCCGCGTGACCTCGCGAAACTCTTCGAAAGCACCGAGCTCGTGCCGTGGCGTTCGTTCCGCGACAGCGAAGACTCACGCTACGTCGCGCTCTGCATGCCGCACTTCCTGCTCCGCTCGCCTTACGGCAAAGACGTGCGTCCGAATGCGAACGGTGAAGATGAGAAACAACGCATCACCGGTCGTCTGCCCGCGGACGACGTCGACTTCCACGAAGAAGTCAACGGCGAGCCGAAGGACTATTGCTGGGGCAACGCCGCTTACGCATTGGCGGAAAGAATCACCAACGCGTTCGCGCTGTATCGTTGGACTGCCGCGATCCGCGGAGTCGAAGGCGGTGGCCTGGTCGAAGGACTTCCAGCCATCAACTTCAAGACCGATGAAGGCGACGTCGTGTTGAAGTGCCCGACCGAAGTCTCCATCACCGATCGCCGCGAGAAGGAACTGAACGACCTCGGCTTCATCACGCTGGTCCATCGTAAGAACACCGATCATGCGGCGTTCTTTGGTGGCCAGACGGCGCAGAAACCGAAAGTCTACGGTGATCCGCAAGCGACGGCTAACGCCCGTCTGTCCAGTCAACTTCCCTACGTTATGGCCGCGTCGAGATTCGCGCACTACATCAAGGCGATGATGCGCGACAAGGTCGGCAGCTTCATGACAAAGGAAAACGTAGCCGACTACCTGAACAAGTGGATCGCGGACTACGTGCTGCTGGACGATCGCGCGTCGCAGAGTTCGAAGGCCTCGTATCCACTGCGCGAAGCGCGTATCGACGTCGAAGACGTTGTCGGCAAGCCCGGTGTGTACAAGGCAGTCGTCTACCTGCGCCCGCACTTCCAACTCGACGAACTCACGGCTTCGATTCGTCTCGTCGCCGAGCTGCCGCCACCCGCGGCCGCCTAAACCCTAAGGAGGACATATGGACGTATTGTTGATGAAATTGGATCCGGCGATTCCCGGAACCAGCACGATGGATAAGTACGCACAACAAATCGAACTGTTGTCGTTCAGTCATGGTGTGGCGATGCAGATCACGGGCGACGTAAGCAACACGGAAAGAACGTCGGGCAAACCCAATCACCAGGACTTCACTGTCACCAAGTATCTCGATCAGTCGTCGCCGAAGCTCAATGAAGCATGTTGCAAAGGCGACAACTTTAAGAGTGTCGAAGTGATAGTGGGCCGTAACGACAAGGGCGCGGTGATACCGCTGATCAAGTACACGTTGAAAAACGTCGTGCTTTCTTCGATATCGATTGGCGGAGGCGGTGGTGACAAACCCGTCGAGACCGTGACCATGAACTACAACCACATCACGTGGGACTTCCACACCCAGAAAGCCGAGGGTGCGGAGCAGGGCCACGTCGACACCAAGTGGGACCTCGCCAAGAACGTCAACTCGTAAGACTGACTTTGGCACGAGTCGTGGCTGCCGGCAGATCTATCTGACCTGTCAGCCGCGACTCCCCTCGAAGGATGTGAGGCAAGGCTAAGCCTTCTAAAAAATACGCCGAAGGCGTTGGCTAATTTCAGCCCAGGGTTCGAGCTTGCGAGAACCCTGGGAATCGAATCAATAAAAATCGCTCCAACCCTGAAAGGGTTAAAAAATTCAGAAGAGTTGAAGCCGGGAGAAACCCCTTCAGGGTTGATAATTTGTTTTTGTGTTTGTACCCAGGGTTGTCGCTGCGCTCCAACCCTGGGCTGAAATTAGCCAACGCCTTCGGCGTATTTACTTCCAATTCAAACCAGTATGGACCAATTCAAACCAGCATGGACCAACTGAAACCAATAGCGGGTGCGCGGGCGTTGCTCTTCGACCGTTTGGTCGATGTTCCCAGCGAAGGCGACGAACAAGAGCGACACTTGCGCATCCTCAACCATGAACAACTCAAAGCCTCAGTGCGACGGGAACTCGGGCGGCTGCTGAACACGCGCTGTTCGATCCCGCTGCACCGGCTCGGCGAGGAGGAAAGGTCTGTCATCAACTATGGCATCCCCGATTTCTCGTCGCTCTCCCCGCACAATGCCGACGATCACGTGCTGATCGCAGCCATCGTGGGCCAGACGATCACGGCGTTTGAACCACGCCTGCGCCAGGTCCGCGTCGAAGTTGGACCAGCGCGCGGCGCGGACTCGGCATTGTGGCTTTACATCAGTGCGGAACTGGCAGTCGGCATGTTTGCCGAGCCGGTTTCGTTCCCCGTCACACTGAACAGCAAGAACGGGACGGCACACTTGCATGATAGCTAATAGTCACGAAGAGCTATTGAAGTATTACCAGTCGGAGCTGACCTATTTGCGACGCATGGGAGGCGTGTTTGCTGAACGTTACCCCAGGGTCGCAAAGCGTTTGGAGCTCGGGCGCGATGAGTGCGCCGATCCGCACGTGGAACGACTCATCGAAGCGTTCGCATTCCTGACCGGCAGACTGCAACACGAGATCGACAGCGAGTTTCCCGACATCACCAGCGCGCTGCTCAACATTCTCTACCCGCAACTGACGAGCCCGATACCATCGATGGCCATCGCTCAGTTCAACATCGCGCCGGACCAGGGACAACTGACCAGCGGCTTTACGATCGATCGTCATACTTCACTCTTTGCGGATGCGGCAAACGGAGTGAGCTGTCGTTTTCGCACCAGCTATCCCGTGACGCTTTGGCCGTTGACAGTTACCGGCGCCGATCTCGAAAGCACGCGGCGCTGGAACTTCATCGACGCCGACAGTCACGCAGTCGCGGCGTTGCGGCTGAAACTCGAATGCCTGCCCGGCGGCAAGATTAACGAGCTGCCCATCGATCGCCTGCGCTTCTACCTGAACGGCGATCCGATGTCTGCCAAGACGCTGTACGAACTGTTGTTCTGCAACCTCCACGACGTTGCCATTCATGTCCCCGGCGCACCTTCACCCATCTTTCTCGGCGCGGATTCCATCAAGCCAGTCGGCCTGGATGCTTACGACGACGTCTTGCCGCATGCACCGAACGTGCATCCGGGATACATGCTGTTGCTGGAGTATTTTGCTTTTCCCAAACAGTATCTTTTCTTCGATCTCTGCTTCGATCAGATCAATCCGGACCGGCGCGGGACCACCAACACGCTGCTTGATTTCGTTGCTTCCGGCGAAGCAAGCAGCATGGAAGTGTTGCTGTTGCTCAACCGCAGGCCGAAAGAAAACCTGGTAGTTGACGAGGATACTTTCTGTCTCGGTTGCACGCCGATAGTCAACCTGTTTCCCAAGACGACCGAGCCGATTCGTTTGGACCACCGCAGTCTCGAGTATCCACTGATACCGGACAAGCGCCGCGAGCGAACGACGGAGATCCACTCGATTCTCTCTGTGTCAGCTTCGTCGCACGACGCCGACACGACTAAACGTCTCGAACCTTTCTATTCCTACAACCACCGCCTCGACGCCTCGAACCACAAAGCGTTCTGGCATGCGCGCCGTGTACCCGCGCAGCGGAAGGATCTCCCCGGCACCGAGATGCTGTTGTCGTTTCTGGATCTCGAGCTAAAGCCGAGTTATCCGGCGATGCAAACAGTTTATGCGCACACGTTGTGTACGAACCGTGAGCTTGCATCAGAGCTCCCGGTCGGCGCGGTATTTCAGATGGAACAGCACGCGCCACTTGATAAAGAACGCCCGATCGTGTGTCTCGGGAAACCCACGCAACCGGTGCCGCCTCCGCAGCGAGGTTCGACTGCATGGCGCCTGATTTCACATCTATCGCTCAATCACCTTTCGTTGTCGGAAGAGAAAGACAGCTTGCCGGCGTTGAAAGAGATCCTGCGGCTCTATTGTCTCTCTGAGTCTCATCACCAGCTCATCGAAGGTCTCAAAGAGATGTCGTGTCGCAAAGTCGTGCGCCACACCGGCGCTGACGCGTGGCGCGGTTTCTGCCGGGGCAACGAAGTGACACTCCTGCTCGACGAGGACTATTACGAAGGCAGCGGCGGATTTCTTTTCGGCGCGGTGCTGAATCGATTTTTAGCGTCATACGCTGCGATCAATTCGTTCACTCAGTTAATCCTGAAGAGTAAACAGCGCGAAGGGATCTGGAAGAAATGGGAACCGATGGCGGGCGAAGCGGCCCTGCTATAAACAAATACGGCTGGGGAAAAGGTTCGGCGGTCGAAGACTGGCTCTTCGCCGAAGGACACAGCTTTGACTTTTTCCAGGCCGTTCGGCTGCTCGAGATCATTCATAGCAATGGTCCAACTCCACCTGGTGAACGTTTAGTCTCGCCGGGACAAGGCGCCGATCCAACCAAAGAGCTCGTCCACTTCCGCTCCGCGGTCAAACTCGACTTTCCCGCCAGCGATATCGCCGATGTTAAGCGCAGGAAAGACATTCCGCTGCGCGAGCAGCCGAAGGCGCCCGCCGAGATGACCGTCAACTTCCTGGGTCTCGCCGGTGGCCTCGGCGCCCTCGACATCCCCAGCACCGAATTGGTCCTCGAGCGCGCGTCACACAACGACAAAGCGCTCAAAGACTTTCTCGACATCTTTAATCATCGCCTCGTTTCACTGCTCTACCGGATTCGCAAGCATCATCGCGTCGGCCTCGGCGCCGCTACACCGGGCGACGACCAGTTTGCGAGCTATCTTTATTCACTTATCGGAATCGGAACGCCGCGGTTGCAGAACCGGATGCACATCCGTGACCGCGCGCTGCTCTACTACGCCGGTATTCTCGCGCAACAACCTCGCTCGATGGCGGGACTGAAACTCATCCTGACTGATTACTTTCAGGTCGAAGTTGAAACCACTCAGTTTGTAGGAAAGTGGTGTGAACTGGAGGAAAGCCAGTGGACCACGATCGGCGAGTCGGGGACGAATCAGCGGCTCGGACGCGATACGGTCGTGGTGGGTACGCGCGTTTGGGATCAGCACGCACGCTTCGAAGTTCAGCTTGGTCCGCTTGGCCTGGAAGACTTCGAGAGTTTCCTGCCTACGGAGTGGCGCTTCGGCGTGCTTTGCGATTTGGTTCGTTTCTACGTCAAGGACGAGTTTGAGTTCAATATCAAGTTGATCCTCAAAGCTGAGGAGATTCCGAGTGTCGAGCTGAGCTCACAACCGGCCCTTTCCTGGACGTCATGGCTCGGCCCCGCGCGCCACATCAACAGCAACGGACATGGTCCAACGGCGGCGCACGAAAACCCATACATCGTGATCACTCCCGAGGCGCTTCGATCGAACACCGGATCGATCAGGAGCGGAATTCTCTATCGCCTGCCGCGTGGCAAGCAGGCGGAGTTGCTCGGACTGATGAATCGCGTCGCTCCGAAGAACACCGTGTTGATGTTGCAGGGCGATCCCGGCGTTGCGATGTACATCATTCGGCGAGGCAAAGTGCAATTGTCGCGCTGCGAAGAACACGGCAAGGAGACTGTGCTGGGCGTGTTGACGGAGGGCGATTGTTTCGGCGAGCGCGCGCTGCTTAGAAGCAAACAATACAGTGAGACCGCGTTGGCGTTGACCGAGTGTGAAGTGTCAGTGCTCAGGCGCGAGCACCTGGCGTTTGCCATGATGAAGGATCCGAGTTTCAGGCGAACGATTGAGACTTATCTCGGTTCCGAAGACCAGGAGGAAATGATCTACAAACTGTTCGAGTAAAAGGTATCCACAGATTACACAGATTCCATTAATCAATCTGTGTAATCTGTGGACAAGAAACGATGAGCGTTTACGTCCAGGACAATCTCAAACTGAAAGTCACAACGCCGTTGGGTGACAACAAACTCCTGCTGCGAGCGTTCCGCGGCGAAGAGCGCATCTCAGGCCTGTTTGAGTTCACGCTCGAGATGGTCTCCGAAGACAACGCGATCGATTTCTCCGCGATCGTTGGCAAGGCGGTGACGGTCACGCTCAGCCTTGCGAGCGGCGCCACTCACTATCTCAACGGCATCGTGGGACGTTTCGGTCAGGAAGAGACCAACCAGCGTCTCACGCGTTACTTTGCCAACATTCACCCGTGGCTTTGGCTGCTGACAAAGACCAGCAACTGCAAGATCTTTCAGAACAAGTCCGCGCCGGAGATTATCGAGAGCATCTTCTCCGATCTCGGCTTCACTGATTTCCGCAACGATCTGAAAGGCACTTACGACAAGCGCGAATACTGCGTCCAGTACAACGAAACTGCTTTCAATTTCGTGTCGCGTCTGATGGAAGAGGAAGGGATCTTCTATTTCTTCGAACACAGCTCAGACAAGCACACCCTCGTCCTCGGCGACGACGCCGACGCACACCAAACCTGTCCCGGACTCGAATCAACCACGGTCCACTTCCGCCAGTCCCTCGTGGAGCACACCCAGGACAACACGATCACCCGCTGCCTCGTCGAAGAGCAGGTTGTCAGTGGAGCGTTCGCTCACGACGATTACAATTTCGAGACTCCAAACACGGATCTCAAAGTCGAGTCGCAGAGCGATACGCCGACTTACAAGGTTTACGAGTATCCCGGCGGATTTCTCACCAAAGACGCCGGCGAGAAGCGCGCCAATTTGCGTCTCGATGCTTTGGAGCAACCGCAGAAGATCATTCGCGGCGATGGTTTCGCGCGCGCGTTTGTCACGGGCCACAAGTTTGAGTTGAAAGACCACTATCGCGCGGACGTGAATCAAACCTACGTTCTGCAATCGATTTCGCACGCCGCGACGCAGGAGAGTTACACCAACACGTTCACTGCCTTTCCAGCGGACTGTCCGTTTCGCCCGCAACGCTCAACGCCGAAACCAACCATCGCCGGCACGCAGACCGCGATCGTCGTCGGTAAGTCGGGTGAAGAAATTTGGACCGACAAGTACGGTCGCGTCAAAGTCCAGTTTTACTGGGACCAGTTGGGCAAAAAAGACGAGAACAGCTCGTGCTGGATTCGTGTGGATTATGGTTGGGCCGGAAAACAGTGGGGTGGGATCTTCCTGCCTCGCATCGGCCAGGAAGTGATCGTGAGCTATCTCGACGGCGATCCCGATCGGCCGTTAATCACCGGCGCGGTATACAACAGCGAGCAGGCAGTTCCTTACACCCTGCCCGCCGAACAGACCAAGAGCACGATGAAAACCAATTCCTCCAAAGGCGGCAACGGCTTCAACGAAATCCGTTTTGAAGACAAGAAAGACTCGGAAGAGCTCTACTTCCACGCGCAAAAAGACCAGAGCATCGTGGTCGAGAACGATCGCACCAAGAGCGTTCTGCACAACGAGACAAACACCATCAAGCAGGATCGCTCGACGACTATCCAGGAGGGCAACGACACTTACACCGTCTCCAAAGGCAATCGCACGTTCAAGGTCGAAACCGGCAATGAAACGTACGAAGTGAAAGGCACGCGCACTCTCACCATAACCGGCGACGAGACGCACACGAACAAAGGGAACTTCACTCAGACCATCAGCGGAAACTACGAATTGAAAGTCGATGGAAACCTCACGATCGACGTCTCCGGATCCGTAACGATCAAGGCGGGCCAGTCGCTGACGAACCAGGCGGGGATGTCGTTGACGAACAAGGCAGGCACTTCACTCACCAACGAAGCGCAGGCAGACATTACTAACAAGGGACAGGCGTCGAACACTGTCGAGAGCAGTGGCATCACGACCATCAAGGGCTCGCTGGTGAAGATCAACTAAAGAGGTGAAGCGATGGGAATGCAAGTTTGCATGGGAGCGATGTTGCAGTGCAGCTTCGGCGCGGCGCCGAGTACGCTCGCGGTCTTGCCTGCGAATGCAGTACTAACGGCCACGCCCGACGCCAACATCATGGACAACAAACCGATGGTGAACATCATGCCGTTCGGCATGTGCTCGTCCATGGCGAATCCTACGGTCGCAGCCGCCACTGCGGCGGCATTGGGCGCACTTACTCCGATGCCATGCGTTCCCGTGATCCCGGCGCCGTGGGCTCCGGGCTCACCCATGGTCCTGATTGCCAACATGCCGGCGCTCAACAACAGTTCCAAGCTGATGTGCGCATATGCCGGCGTGATCCAGATCACAAACCCCGGACAAACCACAGTAATGATTCCGTAACGCGCGGATTACGACGATGAACTACGAATTCTCACTAAACAAAACAGCAGTGATTTCACTGATCGCTGGTTCGATCGTGTTTGGCGTTTTACTGTTCGCAGCCGGCCTGATCGTCGGCTCAGAATGGCTCGGAACCGCTTCCGCCGCAACTTCCGGCGCGGTGGCCAAAAACGAGGAAGCCGAAGGTCCAAAGGAACCGGTGCTGAACGACGAAGAAGCCGCGCCGAAGAAAGCAGCTCCACCGAAGAACTCGGATCAGAAACCAGCGACGCCTAAAGAACCCGGTGCAGCACCACCTGAAGCAGCGCCACAAGCAAACGAAAAGCAAGCAGCAGCAGACGGTAGCGTTCAGATAATCCAGGAGACCGCGGCGGAAGCAGACGGCGCCGCGGGCGAGAGTGAACCGGACTATGTGACAGTCCAGGTTGGAGTATTCCAGGACGAGAACGAAGCCAATCATTTGCTCAAACAGATCGAGCGCAAAGGTTACGCTCCGAC
>Ga0207643_10002110_pt1 | contig 10953 bp, 10 predicted proteins | sample KBSMisM62_FD_184313 | JGI IMG/M metagenome (GOLD analysis project Ga0207643, IMG submission 184313) | Miscanthus rhizosphere microbial communities from Kellogg Biological Station, Michigan, USA - KBS Miscanthus M6-2 (SPAdes) (version 2) | ecosystem: Host-associated > Plants > Roots >...
GTTGCGCATCTTGGCGATCATGGCGCCGTCGATCGCGGCGTCGATGTCGGCATCCTCGAACACGAGGAAGGGCGCGTTGCCACCGAGCTCCATCGCCGGCTTCACCACGTTGTCGGCCGCTTCGTGCAGCAGCTTGCGGCCGACCTCGGTGGACCCGGTGAAGGAGACCACGCGCACGCGCGGATCGTGCAGCATCGTGCTCACGACCTTGCCGGACGAGCGCGAGGGAATGACGTTGACCACGCCCGCCGGAACGCCCGCCTCCTCCAGGATCGGCATCAGCGCCAGCATGGTGAGCGGGGTGTCGGAGGCGGGCTTGAGCACGACCGGACAACCGGCCGCGAGCGCGGGTCCGATCTTGCGCGTCGCCATGGCGGCGGGAAAATTCCACGGCGTCACCAGCACGGCGATGCCGGCGGGCTTGTGCTGCACCACGATGCGTGCGCCCGAGGCCGGCGCGACCGACATGCCGCCGACGTTGCGCACCGCCTCCTCCGCGTACCAGCGGAAGAACTCGGCCGCATACGCGACCTCGCCGCGCGAGTCCGAGAGCGCCTTGCCGTTCTCGATGGTGATCAGCTTCGCCAGCCGCTCGGCGTCGCGCATGATCAGCTCATACGACTTGCGCAGAATCTCGGCACGCTCGCGCGGCTTGCGCCCGGCCCAGTCCGCAAAGGCGTCGCTGGCGGCGTCGACCGCGGCCTTGGCATCCTCCACCGTGGCGCTCGCCACCGAGGCGATCTTGTTGTCGGTGGCGGGATCCAGGACGTCGAAGCGGCTGCCGTCTGACGCCTTGCGCCATTTACCGCCGATCCAGAGATCGGTCGGCACATTTGCGAGAAGATTGTCGTATTTCGAGCTCATGGTGATGGCCTCATAGCTTCCAGCTCTTCATGCGCGGTGACGGAGCCAAGCCCGCGTGTCCCGGGCGACGGGAGCGAGGCCGCTGGGCCGAGCGGATGGAGACCCGGGACCCAGCGCACGACTCGCGAAGCGCAACTTTGTAGCGCACCTTGCCATGTGGCCCTGGGTCCCGGCTCTCGCGCGCAAGCGCGCCCGGCCCTGACACGATTGCAACTCCATCGCAGCAACATCCTACTGCATCGAGCGATGCACGCGCTCGACGATGCGATCGGCGGTCGGCAGCGCGATATCCTCGAGGATGTCGGCGGCCGGCAACGGAATGTGCGGCGTGGTGATTCGCACCGGCGGGCCATCGAGGTCGTAGAACGCCTCGTCCGCAACGATCGATACGATCTCGGCGCCCCAGCCGCACAGCCGCGGGTTCTCCTCGACCGTGAACAGGCGATGCGTGCGCGCCACCGAGCCGAGGATGGTCTGGGTGTCGAGCGGCACCAGCGAGCGCACGTCCACCACCTCGCAGTCGATCCCGTGGTCCGCCTTGAGCTTCTCGGCGGCGGCCAGCGCGCGCGGCACCATCAGCGCCAGCGCGAGGATGGTCGCGTCCTTGCCCGGACGGACGATCTTGGCGCTTCCAAGTTGATCGACGATCTCGCCGTCCGGCACCTCGCCCTTGGTCGCGTACAGCGATTTGTGCTCGAAGAAGATGACGGGATCGGGATCGCGCACCGCCGCTGCCATCAGCCCGATGACATCGCGCGGCGTCGACGGCGCCACCACCTTGAGGCCGGGGATCATCATCGCCCAGTTCTCGACGCTCTGGCTGTGCTGCGCGCCGAAGCGCGAGCCCGCGCCGTTGCCCGTGCGCACCACTAGCGGGCATTTGAGCTGGCCGTTCGACATGTAGCGGCTCTTGGGAAATTCGTTGGCGATGTAATCGAAGCAGACCGCGAGAAAATCCGAGAACATGATCTCGGCGATCGGCTTGAGCCCGGTCATCGCCGCGCCCATCGCGGCGCCCAGGATCGCCTGCTCGGAGATCGGGCAATCGCGTACGCGCCTCCCGCCGAACTGTTCGTACAACCCCACGGTGGCCTTGAACACGCCGCCGGGCTTGGCCACGTCCTCGCCGAAGAAGATCACGTCGGGATCACGCTCCATCTCCTGGGCGATCCCGCGTGCCACCGCATCGCGATAGGTCAGTTCCGCCATGCGAAGCCTCCGTCGGCATAGACGTCAGTCGTGAGAAGATCGAGCGACGGCGGCGGCGCGGCCTTGCAGGCCTCGGTCGCCTCGTTGACGCGGCGCATCACGTCGGCATCGATCCCCGCGATCACGTCGTCGGCGATGCCGAACTGCTTGAGCCGCTCGCGGTAGAGCTTGATCGGATCGCGCTCCTTCCATTTTTCGAGCTCGCCGTCGGGACGGTATTTCGCCGGATCGGCGCGCGAATGTCCGCTGTGGCGGTAGGTCATGCACTCGATCAGCGACGGCCCGCCGCCGCCGCGCGCCTTGTCGTAGGCGGTGATCGCGGCGCGGTAGACCGCGTCGGCGTCGTTGCCGTCGACGATGATGCGCTCCAGGCCGTAGGCCGACGCCCGGTCGGCGGCGGGATGCTCGACCGCGGTCACGTCGCCGATCGGGGTATATTCCATGTACAGGTTGTTCTCGCACACGAAGATTACCGGCAGCTTCCACACCGCCGCGAAGTTGAGCGCCTCGTGGAAAGCACCGATATTGGTGGTGCCGTCGCCGAAGAAGCAGACCGTCACGTCGCTGTCGCCCCGGTACTGCGCGCGCAGCGCAGCGCCACAGGCGATCGGCAGGTGCGCGCCGATGATGGCGTAGGAACCCATGACGCCGTGCTCCACCGAGGTGAGATGCATGGAGCCGCCCTTGCCGCGCATGAGGCCGTTGTCGCGTTGCATGAGCTCGCCCAGCACCTTCTCGATCGGCACGCCGCGCGCCAGCGTATGGGCGTGGCCGCGGTAGGTGCAGAACGAGAGATCGCCGGGCTTCATCGCGGCGGCGAAGCCGGTGGCCACCGCCTCCTGGCCGAGCGAAAGGTGGCTCGTGCCCTTCACCAGGTTCTGCAGGAAGAGATCGAACGCGCGCTGCTCGCTCTCGCGGATCTCGACCTGCATGCGGTACATGGTCAGCCGCATCTTCTCGCCGATGTCGTCGTTGATGCCGGCGCGGGAGCCATTCGACGCACGAGCGGGTTCTTTCGCCATCGGTTCTACCTCGAGATCGGCCGTTGAAAGGTCAGCCGGGACCGGCCGCAGCGGAAAGTAGCCTTCCCCGGCAAGCCGACGCAACGCGTATTCGCGAATCGGCCTCGGCAATCCGAAGCCGGTGATCGGAAAGGACATTCCGCCCCCGACCGCCAGTTCCGCGGATCGCTCATTTCGGACTGATCCCGGAATTCCTCCTGACCTGGCGCTCACGGTTGAGGATATAGAGACCGGAGGCGACCACGATGGCGGCGCCCGTGATGGTCCAGCGGTTGGGCAGGTCGCCGAACACGAGATAGCCCAGCACGATCACCAGCACGATCTCGGTATAGATGAAGGGCGACAGCACCGCGGCCGGCGCCAGGCGGTGCGCTGCGATCAGGAAATAATGGCCGGCGCTGCCCATGGCGCCCGACGCCACCATCAGCGCGATCACGATGGGCTCGGTGGGCGTGGTCCACACGAAGGGAATGACCGGCAGCAGGACCAGGGCACCGACGATGTTCGAGTAGAACAGCGTGGTGCCGTTGGAATCCGTGCGCGCGAGAATGCGGGTGATGATGGAATAGAGCGCATAGAACACCGCCGCGGACAGCGAGAGCAGCGCCGCCGGATGGAAGCTGCCGGCGCCCGGACGCGTCACCACCAGCACCCCGATGAAGCCGACGGCGATCGCCGCCCAGCGCCGCCAGCGCACCCACTCGCCCAGCATCGGCCCCGACAGCGCGGCAACGAAGAACGGCGTCGAGAATACGAGCGCGATCGCTTCGTCGAGCTGCAGGTAGCGCAGCGCGGCAAAATTGCACATGGTCGAGCCGAGCAGCAGCATCGACCGCCCGATCTGCAACGCCGGTCGGGTGGTGCGCATCAACCCGGGCGTCGTCCATGGATTCGACACGATGAACGGGAACAGGAATGCACCGGTATAGCGCGCCCACACGATTTGCAGCGTGTTCATGTAGAGGTTGAGATATTTGGCTGTCGTATCGAGCATGGCAAAGCACGCCACCGCCGCGCACATCAGCGCGATGCCGGTGAGGCGCGAGGCGCGCTGCTGCGATGCGTCGTCGTGCATGGTGGAGGATCGGCGCGACCGCGATTAGGATATAGGATGATCGCAGGCGGACCATTGGCATTTCCAAGGAGAAGACACAATGCGGGCTTTCGGCCGGACCATCTCGATTGCGGCAGTGCTGGTGTCGCTGGCCGGCATGGCTGCCGCCGCCGACATCCGGGTGCTCAGCGTGGGTGCGGTTCAGAATGCGGTGCGGCCGTTGGCGGCTGAGTTCAGCAAGGAGACCGGTCACAAGATCGTGTTCACCGTCGGCTCGCCCGCGGTCGTTGCACAGAAGCTCAAGGACGGCGAGACGTTCGACGCGGTCATCGTCTCGGAGCCGGCCATGGACCGGCTCGACAACGAGGGCGTCGTCAATCCGGAAAGCCGCGTGCGGCTGGCCAATACCGGTATTGGCGTCGCGGTGCGCGCGGGCGCGCCGGTGCCGAACCTGTCCACCCCCGACGCCTTCAGGCAGGCGCTGCTGGCGGCGAAGTCGGTGGTCTACGGCGATCCGGCGCTGCCCAACCAGAGCGGCGAAAAGGCGGAACAGATCCTGGTCAAGGCAGGACTTCTCGACGCGCTCAAGGGCAAGCTGCGCATCGTTCCCGGGCAGGCCGAAGGCCAGGACCTGATTGCCAAGGGCGAGGTCGAGATGGGCCTGTACAATCTCAGTGAGATTCCCGAAGGCAAGGGACTGAAAATCGCCGGGCCGGTGCCGGCCCCCTTGCAGCTCGCCACCACCTATGAAGGCGCCCTGATGTCGGACGGCGCGGTGCCGGAGGCCTCCCGCGCTTTCATCAGGTTCCTGGCCGAGCCCGACGCGCGCGCCAAGTGGATCGCCGCCAAGCTCGAACCGTTCGCCGATCACTAGCCGCGCGTCCCGCCGACGACGAACGATGCGCGACGCCGCGTCGTGCCCTCCCCACGAGAGAGGGAGGGAGCATGCCGGGTTTGCCGCGCGCTGTGTCCCAACGGGACCACATGCGGCCATGGGCGTGCACGTCACTGTGATTGCAATCGCCGCGGCGGCGCACTAGATGCCGCTCGCAGCGGAGGTGCGCCATGAGACATATCTGCATCGCAGTGATGATCGCCATGATTGCGTCGATTGCCTCGCCCGCCCTGGCGCAGTCGCGACGCAAGGCGCCGACACAGTATGCTCCACAGGCGACTTCCCCCGGAGTGTATACCAGCCGGCGCGGGGTCAACACCGATCCCGACCCCAACGTCCAGTTCGAGATCATGCGTCAGCAGAACTGGCGCAAAGGCGGCTGACACGCTTATCCCTGATCATGGGGCGGGGAATCGTAGGATTACTCCTCGTTTACTCCTGCATGGCTTCCTCGCGCTTCGCCCGCAACGAGGGTAGCGCGATGACGAGCAGCAGCAGCACCGCAGCGATCAGGAACGCCGCGGAGATTGGGCGCGTGAAGAACACGGAAGGGTCCCCGAACGAGATCATCATGGTGCGGCGAAGGTTCTCCTCCATCATCGGGCCCAGAATGAACCCGAGCACCATGGGCGCCGGCTCGCAGTCGAGCTTGAGCAGCACGTACCCGACCGCCGACAGCGCGGCGATCTCGTAGATGTCGAAGATCTTGTTGTCGACGGTGTAGACGCCGATGCAGCAGAACACGAAGATCGCGGGAAACAGCAGGCGGTAGGGCACGGCGAGGAGCTTCACCCACAGGCCTACCAGCGGCAGGTTGAGCACCAGCAGCATCAGATTGCCGATCCACATGCTGGCGATCAGCCCCCAGAACAGTTCGGGGCGCTCGGTCATCACCTGCGGACCGGGGGCGATGCCCTGGATCATCAGCGCGCCGATCATCAGCGCCATGGTCGGGTTCGACGGGATACCGAGCGTGAGCATCGGGATGAACGAGGTCTGCGCACCGGCATTGTTGGCCGATTCCGGCGCGGCCACGCCGCGGATGTCGCCCTGGCCGAACATGCGCGGCGGCCGCGCCACCTTCTTCTCGACCATGTAGGCGGCGAACGAGGCGAGCAGTGCTCCGCCGCCGGGCAGGATGCCGAGGATCGCGCCCAGCGTTGTGCCACGCGCGATCGAGCCGGCGCAGGCGCGCAGGTCCTCCGCCGTCGGCAGCACGCTGCCGATGCGCGAGGTGAACACCTCCTGCTTCTCCTTGTGCTCGAGATTGAAGATCACGTCGGTGATGCCGAAGAAGGCCATCGCGAGCGCGACGAAGCCGATCCCATCGGTGAGCTCGGGCCAGCCGAAAGCGAAGCGGATAACGCCGGAATTGACGTCGGTTCCGATCAGGCCGAGCAGGATGCCGAAGCACACCATGGCGATCGCCTTGAGCAGCGAGCCGCGCGCGAGCACGACGGCGGCGACAAGGCCGAACACCATGAGCGAGAAATAGTCCGCCGGTCCGAATTTGAGCGCGATCTCGGCCAGCGGCGGGGCGAAAAAGGCGACGACCAGGGTCGCGATGCAGCCAGCGATAAACGAGCCGATCGCCGCGATCCCGAGCGCCGGGCCGGCGCGGCCGCGGCGGGCCATCTGGTGGCCGTCGAGCGTGGTCACGACCGAGGACGACTCGCCCGGAATATTGACCAGGATGGCCGTGGTCGAGCCGCCGTATTGCGCGCCGTAGTAAATGCCGGCGAGCATGATCAGCGCGGGGGCGGGCTCCAGACCGAAGGTGAACGGCAAAAGCATAGCGACCGTCGCCACCGGCCCGATCCCGGGCAGTACGCCCACTAGCGTGCCGAGAAAGCAGCCGATGAAGCAGTACAGAATGTTCTGCCAGCTCAGTGCAATGCCCAGCCCGAACGCGAGATTGGACAGCGTCTCCATGCCGGCCTCATGAATCCGGCCAGAGCGGCAATGGGAGCCCGAGCAGCCAGACGAACACCGCCACCGAGAAGGCGATCATGACTGCGGCGAGCGCCAGCGTCTCCAGCAGGCGCGCCTCGCGCGAGGCTTGCGCCCCGACCAGCACCAGCACGGCGACCGCGGCGACGAGGCCGAGCCATTGCAGCGCGATCCCGAACAGCACTATGGCCAGCACCGAGACGCCGATCGGCCGGGCGTAAAAGCGCGGCACCGCCGCGCCGACGAGCACGAACGAGCGCAACGCGACGACGGCCCCGAGCGCGGCAAGCAGCGCGCCGACCAATGTCGGGAACATGGCGGGTCCCATCCGGTGCAGGTCACCGAGGCGATACTGCTGCGCCAGCAAGATAAAGCCGCTGCCGATCGCGATGAAGATCAGCCCCGCCCAGAAATCCTTCGGCGAGCGGATGCACATGGGGTCAGCGTGACCCCGGGCGTCGATCCGCCTCATCATGGAGTGGGCGCGCAAGCGCCCGTCCAAACGGATGGGGCGGCCTCATGCTTCGGGACGCATCGGTTCGCGACGCTCCCCGACATGAGGACGACCGGCTGTTTGACGGCGCTGCATGGAATCAATCCGGCCGGATGTTCGCCTTCTGAACGATGACCTTGAAGCGCTCGAATTCATGCGTCACCCGCGCGTCCAGGTCCGCCGCGCTCGACGGAATCGTTTCGACACCGCCGGCGGCGAAGCGTTCCTTGACGTCGGGCAGAGCAAGGATCTTCACCACCTCGGCGTTGAGCTTATCGATGATGGGCTGGGGCGTGCCCTTGGGTGCGAACAGCGCCGTCCAGTTGGACGCATCCACCTCCTTCACGCCCGCCTGCTGCAGGGTCGGCCAGTCCGGACTGAATTGCGACCGCTTCGCCATAGTCACCGCCAGCGGGCGGACGCGGCCGGACTTGACGTGCGGGGCAACGGACGAGCTTGCCAGCACCCCAAAAGGGATGTCGCCTCCGGCAAGTGCGGCGGCAGCCGGGGCCCCGCCCTTGTAGGGGATGTGCTGGAACTTGGTGTCGGTGTTGAGCGCCATCCACTCAAGGACGATCTGGTTGACGCTGCCGTTCCCCGGCGTGCCGACCGAGAGTCGCCCGGGCTGCGCCTTGGCGGCTGCGATGACATCGGCAACGGTCTTGTAGGGCGCGGCGTCGTGCACGGCGAGCACCATCGGCGCGTCGCTCACCATCGCGATCGGCGCAAAATCACGCTGCACGTTATACGGCATCTCCTTGAACATCGCCGGATTGATCGCGACGTCCCCGACCGTCGCCATGGTGAGCGTATAACCGTCGGGCGCGGCCTTGGCTCCCGCCGTCATGGCGATGAAGCCATTGCCGCCCGGTTTGTTCTCCACCACGACCTGCTGGCCCCACGCTTCCGTGAGCTTGGCGCCAACGATGCGCGCGGCGATGTCGGTGATGCCGCCCGGAGCATAAGGCACCAGGATGTGGATCGGCTTCGTCGGGTAGGTCTGCGCGCCCGCGGGCACCACGCAGAGAACAACAAGCGTTGTGACGATACTGACGATCCAAGCCATGCAGGCCTCCCATACCGATGCGCGTGCGTCCCCAACGGCGGTCATTGCCGGGCTTGAGCCGGCAATCCATCCTCTTCGCGAAAACGTCTTGCGAAATAAGATGGACCCCCGGGGGTCGAACCCGGGGCTGACGCAGGTCGGCTGCGCTCATACCGCTAGCCTGCATGACGGAGCGGCCCCATGGCAAGGCGCGGGAGCGCCGCAGCCCCGGCGCTCGCTCAGACCTCCCGCGCCAGCGCGCTTTCGTGCCAGCGCCGCAGCAGCAGGTGGGAGACGAGCGCCAGAGCGAAGAAGATGACGACGCCGGCGGCCGAGAGCAGCAGCAACGCAGCGAACATGCGGGGAATGTTGAGCCGGTAGCCGGCTTCGACGATACGATAGGCAAGCCCGGAACCGGCGCCGGCCGAGCCGGCGGCGATCTCGGCCACGACCGCCCCGATCAGGGACAGCCCGCCCGCGATCTTGAGCCCGCCCAGGATGTAAGGCAGCGCCGCCGGCAGCTTGAGCTCCCAAAGAACCTGCCAGCGCGTGGCGCCATACAGGCGGAAGAGGTCGGCAAGGTTGCGGTCGACCGAGTTCAGCCCCAGCGTCGTGTTGGCGAGCACTGGGAAGAACGCGACGATCCAGGCGCAGGCGAGCACCGCCGCCGGCTGCGGCAGGTAGACCAGCAGCAGCGGCGCGATCGCCACGATCGGCGTCACCTGCAGGATTACGGCGTACGGATAGAGCGAATATTCGATCAGGCGCGACTGGTTGAACAGCACCGCGAGCCCGATGCCGCCGACCGCGGCGAGCACGAAGCCCTGCAGCGTGGTGAGAAGCGTGACCGCGAGCGCCTCGGACAGCATCGCCCAGTCGGCGACCAGGGTCGTGAACACGAGCTCCGGGCCCGGCAGCACGTAAGGCGGAATGCCGCGCCAGCGCACCACCGCGCCCCACAGCACCACGGTGAGCCCGAGCACGACGATTGGCAGCAGCAAGCGCAGCGCACGCTCGGCGCGGGGCCCGCTCTCGTCCTTTGGTTTCGCCTCGCTCATGGTTTTCTAGATCGCGTCTGCTTTGATACGATGGAGCCCAACGCCGCCGCTCCTGCCGCGTCCATCTTCAACGCCCCCCCGCGGCGATCGCGCCCGAGAGCGCCTCGGAGACCAGCCGGCAGTAGCCGGCGTAGTCGGCCGAGGTGCGGAACCGTTCGTCGCGTGGATGCGGCGCCTCGATGGCGAGCTCCGTGAAGACGCGGCCGGGCCGCGGCGTCATCACCACGATGCGCTGCGAGAGGTAGACCGACTCGAACACCGAATGGGTGACGAACACCACCGTCTTGCGCAGCGCCTGCCACAGCGTGAGCAGGTCGTTGTTGAGGCGAAAGCGCGTGATTTCGTCGAGCGCGGCGAACGGCTCATCCATCAGCAGGAGCCCGGGCTCGGTAACGAGCGCGCGTGCGATCGAGGCGCGCATCTTCATGCCGCCCGAAAGCTCGCGCGGATAGCTCTGCGCGAAGCCGTCGAGCCCGACGCGCGCGAGCGCGGCGTCGACCCGCGCCGGCGCATCCGGCGCTAACCCCGCAAGCTTGAGCGGGAGGCGCACATTGGCCGCCACCGTCGCCCACGGCATCAAGGTGGGCTCCTGGAACACGAACCCGATGCGGCGCGGGCCGGCGGTTGCCGCCCCGCCTTCGCCCCACGCCACTCGCCCGCTCGACGGCACGCTCAATCCCGCGATGATGCGCAACGCCGTCGACTTGCCGCATCCCGAGGGGCCGAGCAGCGACACGAACTCGCCTGGCCGCACGTCGAGATCGAGGCGATCGAGCGCGACCACGCCGTTGGCGAACGTCTTGCCGACGCCGTCGAGCGCGACGACGGCAGGGCCGGATGAGGCTGGAGGCGCGATGACAGGAGCTGGCACGTTTCGCAATCAGGTGGGCGGGCAGGTCGGGATGCGACTTTACAACGAAATTCAGCGAAGCGACGGGGAACGCAACGATCGCCGAAGCCGCCGGACCCGCACCGCAAGGGATCAAGGCAGCACGCTAGACATTGGCGATGGCGTTGATTTTGCGCTAACGTCGCTCGCCGTATGCCGAGGGGGGTGAGTTTGCGCCGATCGCTTTCATTTGGACTTGTCACGCTTGCCTTCATGGCGGCGACGATCGTCAGCGCGGCTGCCCAGCCCTTCATGGGCAGCGAGGCAAGCCGCGTCATCCGGGCCGCGAGCGCGCTCAGCGCGCGCATCGCCGCCTACCATCGCGGGCCCGGGAGCTGGACCGGCTACACGCCGGTCCCGCCCGGCTATTGCGGCACCATGCGCGAGGGCGAGGCCGTGTTGAAGGAGCTCGCACGGCTCGCAAGCAGGGCGATTCTCTACCGCCTGCCCGGCCTGGCATTGGACCTGCAGGCG
>Ga0207643_10002112_pt1 | contig 10948 bp, 5 predicted proteins | sample KBSMisM62_FD_184313 | JGI IMG/M metagenome (GOLD analysis project Ga0207643, IMG submission 184313) | Miscanthus rhizosphere microbial communities from Kellogg Biological Station, Michigan, USA - KBS Miscanthus M6-2 (SPAdes) (version 2) | ecosystem: Host-associated > Plants > Roots > Rhizosphere...
CCGCGTCTCCTCGATCTCGCCGTCGCGCATCGCCCGGGCGACGACTGCGGACTCGAGGAGGTCGGCGCGGTACTTGGGGAAGATCCTCCCCTTCGAGACGGAGTGCAGATCGTGGCCCGCGCGGCCGACGCGCTGGAGGCCACGCGCGACCGATTTCGGGCTTTCGACCTGGATGACGAGGTCGACGGCTCCCATGTCGATTCCGAGCTCGAGCGACGACGTCGCCACGAGGCACGGGATCCGACCGGCCTTCAGGAGCTCCTCGACGACGATCCGCTGCTCGCGCGCAAGCGAGCCGTGGTGCGCCCGCGCGAGCTCCTCGCCCGCGAGCTCGTTGATCCTGAGTGCAAGGCGCTCCGAGAGCCGCCGGTTGTTGACGAAGACGATGGTCGACCGGTGCGCTCGAACGAGCTCGAGGATCGCCGGGTAGATCGAGGGCCAGATCGACCTGCTCGACCGCTCCACGCCCACGCCCATCTCGACGCCGTCGGCCATCACCGGCACGGACAGCTCCGCCGTCGACGGAAGCTCGCGCATGTCCTCGACGGGCACGACGACCTGCAGGTCGAGCTCCTTTCGCACGCCGGCGTCGACGAGCTCGATCTCGCGTCCGCTCCCGGCGACGAACCGGCCGATCTCCTCCATCGGCCGCTGCGTCGCCGACAGTGCGACCCGCTGGAACGGAGCGTCGACGAGGCGCTCGAGCCGCTCGAGCGAGAGGGCGAGGTGCGCCCCGCGCTTCGTTCCGGCGACCGCATGCACCTCGTCGAGGACGACGGTCTCGATGCCGCGGAGCGTCTCGCGCGCCTGGGACGTGAGGAGCAAGAAGAGCGACTCGGGGGTGGTGATGAGGATGTCCGGGGGCGTGCGGAGCATCCTTCGTCGCTCCTCGGCAGGCGTGTCACCGGTCCGCACGGCGACCGAGAGCGTCGAGCCGAGGCCGGCGAGCGGACTGCGGAGGTTCCGCTCGATGTCGTAGTTGAGCGCCTTGAGCGGCGACACGTAGAGGAGCCGGAGCCCCTCGCCGGGCGTCTCCGTCAGGCGGTCGATGCCGAGGAGGAACGCCGCGAGCGTCTTCCCCGATCCGGTCGGCGCCTGAATGAGGACGTGCCCGCCGCCGGCGATCGCCGGCCACCCCAGCTCCTGCGCCGGCGTCGGCGCTTCGAACGCCCGCTCGAACCATGTCCTCGTGCGCTGCGAGAGGACGTCCAAGGCAGCCATTCGCCCAGGGTATCGCTCTGCCTCCACCACTCGGGCGTCTACCATCCGGGCGTGCCCGAGGCGCTCTACTTCACCGACTCGGACGAGGCAAACCGGCTCATTGCCTCGGACCCGCTGGCACTCCTGATCGGGTTTGCGATCGACCAGCAGGTCACGGTCCAGCAGGCGTTCTCCGGGCCGCTCAGGTTGAGGGAGCGGATCGGCACGCTCGACGCGCGGGCGATCGCGGAGCTGGATCCTGGCACGCTCGAGGCGGCGTTCCGCCAGACACCGGCGATCCACCGGTTCCCGCGGGCGATGGCCGAGCGCGTGCAGGAGCTGTGTCAGGTGGTCGTGGACGAGTACGGCGGCGACGCCGCGCGAATCTGGACGGAGGCGGCCGACTCGGCCGACCTCAGGAGGCGGATCGGCGCGCTCCCCGGCTACGGGAAGATGAAGATCACCGGGTTCGGCTCCGTGCTGGCGCTCCACTTCGGAGTCGAGGCGGCACAGGAGCTCGTTCCCGAGCACCCGTGTCTCGGGAAGATCAGGTCGCCCGAGGATCTCGCCGAGTACCAGGCTGCGAAGCGCGCGCACAAGGCGGCGCTCCGCGAGGCCGCGCAGACCACCGCCTGAGCGACCAAGCTCCGGAGGGCGCGTCCCGCCCGCACTTGGTTGAGATGCGGTCAGGCCGTCGACGCGGACGGGGCGAGAGCGACGACGATCTCGATCTCGACGGCGAGATCGAACGCGACGACGGTGCCTGTCGCCGAACGCGCGTGGCCGGGGTTCTCGAGGAAGACCTTGTTCAGGAAGTCGCTGCATCCGTCCATGACGGAAGGGGCGTCCGAGAAGCCTTCGGCGACGTTCACGAGCCCCGTCACCTTCACGATTCGCTGCACCGATTCGATGTCCGCGACGGCGCCGACCGCACACAGGCAGTTGAAGGCCGTCAGCGCTGCGGCGTCCTGCGCCGCCTCGAGGTCGACCTCCCCGCCCGGCCCAACCTTCCCGGTGATCCACACGTCGTGCAGGATCGGTCCCTGGCCGGCCGTGAAGACGAGGTCGCCCACGCGCACGGCGTTGTCGTACTGGTTGGTGCTCCCGCCCTTCAAGGGCATCGGTTCGTACTGGTAGCCGAGTGCAGCCAGTCGCTCGACGATCATGGTCCTCTCCTCTGTTGCGCAGCTGTGATCCGGGCCGACGGGCCAGCCTAACCCGCTCCGGCGCTCAGGCCGAGCGGCTTGCATGGGTCGAGTACGTGAGGGAGGATCGAAGCTCGAGTGAGCACGACAGCGCCCACTGAGCCGCCGGAGGTAACTCCGACCGTCGCCCAGGAGCTCCTGGCTCTCCTCAAGCTCGAGGGAGTCAGTCACGTCTTCGGGATCCCCGGCGGCGCGCTGATCTCGATGCTCGGCGCGCTCAAGGCGGACGGAGACATCACGTATCACACGTGCCGCCAGGAGACGGGCGCGGCGTTCATGGCCGACGGCTATGCGCGTGTCAGCGGCGGCCTCGCCGTCGTGCTCGTGACCTCCGGGCCGGGCGCGACCAACGCCCTCACCGGAGCGATGAACGCCGACGCCTCCCACACGCCGATGCTGGTCATCACCGGCGAGGTCGCTGAGAAGTTCTTCGGGCTCGGCTTCCTCCAGGAAGGGGCCGACGCCGATCTCGACATCGTCGCCGTCTACGGTGCCGCCGTCGGGTACAGCGAGCTCATCACGAGCACGAGCAACTTCCGGGAGCTCTTCGAATCGGCGATGCGTACCGCCTGGGGAACGCCGCGTCGCGCGACCCACTTGAGCCTTCCGGGCGACGTGGCGGGCAGCCCGGCCACGGGCTTCGCGTTGCCGCCCGGCGCCGCGAAATATCGCGTGACGAGCAGCCCCGTGGACAGCGATGGCATCGCAAGCGCGGTCGAAGCCGTGGTCAACGCCAAGAGGCCGCTACTGATGCTCGGCAAGGACTGCCGAAGCGCGCTCGAGGACGACACCCTGCGCGGAGAGCTCGTGGCCGCCGTCGAGCGTCTCGCGCTACCCGTGATGACGAGCCCGGACGCCAAGGGCATCTTCCCAGAGAGCCATGAGCTGTCGCTCCGCAACTACGGTCTCGCCGCCTGCCGCTGGCCGAAGCGCTACATCGACGATCCTCACGCCGGGCACTACGATGCCCTCGTCGTCATGGGCTCGTCGCTAGGCGAGCTCGCAACCTGGCTCGACGGTGTGCCGTGGAGCCCGGACCTGACGCCGACTGGTCCACTCATCCAGCTCCACGAGGACCCGTCGGTCCTCGGCCGCGACTATCCGATCACGCTCGGAGTGCTCGGTGAGTCGGGAGCACTCGTGCGGAGCTTCGTGCAGAGCGCGACCACGGTGACGATCGATCCTTCGCTCCAGCCGGAGCTGGCCGAGCGGCGGCAATTCGTCGCCGACCTGCGCACCGTGTTCTCGCCGTTCGCCGACCCCGACAAGCGAACGTCGGACAGCATTCCGATCAAGCCCCAGGCGCTCGCCCGGCTCGTCAACGAGGCAGCACCGCCAGGCTCGGAGATCTTCGTCGACGCCGGGAACTGCGTCGGCTGGTGCCTGCACGAGATGGTGATCGATCCGCCGACCCGGATCCACTCCGCGCTGACGATGGGACCAATGGGCTTCGCGACCGCGGCGGTCGTCGGGGCGAAGCTCGCAGATCCGTCGAAGGCCTGCATCGCCGTCGTCGGCGACGGCGGGTTCCTGATGCAGGTGGGGGAGGTCGCGACCGCGGCGCAGTACAACGTCGGAGCGATCTGGATCGTGCTGGCGGACCACGATCTGGCGATGGTCAGCCAGGGAATGGCGGCGACCCAGGGCGATCCGAGCTACGTCGACTACTACGAGCTCGGATGGGCCGACCTGGCGACGGTGGCGCAGGGGCTCGGTGCGGAGGCTTCGAGCGCGCAGTCCGTCGAGGAGGTTGCCGCCGCTCTCACACGAGCAATCAGCGGAGCTGAAGCGGGCGTGCCCCAGGTCGTCGTCGCCGCCATCGACCCGACCGAGGCGCCGCCCTACAACTACCTGCCGCCCGCACCACCGCCTCCGAGTCCTCGGTGACGGCCGCCGATTCGCTTCTCAGCTTCGTCCCGCAGGTAGTGAGACAGCGCGTCTTCGGCGGCCAGCAGCCCTTGCCCGGAGTCGAGTACGTCGACGGGGTCGTCCTCGCGTCCGATGTCAGCGGGTTCACGCAGCTCGCACTCTCGATGCGCGACACGCCGGGCGCGATCGAGGAGCTGAGCCGCATCCTCAACAGCAGCTTCGCCAGCCTCATCGAGTCCATCGCCGAGGCGGGAGGCGACGTGCTCGGCTTCGCCGGCGACGCGCTGATGGCGTACTGGCCCGCGGAGCCCGAGGCTGCGGCCTCCGCCGGGTGGGCGGCCCTCGAAGCGCAACGCCGGCTCGCCGAGGGCGACCACCGGATCAGGCTTCGGATCGGTCTCGGCGCGGGCACGATCGCGATGGCGACAGTGGGCGGCGAGGGCAATCGTTGGTTCCTCACGCTCGGAGGGCCCGCTCCCGCGGAAGCTGCCGCACTCCAGTCCCGGGCCGAGCTCGGCCAGGTCGCGGTCTCCGAAGGATTCGTCGACCGGGCGGAAACGGCAGACGTGACGAGCGATGCGGAAGGCGTTCGGCGGCTCGTCGCCGTCCGCGGCACGCGCTCGACGACGGCGAACGGCGATGCGACCGTCGGCCCCGTCGACGAGGCGACGCTTGCGGGCCTCCGCCCGTACGTCCCCGTGAGTGTCGTCGACCGCCTTCTTGCAGGACACGACGATTTCCTCTCGGAGCTGCGCACCGTCACCGTCGGGCTCCTCGCCACCCCCGGCCTCGAGGATCCCGCCAGGCTCGACGAGCTGCAGGATGTAGTGGCAGCCGTACAGCGCTCGACCTATGCGTTCGGAGGCGTCGTCGACCCCGGGGTGGACGACAAGGGCGTCACCTTCAGGATCGCCTTCGGGATCCCTCCGTTCGCGCACGAGGATGACGTCGACCGGGCGCTTTCAACCGTCCACGCGATCGACCGCGAGCTCACGAGCCGCGGCGTCGAGCACGGAATCGGGGTCAAGACCGGGCTTGCGTTCTGCGGCGCGCTCGGGAACGAGGAGCGCCGAGAGTATGCGCTGCTGAGCGACATCGTCAGCATGGCGGCACGGCTGGCCGGCGCAGCGAGCGTCCCCGACCGCTCGTCCATCCTCTGCGACGTCGCGACGGCGGACGGAGCTCGCTCGAGGTGGAGCTTCGACACCCCGATCTCACTTCGGCTGAAGAGCACGTCCGAGCTGACGACCGCATTCGGCCTGCTCGATCGGGTCGCGCGGGTCGGGTTCGGCTCCGGCGCGATCCTGGGTCGCGACCGGGAGCTCGAGCAGGTCCGGGCGCTCGTGGCGACCCCGCCGAGCGGCCCGACCGGTCGTCTCGTCGTCATCGAAGGCGAGCCTGGCATCGGCAAGTCGAGCCTGCTCGGAGCAGTCGAGCAGGCGCTCCGGGGTAGCGGCGTCACGGTGCGCGTCGGGTTCGCCGACTCGCTGCAGCGCTCGGCGCCGTTCCAGGCCTGGGCCGCGGTCTTCTCCGGGCTCCTGGATCTGGCCGGCGCGGCGAGAACCGATGTCGCTCAGCACCTCCTGCAGCGTGTCGGAGCGCGGGCGCCGCTCCTCTCGCCCGTCCTGGCGATCGATATCCCGGACACGGACGAGACCGCAGCTCTGGCGGGCGAGCAGCGCGCGAACGCGACGCAGTCCCTGCTGCTCGAGCTGCTCGTCGCGGACCGCGACCGGACAGGTTCACTCGCGCTTCTGCTCGAAGACGCTCACTGGTTCGACTCGGCGTCGTGGAGCCTGCTCGCGGAGGCGGTCGCACTCGAAGGCATTGTCGGCGTGATCACGACCCGTCAGGAAAGCGCGGACACTCGGCGAGAGCTCACCCGCATCGACCCCGCCAGTGAGACGATCCCGATCCACCTCGATCCACTGTCGACGGAGGACGTAAACCGCCTGGCGGAGGTCAGTCTGGGCGTCGTCGAGATCGACGACAAGGTCGAGGCGATGCTGGCCGAGACGTGCAAGGGCAACCCGTTCTTCGTCGTCGAGCTGGTCCAGGCGCTCGCACAACGCGACGCGATCGTCGTCGACTCGGGCACGGCGAAGCTGGTCGACGAGGAGCTCGTCCACGTCCCGACGACGATCCAGGCGGCGATCACGTCGCGGGTGGACAACCTCTCGGCCGACGAGCAGCTGACGATCAAGGTGGCGAGCGTCGTCGGCTCGACGTTCGAGGTCGACGTCCTGGCCGAGATTCACCCGACGACTCGGTCGCGCGAGGCGCTCTCTCAGGACCTGCGTGTCCTCGTCGACCGCGACCTGATCGTCGCGAGCCACGGCGGCGACCACGAGTTCAACCACGTCCTCACACGCGAGGTCGCGTACGGCCTCATGACCGGCGATCAGCGCCGCGGCCTGCACCGCTCGCTCGCAACGTTCTACGAGTCGTCCGGCGACGACCTGGAGTACCTCTACCCGACGCTGGCGCACCACTGGCTGCAGGCGGAGGACGACGACAAAGCGGTCTCGTACCTGACACTCGCCGCCGTCAGCAGCCTCGCGCACGGAATGCCTCGCGAGTCGGTCATGCAGGGCGTGAGGGCAGCCCAGGTTCTCGGCATCGAGCTCGACGTCGAGCCTTCGAAGATCCTCGCCGTCCTACCCGCCGAACTCGCCGAGATCGAGCGCTTGATCGCGGGGCGCCGTCCTGCGGATCTCGCCGCGCTCCCCGAGCTCGTCGACGAGGAGATCGGACGGGGCATCGGGATCGTGCTGCAGTCGATGCCGTCGGCGCATCAGAGCTTGCAGACGGAGCTCTTTGCGCTCATGGCGATCCGGAACCTCAATCTCACGCTCCGGTTCGGCGCCGGCCCCCTTGCGCCGGGCGTCTACGCGATGTACTCGGTCGTGCTGCGCGGGCTCGGCGCCGACAGCGCCCTCGCGTACGAGTTCAGCGAGCTGGCTCGCTCCGTGGACGCGCCCGCGCATCTCCTCGCGCCCGTCGTCGATTTCGTGCACGCCTGGTTCAACAACCATTGGTTCAACCCCCTCCTTTCGGGTATTCCCGTGGCCATGGCGGGCGCCGAGGCCGGTCTCGCCGGAACCGACCTCCTGTTCGGCTCGTTCAACCTCGCGGCGGCGACCACGCTGCTCGCCACCGGCGGATCCCACCTCGACGAGGTGATCGAGACGGGCGAGCGGCATCTCGAGCGCATAGGCACCTGGAGCGACACGGCCTCGTTCCACAACCGTCTCGAGGCGCAGATGGCGAAGGCCCTGTCGGGGCGCACGGAGAGCCTCACGTCGCTGACGGACGAGGTCGCCGACGAACAGGAGCTCGCTGCGATGGTAGAGACCGCCAACTTCAACCAGGCCGCCTACTACCACATCGCGAAGCTACGCCTCGCATACCTCGCAGGCGACCCGAAGGCGGCGTGCGAGGCCGCCGCACTCGCCTATCAGTTGCTGCCCTCGTTCGCCGGACAGGTCGGACAGGTCGAGCTCACGGTGCTCGCCGCACTCGCGCAGCTCGCCGATCTCCCGAGCGACGATGCGGCGCGGGCAGAGACGATCGACAGCGTCCACGAGAAGCTCGCCGGGCTCGAGGCGTGGAGTATCGGCTGCCCGGCGAACTTCGCGCACAAGGCGTCTCTCGTGCGCGGCGAGCTCGCGGCCGCGCAGGGAGACGGCGAGTCCGCCGAGTCCTGGTTCGCCGATGCCGAGCGCCACGCGGCGGCAGACGGCTTTCCGCAGTGGGCTGCCCTCGCGTGCGAGCGCAGCGGGCACGCGGCGACCTCACCGGAGTCGGCGCGGCCGGCGTTCACGGAGGCTGCGGCGCACTACCGCACCTGGGGCGCGGAGCGGAAGGCAGCCGAGATGGACGCCCGCGCGGCTGGTTAGGCCACGGTTCGCTCGAGCAGGACGACGCTGCACGACGGCTCGGGCCCGAGCCCGACGAGCGCAACGTACGGCGTCGTGAGCTCGTCCGCGCACGTGTCGAGATTCACCGGGATGCTCGCCGACGTCATGTTCCCGTAGGTCGCGAGCGTCTGCACGAAGACCTTCGGCTTCAGCGCCGTCTGCCACGCGTTGTTGAGAAGCGTCGAGGTCTGATGACCGACGAAGGAGACGTCCGACGAGGCGAGCCCGTTGCGCGCGAGCACCTCCTGGACGAGGCTCGGCGGCCGCTGGACTCCGAACGTCTTGAACGCCTGCACACCCACGTCGGTCAGGTGAAACACCGGCCTCGCGAAAGTCTGCGGGACGATCGAGGGCTGCGTCGGGTCGGCCGCGACGTACATCCCGCCGAGATACTGGGGGTCCGCGTCGGATGCGACGTCACGGACTCGAAACAGGCTGGGATCGTCGCTCGCCGCCACCACGGCCGCACCCGCGCCGTCGCCGACGCTGATCGCCGGCGGCGTCTCGTAGTTCACATACTGCGACCAGTTCGACCCGACCACCACGAGGGCGCGGGACGCGCGGCCGGCCGCGATGAGCGCGTCCGCAATGACGACTGCGTGGTTGAAGTTCGAGTACTCGCTGTTCACGGGGACGATCGGGGTCGTCGAGGCCAGACCGAGCGTCGTCGCGACCGACGTCAGGTCGTTGGGCATCTCCCAGGCGCTGATGCTCGCGTAGCCGATCAGGAGGTCGACGTCGGCGGATGCGACTGCAGCCTTCTGGAGCGCTGCCTGCGCAGCCTCGACCATCAAATCGGTCACTTTCTCCCCGGGCGCCAACACCCTTCGCTGGTCGTAGCCCTCGAAGAGATCCTGGTTCGGGGGCGGGTATTGGTGCAGATAGTCGAAGATCGGATCGTCGTTCTGACGGATCGTCGCCGGGACCGCCGACCCGGTGCCGACGATGGCCGGCCCGCTCGGGCTCATGACGCCTTGGCCGGCTTCGGCAGCGGGATCTTCGCGAGCCCGAGATGCTTCGTCAGCACGATCTCGGCGCTCCGGAGGGCGCCTTCGACCCACCCCTGCGAGTCCGAGTAGGCCTCGCCGCAGACGTGAACGGGAACCGAGGGAACGGGATGCGCCATCTTCGGGATCACGCGCCAGCTCCGGACGCCGATGTTCCAGAAGTTCACCCCACCGCCGAACGGATCGCCGATCCAGTCGTGATAGACGGCGGCGTACGGCCTCGGCGCATCGTGCACGCCGTGCATCTCGACGAGCTGCCGGTGGACCTCCTCGGCGAGCGCTTTCGGGGCCTTGTGCGCCATCCACCGATCGTCGACCCTCGTCGCCCGGATGCGGTCTCGTGCTCTCTTCGGCAGATGGTCGAGCTCGAGCCCGTACTGGCGCTCGTCGCCGGCGAGCCCCTGCCAGAAACCGACGTTGAGCGTGTCGTCGTACGTCGCCATGAGCACCGAGCTCTGCTTCGGCGTCGACGCCCAGTAGTAGACCTGACGCAGAGGCAGGTCGGTCGTGGACCTGCCCGACGTGATCCCGAGTGTCTCCCACCAGGGCTCGTGGTATGCGACGAACGCCTTGAAGAGCGGGATCGGCGTCACCGTCGTGAGCAGCTTGCGAAAGCCCGGGTCGCCGAGCACGGGGCCGGACTCCTCGAGCAGCTCGAGGGAGCGTCGGGGCATGGCGAGGATCGCGCTTCGCGCTCGCACGATCCGCCGACGTCCCGTGTGGATGTTCTCGACCCCGAGCGCGACACCCTTGCTGCCGTCTGCGAGCTTGACGGCGTCGACCGACCGGACTGCGTGGCCGAGGTGGAGCTCTCCACCCTGGTCGAGGAAGCGATCGGCGAGCTGCCTCGGTACGTCCTCATATCCGTCCGCGACGCGCGAGAACTGCACGGTCGGCGTGAAGTCGGCGTCCAACACGACGGTCTCCGCCGCATTCCAGTTCAGCTGCGTGCAGTCGTACCCGCCGGCCTCCTGCGCGTAGCGGAACGCCTCGCTGCTCATGGTGCGGGCCAGGATGTTCCAGAAGCCCTGCTCGTAGAGCGGGCGTCCGTCGAAGCGCGCACTCTGCACGGCCTTCCTCAGCTGCTCGCCGACCTTGTTCTTCGCCCCCGGCGCCATCTTGTCGATGGCCTCCGCCAGCAGCTTGTCCGGATGCTTGCGCTCATGCGGCTCGAGGTGGTACGGGAGCTTCTTCGCGGTCCCGAGGTCACTGACGTGCAGGCGTCGCCGTCGGAGATACGCGATGTTCTCCTTGAGAGCCACCGGAGCCTCCATGCGCGGCAGATTCAGCTCTTTCTCGACGAGCCACGGCACGAGCTGCTGGGTCGACATGTAGCGCATGCCGCCGAGCTCGCACGCCACGTCTGGCAGGCCAGGCAGCCTCACCGACAGCAGACGCCCTCCGACGCGGTCGCTGAGCTCGAAGATCCCGACTCGCCGTCGGCGGCCCGGTCCTGCCGTGTCGCCCGTGAGCCGCCATCCGCACCAGACCCCGGACACGCCGCCACCGACGATCGCAACGTCGAGCTCCCTGACAGCCATCACGCACTCCCCTCTCGGTCGCGCACTCGCCTCGTGGCGCGAGCATATAACCCTCGTCGCGGCGATTTCAGGCGGACCCAGACAGCCGCCCGTAGCCTGTTTCCTCGGATGACGGCCCCCGAGCGAGATCACCAGAGCATCGAGTTCGAGACGCTCACGGACGGTGGCCAGCGCCCCGCCGAGGTGGCACGTGGCATCGCGGCCTT